>Ga0163144_10007255_pt1 | contig 24314 bp, 19 predicted proteins | sample OliLak19BULKMAT1_FD_123175 | JGI IMG/M metagenome (GOLD analysis project Ga0163144, IMG submission 123175) | Freshwater microbial mat bacterial communities from Lake Vanda, McMurdo Dry Valleys, Antarctica - Oligotrophic Lake LV.19.BULKMAT1 | ecosystem: Environmental > Aquatic > Freshwater >...
AGCTTCTTGCTCGCCTGCGTCTTCGTGATCGCCGCCGTCAACGTCGTCTTCCCGTGATCCACGTGCCCGATCGTCCCCACGTTCAAGTGCGGCTTCTTCCGCTCGAACTTTGCCTTGCTCATAGAGTGCGTCTCCCTTGGCTGCGAAAAACCTGCTGACGGAAAAAGCCCAGGAGCGGGATCGAACCGCCGACCTCATCCTTACCAAGGATGTGCTCTGCCGACTGAGCTACCTGGGCATTGTGAGCGCCGTTGCCAGAGAGCGGGAAACGGGATTCGAACCCGCGACCCTCAGCTTGGAAGGCTGATGCTCTAGCCAACTGAGCTATTCCCGCATGGAAGCTTGTCATGTGATGGTCACCACAATTCATATGGAGAGGGGAGGATTCGAACCTCCGTAGGCTAACGCCGGCAGATTTACAGTCTGCTCCCTTTGGCCACTCGGGTACCTCTCCGCTGCCAACCATGAAGACTCCGCCGACCGGTCCTCCGAAGCTGGCGATAGGAATCGAACCTACAACCGCCTGATTACAAATCAGGTGCTCTACCGTTGAGCTACGCCAGCGGCCGATGTCGCGTCACAGCGATCATCAACAGCTCGAACGTTCATCTCGACGATGCCTGCCTCCACTCTGGGGTCCGGACCCCCGCACGATGCTCCCCCGGTTTGGGTGCTGATGGTGCCGGAAGTCGAGCCTCGCCGAGCTTTTCGAAGTTGCTGTTAGAGAAACGGATGACGTGCGAACCGCCTTACATATCGACGGACCGTAAAGGTGTCAACAAACCGGCAGGTTCGAAAGCTCAGGATGACAGGCGAGACCGAATCTCGTGGATCCCGATGGCGGCCGCAGCGCCTGCATTCAGGGAGGAAACTCGCCCTCGGACGGGGATCGACACCGTAAAATCACAGGACCTGGCGACCAAGGGACGCATCCCTTTTCCCTCCCCCCCGATCACGATGGATGCCAGTTCGAATGTCGGAAGGTCTTGAAATTTCGAGGTCCCAGCCGCATCCAGGCCAATTATCCAGTAGCCCGATTCCTTGATCTGCTCGAGTGCGCGTACGAGGTTGACTACCTGCACGATGGGAAGGTGGATAGCCGCTCCGGATGACGCCCTGATCACGGTCGGGGTGACGCCAACGCTCCGATCCTTCGGGACGACGACCCCCCCAGCCCCGAGCACCTCTGCCGATCTCACGATCGCCCCGAGGTTCTGTGGGTCAGTGATCCCGTCCAGGACGACCAGGAGCGGAGGGGTCGCTTGGAGCAGGTCCTCAATGGCCATGAAGGCGAAAGGCTTCGTCCGGGCGGCCACCCCTTGATGGTGGGCGCTGCCGGTCATCTGGTCGAGGACGCTCCGGTCGGTGATCTCGACACCGATACCGAGGCCACGCGCCTCGGCAGCGATCCGCTCGCCATTTTGCAACGCAGGCACGAGGTAAAGCTTCTCGATCAAGGTCGGCGAGGCATGCAACAGCTCGAGCACGGGATTCAGCCCACAGAGCACGTCGCCCTGTGGGGACGTCTCGGGACGACGCTTGCGGAATGATTGGCGGGCCATGACGGTTTTCAACGAGGACGGAGCGCTATAGCATGCCCCGCTTGGGAATGGGTCCGACGCTCCGGCGATACTTCCTGCGTGAAGTGGCTGTCCCCTTCCTGCTCGGCATCGGCGTCTTCACGTTCATCCTGCTGATCGCCCGCATGCTGAAGCTGGTGGAGCTCGTCGTCAATCGGAGCGTTCCGATCTTCGAGATCGCCCAGCTCTTCGCCTACATCCTGCCGACATTCCTCGAAGTGACCGTTCCCATGGCGCTGCTGCTCGCCGTGCTGCTCTCGTTCGGCCGGCTGTCCGCGGACAGCGAGATCGTCGCGCTCAAGACGTCCGGGATCAGCCTCTACCAGATGGTTGGGCCCGTTATCGGCTTCACCGGACTCGTGACACTCTTGGCCCTTCTCCTGTCCGTGTACGCGCGCCCCTGGGGCAACAGCAATCTGAAGGCGAGCCTCTACGAAATCGCCAAGACGCGTGCGAGCGCCGGTCTGCGCGAACGAGTATTCAACGACGACTTTGCAGGACTCGTGATTTACGTCGAGCGTGTCGAGCCGCCCGGCGACCAACTCGAAGGCATCCTCATCGCCGATGCCCGCGACCCGAACCAGCGGAATACGGTGCTCGCGCGACACGGTTTTCTCGTCGGAAACGAAGAAGCGCACATCGTCACCCTGCGCCTTCTCGACGGCAGCATCCATACGTTCCTTCCGGGCGAGAAGAGCTACCACAAGACCGACTTCACGACGTACGACGTCAGCTTGAACCTGGCCGTCGCATTGGCGCGCTTCTCACAGCGCGAGAAGGACGCACAGGAGATGACCCTCGGCGAGCTGCGCCGCGTGATCGCCGAACGCTCCGCTGCCGGGAGATCGGTCAACTCCGAGCTCGTCGAGCTCCATCGTAAGTTCTCACTTCCGTTTGCTTGCCTCGTCTTCGGCCTGGTGGGCGTCCCGCTCGGCGTTCAACCGGTACGCGCCGTACGCTCACGCAGCTTCTCGGTGAGCTTGGGATTGATCTTCCTCTACTATCTCTTGCTCACGGCCGGTGAAGCGATGGCGGAGAAGGGCGTGCTGCCCGCCATCGTGGCGTTGTGGATTCCGAACGTCGTCTTCACGATTCTCGGAATCACGTTGTTCGTCGCCGTCGCTCGCGAACGATCCTTGGACCTGGGCGCCCGGCTACGTGGAATGCTGCCGCGCACGCGCGCCCCCGGTCACGCGAGGGCGAGATCATGAGCGTCGTCGCCCGTTACGTCCTCTCCGAGTTCCTGCGCCTCTTCGCGTTGTGCATGCTCGGTTTTCTCCTCATCTACGTCCTCGTCGATCTCTTCGATCGCCTGGACGGGTTCCTGAAGTATCATGCGAGCGTTGGAGCCGTGATCCGGTATCTGCTGTTCAAGATCCCGTTGATCGTGACTCAGCTCGTTCCCATCGCGACGCTCGGCGCGGTGTTGTTCACGTTGGGGACGATGGCTCGCCACAGCGAGCTCACGGCCATGCGCGCCTCAGGCATCAGTACGCTGCAGATTGCGACGCCCCTCTTCGTCACCGCCGTGGTCCTCAGCATCGCCATCCTCGCGTGGAATGAGACGATCGTGCCGTATGCGACGGAGCGGTCCCGATACGTCGAGATCGTGGAGATCCGGAACAAGCCGCTGAAAGCGCTGCTGAGTGAAGACGGCATCTGGTTTCACGGCAAGAGCGGCATCTACAACATCGAGCACTTCGACGCGCGCACGGGCACCGTCGTGGGTCTCACTGTGTACGAATTCACTCCGGGCTTCGTTTTGCAGCGCCTCGTTGAGGTCCCGACGGCACAGTGGCGCGACGACCACTGGGTCATCACCAGCGCCATCGAACGCACGTTCGACGACACGGGAAACGTCATCACTCGGCCGCTCAAGCCGAGCGAGCTGGTACTCCCCGAGAAACCACAAGAGTTTCAGATCATGGAGAAGGATCCCGAGGAGCTCAGCTTTCGTCGATTGCGTCACCACATTCGCGAGCTCAGTCGCAAAGGCATCGATACGACCGAGTCGCGTGTCGATTTGCATTTGAAACTAGCACTGCCGCTCGTTCCCCTGGTGATGGTGCTCGTCGGCGTGCCGCTGGCGGCGCGCAACCCTCGACGACGGCCGCTGGCGACCAGCGTAGCCATCGGCCTCGTAGTCGGGTTCAGCTACTGGGTGCTGCTCGCCCTGACAATCTCACTCGGACACGGGGGCGCAATCCCACCGGCTATTGCCGCGTGGACAGCGAACGGCGTGTTCGGCGTACTCGGGGCGTTTCTGTTCCTCGGCCCTGAATAGGCCCCGGGAACGTCAAGGCACGACGGCCAGGTGATCGAGGCCCGTCGCTTCCGGGAAGCCCATCATGACGTTGAAGTTCTGGATGGCCTGCCCCGCGGCGCCCTTCCCGAGATTGTCGATCACCGACACGATCACCGCCAAACCGCTGCGAGCGTCGAAGCCCCAGCCGATCGCGCAATCGTTGGTGCCTGTGACGTCGCGGATTTCCGGCGGCCGATTGCCCGAGAGCACGATGAACCGTTCTGCTGCGTAGCGGGCTCGAAAACAGTCATCGAAGGTTGCGGCATTCACACCCGCAACTGGTCGTACGTACATCGTCGAGAGAATACCGCGCCGGATCGGCAGCAAATGCGGCACGAACGTTACTGCGACATCGGCTCCCGCCAATGCGTGTAGCTGCTGGTCGATCTCGGGCGCGTGGCGATGCTGTCCGATCTTGTAGGCGCGTAGATTGTCGTCCACCTCGGCGAAGAGATACTCCGCCGCGACAGTTCTCCCCGCACCAGTCACGCCCGACTTGGCGTCGACGATGATGCCTTCGCGTTCGATCAATCCCTGCTCGACCAGCGGCAAAAGCCCGAGTAGGGCTGCCGTCGGATAGCATCCGGGATTGGCTACCAAACGCGTCGCAGGAAGCGACGCGCGGCAATACTCGGTGAGGCCGTACACGGCTTCCGCCAGAAGTTGCGGCACCGGATGTGGTGCGTATACCCGAGCGTATTCGACAGGATCGCGAAATCGAAAATCGGCGCCAATGTCGACGACGCGACACCCGGCTTCCAGCAGCGCGGCAACACCGGTTGCTGAAGCGCCCTGCGGTAGCGCAGTGAAGGCAACTTCGGCCTTGGCCGCGATGCTGGCGGCATCGAAGGACTCGAGCCGAAGATCGAGTTTACCGCGGACCGATGGCAAGACCTCACTGAGCGGCTTGCCTGCACTCTGCTCCGAAGTCGTCGCGACGAGTCGGACGTTCGGATGCCGGGCGAGGTAACGGACCAACTCCGCACCGGCGTATCCGGTCGCCCCAACTACGGCGACCCGGATGGCGTCGGTTGGTTGGGTCATCGGATCAGCGCTTCGAGTACTGCGGGCGCTTCCGGGCCTTATGGCGCCCGTATTTCTTACGCTCGACCTCGCGGGGATCGCGAGTGATGAAACCGGCCTTCTTCAGGACGGGGCGAAACTCCGGGTGCGCCAGCATTAGCGCTCGCGTGATGCCGTGCCGAATGGCCGTGGCCTGGGCGGCGACACCGCCACCACCCACGTTTACGTTGAGGTCGTACTGCCCTCCAGTGTTGGTGAGCTCGAAAGGCTGGTGCACGATCATCCGGGACGTCTCACGCCCGAAGTAATCTTCGAGTGTGCGCTGGTTGATCAAGAACTTGCCTTCACCCATGAACATTCTGACCCGGGCGACGGCGCTTTTGCGCTTACCGGTAGCGACGTGAACCTCTCGGCGATCGGCCATCACTGATTTCATTCCCCTAGCTGAGGCTCAAAGCCTCGGGCTTTTGAGCCGCGTGCGGATGATCCGCGCCTCGGTAAATCTTGAGCTTGGTTGCCAGGCGGCGTCCCAGGCGGTTCTTTGGGAGCATCCCCACGATCGCGGACCGGAGCACGCGTTCGGGTCGCTCGGTCATGAGACGACCAGCGGTCGTGCGCCGGACACCTCCGGGCCAACCGGTGTGACGGTGATAAATCTTGTCGGTGAGCTTGGCGCCCGTCAGCCGCACCTTGGCGGCATTTACGACCACGACGAAATCGCCGGTATCGATGTGCGGCGTGAATGTCGGCTTGTGCTTTCCGCGAAGGACGTTCGCGACCTGCGTGGCGAGGCGACCGACGATGCGCGACTCGGCATCGACGATGAACCATCGTCGTTCCGCCAGCGCATCTTCCCGCGAAGCCATGTACGTGTCTTTCTTCACTGCCGAGATTACCTTTCTAAAGAGCGGGGCCGACGAGACTCGAACTCGCGACCTCCTGCGTGACAGGCAGGCGTTCTAACCAGCTGAACTACGACCCCGAAATTGGAGGGGCTCTCCTATCAACCGAGCCGCCCGAGTTCAATGGGCGGTGCTGGTTTCGAACCAGCGACCCTCGGCTTGTAAGGCCGATGCTCTGCCGCTGAGCTAACCGCCCGCTCCACGTACGCGCGAGAACGTTAGTTCAGACTGTCCTTGAGCATCTTACCTGGCTTGAATTTCGCCGAGCGGGAAGCAGAGATCTGGATCGCCTCGCCGGTCTTCGGATTGCGCCCTGTCCGCGCTTTACGATCCGAGACTTGAAACGAGCCGAACCCAGAGATGTGCACCTTGTCGCCACCTTTGAGTGCCCCAACGATGTCATCGAAGATCGTGCTGACGATACGTTCTGCGGTGCCCTTGGGGAGATCGATTTTCGAGGCAACGGAATCGATCAACTCGGCCTTGGTCATGCTTGCTCCTTCGTAGGCTTGAAATTGGCCCCGCCATACCAGTCGAGGTAGGGGGAGTCAATTCAAAGGGTTGGCGAGTCGAGGTAAGCAAGAAGAGGAATCTGCATCGACGCGACGCAGATTCCTCGCCTGCTCAGTGAGTGATGATTTCAGGCGTGACGGTCGTCGGCTGCGGGAATGGATGCTGCGCTCCCGCTTCGGAAGCCAACGGCTGCCGAAGAAAAGTCTCGGGCTCCGCGAGTACCAGCGCCTTTCGCAGCACGTCGTCCATGTGATCGACGAGCTCTATTCGAATCGACTTCAGGATAGTGGCGGGAATTTCTTTGATGTCACGGGCGTTCTCAGCCGGAATGAGCACTCGCTTGATACCCGCCCGGTGCGCCGCAAGGACCTTCTCCTTGAGACCGCCGATGGGGAGGACGCGACCCCGGAGGGTGATCTCCCCAGTCATCGCGATGTCGTGACGAACTGGCGTCCGCGTGAGCGCCGAAGTCAGCGCCGTCGCCATGGTTATACCAGCTGACGGTCCGTCCTTCGGAATCGCCCCCTCGGGAACATGAATGTGGATGTCGACCTTCTGGTAGAAATCGCGATCGAGACCCAGGGCTTCAGCCCGCGACCGTACGTAGCTCATCGCGGCCTGAGCCGACTCTTGCATGACGTCGCCGAGCTTACCCGTGATGATGAGCTTGCCCTTGCCGGGCATCACCGTAACTTCAGTCCCGAGCATCTCGCCGCCGAGATCGGTCCAGGCAAGACCAGTCGCCACGCCCACCTTCTGCTCGTCATCGGCTTTGCCGTAGCGGTACCGCGGCGGACCCAGCAGCTTGATCAGCGCCTTGGGCGTCACCTTCACCTTGGCATTGCGGTCGGTCTTGACCACCTCAACGGCAGCCTTCCGACACACGGATGCGATTTCGCGCTCGAGGCTCCGGACGCCCGCTTCCTTCGTGTAGTGACGGATGATGCTCATGAGCGCCGAGTCGGCGAACTCGATGTTGCTCTCGGCGAGACCGTTGGCTTCGCGCTGCTTCTTCACCAAATAGCGCTTCGCGATGTTGAGCTTCTCGAGCTCGGTGTAGCCGGCGATCCGGATGATCTCCATGCGGTCTTGCAGCGGTCGCGGAATCCGCTCCAGCGCATTGGCCGTCGTGATGAACATGATCTTCGAGAGATCGTAGTCGACGTCGAGGTAGTGATCGTTGAATGAAGCGTTCTGCTCCGGATCCAACACCTCGAGGAGGGCCGACGACGGATCCCCACGGAAGTCGGTCGACATCTTGTCGATCTCATCCAACAAGAAAACCGGGTTGCCCGAGCCCGCCTTCTTCATCGACTGGATGACCTTGCCGGGCAGTGCCCCAATGTAGGTCCGTCGATGACCGCGAATCTCCGCCTCGTCGCGAACGCCGCCGAGGGACACGCGGACGAATTTGCGACCCGTGGCACGCGCGATCGACTTGCCGAGCGAGGTTTTGCCGACGCCCGGAGGGCCGACGAGACAGAGGATCGGGCCCTTCAACTGCCCAACGAGACTCTGCACGGCTAGATACTCGAGAATGCGCTGCTTCACCTTCTCGAGCCCATAGTGGTCTTCTTCGAGCACCTTCTCGGCATCACCGATGTCGAGCTTGTCCTCGGTGAACTCGTTCCACGGAAGGCTGATGAGCCAGTCGATGTAGTTTCGAACGACCGTCGCTTCAGCGGACATCGGCGACATCATCTTGAGCTTCTTCAGCTCTTTTTCCGCCTTGTCGCGCGCTTCGGCCGACATCTTCTTCGCTTTGATCTTCTCTTCGAGCTCTTGGACTTCGTTCTTGAACTCGTCCTTCTCGCCGAGCTCCTTCTGAATCGCTCGCATCTGCTCGTTGAGGTAGTACTCTTTCTGGGTCTTCTCCATTTGCTTCTTGACCCGAGTACGGATGCGCTTCTCGACCTCGAGAATCTCGATTTCGGAACGCATGTAGCCGAGCACCTTCTCGAGGCGTTCGGCTGGATCGAGCAATTCGAGCAGAGTCTGCTTGTCTTCGAGCTTGATACCGAGATGCGCGACGATCGTGTCGGCGAGCCGCGCCGGATCTTCGATCGACGCAACCGACATGATCATCTCGGGCGGGATCTTCTTGTTGAGCTTGACGTAGTTCTCGAACGTCGAGTTCACGCTCCGGATGAGCGCCTCGAGCTCGGTAGTCTTGTCGCTGGTTTCGACGATCTCATCGACCTCGACGAGAAAGAAGTCGGGATGATCGACGTACTGCGCAACGCGGGCGCGCTTCTTCCCCTCGATGAGAACCTTGACGGTGCCATCGGGGAGGCGCAGCAACTGAACAACGCTCCCAAGGGTCCCGACCTGGTAGATGTCCTCCTCGGTAGGATCGTTGGTCTTTGCGTCTTTTTGCGCAGCCAGCAGAATGAATTTCTGCTTGCCCATCGCTTCTTCGAGCGCCCGGATCGAGCGCTGGCGGCCGACGAACAGCGGCACGACCATGTGTGGAAAAACGATGATGTCCCGCAGCGGCAACAGAGGAACGCGCAGGGCTCCGGGTTTCGGCGGATCCTTCTTGTCGTTGCGAAACAACATGCTTTAGCGACCCCTCCTCACGCAGTCTCGGCCGTCTTCTGGTAGAGCATGATCGGCTGCTCTTTCCGGGTGACGACTTCCTCGGAGATCAACACCTCTTTGATGTTTGGCTGCGACGGAATCTCGTACATCACGTCGAGCATGATGTTTTCCATGATCGCACGGAGCCCACGGGCACCCGACTTACGCGTCAGGGCTTCGCGCGCGATCGCGGTGAGTGCGCCCTCCGTGAACTTGAGGTGAACGTTCTCCATGTCGAAGAGCTTCTGATACTGGCGCGTGAGCGCGTTCTTCGGCTCTTTCAGAATTCGAACGAGAGACTGCTCGTGGAGCTCCTCGAGCGTGGCGATCACCGGGAGACGCCCGACGAACTCCGGGATGAGACCGAACTTGAGGAGATCCTCGGTCTGCACTTCGTGCAGAAGGTCGGAAACGGTGCGCTCGTCACGACGACGAATGTCGGCACCGAATCCCATACCCTTCATACCGATGCGCCGCCGAATGATGTCCTCGAGGCCGACGAACGCCCCACCGCAGATGAAGAGGATGTTCGTGGTGTCGACCTGCAGGAATTCCTGCTGCGGGTGCTTGCGACCCCCCTTGGGCGGTACGCTCGCAGTCGTCCCCTCGATGATCTTGAGGAGCGCCTGCTGCACGCCCTCACCGGAAACGTCACGAGTGATCGACGGATTGTCACCCTTGCGCGCGATCTTGTCGATCTCGTCGATGTAGACGATGCCGCGCTGGCATTTCTCAACGTCGTAGTCGGCATTCTGGAGGAGCGAGAGAATGATGTTCTCGACGTCCTCGCCGACGTACCCGGCCTCGGTGAGGCTCGTGGCATCCGCGATTGCGAATGGCACCTGAAGAAAGCGCGCCAACGTCTGCGCCAGCAGCGTTTTGCCGGAGCCCGTCGGACCGACCAGGAGGATGTTCGACTTCTGCAATTCGACATCGCCGCTGACCAGTGACGAATCGATGCGCTTGTAGTGGTTGTGCACTGCGACCGCGAGAATCTTCTTCGCGCGCTCTTGTCCGATCACGTACTGGTCGAGGACCTTCTTGATCTCGGACGGTTTCGGCACCGCCGAGGTAGAGGTGAGTCCCTCTTCCTGGTCGCACTCTTCTGCGATGATGTCGTTACAGAGGTCAATGCACTCGTCGCAGATGTAGACCGTTGGACCGGCGATCAGCTTTCGGACCTCGTCCTGGCTCTTTCCGCAGAAGGAGCACACGAGATTTCCGGTCCGCTCGTCTCCGTGCTTCGCCATGGTGTCTCCCTAGGCCCGCTTGATCGGTCGATTGACGAGGACTTCGTCGATCAACCCGTACTCGACCGCCTGCTTGCCGGTCATGAACATGTCGCGGTCGGTGTCTTTCTCGATCTTTTTGATGCTCTGACCCGTGTGCCTGACGAGAACGTTGTTCATCGTCTCACGGATACGAAGAATCTCGCGCGCCTGGATGTCGATGTCGGTGGCTTGTCCCTGCACGCCACCCAGCGGCTGATGAATCATGATCCGGGCGTGGGGCAGTGCATAGCGCTTACCCTTACCCCCGGCGGCCAAAAGCCAGGCCGCCATGCTCGCAGCCTGCCCGAGACACAGAGTTGACACCTCGGGCTTGATGTATTGCATGGTGTCGTAGATCGCGAGGCCGGCCGTCACCGATCCGCCTGGCGAATTGATGTAGAAATGAATGTCCTTTTCAGGGTCCTCGGATTCGAGGAAGAGAAATTGCGCGGTGATGAGGTTGGCGACTTCATCGTCGACCTGGGACCCGAGGAAGACGATGCGGTCTTTGAGGAGACGGGAGTAGATGTCGTAGGCGCGCTCGCCCCGGCCGGTCTGCTCCACCACCATGGGGATGAGGCTGGCTCTTGTCATGTCACGGCGAGCTTAACTGCTTTTCTGCCGTCCGGCAATCAAGTTTGAGTGATTGCTGCGTGTTCGACGACCCAGGTGAGCGCCTTTTCCTGCGCGAGTCGTTCGGCAATTTCTCGCCGCGCTTCCGGATGGCGATAGAACTCGGCAAGGCGATCGCGCTCACGGGGAGCGGACCGCACGACGTCCGCAATGCGCTCGTCGACTTCTTCGTCGCTGGCCACGATGTTCTCTTGTGCTGCAATGCGTTCGAGCACGAGCGCCGAATGGACTGCCTCACGCGCTCGCACCCGGAGCTCCGTACGAATCTCGTCGAGCTTGGCGGTCAGCTCCGCGTTGTCGCCGCCTTCAGCGCCGTGCACGCCCACCTCGCGTGACATCGACTCGAATCGTTGCCCGGTGAGCGCTTCCGGCACATCGAAGGGATTGCGCTCGACGATCTGCTTCACCAGTGCGACGCGAATGCGTTCGTCGGCTTCTCGTTCCGCCTCGGCACGCAGACCCTGTCGCACCTTGTCGCGCAGCTCTTCGAGCGATCCGCATTCGCCATGGTCTTTGGCGAACTCGTCGTCGACGGCGGGAAGCTCTTTCCGACCGATCTCCTTCACCTCGACGCGAAACGTCACCGTCTTGCCGGCCACGTCCTTGCTGTGATGACCCTCCGCGTACGGCACCGCGATGTGCGCGCTTTCGCCGCGCTTCAGACCGACGAGCTTTTCTTCGAATGGCGGCGGAAACGTACCGCTGCCCACCTCAACCACGCGATTTTGAGCCTGCGCACCGGTGAGCGCGCGACCATCGGCGACGCCGGTGTAGGCCAGCGACACCAAGTCACCCTGCTCCACCGTGTCACGATCTGCGACCGGAACCATCTGCGCCAGCGACTGTCGAAAGCGTTCGATCTGCGCATCGATGGCGGCTTCCTCGACCGGAGTCACCGCGCGCGCGACCGCGAGCTTGTCATAGCCCTCGACGCGAACGTCCGGCTTGATCTCGATAGTTGCGGAGTAACGGAGCCCTTCGGCCGGTCGCACTTCTTCCGCAACGATCTCGGGGCGCGCGACCGCCTTCAGATTGTGCTCCTCCAGCGCGTGGATGAACGAATGCTGGATGAGCTCGCCGATGACGTCGCTCTCGACCTGATTGCCGTAGAAGCGCTCGAGGACGTGGCGCGGCACCTTGCCCGGACGGAAGCCCTTGATCCGAGCGCGCTGAGAGAGACCACGGTACGCGGCATCGATCTTCGCCTTCACTTCTTCGGGCGGGAGGGCGATGCCGAGCTTCTTCTTGATGGGGCTGAGATCTTCGACGGTGACTTCCACGGATATTCCTTACGCAGTCCGTCCTGCCCTGACAAGTCGAACGGGCGGCGAGAGCGATCGACGAAAAGTGCGAGAGGGGGGACTCGAACCCCCATCCGCTAATGCGGGCTAGATCCTAAGTCTAGTGCGTCTACCAGTTCCGCCACTCTCGCCCGGATCGCGACGTCCGTTGCGACACCGTCGTGCCGCGGGACAGGGCTCGGTCGTACACCAAAGCCGACGCCGCGCGCAAAGCGCGCTTGCGAGGTGAGGCGGTCGCGGCTACGAGCCCCCATCGTGCACGATCGTGCTGCCCTCCTCCGTACGCTCGCCGCGTTGTCCATCATCGGGTCCCTGACGATCCTCGCCTACGCCGCCAGCTTCGAGGGTCAGTGGATCTCGGACGACGTCACACTGGTGGCGGAAGAGCCGACGGTACATTCCCTGTCGCCGGAAAACCTGCGCGCGATCGCGACGTCACGAACGGACGGCGTCAACTACATGCCGCTCAATTTCCTCTCGATCGCGATCGACTATCACCTGTGGGGACCGTCCCCGGCCGGCTTCCACCTGACGAATCTCGTGATCCATCTCGCCAACGCGTTCGCGATCTATTTTCTCCTGCTGCGACTGCGCGAATCGGTGGGCATGGCCACGGCTGCGGCTCTCCTATGGTCGCTGCACCCCGTCCAGGTCGAGACGGTGGCGTGGATCAGCGAGCGCAAGAACGTCCTTTCGACCCTGTTCCTCCTCCTCGCGTTTCACACCTACCTCCGCTACTCGGCTCGCCCGCGGCTCGTCACCTACCTCGGTCTCGTCGGTGCACATCTCGCCGCACTCCTGTCCAAGGTGAATACGATCGTGCTGCCAGCGCTCACGCTGGCCCACGAGCTCGTCTGGCATGGACGCCTTCGAGCGCGGACCGTCCTGGCGACCATTCCTCTGTTCGCGTGTGGGTTCGCCGTCGCCTTCGCCAATCTCCACGGCAACACGTCGCACGGTGCCGCGTATCACGGAGGCAGCCTCGCCGTGACGATGCGCACCAGCAGCACGACCATTCCGCGCTACCTCTGGAACGCCGTCGCGCCCTTCGATCTCTCCTACGTGTACGAAGTACCGCTGCGCGCTTCATGGACGGATCCTCCCGTCGTCAGCGCTTTGTGCGTGATCGCTGGACTCGTCGCGCTCACGTGTTGGCTCGCCTGGCGACGCCAGCCGGATGCCTTCTGGCTCGCGTGGTTCGGCATCACCCTGTCGCCGATGCTGAACCTCGTCCCCTTCCCCGCACTGATGAACGATCGCTACCTCTACGTGCCGCTCCTCGGGCTGGTGGTGCCGATCCTGCGCCTCGGCCGTCGCATCCTCGACCGGATCGGCGCCGCCGCGGCGGCCCCATGGGTGGTCGGGAGCGTCGCCTGTGGGCTCGGGGTTCTCACCATGCAACGCGTTCCCGTGTTCCGGAACGAGCTCAACCTCTGGGCCGATGGCATGTTGAAAACCTGCTACATCACCGCCGACCAACCCTGGGGACCGCCCCCGCGCCAGGCGGAGAAGCGCATGCTCGAAGACGAACGGCAACGATATCCCGAGCGCGCGTGCCTCTACAACAACCTCGGCGGCTTCGCATTCGAGGACGGCCGCTTCGCCGACGCGTTGCCGCTCCTGACACGCGCGGCAGAGCTCGACCCGGCACAGCCGACGATCGCCCTCAATCTCGGCCGGACGCAACTCGCGCTCGGACGCAACGCCGACGCGATTCGGACGCTCGAGCTGGCGACCACCCTCGAGCCGCCATCCTTCTTCGCCCAGTTGAATCTCGCCCGTGCCTACCTCCGCACGAACGATCTCGCCCGCGCGCGCGCCATCCTCACCACGGCGAAGACCATCAAGCCCCATCCGAACTTCTGGCTCGGGTTCGAACAACAACTGTCAGCAGCCGAACAACGCGCGTCCTGAGCCCCGCCGAAGCTCAGGCGCCCGCAAGAAACCGGCGCGGGTTGTCGACCAAGATCGTTTCGATGTCCGCCTCAGTAAGACCGCCTGCCCGCAGCTGCGGCACGATCTTCTTCGGGATGCTCGTCGGACGCCATTCCGGGAGCATGGCCAGCACGTCCTCGTAGCGATTGGCGAACGGCACCGGCCGACCCTGCCAACAGACGATCGAGTCGTGCGAGAGCAAGATGTTGCGGGTGTGACCGGACTTGGCCAGCGCCACGACGTTCTTCACGCGCACCTCGTCCGGCAGGATGAGCGTGATCCCGAACCGATCGAAGCCGACGAACGCCCCGCGCTCGGCGAGCGACCGGTGATAGTCGGGGTCGTCGACCCCGTCGGAGTGGCCCACCACCAAGCGGTGCGGCTCGACGCCTTCGCCCGTCACCAAGTCGATCTGCTCGTGACCACACGAGGCCTCTTGGGTGTGCGAGATCAAAGGGACCCCGGTTTCTTTCGCCGCCCGGGCCCCCGCCGTCACGAGCTTCCGCTCGTAGTCGGAGATCTGGTGGGCTCCGGTCGCGATCTTCACCGCCCCAGCCCGAATTCCCGTCTCGCCCACCCCTTCGGTGATCTCCTTTATATAGATGGCGGTGATCTCCTCGACCGGGAGGTGCCGGAAGGTGTGCGTGATGCCCTCCGCCTCGAAATACGCTCCGGTGGTACAGACGATTTGCATCCCGCTGCGCTGCCCGAGCTCCGCCAGGAATTCGACGTCACGGCCGAGGTCCATCGGGCACGGATCGACGAAGGTCCCGACGCCGAGATCGCGGAGCTCGTGCATCTGGTCGATCGCACGCGCCATGGCGTCTGCGCGGACGAACTTGGGCGCGAACGCGTCGAGATTCCACCCCGGGAAACCGATCAGCACGTGCTCGTGAATCAAGGTCCGACCCAAATCTTCCGGACGGACACGCCCGGTCACGGTCTGCACGGCACGCGCTTCGGTGGTCATGCGGTGTTCCTTTCGATTCGCGACCGGGGACGATCGACTGGGACCGGAGTAGCAAGCGCCATCGGGTCCGACAAGACGAACGGCGATAACCCGCCGCCGTCAGAGCACCGTCGCGACGCCGATCGCCTTCGCGACTCGCCGCAGGTACTCCGTCCGGGAAATCTCGACGACGCCGAGCGTGCGCAGGTGATCCGTCGCGAGCTGCACGTCGAGCAACTGAAAGCGGCGCTCCGTCAGCCAGTCGACGAGACCGGCGAGCGCGATCTTCGACGCGTTCGGCGCGCGGTGGAACTTCGACTCGGCCGCGAACAGGCCCCCGATCGCAACCCCGTACACGCCGCCGACGAGATCCTTGCCGCTCCAAACCTCCACGCTGTGCACCCAACCGAGCCCGTGCAACCGTTCGTACGCGCGGCTGATCGCGGGCGTGATCCAAGTGCCTTCCGTACGCTCGCCACAACCCGCGATCACTGCCGCACAGGCCTCGTCACGCGTGACGCGATACGTGCCGCGACGCTGCAAGCGCTGGAGACTGCGCGAAGCATGGAACCCGTCGAGGGGAAGAATGGCCCGCGGATCCGGTGACCACCAGAGCAAGCGCCCGTCGGGATCCGGCCACGGAAAGATGCCGCCGCGATAGGCCGCCAGCACCGTTCCCGGCTCGAGATCGCCGCCGGCAGCGAGACAGCCGTGCGGCGGCGCCTCTTCGGGCCGCGGCATCGCGTAGCGGCTCGGCGGCGGCTCGACCGGTACCGTGACGCTCACGAGGCGGCGTCGCTCACGCGGACACGGGCGCGATCAGCGCGTGTGTGCTTCGAAATGGGTGCGAAGCGCATGCATCCCACGGAAGGTGGCGAGGGCGTCGATCGGCGCGTCGTACGGTAATCCGCGAAACTCGCGGTACGCGCGCTCGACGCTGAAGAGGAGCCGCTCGGGCTCGGTCCAAGCCGCATACGGGCCGAGGTCGATGCGCTTCGCCGCCTCGAGCTCGGTGCGGCCGGCATCGAAGTGCGTGCGCGACTCCGCGAGCACGTACGCGAGATACGCCCGCATCTCGCGCGGCCCTTCGACGCCGCACAGCGGCCCGTGACCGGGAACGACCACGTCGGGGGCGAGCGCGACGACGCGGTCGAGCGCGTCCATCCATCCGGCGAACGTCCCTTCCCAGCCGATCGGCGTACACAAACGAAACAGGACGTCGCCCGTGAACACGACGCGCTGCTTCGGCAGATGCACGATCACGTCGCCGACGGTGTGCGCCGGCCCGACGTAGCGCAGCTCGATCGCCATCCCGTCGAGATCGAGATCGAGCCGGTCATCGAAGACCGTGGACGGCGGCGTCAGCTCGATACCGCTGAAGTCCCAATCGGCGAGCGCCGTCGCCATCGCGGCGATGGCGGGGTCGGCGCTGCCGGCGGCACCTTTCAGCATCTGCATGGCCGCTGGCGACGAGTCTTTGCCGAACGCGTCGGCGCACCGGCGATGGCCGATGATTTCGGACCCGCCGAAGAGCTGATTCCCCCAGCAGTGATCGCCGTTGTGATGCGTGTTCACCACCCGCTGCGTCGGCGTCGTCGTGACCCGCCGATAGAGCTCGATCAACGCCCGGGTATGCGCGAGATCCCAGAACGTATCGACAACGAGCCCGCCGCCGCGATTCACGAAGCCGGAGTTGGCCCAGCCGAGGCCCTTGTCGGGAGTCAGGCACGCGTACACGTCGGACGCGATCTCGCGGAGCTCCATGGCCGCGGCATAGCACTGCCGACGGAACGAGGCGATGCCCCGCGGCTCTTCCGCGAAGCGCGCGGCCGGACCATGGTGGACCCATGAGCGAGGCGACCCACGTCGGCGCCGACCGGGCCGTGTTGCTGATGCGCATCCTGCGGGCGGGTATTCTCGTCGCGTGTTGCGCCGCCGCAGCAGCCGGGTGGATAGCCGGTTCGCAGACCGTGTTCGGGCTCGCGGTCGTCATCGCCGTCGAAGAGATGTGGGAGTGCTCCGTCGTGGTCGCGGCGCTCCGCCAAACCACTAACGGCGCCACGACACTGCCCACGCGGTCTTTCGCGCCGTCACTGCCGCGCCATCGCTCCTAGCCGGGTCGCACCTCGACTGTTACAGTTTCCCGCGGCGCGCCAATGAGGTCGACGGGGAGCGAGGTGGAAGTCGAGGACAAGGCAGCCGCGCCGAGCCACGCGGTGCGTCCGTCACCCACCGCCTCTTTACCGCCTGGGAGCGCCCCCCGTCTGCTGATCGAGCACGTCACGCCGACGATCGACGCCGGCCGCTACGCCGTGAAGCGCATCCTCGGCGAGGCCTGTGCCGTCGAGGCCGACATCCTGCGCGACGGCCACGACGTCCTCTCGGGCCGGATCGCGTTTCGCGGTCCGGGACAGCACGACTGGCAGTACGCGCCCCTCACCTACGACTTCGGCCGCGATCGCTGGCATGGCAACTTCATTCCGACCGCCATTGGCCGTTGGTCATTCACCATCGAGGGCTGGACGGATCGCTTCGCGACCTGGCGACTCGCTCTGGCCACACGACACGCGGCTGGCCGAGATGTCGAGAACGATCTCGTCGAAGGCGCCGCGCTTCTGACCGAAGCGGCGCGCCATGCCACCGGGGAGCCGCAGGTGATCCTCACGCGCATCGCGACCAACATCGCCTGTGTCGACCTGCCCCGCGACGAGCGCGTCGCCCTCGCACTGCACGACGACCTGAGCGCGCTCGTGCCCGCGCATCTGCCCGCCCACGATCGCACGCGCCACGCCCACGAGCTCGCCATCGTCGTCGATCGCCCGCGCGCTCGCTTCGCCGCCTGGTATCAGCTCTTCCCCCGTTCGCTCGGCCAAGAGCCGGGACGGCCGGGGACGCTGCGCGACGCGGCCCGCCGGCTCCCCGAGCTCGCGGCGCTCGGCTTCGACGTCGTCTACCTACCGCCCATCCACCCGATCGGCCGCACCCACCGGAAGGGTGCGAACAACGCGCCCGCCGCCGGACCCGATGAGCCGGGCAGCCCGTGGGCGATCGGCAGTGCCGACGGCGGCCACACTGCCATCGAGCCCGCGCTCGGTACGCTCGCCGACTTCGATTACTTCATCGCGGTCGCCGCCGCCCACGATCTGGAAGTCGCGCTCGACTACGCGCCGCACTGCTCGCCCGATCACCCGTGGCTGCGCGAGCATCCCGAGTGGTTCACGCACCGGCCCGACGGCTCGATCAAGTGCGCCGAAAATCCGCCCTACACGTTCGACGACATCGTGCCGCTCGACTTCGGCTGCGCCGATCGCGCGGCGCTCTGGGCCGCGTGTCGCGACGTGTTTCTGTTCTGGATCGACCGTGGCGTCCGGACGTTTCGCGTCGACAACCCCCACACCAAGCCGTTCGCGTTCTGGGAGTGGGTGATCGACGCGATCAAGCACGAGCATCCCGACGTGCTCTTCCTCGCCGAAGCCTTCACGCGCCCGAAAGCAGTCCGCGCGCTCGCCGCCCTCGGGTTCAGCCAGTGCTACACCTACTTCATCTGGCGCAACACGGCCGCGGATCTCCGCGAGTACCTGACGGAGCTGACGCAGACGGAGCTCGCCGAGATCCTCCGCCCCGCGTTCTTCCCGACGACGCCCGACGTGCTGCACGCCTATCTCCAAACGGGCGGCCGCGCCGCGTTTCGGGTTCGTCTCGTCCTGGCCGCAACGCTCTCCCCGCTCTACGGCATCTACAGCGGCTACGAGCTCTGCGAAGGCACGCCGCTCCACGAAGGCAGCGAGGAATACCTCGACTCGGAGAAGTTCCAGCTCCGGCAGCGCGACTGGTCGGCGCCCGGCAATCTGAACGACGACCTCGCGGCGCTGAACGGTCTCCGCCGCACACACCCGGCGCTCCAGGTCGCCGACAACCTCGGGTTCCACGAGGCGGGGAACGCGGCCATGCTCTGGTACTCGAAACGCGGCAGCACGCCGGACGCGACCATGCTGATCGCGGTCAACCTCGATCCGCATCACGCGCAAGAGGCGATGGTGCACGTGCCGCTCGAGCTGCTTGGCCTCGACGAGACGACACCGTTCGAGGTCGAAGATCTCCTGAGTGGCGAGAGGTACCCGTGGCAGGGCACCCGCACGTACGTCCGCCTCGATCCGGCCGCGCGGGTGGCGCAGATCTTCCGACTCCGGCCGTCGGCATGAGCAACGGCGACGTGCGCGCATGGCCGGGAGCACCAGCCCCGCTCGGGGCGACCTGGGACGGTGAAGGCGTCAACTTCGCCCTCTTTTCCGCCCACGCGACCGCGATCGAGCTCTGCCTCTTCGACGACGCCGACGTCGAGACCGCGCGCGTTCCGTTGGTCGAGCGCGATCAGGGCGTCTGGCACGCCTATCTTCCGGATGCGCGTCCCGGCCAGCGTTACGGTTATCGCGTGCACGGTCCCTACGATCCCGCACGCGGCCACCGCTTCAATCCCGCCAAGCTCTTGGTCGATCCCTACGCCCGCGCGCTCAGCACACCCGGGCCATTCGGGCCTGCGCTGTACGGCTACGACCCCGCCGACCCGCACGACGAGCTGCACCCGAGCACCGCCGACAGCGCCGCGGCCGCACCGAAGAGCCTCGTCATCGAATCCGCGTTCACCTGGGGCGACGACCGTCCGCCGCGCATCTCGTGGAGCCGCACCGTGATCTACGAATGTCACGTGAAGGGCCTGACCGCGCGCCATCCCGACGTCCCGGCCCGCCTGCGCGGCACGTACCTCGGCCTCGCCACCGACCCGATCATCCAGCACCTGCAGGGCCTCGGCGTCACGGCGGTCGAGCTGCTGCCGATCCATCAAGCGAGCGTCGATCGGTACCTCGCAAGCCGAGGGCTCACCAACTACTGGGGATACAACACGCTCGGATTCTTCGCGCCCGACGCGCGCTTCGCGACGACGGACAATGGCGGCCAGGTCGCCGAGTTCAAGACGATGGTGAAGCGCCTCCATCGCGCCGGCCTCGAGGTGCTCCTCGACGTCGTCTACAACCACACGGCCGAAGGCGACCACACCGGACCGACGCTCTCATTCCGCGGCGTCGACAACGCCGTCTACTATCGCCTCGACGCCGGCAACCCGCGCGCGTACGTCGACGTCACCGGCTGCGGCAACACGCTGAACGTGCCCCATCCCCGCACCGCGCAGCTCATCCTCGACAGCCTGCGCTACTGGGTCGAAGAGATGCATGTCGACGGGTTTCGCTTCGACTTGGCTCCGGCGCTCGGACGAGCCGCCGACATCGGCGCGCGCAGCGACGCGTTCTTCGAGATGGTGCGGCAAGACCCGGTGCTGTCGCGCGTGAAGCTGATCGCGGAGCCGTGGGATCTCGGCCCCGGCGGCGATTGGGGCGGCGCCTTCCCCGCCGGCTGGTCAGAATGGAACGGCCGCTATCGCGACGGCGTGCGGCGCTTCTGGCGCGGCGACGCCGGGCGCGTCGCCGATCTCGCGTCGCGGCTGTCGGGATCGAGCGACCTCTTCGGCCCGGGCGGCCGGAGCGCCGACGCCAGCGTCAACTTCGTCACGTGCCACGACGGCTTCACGCTGCGGGACCTCGTCAGCTACGACCACAAGCACAACGAGGCCAACGGCGAGGAGAACCGCGACGGCACCAACGACAACTGGAGCCGCAACTGGGGCGTCGAGGGCCCGACCACCGCCGTCGAAGTCTTGCGGCAGCGGACCGCGACCCAGCGCAGCCTCCTGGCGACCCTCGCCTTCTCGCAGGGCGTACCGATGCTGTTCGCCGGCGACGAAATGCACCACAGCCAGCAGGGCAACAACAACGCCTATTGCCAGGACTCCGAGCTCAGCTGGATCGACTGGCATCTCGACGAGCCCGCCCGCGACCTGCTCGCGTTCACGCGCCAGCTCTTCGCGATCCGCGCCGCCAACCCGGTGCTGCGGCGGCGGAGCTTCTTCCACGGCCGCGAGCTCTCCGACACGGGCCTCAAAGACGTCGCCTGGCTCCACCCCGATGGCCGCGAGCTCACGGATCTCGACTGGCACGATCCGCAGGCCCATGTGCTCGGCATGCTGATCCACGGTCAGGCGACCGACGAGAAGGACGACCACGGCCGTCCCGTCATCGGTCGCACGCTTCTCTTGCTCGTGAACGGCGGCGCGCGGCCGCGGGCGTTCACGCTGCCGCGCCTCGACCGTCCAGGCGAATGGCACGAGCTGCTGCACTCGACGCGGAGCGGCACCCGCACGGTGAAGACCGAGGTCGTCAACTTGCTCGGACATTCGCTCGTGCTGCTGCGCTACGAGGACCCGCGATGAGCTCAGTCGCCGCTGCCGCCACGCAACGCCTGATCGTCGGCACGCACACGAGCCCGCACGACGTGCTCGGCGCGCACCCCGCGACGGTGGGCCGCGCGACCGGCGCCGTCCTCCGCGCGTTCCACCCGGATGCGACCGCCGTCGAGGTGCTCGTCGCCGACCGAGCACCCGTCGCGCTCAGTCCGCAGGGCGGCGGGATCTTCGAAGCTTTTCTCGCCGGCGCGACCGTGCCCCTGCGCTACCGATTCCGGTTCCACTTCGCGGACGGCCACACGTGGGAGCGTGACGATCCCTATCGCTTCCTGCCGACGTTCGGCGACCTCGATCTGCACCTTTTCGGCGAAGGCACGCATCGTTCGCTGTGGCGTCATCTCGGCGCCCACGTACGCCGCGTCGACGACACGAGCGGCGTCGCGTTCGCGGTCTGGGCGCCGAACGCACGCCGCGTGTCGGTGGTCGGTGACTTCTGCGGGTGGGACGGTCGACTCTTTCCGATGCGCCAGCTCGGCGGCTCGGGCGTCTTCGAGCTCTTCGTCCCCGGTCTCGAGCCCGGGGCGCTCTACAAGTTCGAGATCCTAACGCCGCAGCACACGCTCCGCCTCAAGACCGATCCCTACGCCGCCGCCATGGAACGCCAGCCCGGCACGGCCTCCCGCGTCGTCGCGCCGAGCACGTATCGCTGGAACGACGCGGCCTGGATGACCACGCGACGCGGCCGACGCGATCCCGCCCGCGAGCCGATGGCGACCTACGAGGTCCACCTCGGCTCGTGGGCGCGCGTGGCGGAGGAAGGCAACCGTTCCCTCACGTTCCGTGAGATCGCGCCGCGCCTCGCCGCGCACGCGCGCGATCTCGGCTTCACCCACCTCGAGCTGCTGCCGATCATGGAGCACCCGTTCGAGGGCTCGTGGGGCTATCAGGTGACCGGCTACTTCGCCCCCGCCGCGCGGCTCGGCACGCCCGACGATCTTCGCTTCTTCGTCGACACCTGCCACCAACACGGCCTCGGCGTGATCCTCGATTGGGTCCCTGCCCACTTCCCGCGCGACGACTACGCTCTCCGCCGCTTCGACGGCACCGCGCTCTACGAGCACGACGACCCGCGCCGCGGCGAGCACCCCGACTGGGGCACGCTCATCTTCAACTACGGCCGGCGCGAGGTCGCAAACTTCCTGATCGCGAACGCGCTCTATTGGCTCGACGAGTTCCACGTCGACGCGCTCCGCATCGACGCCGTCGCGTCGATGCTCTACCTCGTCTACAGCCGCCACGAGGGCGAGTGGCTGCCGAACGCCTTCGGCGGCCGCGAGAATCTCGAAGCCGTCGCCTTCCTCCGGAATTTGAACGATACGATTGCCGCCGACCAGCCGGGCTGCTTCACGATCGCGGAGGAATCCACGGCATGGCCGGGCGTCACCCATCCGACCCGCGACGGCGGTCTCGGCTTCGCGCTCAAGTGGAACATGGGATGGATGCACGACACGCTCGGCTACTTCGCGCGCGAGCCGGTGCACCGACGCCACCATCACGACGAGCTGACGTTCGCGATGCTCTACGAGCACCGCGAGCGCTTCGTGAATCCGCTCTCGCACGACGAGGTCGTGCATGGAAAGCGCTCGCTGCTCGAAAAAATGCCGGGGGACACCTGGCAGAAGCTCGCCAACCTCCGCCTGCTGCTCGCCTATCAGTACACGCGGCCCGGCAAGCAGCTGCTCTTCATGGGAACCGAGCTTGCGCCGCATCACGAGTGGAATCACGACGCGAGCCTCGACTGGCACCTCGCCGACGACCCCGCGCGGCGAGGGCTGGCACGGTTTCTCGCCACGCTCGGCGCGCTCTATCAAGCGCATCCCTGCCTCTGGCGGACCGACCCCGATGGCAGCGGCTTCGCGTGGATCGACTGCACCGACCGCGACGCGTCGATCCTGAGCTACGAGCGCCGCGACGGTGCCGCACACCTCGTCGTCGTCCTGAATCTGACGCCGGTGCCTCGTGACGGCTATCGGATCGGCATTCCCGGCAGCGGCGACTACGTCGTCCGACTCGACAGCGATGCCGCCGAGTTCGGGGGCTCCGGCTACCGCGCGCTTCCGTCGACAATCACGGTCGAGGACGTGCCGTGGCAAGGGCACGCGCGCTCGGTCGTCCTACGCTTGCCCCCGCTCGCCGCTCTCGTGCTGGAGCCGGCCTGAACGATGGCCGCACGTCCGACGCTCGCGAGACTGGCGCTCCGCCTCGGCATCCTGCCGCGCTACGAAGACACGAGCGGCGTCACGCGCATCACGCCGGACCGGACCGCGGTCGCGCTGATCGCGGCCCTCGGCCACGACGCCACGAGCGAGGCGAGCGCGGCGCGCGCCCTCGCCACCCTCGACGCGGCGGCGGCGGCCGAGCCCATCGCCCCGACCCGCGTCGCCGCGCCCGCCGCTGCGCGCCGACTGCCGCTCGCGCTGCCGGCGGCATTCCGGAACGAACGGAACGTCGAATGGAGCGTGGAAGTGCGCGACGAAGCGGGCCGCCGCACCCGGAGCGGCGCGACGCACGTGCGCTTCGAGGAACGCGGCACCGTCACGCTCCCGACGGCGCTGCCGACCGGCTATCACCACGTGCGCCTCCGACTGGCACGCCGAGGCGCCACACCGGTCGTCGCGGCGCAGACACTGATCGTCGTGCCGCCACGGTGTCCACCGCCGCGCCAACGGATCGGGACGCGCGGCGTGTTCGGCCTCCTCGCGAACCTCTACGCCGTCGAGAGCGCCCGCAACTGGGGTGCCGGCGACTTCGGCGATCTCGGGACCCTGGTCGACTTCGCCGGCGACATCGGGGCCGCGTTCGTCGGCGTGAACCCCCTCCACGCGCTCCGGAACGGGCGCCGCGAGATCAGCCCCTACAGTCCCGTCAGCCGGCTCTACCGGAATCCGCTCTACCTCGACGTCACCGCCGTTCCCGAGATCGCCGAAACGCCGAGCGTCGCCCGCCGGCTCGCGAGCGACGCGTTCC
>Ga0163144_10007257_pt1 | contig 24309 bp, 14 predicted proteins | sample OliLak19BULKMAT1_FD_123175 | JGI IMG/M metagenome (GOLD analysis project Ga0163144, IMG submission 123175) | Freshwater microbial mat bacterial communities from Lake Vanda, McMurdo Dry Valleys, Antarctica - Oligotrophic Lake LV.19.BULKMAT1 | ecosystem: Environmental > Aquatic > Freshwater >...
AGTTTCAGGTGTGACCGCGCGGAGCCTCGATGCTATTGGGGGTTGAACGAGCCCGGATCTGGAAGGGAACTGCGGATTGCTTTTGATCGCCCTATTCTCACTTCACCCGACAGGAGGAACTTTCCCCCAAAATCCTCCCGGACTTTTCCAATGTTTTGATTTTGTGACGGTGATTTGGTGTCCGGCTGCAGGTGAAAACATGTTCCATTTCCATTTTTTCCCGATCCGACGACACCCATCCATCCGCCGGACGCGGATTTTTCCATGCGGCACGATCTGAAGATTATTCGAAGAAATAAATCTTGCCGGGTGGATTTGTTTCCGGGATTTATTGTCGCGCTCGCCGCTCTACCAAAAGCTTTAACGAAGAATTTTTTATGAAAAAACCCCTTGCCATCGGCGACATACTGAAAACTAGAAAAGACGTATTCATTGAGCACAAAGGCGTTTATCTTGGCCCAAACGCCGTTCTTACCAATACCCCGGAGAAAGGTGAGCACCTTACAACCTATGATGAATTCGCGGGCCTCCGGGAGGTCATAGTCGCTCGGACCGGCGCTAACTCCGCGTCCGTGATCCGGAATTCTCAAAAAATCCTTTCCCGACCAAAACGATATCACCCTGCGCTACGGAACTGCGAACACACTTCGTATGAGGCCGCCTATGGCAAAGCCAAAAGCCCTTCTTTATTTGCGGCGCTCTTTTTGTCAGGCATAGGTCTCGCATTGGCGTCCTTCCGACGTTAATTGTTCTGCCGGTCGGAATAATTTCTTTTGCAACGTCGGAACCCTAATTTTTGGCCGGTTCAAAAGTGGCTGAAACCGGGCGGGACCAAGGAGTGGAGATAGGGGGCCCGTCCCTCTGCTGTCTGCCCGGATCCCACGAACGCGCGACAAGCCTGGAGTTCCTGGCCAAGGTCACCGGACCGGCATACACCAGGGCATTGGAAGAAACCGCCCCTTGCGGGAGCCGGGGATCGGTGCCATCCAAGGTGTAGTACACTGTCGAGTTTGTGGACGCATCAATCGTCAGTTCCAAGGCCGCATGGGAAACCTTGCTTCTCTGGATCAACACCGGCGGTTGAGCCAGTTGTTGATCGATGTGATCGATTCTGTTGGACAACCATTGTTTCATCAGCTGGATTTCGCTCGCGTAAGATCCACCCCTGGGTTCGGTCCCCCATCTGGCATATTCCCTTGGCTGCGCCTCCTGAACCTCTCTGGAAAGCTTGTCGATCAGGCTCTCGATGTTTTTAAGGGAAACATGGGTCAGGCGCAATTCCTGCCAGCGGTCCACCCACAACTGCCAGAAATCCGGATCGCTAAAAAGGCGCGGCCACCAGTTGTGGGCGAAGAACTCTCCGGTATTCCATTTCCGCGGGTTCTGATCACGACGGTCGGTGGAACCGAGGGCGCGGTCAAAATCCCAATGTGGACCGTAAGTGATCTTTCCGTTCCGGGGTTTGTAAAAATGAGTGCTCAGGGCCATGGCATCGACGTTTCCGCTCAAAACTTCCAACACATGAAAATCGATCGCGGCCTTCACATCAAAATAGGCGGGGTAACCGGACACCGGATCTTTCCATTGCGGACCGTTCAAGGCACGTTCGAATTCGCCCAGAAAATTCTTGAGATACTCCTTCTGTACCAGCCGCTGCGGAAGGCTCAGGGTATGTTCTTTGGGATCAACAAAAGCGATGGAAGGATTTCCGATGTTAAAGCCAACTTCGTCGGGTCCCAACCGGTCGAATTTCAAAACATACCCGCCGCTGATCTCTGGCATTTTTAAGTCGTTAGCTCCGGCCCGCTCAATGGCCACACGGTGTTTGCCTATCTTGATCTTTTCTTCCAGGACATAGATCCCGCTGTAATGCCCCTCCCGTATCCGCCCGGCGCTGTTGACAACAAAAACCTCCACAAAACGGGTGCGCGGAGAATAATGCCCCATGTCGCGACTCAACTGATGGATGAAAGGATTGTGAATCAGCACAGGATCGAATTGATTCGGAGCGTAGAGAACCCAGTCCGATTCCGGCGGCAACCCAAGAGGAGACCGATCCGCCTCATTGCTGAATTCATCAAGAAACTCCAGGGCGAAACCAGGTTTGGGCAATCCGGAGGAGCTTGATCCGCGAACGCGAAAACTGGCATGCGACGCGAGCGAAGGTTTGTTCGTGAGCGACGCACGGCCGTTCACGGGCTCAAAAAACTCTGCATGAGCATAGGACCCCTTGGTTAGAGCCGGACTTTGAATCCCGAGTGAGTGGACAACCAGGAGCGGCAGGTCAGAAGAAAAACCGAACACATTGGTGTGAAGTTTCAGATAAGTTCCACTCGCGGGCGGGCCCGGCAACAAACCCGGTCGAAAGACCCTGGCCCGGATCTGCGAGGTGTTGGTGATTAGCAGCGGGCCTTGATAGACCGGCGAATTAGTGGTTGGAAGGCTCCCGTCAAGACTGTAACGGATGGCCGAGCCTGGAGCGCCGGCGTTGAGTTCCAACAAGAAGGATTCGAGAAAATTCCCACTCGACCGGGAAAAGGCCGCCTCAGGCGCGAAACCTTTTCCTTCAATGACATTGCGTTTCCCAGGCGTTGCTTTGGGCAGCGGGCCATGCAACTTCATTTCCCCGGGCACACGACCATACGATCCTTGGGAAATCTTTGAAATCGCCGAAAAATCAGAGACAAGATTGGTGGCACGATCATGCAAGGCCAGGTATCCGCTCGGATGAGACAGTCGAAAATTTGTGTGAAGCTGTGATGAAACATTGGTTCGATCTTTTCCAGAGGCAAAGATCACCATATAACCGCCGGGCAGAAGCGCAACCGCTGGAAATCTCCATTTGGTTGGATTCGAAGCTTCGTCGGACAAAAACCAGCCGCGGAGATTCACCAGTTCTTTTTTTCCATTGTGAATCTCTATCCATCCCGACTGCGTCTTGTCCTCATCAGCCAGACCGGACTGAGCGTCGGTCACGACTTCGTTGAGATAAACCGAATTAGAAGTTTCCGCAGCCGGAGCCGTGAACAGACCCAGCACCTCCATCAAACAAACAAACAAAAGGGTATAACCTCTGAGTTTCAACAAGCGACCTGTTATGATTTTTGCTGTCTTACTGACGCAAAGGCAGGCCCTTGTCTTCAACTGGTGACGGTTTATTTTCCGGCGGTAAAGCGACCTGACGTGAGTAAAAATGGGTGAGGTCCGGGACGCGGCTGAATCGTCCTCGATCAGCCGCAGGGGGTGGCAAGTGTCGGGGTTGCGGGAGCTTCCGGACGTTCAGGTTTTGCGCACTGCTGCGGCTCACAGAACCGCGGTCCGTCAGGGAAGCGCATCCCCGCATCGTGCGGCAGAAATCAGCGACACCAACATCTTGACCGGTGAACATTTCCCGACCAGCGACGGAGATGTCATCGTCCACCCGGTCAATCACGCCGGAGTAGTGTTTCGGTGGAAAGATGTGGTGATCTACTCCGATCCGGTTGGCGCGGCTCGTTTCAACGGTCTCAACAGGCCGACATTGATCCTGATCACCGATGTCCGAAATAGAAACTGGTATTGACCGGGCAGAAAAAAAACCGGCAACTAAAATGCCGGGCTTGAAGTTTCAAATTAATCTGATCGGTCGGTTATCTCCAGCCACCCCCATAATGATGCCGGGCACGAAAGCCGTATCGCGGTTCATATCCATAAACCACCACTGGGGCATAAGCTGGGACGGGGGCGCAATAAACCGGAGCGGGCGCATAAAACACCCGTGGCGGAGGGCAATAAGCGACAGGAGGGGCATACATCACACGAGCTGGCGCATAATACACCGGAGGTGCCGGGGCGCAATAAACCGGAGCGGGCGCGTAAACCACGTGGGGGGAACGATGCCCAATGCTCAAATTAAAACTAAAACCTGCACTGGCATTGCTGACGGCAAAAGTACCGACAGCGGCTAATATAAGTAATGCTTTTTTCATAAGTTAGAATTTTTAATTCCAATGGATTACTAGACGCGGGTTTTGTCCATGCTATTCAACGCCCTAGAAACAGCTGGGTTCACATCCGTTCGGTGCTCCTCACCAACGAAACACAAACCATTTCCATGCCGCGATCCGGTTCGCAAAAACCCGAATTCTTCCGGTTGCACCGCCAAAACCAGCGATAAGGTTCTCGAGATAACACCCATACCAGCCGGGTTCGCAAAAAAAGGATCTGGCCAAATTTCAGGAATTTGAGAATTTGACCCAGGTTTATGTTTACAGGCACCTATACGGCGTTGGCCACTCCCTTTAAGAACGGGAAAATTGACGAATCAAGCTTTGAGCGTTTGATCAAGTACCAGATCAAAGGGGGCGTGCAAGGTATCGTTCCAGTGGGGACAACCGGCGAATCACCAACGCTCGATTACGAGGAACACCTTCAAGTCATCGCGCTGGCGGTCAAATATGCCGCGAAAAAAACCAAAGTCCTGGCCGGCACCGGTGCCAACTCCACCCAGGAAGCCATTTACCTGACGCAGGAGGCTGAAAAGCTCGGTGCGGATGGATCGCTCCAGGTGGCTCCCTATTACAACAAACCGACCCAGGAAGGATTGTTCCTTCATTTCCAGGCCGTCGCCCAGAAAACCCGCCTGCCCATCATGCTTTACAGTGTTCCCGGCCGTTGCGGTGTGGAAATCAGCGTGGATGTCGTGCTCCGGTTGAGCAAAGCCTGCAAAAACATCGTGGCCATCAAGGAAGCCGGCGGCAATGTGGACCGCGTCAGCCAGCTCAAACATGTCTTGGACAAAAAATTTGCCATCCTGAGCGGGGATGATGCACTGACCGTTCCTTTCATGTCCGTGGGAGCGGTGGGCGTGGTCAGTGTCGCTTCGAATGTGGCCCCGAAACAGGTGGTTCAAATGGTGCAGTTGTGTTTGTCTGGAAAATTTATTGAATCACAAAAAATCCACGCCAAGTTTTACTCTTTGTTCAAGGATCTTTTTATTGAACCCAACCCCATTCCGGTCAAAGCGGCCCTGGCCATGATGAAGATCATGGAGGAAGAATGCCGTCTTCCCCTCACCAGCATGTCGGACGGGAACCGGGCCATCCTGGAACGTACGATGCGTGAATGCGGACTTATCAAAGGATAAAATCCATGGCTGCAACGAGGGTTATCATCAATGGTTCGAAGGGCCGGATGGGGCAGTCGCTCATTTCCTGCGCAGGTCAGTTGACGGATGTGGAAATCACCGGGGCCGTTGACACCGGGGAATCGATTGAACCGCTTTTGAGAAACGCGGATGTGGTGATTGATTTCAGCTTTCACCATGTGACCGCCGACTTGGCCAAACTTTGCGCCAGCCACCGCAAAGCTTTGGTCATTGGCACCACAGGCCATCAGGAGGAGGAAAAAAAGGTAATTCTCCAGACAACCACCCAGATCCCGGTCGTTTGGGCCTCCAATTTTTCAACCGGTGTCAACACCCTGTTCTGGCTCACACGCAAGGCCGCCGAAATCCTCGGCCCCTCGTTTGATCTGGAGGTTGTAGAAATGCATCACCGGATGAAAAAAGACGCGCCGAGCGGCACCGCCGTGACTCTTCTGGAAATTCTCGCAGACGTCCGCAAACAACAGCTGGCGCAGGCGGTACGCCATGGACGCTCAGGAATTGTGGGCGAACGCACCTCGGCTGAAATCGGCATGCACGCCATTCGCGGGGGTGACGTGGTGGGCGATCACACCGTGATATTCGCAGCGCAGGGTGAGCGGGTGGAACTTTCCCACAAGGCATCGAGCCGTGAAACTTTTGCCAACGGAGCATTGCGCGCCGCAGTCTGGGCCGCAGGCCAGAAACCGGGGCTCTACTCCATGCAGGACGTTTTGGGCCTTAAATAATGGAGCAAGGCACCGCCATCGTGGCCCTTGGATCGAACATTGGCGAATCGACGAAGATTCTTCGCAATGCTTTGGAAGCCCTGCAAAACCTGAGCCGAAAACCAGTCAGAGCCTCCTCGTTTTACCGAAGCTCCCCGGTGGATTGCTCCGCCGGTTCTCCCGATTTCATCAACGGCGTCGTCATTCTTTTTCCACTCGAACACGAGACACCCATCAGTTTCCTTCGAAAGCTCCAGGAGCTGGAAATAGAATTCGGCAGGCGACCAAAAACAATCATGAACGAACCGAGGCCGCTCGACCTCGATTTGATCGCCTTTGGCGAAGAAATCGTAAATGAAGCAGGATTGATCTTGCCCCATCCCCGGGCGGATGTGCGCCGCTTCGTGCTGGAGCCTTTGAACGAGCTGGAACCGGGTTTGATCCTGCCCGGCTGGAAAAAAACCGTGGCTCAACTCTTAAAACAGGTTCCCGATGATCAAATCCTGGAAAAAATTTCGACTTGAGGGGGTTGGACCGCCGGTTTTCGGGAGCATTTTTGTGGTTCGCATCCTTGAAAAACTCCGGTGGCTGCTGGCGGCCTTGAGCGGACTGTTGCTGACGCTGGCTTTCGCAAATTTTAACATCGCTGGCCTCGCCTGGATCGCACCGCTTTTCCTGATCGTCTCCGCCTTTGGTTGTTCCTTGAAAAAACAGTGGATGCTAGGCCTCGTTTCCGGCCTATGTCATTTTCTCACTTCGCTTTACTGGCTTTTAAACATCCCCTTCCCTGCGGGTGCTGTTGCGGGATGGCTGGCCCTCTCGGCATACTGCTCCGTCCAGTTCGCGATCTGGGTGGTGCTTTCACTCCAACTGCTGGAACGTATGCTAGGCGCGCACGAGGCAGAACCTGATCGTTGGAAAAAATTAAACGCGCTTTCAACTCATCAAAAACTTCGTTGGGCTTTCATTGCGGCCGTGTTCTGGGTGGGCCTAGAATTTATCCGGGGAAGATTTCTTTCAGGATTTCCGTGGAATTTTCTAGGGGTGTCCCAGTTTAAACTCCTTCCCCTGGCACAAATCGCCTCCGTCACCGGAGTGCTCGGGCTCTCGTTTCTGGTGGTTTATTTTTCCGTCTCACTGCTGTTTGTCCTGGGCTTGCTGCTGCGCAACGCCGGCGCCAGGATACAGATGTGGACTTCGATGTTCATTCCATTGACGTTGGTCATGGCTACGTTTGGTTGGGGGTATAAGAGGCTTCAAGGAAGGATTGTGGAAACAGGAACCCTCAGGGTGGCGCTGATCCAGCCCAGCATTCCGCAACTGCTCATGTGGGATCCCGGGGAAAGTCAAAATCGTTTTCGCAAACTGATGGATCTTTCCGCCGCCGCCATGGATTCCAAACCCGGGGTCATCATCTGGCCCGAGGCGGCTCTTCCCGCCCTCGGAGCGGACAACTTTCAAACCATCCTTGAGTTTATCCGCTCGAATCAAGTGTCGATGATTTTCGGGGCAGACGACACGGAACGTACGCCGGTAGCCACGAATTCTTACAATTCCTGTTTCCTGTTTTCCCCCGAAGGAAAATTTCTGGAAACTTATCGCAAACGTCGCCTAGTCATTTTCGGAGAATACGTCCCATTAAAAAATCTGCTCCCGTTCTTGAAATACCTCACACCGGTGCAGGACGGGTTTTCTGCCGGGACCGGGCCGGTCCTGTTCCGCATCCCGGGGACGGAAGCCATCTGTTCGCCGATCATCTGTTTCGAGGATGCGTTCTCCGACATTTGCCGCCAGCACACCACCAGCGACACCGATTTCCTGCTCAACCTGACCAATGACGGCTGGTTCGGCGAAAGTGCCGAACATTGGCAGCAGGCATTTATGGCCGCTTTCCGGGCCATCGAAAACGGGGTGCCGTTGGTCCGCTGCACCAACAACGGCATCACCTGCTGGTTCGACCGTCACGGAAGGCTGAAACAGTTCTTCTCAGGCCCCACCGAATATTCCCCCGGCTTTTTGATTGCAGACATTCCGCTCGGCACGCGGACCGAAACTTATTTTCATCGTCATGGAGATATCCTGGGGATTTTTTGCAGTGCCATCACTTTGCTGGCCTGCGCCAGGGGGATTTTCCCGCAAATTTTGAAACTTAAGCGACGCTGATTGTGTTCTTAAAACTGTGAAAGCCATGACTTGTTTTTTTGTCGGCAGCCTCATTATCGCAGGAACCGCAGTGGTGTTGTCGGAAACCGTATCTGGATCCGGAAAAACCGTCCGCGAAGAGCGCGAGGTGGCCGGATTCGACCAAGTTTCCTTTTCAGGAAGCGGCAGGCTCTCGATCATCCAAACCAATTATGAAAAACTGGTGATCAACGGTGACGACAACATCGTTCCTTTGATCCAGTCCGAAGTGTCCGGCAAAAAACTTTCCGTTGGACCAAAAAAAATCTCAATCCGCCCATCCAAAACCATCCATTACGAACTTTTCTTCAAGGATCTGAATAGAATCAGCCTCTCGGGATCGCTCAAGGTGAAGTCGGAAAATCTGGAAACCTCCAAGCTGACGGCGAAGATCAGCGGCTCTGGTGCCATCGAGATCGAACATCTAAAGGCGGGAGCGCTGGAGGCAACCATCAGCGGTTCGGGTGAGATGAACATGGGGGGAGAAGCGGATCAGGTCACCATCGGCATCAGCGGTTCTGGAAACTTCGAAGGCGGGTCACTCAAGGCAAAATCTGCGGAGGTGAAGATCTACGGTTCTGGCGACGCCCGGTTAAACGTGAGTGAGGTTCTCGAGGCTAGGATCAGCGGCAGCGGCAAGGTGCTTTACAGAGGAAGTCCGACCGTTCATTCCAAAGTCTCAGGTAGCGGTCGTATCAAGCCGCTCTAAACCTCCGATTGCAGATCACTCGGAAGTGCTGCAACGCGCGCCGCAAACGGAGCAAAAATTTGCCGCAGGAGGACACGGATGCCCGCACGCCGTGCATTCTTGATGGGCCTTGTGATGCCTCCTCGCAATCACCAGATTCCGGATGTATGGGATCCAAGTGAACGCATATGCAAAAATGGTAACCGAATCCCGCTGATGAAAAAGCGCGTAGGAGAGCAGCAGCAGTGATCCAATCAGGCTCAACCACCAGAACGCCGTCGGAACAACCACCTGCTTTTTTCGTTCCGTGGCATGCCATTGGACAAAAAACCGGGAAAAAAATACTAAGTTTCCCAGCCAGCCGATGACTTTCCACCAACCCCACTCGATCCCTAGAAACGTCCCCATCCTCGCTGGAATCTCCGGTGAAAGCTGAAGTCCGAAAAGCAATAAATTCACTCGTTGATCAGTTTTTCAACCTTGGCTTCCAAATCTTCGCGCCCGTTCAAGTCCCGCAATATCCCCTTTTTATCCACCAACCAGAGAGTGGGGATCGAGGAAATGGCGAACTCCTCCGCTATCTTGTTTTCCTGGTCTAGCGAAAAATACTGCGGCCAAGTCATCTTTTCCTTCGTCAACACGTTCTTCAAGGCGTCTTCGTCCTGATCCAGGCTGATGCCTAGGATTTCAAATCCCCGGGCCTTCTGTTTCGCATACAACGCTTTGACCTTTGGCAGTTCGGCCATGCAGGGACCGCACCAAGTGGCCCAAAAATCAATGAGCACCACTTTTCCCGCCATCTTCTGAAGATCAATTTCTCGATCATCCATGGCTTTGAATTTCAACTGAAGCGGTTTCCCCACCCTGCCAAGTTTTTTGAGCAATGCCTCGGCCTCGGCCTTTACGTCTGGTGGAGAATCGCCGTTGGCAATTTCCTGCGCCAGACGTTTTGCGTGATCTCCCTCGGCGTTGTTGGCCACTTTGAGCAGAAGCCGGTTGATCTGCGGATTTCTGGGATATTTTTTCCGAAGCTCGCGGTAGCCTTTTTCCAGCTCGGCAATCACCGCCGCGTTTCCCGTGCCCGACTTGGTCATTGCCAGCCGGTCCACTTTCTCCGAATCCATCTCAAAACGTTCATCTTCGGAAAGGGTGGGATCGTTCTCACGGTCCTTCTGCAACTCTTCAAACCGGGCCATGACATTGGTGTTTCCGTAGTTCAAGGCAAAGGTGATCAGGTTCAATTCCTTCGTCTGGGCTTCTTTGGCTTTGGGATGATTCGGGTAACGGGTGAAAAATTCCCGGGCCTGTTCGGCCGCCTTGGCCGCACGAGCGGCGTTTTCCCGGTTCCAGTTCATCACTTGTTCGCGATCCGGCCGGTTTGCCTTCCATTCAGCGGGCGGCGCCGGAGGCCGGACGGCCACCTGCAACTCCTCCCAGGCCTTGTCTCCGGCATCTTTTTGCGAAAGGCCACCAACAGCCGGCTCCGCCGATCTAACCTCCAAGGTCGATACTGCGGCAAAAAAGGCGATTCCCACGATCGCCGTATTGTTGAAGAGATTCGGAAGTTTCATAAAAAATTACTCACCAGAAATGTCAGCTTTAACGGGTTGCTTCAGCTTTTCCAAGAGCAAAGCCAGACGTCTTGGATTCTCCATGTCGTTAAAATCGGCTTCGCGCCTGTCATCCCCCGCGTCGCTTGCACGCTTCTCCAAAATCGAAACAAGATAGTCCAGTTCTTCACTACTGGCTTGAATATTGACTGTGTTTTGCACCAACCGGGCGGATTTCCTCGCCAACTCCAAAAGCAGGGCGCATGGTTCGAAACAAGGAATTTGGGATTTGCCAGCCTCAGTCTCAGGATCGGCTCCGTGGACACCCCACCACCGGCGTCTAATGCAAAAACGAGACTGACAACAAGCCGAATAGACCTGAAGCACCTGCCCGTCCGACAGCATGGCGGCTATCCGGTACATGCCGCTCTGGCGTCCCACAAATTCGCGATAAGAAGTTACCGGGACGGGTTCCTTGGTGCTCCAGAACAAGTCCGCTATTACACCCGGATAAATCAGATTCAAGGCAACCTCCAACTCCTCAGAATCGCCGGTTGTCCAAAGCCAGCCACCGGTCAGATTTGGGGCCGATTTTAAAGGCCTGAAAACTCCAGACGCTGTCCAGTTCACCAACTCCCGGAGTTGTGCGAGGCTGACTTTCCTCAAGGTCTCGCGAGCTTTGTCCTGATCGGACAGATGAAAGATTTCGTAACGGGCATCAGCCGTTCTCGTCAATTGAACCTGGCCAATCTCAAAGTCGTCATCGACCAGCCTAGTCAAAAGCTCCGTGAGAAACGGGCTCTGTTCAATGCTTGAAATCGCCAGTGTCACTGTTCCAGGAGGGTTGATGTCGGAAGAAGGCGGGATCGATAAAAGCGCGTGGTAAAATTTTTTGCAGCAGTATCTATAAAGTCAAAACTTGCCTCTGTGACGGTATTGGTCCGCAAGGGTACCCAGGTTCCCTTCAGACCGGTCGCAACCTCGACCACGTAACGCCGACCTTCCATTCCGGAGACGGTCATGACAAACGATCCGTTGGAAGAACGATCATACGATTCGATCCGGGACGGTATCACGGTCGTGTCAGGAAATTCCGCCGTAACGGTGTAATTATCGAAAGCCAGGTAGTTATTCCCGGGCGCGTTTGGATCAGCCAAAATCCACACGGCATCCAGGTCACCGAGGTCCCGCGCAGCTCCCGTTGTGGTGATTTGTTTATTGGTCACCAGGACCGCTCCGTCAAGAGATGCGCTCCAGCGATTTGCGTTAAAGTTCATCAAGATCTCGAGATCATAGAGCAGATTGGGCTGGTAGGTTTTCCCGGTTTTCACGTTATTGTTGGTCCCGTCCAGATCGTAATAGATGTTCGTGTTGGCATTGTTAAAACTGAGAGAGAACAACGGATCTCCATCCCGGTTGTAAACCGTCCAGTTGAAATCATCATATCGATCATTGGTTGAATCAACGATGGACATCAAAACAGAAAACTTCACCTGGGCGTCGGATGGCGGGGTATAGTTGATCGGATGCCAGACCAAGACTTGGTTGGTCCTCACCGGTGGTGGAGCAAAACCAAGATATGCCTGCTGTCCTTCCCCTTCGAAAAAGCCTGAAATCAGCCCGTTGTCGAAATGATTGGAGGTGGTGCCTGCATTCAGCCCCACCCAGCCTTGCTGACCGACAAGCGTGCGCGCGGAATCGAATTGGGCGGGCTCAAACTGTGTGCTGAAAATATTTGTGCTCGCCGCATACCCACTCCCGTAAATCATCCATAAGGCGAAAAACGCCCGGACCACCAGACCCCTGATCGTTTTCATGAAATCAAATTACGATGAACAGCTCACTGTGGGCGTTGACGCTCGTTCGTTGATTGAGACGGTCTTCCGGACGAACCGGAGCCGGAGCCGGATCCTGAACTTGATCCGAATCTCTGCGAAGGAGGTGGTGAGCTTGGCCGCGACGCGGGTTGAGAAGAGATTGCTGGAGCTGAATTTCGTGATGCTGGCGGTGCCACGTAAGATGGGGCAGGCGCTGGATTCCGTTGCACCGGCGCAGACTGATAATTCCCCTGCGGTGCCGAAGGACGGGAAATGGTGCTTGGATTGGAGTACTGCGCGGAAGGCTGGCGTGCCGATGGACTTTGATAAGTCGGCCTTGAAACCGGATTGCCTTGGTTCGACGGAACAGACTGACCTTGCGCTCTCCCAGGATTCACGGCCTGAGGCGAACTGACGCCAGGTCGGTAACCAGATCCGGATTGAGCGGGACTGCCCGATGGCCTTCCAAAATTTCCGCTGTTCTCCGAAGGTTGGGAATTGTATTGAGCCGCCGGCGGACGGCTTACCGTAGGCTGTGGGTTGTTTCCGACATTAGCCCCTGGATACGGATTGGTATTGCGTTTCACCACCGGTTGGGGAACTGAAGGCAATGCCGTTGACTGGTTCGCGATCTGGCCGGAGGAAGGACGTCCGCCAGCCGTGTCATTGACAGATTTCGACACCGGATTCCGGTTCGGCTCATTGCCACCAAAAACTGGCCGGGACGAAGGACGATAGCCGGGACTCGAATTGTTCTGGGCAGGTTGATTTCCTGTGTTCGATGAATCCACAGACGCATTGTTCCTGCCGCCATCCTGGGAATTTTTTCCAGGCGATTGCACTTGTCCGACCGGCCCTCTATTGGGGCGTCCACCAGGGCTGACCGGTTGGTTGGAATTGTCGGATTCAGCCAGATTGTTGGAATTCTTGCTGATGGGCCGGGCCGAATTTCGCGGTGAACCTCCAGCATTACCTCCAGCATTACCTCCAGCATTACCTCCAGCATTACCTCCAGCAGGTGCTCCAGCGTCGTTCGCCACAGATCCCCGTTTTGAAATCGGGTTGGACGGTTTGTTCCCATCGGTTCCAGAGGCATAACCAGCTTTCCTGATCGGTTCAACCCCGGGCAAATTCGGACGATAAACCAGGAGCGATTTGCCATCCCTATCGATTTTTTCACCGCGATGGGAAAAATTGTTTTTATTCGACATGTCCTTGATCGGAACTTTTTTGATTTCAGTCCGGCTGGCAGAAGCGATCCGGGCACGTCCCACACCCTCGTTGATTATGGTGTTGTTATTGCCGACGATGTAGTTGTTGATCACCGTGCTGCGGTGATAGACGTTTCTGGCTTCACCATGCCCAAGGTAATACCGGTAAGGTGTCCGGTCACAAAGCCTTGAGGACGGCAGGAACACATAATGATCATCCCTAAGGCCGAACTCAAATCCGATCCCCACACTTGAATTGTGATAACGAAATCCGAATCCGACATCAAACCGCGCCACGGGCGGTAATGGAGCCCAACCACAATGATCGTCGGAGTAGCGCCAACTGACCCATGAAGGGCCCCACACGCGACCCGGCACCCAGACCCAGCCGGCACCGCTGTCGCTATGCCAACGGCCATAGTGGAATGGAGCCCAGCCCCAGGAATAGTCGGAATGCCAATACCATCCGGAATCGGTGTACATCCACCGACCGCGATCACTATAGGGCCGCCATGTAGGATTGACCACTACGACCGTCGGCTGCCAGCAGAGCCCATAGTTTGGAACCGTGACCCATGACCCATAGGGAGCGAGAGAGTTATAAAAATACGAAACCGTCTCCTGCTGCTCCTGCGGAGGGGCGATTTCTGCCGTCACCACAGGCTCCTGAGCTGGCGCCGCATAAGGGACGTTGCCCACTGGAGCGGGAGCCTGAACCAGGACCGGAGCAGGATTGGTGGCGGCTGCGCTTTCCGCACGGTGACCGACAATGGCGGTGATCACAGAATCGGAAACGCCCAAGTCGTTCAGGTACAGAATTTCATCCGCGCTGGCGTCGAAGGCGCGGGGGGAGTTGCGGATGTAACTCAGGAGGATCTCCTCACTCACATTGGACTGTGCCAGTTTGGCGATCTCCTGGATGTCAGGCGAAATGGAATTGGTGGTGGCGACCAGCGGTGCGCCGGGATCTTCAAGTAGATTGGTTTGAAAGGTTTGCACCGGCTCCGCCGGGGCAGGACCTTCCTTGGCGGCGACTAGGCCGGGTCCTGCAGGGGCCAGGGCCGGGCCAGCCTGAACCACCGTGGCGCTGCTTTGAGCGCTCATGCGGCTCGATTTGTCCACACAACCATAAAGGACAAAGGCGGCGTTAAAGATTACAAACGTTTTCCATCCATGGAAAAATCGAGTCTTCATAACACAATGCAAGGGCTGTTTCATGGGCCGCAGATAGTTTAACCTAAGTTTGTTTTTGCAACCACTTCAAATTCTGGGCTCATTGATACTAATCGACTGATTAAGCGCAACTGATATTCAAAAGCCCCCGGAAGGCCTGTTGGCAAGGCAATTGGGGGTCAATCGGCGTAAAAAGCCGTTGCAGCGCAGAAAGCCGCTTATCGCAAAAAATCCAGCCAGGGAATAACCCGCTAAAAGAGAACATACAGCCAAAATGCTCAACGCTGCCTCACACGGTAATAGCGGCTGAAACCGATGGGGTTCGCTTCCTTGAACTCGATAAACTCCGAGGTTGATGAAATATTGGTGAGGGTGACCCAGGTCTTTAAGTCCGCCGACACGTCAATATCGTAGCTGAAGCCGGGATTGGTTTGAATCCTAAGGCTGAACATTCCCGATGTGTCGAAATCAGCCACGCTTATCTTCAGCGGCCTGGTGGCAACCGTGTGTGCTGAAATTCGCAGCTGGATTGTGCCGCTCAAACCGCCGGCTCCGTCAACCGCAATATAATAGGTGACTCCAGAAACGGCGGTGAACTCGGCCTTGCTAAAGCTGCTGGTTCCGCTGTTGTGATTGCTCGCAACCTCCGTCAACGCAGCCACCGAGCCACCGAGATAAACTCCGAGAACGGTGTCAAAGGAACTGCCTTCAGTGGAAACCTCGTAGGCCTCCGAACTCGGGGCCACCCATTTCCACCACATGGATTTGGCAGCGGTCGAGCCGGCATGCCCCGGTTCGCCCGTTTCCTTCGTGGCCAGGGTGTTGATGGCGCTGGCAGATTGTCCAAGAGTGATGCTCGTGGCGGTCGAAAAATCATCGCCAGGTACTTTGACAGGATTGGTTCCCTGCTGAAATTCAGTCAGATTGGAAAAGCCGTCACCGTCGAAGTCACCGGCAGGGCCTTGCGCAAGATTTTTGAAGTAGAGCTGTTCCCATGCATCGGATAAACCGTCGCCATCGGTGTCATCCAAAGAAGCTTCCAACACGATCTGGATGTTTCCTGATGAGCCGATGAAACCGTCCACCGCGACGTAATAGGTCGTTCCAGCCTGTGCAGTGAAGGTGACCTTGCTATGGGTGGCGCTGGTGTTTTCATTGTCGTTACCGACCACGGTGGTGAGGTTGGAAACGGAACTACCCTTGTAAACAGCCATCACCGTATCGAAGGTGCTCCCCAGAGTTGAAATGCTGACGATGCCGGGCGCATTGGCTGTCCAAACCCACCACATCGATTTGATGGCCGGGTTCTCTGCGTGTTCGGGTTCGCCTGCCTCCTTGGATGCGGTGACATTCCGGGCGGTCTGAATCCGGCCGGGCAGGAGGGGCAATGCGGTGCTGAAGTTGTCCCCGGTGATTTTGATCCTGGCCAGGATGGTCTTGTTGGTGTCCATGAGCACCGACAATGTGCTGTTTGTTCCGGTGGCCTGACCGCTCCAGCCCAGGAAGCTGTATCCCGCATCGGGGACGGCTGTAAGCGTGACGGTGGTGCCGAGGACATAATTGGTCAGGTCTGGATTGCGGTGGACCGTTCCGTTGACGCCGGCTGAAACGGTGAGCTTTGCCAGATAAGATCTGGAATTGGCGGGGTTGGTGCCTTGCTGCAATTCAAAGAAATTCGAAACTCCGTCTCCGTCCGAATCGTTGTTCGGACCGTTGGAAAGGTTCCCGAAGTATTGATTTTCCCAGGCATCCGGAAGGCTGTCGTTGTCGCTGTCATCAGTGAACAGATTGAGTCCGTTCATGGTCCAGGAGAAATTCTGAGCCACGGTGGTGGTGTTGCTGACCGTCATGTAATAAAACTGATTTGGAACCCATGGCCACGTAGAAAGCAAATACTGGTTTATCGAGGTGTCCGCCCCGCCGCTGCGGAAATGGACGGATGTTTTGTTCGGCAGCGTCCCCTGCTCGATGAAGACGGCAACACCCGCGCTGTGAATCGAGAAACTCTTCCAACGGGTCGCCTCCGTCGGTACATCAATCCGGTAAGTGACCTCTGCGTTGGGTGCCAGACTGAGATTTACCGAACCGTTGTAGAAATCGATCTTGGGGAGTTGAATTCCTGAATCGCCATTCGTGAAGATGTTAAGGGTGAAGGTTGCATCATTCACACTGGCCCTGAACCCGAAATAATAAATCGCTCCAGGTCGCAATGGGGGCGTGTTTACTGTGTAGCTGCCCGGTCCGTAATTGGGGTAGATGGAACCATTGCCATTCTTCAGGTCAGTGGTCCAATCCCTAAAGTCCGCAGAGGATGTTCCTATTCCAGGCGGGACTGTGTCGCGGACATGCAACCGGACGGTGCCAGACTGAAGGGTAAAGCCAAAGGTCACCGGGAACGGAACATTCTCGGGAACTCGCATGGCGTAATATCGCCAGTCGCCGTTGGCGAGGAGCTGATTTGGAAGCGAAAGCCCTTCAGCCGGCACTTGTGAAATCGTCCTGATGTTGCCGGTTGAAACACGGAGCCTGTAACGTGCATTCGCATTGCCACTCCGAACCGCCATATACCAAAACCCGGGGGCAAGAGCCGTTTCCTTTTTGCCATCGACAGGAACCCAACTGGCGTATTCGGTGCCGTTGGCGACCATCGACCGATCGAAGACGCTGCCGGCAGTTCCCTGGGCACCGTGGTGGAGGGTCGGAGCTCTGCCTTGGCGCAGATACAGGTCCGGATTTCCGCTGATGGCGTCCAGTTGAACGCGGACAAGTCCGACATTTTGGGTCGGCACAAGAATTCCATAATAATGAGAATAACCTTGATCAAGAGCCACGCTCTGATCACCGGGCAGTGCCAGCCCGTTGGTGTCGAAACCTGTATCTCCAAAATCGGGATGGGTTAATCCTGGGGTGGAGGAAAGTCCGCCGACGGCAGGCATGACCCAGGCGGGACGTTCCAGTTCCAATGGCCGGCTCGTGAGTGTAAATGCGGTGGAATTGGAACCTAGAACCTCGACATACCAGGTGCCCTTGGTGAGGTAAGGTGGAACCAGAATCGCCTCCCCGGCAACAAAAGGCATCGTGGTCGAACCGCTATCCTCAGGCAGCTGATCCTTTCGCGCCCGGACAAATGCCACGCCGGATGACTGGCTCAACGCCAGCTTCCAACCGAGAACGGGAGCGCCATTATTGGTGGCAGGCAGTTCAACTTTATAAAATGCCCGCTGGTTGCTCTCGAGCAGATCCGACACAGAATTCGAGAGTCCGTTGGTGTTCTGTCCACCGTCAAAATTGATGGTGGGTGTCAGGATTTGTCGGACCCGGATCAGGTAGCTGGCGTCCGGGTATCCGAAGCTCTGAAGCTGACGCGCTTTTATCACCAGTGAGTAAACACTCGGCACCGCGTTGGGCAAAGTGATGGAAGAAGGGTGCTGGCTGGTGGAGGTATAGCCGCCTTCATTTCCGTAGGGGTCGGGAGATCCGCCTGGAAAATTGCCACCCGGATCCGGCAGTCCGCTCCCGGCACGGAGGAACATGACAGGTGTTCCAATCCGGTCCTCGAGCCGAATTTCGACACCGAGCAGTCCGGGTAAAACAGTGAATTGATAGGCTTTGGTCTCCCCGCCCTCCAACTGATCGGCAACTATCAAATCATCTTCGCTGACGATTCCGATGTCCTGAACCTCCAGAGTGCCCTCGCTTTCCAGCACATAACTGCTGTTTCCAACACCCACGGATGTGCTCCTGGCTGGATTCAGGCCCTCTCCGATGACGGCCAGGTAATTGGTTCCTGGCGGAATCAGCGCCTGTCCATTTCCAGGCAGAAGAACAAAATGTTCATTGCCCGGTTTCTGCATCCCTTTGCCGACGGAAAGAGAACCACTACCGGCAATGGAATCCACATTGGGAATCTTGTCACGCATTCCCACCATCATGACTTCGCCTGATAGAGATGTGAGCTTCACTTTCCAGCTCACTGAATTGGAAGGAACGATGACGCGGTAATAAGCGGCTTCGCGAACGCCCAGCGACTGGTTGGTCAATGCACCCTCGTATGGCAGATCCTGCACCGGTATGGAGAGGTCCGCTCCGATTCCGCGGCTTAACAAGCGGTAAGCCATGGGGTCGTTGCCGGAGGTATTGATCACACCCACGTAATAAACTCCGGGCTCCAGCGGACGGCCCATGCTCATGGCGAGAATGCGACCATCTTCATTGATGCTACCGTCCGGGGATGTGGGTCTGCGTGTCCAATCGCCGGCCGCAGCCCATTGGTTCAGCGTGGGCCAGTTCGGGAGAGACCCGGGCGAGGACCAGGGTGAGGTGCTAAAAGTGCTGAGCACACCATCCCGCCGGATCACCATTCGAGGCAGGCCGTTGGACACATTGACAAGGCGAACATCCCAACCGAGGGCGTTGGTTGGAACTTCGATCCGGTATGATCGCCAGACCCCGGCTGGATGATTGGCAACGGAAATATCTCCACCGTCAAAGGAGAGGGTCGGTGTCGATAGGACGGCATTGATGGCTAGGTTAAAACTGGCGTTGGTGTAAACGCCGTTCAAAGGACGGGCTTTGACCATCAAAGTATATACACCGGAGGTCGGACTGGAAGAATTGATAAAATCGGGATGAGCAAAGAGGGCGGGTTCTCCTCCTTCCGAACCGTAGGGATCAGATGGCACGCTGGCACTTGAAGCTCCCGGATCTGGAAAGGAAGTTCCAGGACGCAGCACCATGACCGGGTTTCCGACCCTGTTAGTGAGCCTAGCCTCAAGACTAAGAACACCAGGAGGCAATTGAAACCTGAAAGCAACTACTTCTTCAGGCGCCAAACTGGCGGTTTGGCTGATTCCACTTGCAGTGACCGTACCTAATTCGAGAACAGGAATCTCCCCGAGGCTTTGCAGCGTGTAGGCACTCGATCCCGCACCAATGGTGGATGTATTGATCGGACTCCTACCCTCACCCACCACAGCCAGATAATAGATGCCGCCAACGATATTGGTCCGCCCAACAGGAGGAAGGATGAGGAAGAATTCGTCTCCGATTTTTTGCAGCTTGCGTCCTTGAGAGGCTCCACTGGACCAAGGAGAACTTGGAGTGACCAGAACGTTGGGCAAAGCATCCTTTACTCCCGCGAGCATCACCTCGCCAGAGTTCGCGGTCAGTTTTATTTTCCACGATTGCGCATTGGTCGGCACCTCAACCTTGAAATAAGCGGCTTCGCGGGGAGCAAGTGCGTCGCCCGACACTGACCCTCCATTGAATGTCAGGTCTTGAATCGGGATGCTTTTCCCTGTTCCAATGCCACGGCTCAAAAGTTTGTAACTCACGGGCGCTGTCGTTCCTACCCGCGCTCGAACCCCAATATAATAAGTCCCAGGTTCCAGTGGCCGCCCCATGCCCATCGCCAGAATCCTGGAATCCTCGGAAACACCGTTGATCCCCTGACTTCGCTCCGTCCAATCCCGGCCGGCAAGCCAGACTCCGGAAACTGGCCAGTTGGTACCGCCACTAGGATTAACCAGGGCGGTTGAACTTGTGACGGGAAGAAACTCTCTTCCTATGGAAAGTTGCGGGCTTCCGGTGACGTCGATGAGCCGGAGATCCCAGCCCAGAGCGTTGGCGGGGACATCGACGCGGAAGAATTTCCACCCTTCGGCAACCTGATTTGTCACGACGGCGCTGCCATCGTCGAATGTAACAGGATCTGGAAGGATTTTTTTGAGCCGCAAAGTATAAGTGGCATCGGGCCAGTCTGTGCTCAGTTTCCGGGCCATCACCATGATGGTTTCCCGGGCTCCGGGATCACCGACGGTGATCTTAAATGTACTTGCGACCGTCGAGGCTTTGCCCCCTTCGTATCCGTAATTGTCGCCTGAGGCCAGACTGCTGCCCGCACCCGGATCTGCCAAATCTGCGCCCAGTCGCGACACAGCAACAGGATTTCCAGTCCGGTCCTCCAGCGTGATTTCAAATCCCAGGGTGTTCCCCAGATTGGAAAAGTGATAGGCGGCGATTTCTCCGCCTTCAAGCTGACCGTTGATCACCAAATCTTCAATACCCAGAACACCGAATTCGTGTTCAGTCATGGCACCGCGGCTTTCCAAGACAAAGCTGCTGTTGTCCAAACCAATCCGTGATGGTGAAGGCGGGTTGATTCCCTCTCCCACAACCGCAATGTAGTTAGGGCCAGGTCGTAGAAAAGCGGTGGTTGCATTGGCCGCAGGCAGCTGGAGGTAATGTTCCTTGCCAGTTTTTTGGACCCTCTTTTCTGATTCAATATTCGGGATGCCATTGGTTCCGACCACCATCATGACTTCGCCGAGGGTAGGGGTCAGTTTCAGTTTCCAGCTAGGAACATTGGGTGGAACATCGACACGGTAATAGGCGGCTTCCCGGGGAGCCAGGCTGAGATTGGTAGTCATCCCGGACTGGAATGCCATCTCCCGCACCGGGATTGATCTCCCAACACCAATCCACCGGCTGAGCAGGTTGTAACTCATCACATTGGTTCCAGTGTTGTTCATGACTCCAACGTAATAAGTTCCCGGTTCCAGAGGATGAAACATCCCCATGGCAGCGATCCTTCCGTCCTCGATCACCTGGCCGTCGGACGAGGTGGTCCTCCTGGTCCAGTCAGAACTGGGAGCCCACTGGGAGCCACTGAGCCAGCTTGTGGCGGTGGCCGGGCTGCTCAGCGTCGAGTTCATGTTTACAGGAAGAGCGTCCCTCCGAATCACAAGTCGAGGCAGACCTGCGGTGACATCCACCAACCGCAAATCCCACCCGAGTATGTCAGCAGGAACGACCACCTTAAAAAACTGCCATTTTCCAGAGGGCGAACCCGATCTGCTCAACTGCGCATTGTCGCCAGACAGCAACTGTGCGGTTAACTCCTTGATGTCGAGTCTGAAATTTCCAAGAAGATTGGTTGGGTTGTAGATTCCTATATACCACACATCAGCCTGATGACCAGGAATCTGAAGAAAATCACCATTGCTGAGCAGATCGGTAAAATTCCCACTAAAACTGCCGCCGCGTGAAGTCCAGATGCCAGGAGCTTTGTTCCTCCGCAATGCGATCTTGGTTCCCGAACTGGCGTTGGAAAGCGACAAGTCCCACCCCAAGGTTCCTAGCTGTTGATTGATGTCCAAAACTCGATAAAACCGCCAGCCCACACGGTTCGTTTCGTCATTTGTGACTGAGTCCGTGAAATTGAGGGAGGTGATGGTCGGCGTTCCGTTCTGCAGTTGGAAGGCGTTGGTGGTGGTGGAATAAACAGTAATAAAAAAGGTGCCGTCACTCAACCCGTCGGGCACCAGGGTGATGCTGTCTGCCACCTGACCGGGCACTTCTGAATAAGCATCATTTCTGTTCTCATTGGGAACGAGATTTCGCCTCACGGCAAGATTCGGATTGCCTGCGTTGACCCCCAGGTTCATCTGCCAGGCCACCTGGTTGCCGGGCACTTGAACCCGGTAAGTGATGTATGGGAAACCGTCGTTGGTGGCGCTGGTGGTGGAGTTAAAAGGAAGGTCAATGATCGCCTGCTGGCGGGAGTCCAAATTGATGGTCTGCCCGGGGAGGCCTGGAATCCCTATAAAATAAAGCTGTCCGGAAACTAGGTCGCTCGGAACCACCAACATATTATTGGTCTGACCCAGGTCAAAAGATGTCAGGACCGGAACACTCGCCTTTTTGATCAAAATCTGGTTCGTTCCCCCGTTGAGCCAGAGTCTCCAGGCCAGGGCTGTCGCCGGGACCGTGGTCTTGAAAAACCGCATCCCTTCCCCACCGATCACGACGTCGCCACTGCCGCTCAATGCATCTGTTCTCAATGTGCCGAGATCGGCCACATAGGGAGCTCCGCTGACAAGGTTCCACCGAGCACCCTCAGAGGACCGGACCATGAGATACCAATCTTCTGCCGCAGCAAACTGGGCTGGCTGACTCGGTGTCAAAATAAGACCATCTGAGCCGAGGCGCGTTGATTTAAATTGATTCTCAAGCGTGGTCGGCGGCGCGCCTTTCATCAGATAAAGATCAGCCTCGCCTGATGTGACATTCAGTGCGGTCCTCCAAGCTCCGAGGCTTGGATTCTGTGTGGTGATCCTGAAATAATAGTCATCTTTCAGAGTGTTTGTGTAAGAAAGGCCCTGTGTTCCAAGGTCAGTGATGCCAGTATCCCATTGAAGAGTTTTGATGTTCAGAATCTCAGTGTTCAAGGTGAAATTTCCATTACCGCTGAAACCCGAGGGGAAATTTACACCAATAAAATAGGTTCCAGGAGAAAGCTCAGTGCTCCCGAAAACAATCACGTCGTTGGTCTGGTTGACACTCCGTTTTAAGAAGCTTCCCGCCGTAGGCAAAGCGCCGCGTTGCACATAAATATCCGGAACACTGTTGTTCAACGAATCCAAACGAAAGCGCAGGCCCTCAATGGCGGAGGATACGTCCACACGGAAATATTGAAACGTCCCGGGAGCCATGAAGCCGGTGGATTGGGATGTAATCCTCTTGGAGACAGGATAAGCAGCCGACCGCATATCGGGTCGATTACTGGTTACTTCCAAGGAAAATCCGTGAGTGACCGAGGATGAAGGAGTTTTAACCCGGACATGATAAGTCCCGGCTCCGGTATCGGGCAATTCTATGTTAACCGAATTCGTTTTGCCGTCTTGTGCCGAGATAAAATCAAAATCGTTGTCGTTGGGCGGGTTCCCTTTCTTGACCAGCAGATAAGAGTAAGCGCTTGCTGTTCCAGGCAAAACAAAAGCGACATTGGTGACTGATTGGTCCAGTGTGACGCTGAAATCGGTGAAACCACCGGGGGGGTTGGTCCCTGGAAACACGCCTTGCGGAGTTTGGGAATGCGCACTTCCCAGACTAAACAAGAGGAGCACAAAGACAACCGATCGTAGAAATTTCATAATTTTACCGAGAGCTAAACCACTGATTCACTCCAACCTGAGGAACCGAGATAGCTGTTCCTTTTGTCCAACTTTCGCGGCATCATTCAGGCGGACACAAACAGACGCAACCTGTAAAAGGCATTTCATAACCAATCAGCACCCCCAATGACCATCAGAATCATGTCAAATCAGGTGCAACGTTTTCTCTTTTACATTGTATATAGTAAGAGCTCAATTTTACCACCTATCGGCAAATTTCTGGAAAAAATTGAGGCACTTACCGGGGCTTCCGGAGGAAACCTGTCGAGAAGGAGGGCCTCTCGGCCAGCAGAGGTTTTACGGCCACCTGCCGTGCTTTCAAATCTGTTATTGCCAATCTTGAACTCCTATTCGGCCCTGCTGGCATCCACTCGCGCTTGAACAGCGGACTTCAGCTTCAGCGATCTCAATAGGAAGAGCCCGGGGATGGCCCGGTTACAAAACGAAGGCTTTCTGAAAGGTCTGTGCCCCTCACTGGAGTTTGGACATTTTTGACAATCGCGTAGCGATGATATGAACGTAGCCGTGTGGCTTTAGCCCACGGGATAGATAGGATAGAGAGATTTCGTCACGTTAGTGACGATTGAAAATCTGAAGGCGCGAGTCATTCTGCCGAAAGCGGGAAATTTCAGCCGTCACTACGTGACGAAATGTTTTTTGCCTTCCATGTCCGTGGGCTTAAGCCGCACGGCTACCTTCACATCATCGCTACGCGATTCCGATCGAGGTTTGCCATGCGCAAAAGTTTCAACGGCCTTTCGGCCCTGTTCCAGAACCAATTGGAACGGCGCGAACAAAAATGGCCTCTGTAGCAGAATCTGTGGGTAGAAACTGCTCCAAAATCCAGAGAAGGCTGTGAATACCAGGGTTCTGCCATGTTTTAGC
>Ga0163144_10007263_pt1 | contig 24302 bp, 24 predicted proteins | sample OliLak19BULKMAT1_FD_123175 | JGI IMG/M metagenome (GOLD analysis project Ga0163144, IMG submission 123175) | Freshwater microbial mat bacterial communities from Lake Vanda, McMurdo Dry Valleys, Antarctica - Oligotrophic Lake LV.19.BULKMAT1 | ecosystem: Environmental > Aquatic > Freshwater >...
CCTGGGGAGTATGGTCGCAAGGCTGAAACTCAAAGGAATTGACGGGGGCTCACACAAGCGGTGGAGCATGTGGCTTAATTCGAGGCTACGCGAAGAACCTTATCCTAGGCTTGACATGTGCGAAAGCGGCAGCAAGTAGGGGGCGGAAACGTTCCCCCAACGGTATCCAGTCCGGAAGCTGCTACAGGTGCTGCATGGCTGTCGTCAGCTCGTGTCGTGAGATGTCGGGTTAAGTCCCATAACGAGCGAAACCCTTGCCTCTAGTTGCCAGCGAGTAATGTCGGGGACTCTAGAGGGACTGCCGGTGTTAAACCGGAGGAAGGTGGGGATGACGTCAAGTCCTCATGGCCTTTATGCCTAGGGCTGCACACGTGCTACAATGGTGCATACAAAGGGACGCAAACTCGCGAGAGGAAGCAAATCCCAAAAAATGTACCTCAGTTCAGATCGAAGGCTGCAACTCGCCTTCGTGAAGCTGGAATCGCTAGTAATCGCAGGTCAGCAACACTGCGGTGAATGTGTTCCTGAGCCTTGTACACACCGCCCGTCAAGCCACGAAAGAGAGGGACATCCGAAGTCGTCTTTACAGACGCCGAAGATGGACTTCTTGATTGGGACTAAGTCGTAACAAGGTAACCGTAGGGGAACCTGCGGTTGGATCACCTCCTTTCTAAAGGATGATTCATTCGATCTTCTCACAAAGATCGAAAACATGTCACACCCCACGCAAGATAGACTTAAAAGGCTGCCTACCCAATTGTTAAGATATAAGCCCCGCCAGGACGAAAGTCCTGGCGGGGTTTTTTTGTTTTTGTGATTTGTGAAGCAATGGTATCATCAAACCTTTAGTATGCCTCTGGACGGTGAGCCGTTGTCGCTCCATGGAGAGAAATATGAAGGCCACTCTTGCTTGGGTAACAGTTCTGATCCTTTCTCCTGTTTCCCTTGCGGATGAGGCCCTTACGATCGCTCCTTCATTGGTCGCTCAATTTCATTGCGGCTTGAATTATATCCGGGGCATGGCCTTTTGCCCTCATGGTAAATTGCTGTGCTTGAGCGGCGCGACGGGTTCCAGTCGCGATGTGCCCATGGATGCTTGCCTTTCCGTGTGGGACGTCACGACTTGTACTGAAGTGCGCCGGATTCGGCTGGGGTCTGCAAATCTATCGACGGGGGTGTCAGGAAGATACACAGAGGTGGGAGCCCTTGCCCTAGACAAGGAAGGACGCATGTTGGCCATTGGGGTTGATCAAGCAGTTAAGCTAATCGATGCCACTACATTTCGGGGAATTTGGAAGATTGAATTCAAAGATTGGGTCGATTCTGTTTCATTTTGTCCCAAGGGGCATCGTCTTGCAGTCGGCGCGACGCGAAAGGTGTCTGTATGGGATCTTGCGAAGCGGAAGAAATTGGTCGAATTGGATTTGGCACCATTAGACAGAAATGCGAAGGCCAATGCAGTTTTTTCCCAAGACGGCAAAATGGTCGCCTTTACGAGATTGGAAGAGAAAGTCGTATGGGACCTGGAGGAAGGTAAAGAAGTTGCCAAACGCGCGATCGGACCGGGCCGAGACGCTTTCTCAGTGTGGGCGAATCACCTCGTATTTCCCCCGGGTTCGCACGACCTGTTGTACACTGCCACTAAATGTTGGGATTTTAAGGCAAACACAGTAACGCCGTTGGATGGGAATCTACCGGAGATTAGAATTGGCCAACTTGCTTTTAGTGCGGACGGGAAAGTAAAGGCGATTTTGATGCGGACAGAGGAAGGGGAGCGTTCGTCGGGAACGCACTTGTTGGTTTGGCTTCCCGGCGACGCGAAGTCCGGAAAGATCGGCAGAAGGTACACGTGGCATGGTGAATCGTTGGCTTTGAGCCCAAATGGTCAGTTTCTCGCAGAAAAGTACCGTGGCAAGGTGGCGATTTGGGACCTCTCGACACTGGCCCAAAAGAAGATTGAGGCCAAGTGAAGGCAACGGCAAATGAACTGTAGAACCTCTGTTGGCTCAAGGTCCTCGTCTTCCAGAGGCTGTCAGGTTGTCGCGTGGCATTGCGTTCCCGCCTACGACTGGATGGCTGGGGTTGGGGACCCAATCGGCGAAGGTGAAGCTTCAGTGGCCAAGCCTACCCTGACGCCAGAACGAAGGTTCTGGCAGGTTTTTTGCGCCCCTTCCTTATTGGTAATTGATTCTGCCGAGTCCTGCGGAGGTGTGCTTCTTGCGACGAAGATGCTCACGTCCGTCGACTCGCTGCCTCGACCCTTGGCAAGATCGGCCCCACCGGCGCGGAAGGCAATTATCGCGCTGCGGAACCTCGGGTCGGACCCGAACCCGGAAGTTCGTGCGACAGCACTTCAATCCCTAAAAAAGATCGGCAGGGGTGGCCGGGGCTGGGGAAGCGTCCGCGACATGGAAGCTTCCTTGGCCAAGCCCCGGCCGGCACCAGGCGGCCACGGGCACTGCCGCCGGGGTTTCGCATCCATGCTCAACCCCGGCCACCCCTCTTCGTTTTGCCCACCCATCCTCAATGATGGTTTCTCCATTTCAACCGCGGCCATCCGTGTATGCCGCCATGCCCAGCAGGTTGACGTCGATGGGATCGGGCTTTAGGAGGTTCGGCTCCTTGCCTTCCAGCCAGCCGGCACTGGACCATTTCCACTCCGCAGCAAAAGCCGCCAGGCCCCGTCGAACAGGATTATTGTGGATGTACTCGATCATCGCCAACAGCGTCTTCGGGTTGATTGCATCGCGGTCGTAGCCGCCGCCGGCTTGCCAGAAACGCCGTTCCATTCGCTTGCCGCGTTGGACCGTTATGCGCGGCAGCCAGTGGGGCGCGTGCTGTTTGAGGTGCCGAACGGCTTTGCGGCCCACGGGTTCCTTGATCGCCTTGAGGATGGCGCTTATGTCGTATACCTGCTGCCGTGGATAGATCAGGACATGAGCATGTTCAGGCATGAACACATAAGCCCACAGTGCGAAGTCGTGTTCGGTCCTGGCGGCGTCGATCGCTTCGGCAAACCAGGTGCAAGTCCGTTCGGCCCGAAGAAACGGGTAGCCGTGATAACATGAGAACGTTAGCTCGTGGGCGTGACCCGGCTCGTTGAGGATGGGTCGCCGTCGAGTGCGTAGGCGCCAGTCCATGATAAAAGTCCTCAAGCTCGTTTACGGACTGTGATGTTTCGCCGGCTTGTAAATGGAGATGGCACGGCCCGCCAGCGCCATTTCGGCAAGAGGCGAGTCAATTTGATTGGGGGTGGCCGGGGTTGAGCATGGATGCGAAACCCCGGCGGCAGCGCCAGTGGCTGTGTGGCTCAGGCCGGGGCTTGGCCATTGCCACTTCTCTGTTATCGAACGCTCACCAGCCCCGGCCACCCGTTGCTGCGTTGTGCAGGCCGGGGCTTGGCCACTGGCGCTTCTCTGTTACCGAACGTTCCCCAGCCCCGGCCACCCGGCGGGGGTTCACTTCCCCGCCACCGGCAACGTCGACAATTTCTCCCGGAGAACCCGTTGCCAGACGATCGGGTAGAAGGTTGCCATTTTTGGCAGGGGTTGATTGCTAAGCAGCGAATGAACTTGGGCCTGGTTGGAAATGCGGGTTGGAAAACTGACCGGGCGTAGAGTTGCGGAACCGCCGAAAAAGCCGCGAACCCGAATGTTTCCGCCCATGCCTGCGGTCATTTCCGCCTGGTAGCGTTCGGCGTGGGCCGTGCGGATCAGGGCGCGGGCCTTGTTCCCGTCGGTCATGCCCTTGGTGAGATCGGTGGCGAAGGTGAGGACCGCTTTACGAAGTTCGTAGGCCCAGCGGGCTTCGCGGAGCAGCGTGGCCGCGTCGACCTTGCCTGCGACGGCATGCAGGACGGCGCCGTCGGGCATGCAGAAGTAGCTGGCCACGTTGCCTCCGACCTTGGCGTCGCCGACGATCCGAAAAGTGCCGACCTTGAGATAGGTGGCGGTGTAGTTTTCGTTGATGTACTCGGCAACCTTGTCGTCAGCCAGAGCGTTCACACGGAACGCTTCCGCATTGTTTCAGGTGAAGGCGTCGTCTTCAAAGTTGCCCGAGAGATGCAGAAAAAAGACCAGCTTGCGCTCCTTGCCCGCGGTCTTGAAGGCTTCGGGCGGATCGCGCAGAAAGACGATTCGCGTGCCGAGCTTGTTGCAGTCGACGATGCGCGGATCGGGGCCCATTTTCTTAGCGAGTGCCGCCGGAGGCGCGACGGGCGGTTTCTCGAGCACGGCCCTGTCTGGAATGGGCGCCTTCTCGGGGAGAGCTAAGGCATCCACCGCGGCAATTATTTTGGGATCCGGTGAGCGAGCTACGAAGGGATCCGGCGCTGGGATGGCCGCCCGGGTTTCTGGTGCGTTCTTGGCGGCGGCAAGGACGATATCCCCCGCCTTGTTTTTGACGGCGGCGGTCGGCAAAGTTGTCTTAGCCGTCGTGAGGACGGGCGCCACTTTGGCTTCCACGGCAGGGGAAGGAGGCGATAGGGGGATCGAGGAATCGACCACGGGCGCCGGCGTTAGAGCCGCGACGCTTGCGCTGGGGTCGGCGTCGGCGGACTTGCCGCCAAACGTACTGGCGACGAGAAAGCTGAGCAATGCGAGACAGCCAAGACAGGCGGCAAGTAGCCAAGCGGGGGAGAGTTTGAACATCGCTCGCAAGGCCAGCGTGGACGTAGGCGGCGCGACGCCCTTGGCATGCGGGTACACATCCGGCTTGTGCCTGGAAAGGGAAGAAGGCGGCAGGGTGCGGGACATGAAAAGGGCCCTCGATACAGAATGTGAGAAGAGAGAGGGAATCCTCGCGAACCGACTTTAATGCACGGGCAAGAAAGTTGCAAATGTATTTTTTTTTCCTTCGCTTGGCTCGCTTGGCGCTCAGGCTCGGAAAGGCGCTCGGAAACGGCGTTCAAGCGCGGCAGGAGAGCGCCTCAATCCTTGATCATGCGGCGGATCAGGCGGTCCTGCATGCCGCGGGGCAGCCAGCTCAGGAATTTCAAGCGCCAGACGAGGCGGCGCGGAAAGGCATAGAACGCTTTCTTTTTGCGGATGGCCCAGAGGATTTGCTCGGCGGCGTATTCGACGGTCATGAGCGCCGGCATGGCATGCGGGATGTTCGCGGTCATCGGCGTGCGGACCCAACCGGGGCAGATGGTGGTGGCGACGATGCCCAGGTGGCCGACCTCGGAGCGCAAACCCTCCATCATCGAATTTACGCCGGCTTTGCTGGCGCAGTATGCCAGCATGCGCGGCAAGCCGCGAAAGGAGGCGAGGCTTGACAATCCCACGATATGTCCCCTGCCGCGATCCAGCATGCCCGGCAAGACGGCGGCGATGCTGTTGGCAACGCCGATCAAGTTGACGTTCAGCACATCGGACATCGTCTTAGCGCAAAGATTCTTTGCCGAGGTTTCGACGCCGATGCCGGCCGAGGCGATGAGCAGATCGATCGGACCCAGGTTGCTCTCTAGCTCGCGCGTGCGGGCGGTCAGGGCGTCGACGTCGGTGACGTCGGCCGACGCGCAGGCGATGCGTCGTCCCGCTTGCTTCAGTTCCGCTTCGAGCGCGCGCAGGCCGTCTTCCCCTTTATCGACGGCGGCGATGGCAACGCCTTGTTCCGCGAGCATGCGCGCCAGTTGGAGTCCCAGGCCGCTGCCGGCGCCGGTGATGACGGCGACGCGGTAGTTCTGTCCGAGCGAGCTTGTCATGTTTCACCGCATCACTTTGAGCGTGGACCGCTCGTCGGGGGTCATTTCGAATTCGCGCCGCGCCTTTACTCCCAACACTTGCAGATGCCGGGCAATGGCGGACAGGCCGGCCGCCCAGGCCAGGCCAAACAGCAAAGGGGCGAGTTCCAACATGAGGGGCATCAGGGCGCCGAGGGTGAAAAAACTGACGCCGATCAGGTAGCACCGTCCCCAGTAATTCGCTCCCATGGCGAAGAACGCCAGGCCCGTCGCCAAGGACAGAAAGGGATACGGCAATATCTCATGGAGGCGCGCCGGGGCCGCGATGGCGGGGTCCAGAATCTCAATGCCCAGCAACAGGCGCGTCACGAGAATGATGGCGGGATAGGACAGAAAGTAGCCGATCCAGATCGACCACAGTTCGCGCTCGGCCGAACTCGTGGGCAAGATGTGTCGTCTGCGGTTGTAGTAAAACAACCCGCCCAGCAGGATGAATTGCGTGGTGCGCGACATCAGGATGAGCCAACGCGGGGCGTCCATCGAGATCAGGAAGTAGATGGCGATGTGCTCGACGGCGATGACGCCGGCCATGATGTAGAGCATGCCGCTCCAGGTCGAGAACGCCGAGGCATGCTTGCTGTGGTCGAGCATGCGCGTGAGGCGATCCAGGACGTTGACGCTGCGGGCTTGGATCGATTCGCCGGCGAGATAGCGTTCCAGATCGGCGGCGAGCGCCTCGGCGCTGGCGTAGCGCAGGGCGGGTTCCTTTTCGAGGCACTTCAGAAGAATGTTCTCCAGATCGGCGTCGACTTCCGGGTTGAGCAGCGTGGGCGGGACGGCGTCGTTGTTGATGACTTGCATGACGGTGTCAAGGGGACTGGCGGCCTTGAAAGGAGGCCGGCCCGTAAGCAGTTCGTAGAGGATCGCGCCGACGCTGTAGATGTCGCTGGGCGGACCCAACTCCTCGTTGCGTCCTTGGGCTTGCTCGGGGGACATGTAGCTGGGCGTGCCCAGGATCGCCCCGGTGCGGGTTTGCTTGGAGTCGGTGTCCAACCGCTTGGCCAGCCCGAAGTCGGTGATTTGCGGCTCACCGTTCGGATCCATAATGATGTTGGACGGCTTGAGATCGCGATGAAGAATTCCGCGTACATGGGCGTAATGGATAGCGCCGGCGATGCGGCGCGTGATGCGGGCGGCTTCGCGGGTGGGCAGCGGTCCATTGCTCAAACGCTGGGCCAGGCTCTTGCCCTCGATGAATTCCATGCTGAAGAAATGCTGCCCGCCGACTTCGCCGACGTCGAAGACGGCGACGATGTTCGGATGCGACAAGCCGGCTGCGGACTCCGCTTCGGCGCGAAAGCGGACGACGTCTTCCTTCTGCGCCAAACGCCCCGCGAGAATCATCTTGAGAGCCACGACGCGATTGAGGGAGATTTGTTTGGCGCGATAGACGACGCCCATTCCCCCGCGCGCGACTTCCGAGAGGAGTTCGTAGTCTCCAAAGAAGCGATCGGGGATTGCGTGCCCCTGCGACGAAGTTGTCCCTTCGGTCAAGTGCGGATCGCGTGCCTCGGTGACATCCGCGTGCGTCGCGGCGTTCCCGTCATCGGTCGGTTCGCCAAAGTGCGGCAACGTTTGATCCGTCATCATCCCTCTCCACGCCGGCGCCCGAACCCATGCGTCCAGCGTTGTTATTCTTCGCTCGACACATGGATGGCCCAAAGCGCCCTTCTCGCGGTTTCTTCAAAACTATTAACTTCTCTTCTACCCGAAGACGCCTTGAAGGGAAAGTACGGATGTCGGGAAACCGGTCAAAAGGATCGGCGTCGGCGTCTGGCACGCGCTGCCTGTCCCGACTATCATGATGCATTGGAAGGAACAAGGACGCATTGTCGTCCGTCTCAAGCCGCCGATTGCCATGCACGCCAACGATCAACAGCGCCTGCTTGCCGACGTCGAGAATTTCTGCACGGAGATTCGCGACCACGAGGAATTGTGCTACGTCGAGCACCGCTTCAACGAGCATCTCTTGCCGCTGGCGCAAAAACACAAGATTCTGGGCATGCCGATTCCCCAGGAATACGGCGGCCGCGGCGCCGACGCGGCGACCTACGCCCGCGCCCTGGTCCGCATCGGACAGGAAGGCACGGGGGTGCGGACGTTCTTCTCGGGCCACACCTCGATCGGCCAGTATCCCATTCTCAAATGGGGCAGCGAGGAATTGAAACAGCGTTATCTGCCGCCTTCCTGTCGCGGCGAGAAGGTCTTGGCTTTCGGATTGACCGAGCCGGAGGCGGGCAGCAATCCCCTCGAAATGCAGATGACGTATGAAAAGAAAGACGGGCATTATGAGCTAAACGGGGTCAAGTATCTCATTTCCAACGCGGGCATCGCATCGGCCATCGTCGTCTTCGCGTATCCGAAGGCGGGCGGTCGCGTCAGCGCGTTTGTCATCGACACGGATGCGCCGGGATGCGAGCGGGAGGATTTGCTCGCCAAGGTCGGCATGCCCACGGCCAACACCGGCATGTTCGAGCTTGCCGGCTTTCAGGCGCCCCTTTCAAACATGCTCGGCGCGGAAGGCGACGGCTTTCGCATCGCCATGGGGACGCTCGTATCGGGCCGGCTCAGCGTCGCGGCCGGCTGCTTGGGCGTTATCGAAGACTGCCTGATCGAGTGCCTCCGGTACGCGAAGGAGCGTTCGCAGCACGGCAAGCCGATCGGCAAGCATCAACTCGTGCAGGAGCATATCGCGGGCATCGAGATGGCACGGTTGGCGTCCGATGCCTTGGTCGCAAAGGCGGCGGAAGCCAAAGCCGCCAGCGACGCGAGTTGGGACGACGCGGAGTTGCGCTCGCGCGCGGATCTGCTCTGCGCCCAGGCCAAGCTCTTCGTAACCAACGCCGCCTGGGAAGCGGCCGATCGTGCCGTGCAAGTGTTCGGCGGACGCGGTTGGTCGACGCTGTATCGTCCGGGGCGACATTTGATGGATGTGCGCGTGTGTCGGATCTATGAAGGGACGGACGAGATCTTGAAGCTCAAGGTCGCCGCCGCTCTTTTGGGCAAGGAATTCGAAGCGTTCAAATAACATCATGGCGAGCCGGGCGGCGTCAGCCCCCGGAGTGCGTTTCCCACCGGGGGCTGACGCCGCCCGACTCGCCCCGCATTGAGAGGATTGGCATGGCGCAGCGTCCTTCCCGCGATCCGCTTTTGGGCGTCACGAAACCGCTGGTGCCGCCGCTCTACAACTCCGCCGTCTTCGTCTTCCCTGACCTCGACGCGCTGGACATGGTGCTGGAGGGCGAAGATCCGGGCTTCATCTATGCCCGCGACGCGCATCCCAACGCCCGCATGTTGGCCCGGGATTTGGCGAAACTCGAAAGCGGAAAGTGGGGCCTCGTCACTTCCAGCGGCATGGCGGCGATCAGTGCCGTCTGTCTGGCGACGCTGCAAAAGGACGACCGCGTTCTCGCCGCCAATCGACTTTATGGCCGGACCTATCAGCTTCTTTCGCAGGAATTGAGCCGATTCGGCGTGACGACCGATTATGTCGACGCCTCGGATCTTGCGGAGGTGGAGGCGGCGCTCAAGAATCGCCCGCGTCTGATGTTGGTCGAGACGATGTCCAATCCGCTGCTGCGGATCATCGACATCGAAGAGTTGGCGGAGATGGCAAGCGAAGTCGATTGCCGGCTTGTCGTCGACAACACCTTCGCGACGCCGGTGTTGTGTCGGCCGCTGGAACTGGGCGCCGATGTGGTGATGGAAAGTCTGACCAAGATGATCGCGGGCCACAGCGACGTGACGCTCGGATTGCTCGCCGGCAATGATCCGGATCTGTTGCCGCAGCTACAGACCAGCTCGAGCATTTGGGGTTTTTCGTCCAATCCGTTCGACTGCTGGCTGACGCAGCGCGGGCTCGATACGCTCGATCTGCGGATGCGTGCGGCGTGCGACAATGCCTTGAAGTTGGCGGATTGGCTGGCGGAGCAAGCGGGGGTGCGGCGCGTCGTCTATCCCGGCCGGGCGGACCATCCCGATCACGAGCTTGCGAAGAAAATGTTGCAAGGCGGCTTCGGGCACATGCTCTGTTTCGAAGTGGAAGGCGGCCGCGCGGGGGTGAATCGTTTCATGCACCAGGCGCCGGGGATACCGTTTAGTCCGTCGCTGGGACACACGACGACGACGCTCAGCCACCCCGCCACGACCTCGCACCGCTACGTCAGCCCGGCGGAACGCAAACGCCAAGGCATAACCGACGGCTTGATTCGGTTGTCGGTCGGGGCCGAGGATTTCGGCACGATCCGCAAGGAGATGAAGCGCGGGCTGGAGTAAGCGCAAGCACCCAGCCCACGCGGAAGCGTCAAGGGCCGGCATGGGGACGGAGCTAGCGGGAGGGCGAGGCGGGTTTGACGCGATTCCAGGGCATGCGGGCAATGAGGAGGCCCATGCCGCAGGTATCGGTGACGCCCGCGAAGACGAGGCCGGCGCCGACGAAGCCGGACAGCCACACCCAGACGGGATCGACAAACCAGCCGAGAACGGCGCCCAGCAAAACCAACAGTCCCGCTGCGATGCGTACCTGCCGTTCCAGGGAAACCGCTTTCTTGCCGCGCGTGACTGGCAGGCCCGCATCGGCCCATGCCTGTGTTCCGCCCTCGACGTTGACGATGTTGGCGTAGCCGGCCGCGATGAATTTCTCGCAGGCCTGTTTTCCGCGATTGCCGGAGCGGCAGATGAGGTACAAGGGTTCCCGCGAGTCGCGCTCCTTCATGAGCGTGTCCGGATGGAGATCGCTCAAGGGAACGTTGCGGGCGAAATCGACATGAATCTCGCGATACTCCACGGGCGTGCGCACGTCGATCAATTCGATCGGCTTGCCTTCGGCGCGGAGTTGTTCCAATCTCTGGGGACTAATATGGGCGACGGTCACGACGAACTCCTTTCGTTGGAGAGGCCGCGGCCGTCAAGCGGCAGCGCGTCTTCTCGCGGGGATAGGGATTGCGTTTTCTGGTTCTTTGGGGCCGAACTCGGCCTACAGGCGCCGCTCATTCAGGTCTGGATGCCAAAGCGAGGCAGGATCCAGATTTGCAGGAGCAGCCAGACGGCGACGATGCCGATCGGGAGTAAAAGTTCCATGAGAAACCCTCTCTTTGCATGGTTGTTGGTTTGATTGAACATGTTGTCACATCGGAATAAGACGATAAGAATTTGCAAAAAACGTTACGCTTCGACAGCGCCAAAACGTGCCTCGACGCACGCCATGATGTTGGCGAGGTGGGGCTCGGCAATCTGGTAATACGCCTTACGGCCCTCTTTTTCGCTATTCAGAAATCCGCATCGCTGCATGAGGCGCAAATGTTCGGAAGCCATGTGGCTGGGGATGCCGCAGGCGTCCGCCAGTTCGCCGACGGTATATCGGCCGCTCAGGAGCATCTGGATCATGCGAAGGCGATGCGGGTGGGCGAGCGTGCGCAAGCACTCCGCCGCTTGCTCCAAGGCGTCTAGGCCAATGAGTCCGGGACGATCAAGGTTTTTGGTTTTGGTTGCCATGTTGGATCTCTTCTTTATTTATATCGTCAAATCGCGACATGTCAAGTAGTGAAATTCCTATTTTCTCCGAGGGTGTTGTCACCCAGCAGGGAAGCTGCTCGGAAGGTCATTTCCTTTCCCAGGGATTCTTGGTAACGTAAGGCAACGGAAAGCGCGCCGGGATCGTGCCAGTCGGCCCCCACCAAAATGTGAATCTTTCGGCGACCGAGACCAAATCAGAATCGAGTCTGTTTCATGCCTGTGCAATATCGATGTCCGGAATGCGAAAAGGTGCTGCGGGCGGCTAATGCCGTGGCGCCTGGGAAGAAGATCAAGTGCCCCGCCTGCGCGAATGTCTTCGTGCCGCAACCGCTGGGCGCCGCCGCGGCCGGGAACACCGGGGACGGCGCCGTTCAGGCACGCAAGCCGCGACCGGCGCCGACAAGTGACGATGACGATGCCGCGCCGCCCAGCCGTGCGCGCGGCAAGCCCGAAGAGATCTCGGAACGCCGAAGACCGAGCCGACCCATCGACGACGAGGACGACGATTCGCCGCGAAGGGAACGAAAACGCTTCCCAGACGAAGACCGCGACGAGGACGACGACAAGCCACGCCGCAGGAAGAAAAAGAAGTCCAAAGGCTCAAGCGCGCCTCTTATTATCGGCCTGGCATCGCTGGGAGCGCTCCTGGTCATCTTGGGCATCACGGGGTTTGTTTGGCCCGGGTTTTTCTTGAGCGGCAGCAACCCGGTCGCCAAGGCGGGGAACCCTGGTCCGGCGCCCATGCCCGGTCCCGGCCCCATGGCCGGCCCCGATCCCATGCCGATGCCGGGCGGCGGGGTCTGGGAAGAACTTGATTCCAAGGAACATGGCTTCAAGGTGATGATGCCGGGCAAAGCGATTTCCAAGAACGTCTTCGCCGGGGGCGTGAATCAGCAAGTGCATATCCTGGAACAAGGCGGCGGCGCGTTTTGCGTGTCGCATATCCGCAATCCCGGCGTGATCGTCGGCAACGACCGGGCGATCCTGCAAAAGATCGTCGACGGATTCAACATTGCCGGTCGAGTGACCAGCAATAGTTTCGTAACCGTGCAAGGACGCAATGCGGTCGAACTGACCGTGCAAATGAACAACCCGCCTGGCGCCCAACTAAGGAGCTTGGTAATTACCGCCGACAATCGAATTCTTCAAGTGTTTGCCGTGGGTACGCCGGATTTCGTTCGCTCGCCCGACGTGCAAAAATTCATCAGTTCGTTCCAGCTAACCAGGTAGCCTAGGAGAAATCGCCATGAAGCGGTTGTCGACATTCCTCTTGCTCGGGGCCCTGCTCGCTGGATCCGGTGTCGTCTATGGGAAGCCGGGACTGGCGGAGCGCGAATGGAAGGTCGACGGCGTCTCCCGCGCCGCCTTGGTGCATGTGCCGGCGGCCGCGACGAAGAGCGATACGCCGCTGGTGTTCGCGTTCCACGGACACGGCGGGTCGATGGCGCAGGCGGCGCGCAGCTTTGGGTATCACACGCAATGGCCCGAGGCGATTGTCGTCTACATGCAGGGCCTGAAGACGCCGGGCAAGTTGACCGATCCGGACGGCAAGAAGGCGGGTTGGCAGCATGGGGCGGGCGATCAGATGGACCGCGATCTCAAGTTTTTCGACGTGGTGCTTAAATCGCTCCAGTCCGATTACAAGGTGTACGCCAAGCGCATCTACGCGACCGGCCATTCCAATGGCGGATCGTTCACCTATTTACTTTGGGCGCAACGGGGCGACGTGTTCGCCGCGGTCGCACCGTCGGCGTCGACACCGGGGAAAGGGTACAGAGATCTGAAGGCGTTGCCCGCTCTGCATGTCGCAGGCGAGACAGATGCCCTGGTCAAGTACGCCTGGCAGCAACTGACGATCAACGCGGTGCGCAAGATAAACGGCTGCGACGAGACGGCCAAGCCGTGGGGCAAGTCCGGCGACCTGGTCGGAATACAATATCCATCGAAGACGGGCACGCCGTTCGTGACGTTGATTTCGCCAGGCGCGCATCCGTTTCCGCGCGAGGCGCCGGCGCTGATCGTACGGTTTTTCAAGGAACATGTGAGGAAGTAGTCAGAAGACAGAAGACAGAAGACAGAAAAGAGATTGCCATGGGAATGTTCAGCAAGCGAAAGATGGTTGTCTTGGCCATGGTTCTTGTCGGGCTCATTGGCTTGGGCATCGCGGCGCCGGGGTATGTGTCGGTGAGCGTGACGGGGGGAGCGGGCGGCGATGTGCATGTCGAGCAGGCGGGGTTTGGGCCGCAACGGCTTCGCGTCGTCACCTCGGTGGGGATCGTGGAAAGTCAAACACGGTAATTCTCGTTTGAGAATGGAAAATCCGAAGGGATCGTCGACACGTCTATAGAAGGGGTTCGCCATGTTCGTTTTTCGATACAGTCGTTTCTTGGCTTGCCTGATGTTTCCGCTGGTTTTGGCGGGGTGCGGCGGGCACGGTCCGCGCGTGCAGCACGGCAGCATCGAAGTGTACTATGTAGATGGAACTACGAAGGCGGAGGCCGACCGTTTGGGCCAATACCTTGTCAAGACTTGGGGCGAAGCGCCGGCGAAGCGAAGTGTGCAGATCAAGAAGGATGGGGAGGGCTACCAGTTTCGCATGGTGGTGAAGAAGGAGTTTCTCACCGACGAGAAAACTTTGGACCTATTGCAATTCGACGCGGCGCGTATTTCCCGCGACGTATTCGACGGAGCGGCGGTGGAACTGCACGCCTGCGATGAGCATCTCAAAACCGTGAAGTCCTTCCCGCCGCGCGCGGATGTGCGCTATAGCCTCGTCGAGGGAAACGTTGAATTGTTCTACGCGACGCCGGACGACAAAGTGGACGCGCAACGCCTCTCGCGCTATTTGGCGGAGTTGGTCAAGGTCGCACCCGCGCAAATCAGCTTCAAGTTGGCGCGGCGCGAGAAAGTAATCGAGATTCACATGGCGGTACGACCGGACTCGATCGCGAATCCCGGTTTGCTGGAAGACTTGCGTCGGGACCGCGCGGCGATCGCGGCGCGGGTGTTTCCGGGCGCGGTCGTTGAGATGCATCTTTGCGATCCGTCGTTCAATACGCTCAAGGTTCTGACGCCATGATGCGAGGACAAACCATGCCCGCTTCGCGCTTCCTCAGACCGGTCTTGCTAACTTGCGTCGCGCTGGCGTTGACCATGGTCCACGAAGGCGGCGAAGTCGCCGCGCAACCACGCCGGCTTCGGGATAGATCCGAAGAAGAGGAGCGCGGACGTTACCCTGCCGTGCCGTTCAAGGCGGGCGATGTGCAATCTCTGTTTAAGGAACAACTGGAGCGGGCCAGGGATCTCGAATTTGCCCGGTCCTTTCTGGATCATTTCGCGAAGAAGGGCATCCCGGATATCGGCGGATTCAAGCTGCCTCCCGGCTTGGACCCCGACGACCCGGAACTCTTGGCGAAAGTGGCCCCTCTCTTGAAGGATCTGGGGCTGACAAAAAAAATCACGGAGATGTCGCGCGAAGAGTTGACGGAATTGAAGGGAAAGCTTGAAGCGATCGTCCCCGGAAAAGAGCCGCCGCCGTTCTTGCCGCGGGAGACGAAGGTCGACGCCTCGGACAGTTCCGCGTCGAGCGGATCCGGCCTGCCCAAGTTTCCGGAAGACCGCAGTCCCTGGCTCGATGAAGAGCAACTTTCCGACATGCTGCGTGATTGGTTGGAGAACGTCGATCAAACCCGCCTGGGCGAATGGTTGAATGAATCGGCCGCATGGCAGGAGACCGTGAGCGCCTTTCAGAAGCAGTTGCAAAACCTGGGTGCGGACGGCCCCAAGGGATGGTCCTTCGATACCGGATTCCTCGACGTGGGCCTTGAGAAACTACAATCGTTCGAACCTCCAACTCTTCCCCCGATTTCGTTGCCCTCGTTTCGCATCGGCCGTATTCCGACACCGTCTTTCGGCAGACCCGGCGGCGGAGGCGGCATGTCCGCGCCCTCCGGGGAGACGCTGCTTTGGGGCGTGATCGCCCTTCTTGCTCTTGGCGTGGCGTGGTTCGCCTTGCGTCATCTCCAGTTCTCGCGAGGTTCCCTGCCGGCGGCCGCCCTCGGTCCCTGGCCGGTTGACCTACAAACGATCGCGACGCGGACTCAGCTTCGGCTGGCGTTCGAGCATTTGGCGTTGCTAACCCTCGGGCCGGACGCCGAGACTTGGAATCATCGCCGGATCGCCGCGGGACTGGCGCGCGGGGAAGGGGACCGACACGACGCCGCGAGTCTGGCGACGCTTTACGAACACGCCCGCTATGTCGACGGCCCCGAGGAACTGACCGCCGCAGACGCGGCCCAAGCGCGCGACAGCCTGGGACGGTTGGCCCATTCCCGCCGTCCGGAGGCGGGGCAATGAGCGCGACGCTCCGTGGGACGGCGCTCCGGTCGATGGCGATTTTGGCGTTTTCCCTTTTCTGCGCCGGCGGCCAGGTCACGGCTCAAGCGCGGCGCATTATCGAAGTGCCGCGCCACGGCGTCGAGGTGTTCGCCAACTTGCTCCACGAGCAGGGCCTTCGACCACTCGCAGACGCGGACGCCTTCGCGCAGGTCGCCCCGGAGAAGTCGTTGCTCGTCGTCTTGGGGAAGCTGGACAGACTGGACGAAGCGATCGCGGGCGTGGGCGGATTGCGGCGTTATCTCCGCGCGGGCGGCGCGATTCTTATCGCCTCGGATTACGAATCCGAGAATCACCTCGCCCCCTTGGGCTTAGGCATCAGCGGCATCGCCGTCCGGCAGCAGCCCGAGGCTGCCTTCCCCGGCTTTCCGGCCTGTCCGATCCTGCCCGTTCCGCCCATACGCGGCAAGGCCCATCCCGTGTTTCAGGATTTGCACGGGACGGTGGTGACGATGCGGCCCAGCACGTTTTCCGCCATTCCCGATCGGTGGGCGCGATTGGCGTTTTATCCCGATCAAACATACTTGCCCGGCATCGCGCGGAACCTGGGCCCTTTCGGCTTCCCCTGGATCTTGGCCTCTCCCCCCGACGCGCAGGACGGCTCATCCGTCCTCGCCATCACGGGCCATGGCGTCTTCATGAACTGTTTCCTCGTCTTGCCCGACTACGACAACTTCCGCTTCGCGCGTAACGTGGCCCGCCACATGGCCGAGGGACCGAAGGGACGGCGTACGCATGTCTTGTTGCTGGACGAAGGCGTTCCGCTTGAACGCCTGGATTTGTCGTTGGAATCGCCTCCTTTGCCGATTGGGTTTTTGCTCAACACGTTGATCGATCAGGCCCAGCGGCAGGGACTCATCGACGAAGTATTGCGCCGCAGCCTGCCGCATGCGACCATGTGGCGTTGGATGTTGTTTCTCTTAACGAGCCTGGTGTTTCCCTTTGTGTTTCGGCGCTTCTTCGTGTCTCGCTTTCGCCGCGATGCGCGCGCGGCGCTGATCGTGGGTCTAAACGAGGTCGCGCCCCCCACCCCTTCCGTGTCGCGCCGCCGCCGCGAAGAGATTCTCTCGCGATCTCAATTCGCCGAATCCGCACGCATCCTGGCGCGGCAATGGCTCCGCGAGCGGGGCGTGGCTGAGCTTGCTGTCCTGCCCCCTTATGAAGTCCGCGCGTCGTGGCTGCGCCGGTGGAAGTTGCACCGAAGCCTCGCTTGGATCGGCCGACTCGTGCGCGGCGAACTCGGCGCCGCCGTGTCCGCACGCCGCCTCCGCGCTCTCTTGGCGACCCTTGCCGAACTGACGCGCGCCGCCGAAATCGGTGAAATCCGCTTTGTTTCCCCGGTCCCAAACCCTAGAAAAGATTGAACGTCGCGCCTCGTCTCCGCGATCCCGTGCGCGTTTTTTTTCAGCCCTACCTAGCTGCAAAGTCTCCATGGAAGCGACCGCGACTCACAGCGATCTCACCGACTGGGCCAAACGCATCAAGGATCTGCGCATGCAGACCAGCGCCGAGGTGGCGCGCGTCGTCGTCGGCATGGAGCGCGTCACCGCGCGCCTGCTCATCGCCTTGCTCGCCGGCGGCCATGTCCTCCTCGAAGGAGTGCCCGGCGTCGCCAAGACGACGCTCTCCAAAACCTTCGCCCAAATCCTCGGCATCGATTACCAACGCATTCAATTCACGCCGGATCTGCTTCCCTCCGACGTCACCGGCACCTTCATCCTCGACCGCAAATCGGGCGATTTCGTCCTCCGCCGCGGTCCGATCTTCGCCCAGATTCTACTCGCCGACGAGGTCAATCGCGCCCCCGCCAAGACGCAGTCGGCCCTCTTGGAAGCCATGCAGGAAAATCAAGTAACCATCGAGGGAACCACCCTGCCCCTGCCGCAACCGTTCCTGGTCCTCGCCACGCAGAATCCCATCGAACAGGAAGGCGTCTACCGGTTGCCCGAGGCTCAGTTGGATCGCTTTCTTATCCGCGTCGAGATGTCGTATCCCGGCGTGGCGCACGAAGTCAACATGCTCAAGCTGCACAGCCGGCCGACGGTGCCGGTGCAGCAACTTTTCAACGCGGACTTTCTGCTCGAGATGCAAGCCCAATTGCAGCATGTGTACGGTCAGGACGAGTTGTTCAAATATATCGTCGACCTTTCCGAGGCGAGCCGATCCCATCCCGATCTTGCCCTCGGCGCCAGTCCGCGCGCCTCCCTCTGCTTGCTCCGCTGCGCCCGTGCCCGCGCTTTGTTGGATGGCCGAACTTACTTCACGCATGAAGACGTGCAATCCGTCGCGCCCAGCGTCTTGGGGCATCGCCTCATCCTGCGCCCCGAAGCGGAGGTGGAAGGCCGCACCAGCGCCGACGTCATCCGCGATCTGCTGGCCAGCGTGCCGGTGTTGACGGCGGGGAAGGGGTAGAACGAATCATGAGCGCCAATCATCAAAATAAACGAGAAAAAGGTGATCGCCCCTTTCCCTGGAAATGCCCTTCTTGCGGCAGGCGAGCGGTCTATCCAGCGATCGTGGCTTATACTGCGGAAGTCAGACACGATGGACGGACGCATTCGATCGATGTGCCGGATTTAGAGACTCCAAAGTGTGGGGAGTGCGGGGAATTGCTTTTCAGCGATATTGCGGACGATCAGATCAACGCTGCCCTTCGCTCCCACCTCAAGTTGCTCACCACCGCACCAAAACCAGGAGCACTACGATTAGAATGAAGAAAAACAGCCCGCCAAACACCAGGCCCAATACCAGCCCTGTGTGATCCGGCTCCGGTTCGCGGTCGGGACGGGGAGCGGGTCGGCCGCGCCGCCGCGGTTCATGGGCGTGATAGCGATGCTCGCGCACGCACGATGACGAACAAAAGCCCGAGCCGCAATCCTGGCAGGTGAAGACGTTCTCCCAACCCGTCATGTTGCGGCCGCATTCCAGGCAGCGTTCCTGCCGGGGCGCGGGTTCGGGTTCGGGAGAAACCAGCTTCCCCTGGGGAACGTCGGGTTCGACTTGGCCGAGCATCGTCTTGTTCGGCGCCGCACCGGCCGTCGAAGCCGCGGGCACCTGCACGCGCTGGCCGCAGTGGGGACACGGTTTCTTCGTGCCCGCCTCGCTCGCCGGATCTTCGAGCGGCTTCTTGCAGCGTGGGCAGGAGTATTGGATCGGCGGTTCGATCTCGCCCAGCATCGTCTTGTTGAGCGGCGCGGCAGCCTCCGGCCCTGCCTTTGCTCCGGCCGGCGCCGCCGCCAGGAACGGCGAGTTGCAACTCGGACAGGTAAACCGTCTGCCCAACTGCGCGTCCTCAACCTTCAGAGCGTGCTGGCAGGTCGGACAGTAGACTACCGAGATCATGGTGGACACTTCCTGAAAAACAAAAGTCGCGCTGTCGCTATTACACGCAATGGCCTACGCCGATGCAAGGGAAAACGCGCCATGTTATCGACGCCGGCGATCATGGGCGTAGGCGTCATGGTCTCGAATACACAACGACGAACAGAACACCGAACCACATGCGGGGCAGGTTAGCGTCTTGGCAAACCCGCGCAGGTCTCGTCCGCACTCCAGGCAACGTTGCTTTCGCGTCGGCGCTTCCGGCGACGGAATGCCCACGGGAATGCCTTGGGGAATCACCTCCGCAACCGCCGAAGCGGCAGGGTAAACCGGCGCGGACGGTAAGGGCGGCACGCTTTTAGCCGCCGGCACCTGCACGCGCTGGCCGCAATGAGGACAGGGTTTCTTGACGCCCGCTTCGCTCGCGGCATCCTCCAGCGGCTTTTTGCAACGCGGACAGGAATAGCGAATCGCCGCCCCCGTGTCCTCCAACACCTGCGCGTGGGGAATGTCATCTTCAACCGGCTTCAAATCCGCCGCCATCGGCTGCGAAGCTCCCGCCAGGAACACCGCTTTACAGCGCGGACAAGCTTGCCGCTTGCCCATCTGACTTTCATCGACCGTCATGCCATGCTGACATGCGGGGCAGCGGACGCGGCAATTCATGATATTCGCCTCCCAGGAGTCAAACACGATTAACCATTGACGGTCATTAACGTATTTGTTAATATCCCAAAATGGAGTGGGATATTGCCTATTTCGGGGACGATGTCCAACAGGCCATCTTGACGTTTCCCCCGGCTTGCAGGCCCGCTATGTGCATCTTACGCAACGGATGCTTGAGTTTGGGCCGGGCCTCGGGATGCCCCACACTCGCGCCTTCGGAAAGGGGCTCTTTGAATTGCGCTTGAAGGCAAAGGAAGGCACGGCGAGAGTGTTCTTTTGCTTGCGAGAGCGTCGCCAAATTCTCATGCTCCACGCTTTTATCAAAAAATCCAACAAGACGCCTGCGAAAGATCTAAAAATCGCGCGAGCTCGATACGCGGAGGTGACAGCGGTTGATGATGAGGCATGAACAATTCGTCAAAAAAATGCTCGAAAACCCGGCCGTCAAAGCGGAGTATGACGCCCAGGCTGAGGATTTCTTGCTCCTGGATGTGCTGTTGAAGGCCCGTCGCCGCGCCGGTCTGACGCAGGCGGAAGTCGCGAAACGGATGGGAACCAAAACCCCCGCCGTCGCACGCCTCGAAGCCGGCGGCGGAGCAAAACGGCATTCTCCCTCCGTCGCAACCCTCCACAAGTACGCCGAAGCCGTTGGCTGCCGCTTGGAGATTCGATTGCGGCCTCGAAAATGACAAGCGACAGTGCATTCGACGCATCGAGTAATCGGCGCCTTTTTTCTTTGGACCGCGGCAATTGATCGCCGCTTTCGATTCGCGTCGAGAGTTCGATTGCTGAATTTTCCCGCCGAATGCCGCGACTCCCCATCCTGGCGAAGATCATTGTCCGGCGAAAGCTGCGATGAATCGCCGCATTCCAAAAGTGGCACGGCCCGTATTTCGGTTGCGAACCGCCCCCATTCCCCTTACCATTAACCTACCTGCCTTTTCGTCCGTTTACTCCCAAATTTCGCCAGGCCAACCTGGAGGTTGCTTGCATGTCCGGTCGTTGCCATGCTTTGCTGGTTTTGTGTTTCGGGGTCGTCGTCGCGCCGCTGCATGCGCAGCCGGGGAAGACCATCGAATTCAATCGCGACATTCGGCCCATCTTGTCGAATCACTGCTTCGTCTGCCATGGGCCGGACAACAATTTGCGGAAAGCGAAGTTGCGGCTCGATACCGACAAGGAGGCGCCCGGCGTCCATGGCGCCGCCAGCGTCGTCGTCGCGGGCAAGCCGGGCGAGAGCGAGCTCATGGATCGGCTCTTGAGCAAAGAACCGACCAAACGCATGCCGCCTCCCAAGGCCAACAAAGATCTCTCCAAGGAGCAGATCGAGCTACTTCGCCAGTGGATTGCGCAAGGGGCGAAGTACGACGGTCATTGGTCGCTCCTGGCCGCCAAGAAGCACGACGTCCCGACCGTCAAGACTCCCGCCTGGGTGCGCAACCCGGTCGACGCGTTTATCCTTGCTCAGATCGAGAAGGCGGGATTCAAGCCGTCGCCCGAGGCGGATCGCCGCACCTTGCTGCGTCGGCTTTCGTTCGACCTGATCGGCTTGCCGCCGACGCCGGAAGAAATCGCGGCCTTCGAGAAAGACAACAGCGACAACGCCTATGAAAAACAGCTCGAGCGCCTGCTTGCCTCGCCGCACTTCGGCGAACGCATGGCCATCTTTTGGCTCGACCAGGTGCGTTTCGCCGACACGGGCGGCTACCACAGCGACAATCACCGCGATCTTTGGCCCTTCCGCGATTGGGTCATCAAGGCCTTCAACGAGAACCTACCCTACGACCAGTTCACCACCTGGCAACTCGCCGGCGATCTGCTCCCCTCCGCGACCGTCGAGCAGAAAATCGCCTCGGGCTACAATCGCCTACTGCAGACCACCGAGGAAGGCGGCGCCCAGGCCAAGGAATATCAGGCCAAGTATTACGCCGACCGGGTGCGCAATGTCTCGACCGTCTGGCTCGGCCTGACCATGGGCTGTTCGGAATGCCATGACCACAAGTTCGACCCGGTCAGCACGAAGGAGTTCTACCAGTTCGCGTCGTTCTTCGCGGACGTGCAGGAAGCGTCCGTGGGCCGACAAGGGCAAACGACGCTGCTCATGCCCGAGCAACAAAAGCAGGTGCAGGAATTGCTGATCCGCATGGCGCCGTTGCAGAAGTTGATGGACGAGCAGACGCCGGAACTCGACAAGGCGCTGGCGGCATGGGAAGCCGACGTCAAGGCGAAGGGCCTCAAGGGCGTCGCCAAGGAAGCGCTGCCGATCTTCAACCTTGCCCCGGCCAAGCGCAATCCTAAGCAGGTGCAGGCGCTGGCGAAAGTCTTCCGCGCGATGACGCCTCTGTTGGCAGAACCGCGCGGCGAGTTGGCGAAGTTGACCCAGCAAAAGACCGCCATCGAAAAGTCCGCCCCAAGCACCCTCATCACCACGTCGGTCGCGCCGCGGACGATTCGCATCTTGCCGCGCGGCAACTGGCTCGATGACACCGGCGAAATCGTGCAACCCACCACGCCGAAGTCCCTGCCAAGCCTCGGCGTCGACAAGGGCCGCGCCAATCGCCTGGATCTCGCCAAGTGGATGGTCGACAAGAAAAATCCGCTCACCGCGCGCGTCTTCGTCAATCGCCTGTGGGCGCTTACCTTCGGCCAAGGCATCGTTAAGACGATGGACGACTTCGGCGCCCAGGGAACCTGGCCCACGCATCCCGAGTTGCTCGATTGGCTCGCCCTGGAATTCCAGAACGGCTGGGACGTCAAGAAAGTGATACGCACCCTGGTCACGTCCAACGCCTATCGGCAAACGTCCCGACCCAGCGAGGAACTGAAGACAAAGGATCCTTACAACCACTTGTACGCCCGCCAAGCACGTTTCCGCCTGGATGCCGAGTTCGTGCGCGACAACGCCCTCGCCGTCAGCGGCTTGCTCGCGCGCAAGATCGGCGGCCCAAGCGTCAAGCCGTACCAGCCGGCCGGCTACTGGGCCTATCTCAACTTCCCCCGCCGCGAGTGGATGAACGACCGGGGCGAGAATCTATATCGCCGTGGTCTGTACACCTATTGGCAACGCTCGTTTCTGCATCCCAGCCTATTGGCGTTCGACGCCCCGACGCGTGAAGAATGCACCGTCGAACGCGCCCGCTCCAACACCCCGCAGCAGGCGCTCGCTCTGCTCAACGACCCGACCTATGTCGAAGCCTCCCGCGCCTTCGCCGTCAACGTCCTGCGCGAAGGCGGCAAGGACACCGCCGGCCGCATCGACTGGGCCTACCGCCACGCCCTGGGCCGATCACCCGCACCCGCCGAGACGAAGCTCCTGACCAAGCTTTTGGACAAGCACCTCGCCGAATACCGCGCCGACGTCAAGTCGGCCGAGACTTTGTGCAAGGTGGGCGACTATCCCCTGACGAAGGAATTCCCCTCCGCCGACGTCGCCGGCTGGACCTCCGTGACGCGCGTAATTCTCAATCTGCATGAGACGATCACGCGCGAATAACGACCACCAACGAGTAACGAGCACCCGTGAATAACTCACACCCTCTCCCCCGGTACTCCGGGGGAGAGGGCAGGGTGAGGGGGAGAGGGCAGAAAAAGGACAGTACCATGGAAACCAACACGATGGGCAAAGTTGTAGTCAGCGCCAAAATGGAAAACCTCGACGACCTGTTTCGTGCGGATCGAAAGGAGATTCCACGGGAACAGGTACGAACCGTGGAAGTGCAGGACGCGCTGGTCGACACCGGTGCGTTCACCTTGCTTATTCCGAAAAGTCTCATCCGAACACTTGGACTAACGCAATACAAGACTCGCCCGTCGCGCACCTTGGGCGGCCCAATTCAGATTGGCACCTACAGCGCGGTTCGCCTCGCCATCAATGGCCGAGAATGCCACCTTGACGTCGGCGAGATCGAAGACGGCTTTCCCGTCATCGTCGGCCAAATCCCACTGGAACTGCTCGACTTCGTCGTTGATGCCCGAGGCCAACGCCTGATCGGCAACCCAGAGCACGGCGGCGTACACATGATTGACGCGTTTTGAGTAGGGAGACGAACAATGAGCAATTTCGTTATCGAACTGCCTGAAGACATGAAATCCTTCGTCGACCGAAAGGTGACACAAGGAATGTTTACCAACCCGAGCGAGTTGATTCAGCAACTCTTGGCGAAAGAGATGGCGTCGGAAGGGCAGGAAGAGCTTGAACAAAAGCTTCTCGCGGCAGTCGAGCAAAACAGAAAGGGACTTAGTATTTTATGGACAAAAAAGGAGTTTGATCTACTTCTCAAGGAACATCGGGAGCGTTTTGCTGCTCAAGAGTGAGGTTCGCCATGCACTTAACGGTTACACCCTTGGCTCGCGCGGACGTGAAAGAAAACGCGGCCTATCTCGAGAGTCAAAGAAAAGGGCTGGGAGACCGATTTATTCACGCGGTTGAAGACACGTATGAGACACTACGAAACCACCCAGAAATCGCAGGCCGGCTTGAAACTAGAAAAAACGGTCTAATTGACATTCGGGCGTGGCCAATCAAAGGGTTTCGAAACCAGTAACCGTTCACCATCAATCTACCAAACTCGGCGCCTGCCTGCCTTCCCGATAGGCCGAAACCGCTTCGCGAAGATACTCCAGCACGTTGCGGTCGCGTAAGCGGCAGGTTTGAACAGCCGTC
>Ga0163144_10007264_pt1 | contig 24302 bp, 18 predicted proteins | sample OliLak19BULKMAT1_FD_123175 | JGI IMG/M metagenome (GOLD analysis project Ga0163144, IMG submission 123175) | Freshwater microbial mat bacterial communities from Lake Vanda, McMurdo Dry Valleys, Antarctica - Oligotrophic Lake LV.19.BULKMAT1 | ecosystem: Environmental > Aquatic > Freshwater >...
GCGTGGTGGGCGGCACAACACCGTTGACCAGCCTGAACGTGAGCGGAACATCCGCGCTCAACGGCACGGCGGTGACAACGACGGCCGCTCAGACCTTCACCGGTGCAACCACCCTGGGCACCGACAACACGCTGACGGGTACATTGATGACCTTCGGCAGCACGGTGACCGGAGCGAATACCAACAACCTCACGCTTTCGAGTTCATATTTCGATTCCACGGGCCAGACCGTAGCATTCCGTTTTGGCGGAAATGTGACGCTCGGAAGTTTGACAATTAACAGTGGTTCTGCCGGATCAAATGCCAATGTTTCCGCCGCGACGGTAACCTTCAGCCAAGCGGCAGTTAACCCCGCCGATGGCAAGCTGACCAACTTTACCGGTGATACAACGGCGACAACGTTTACTATCACCGCCCCGAACGGCTTTGTGATGGGTGCTAAAGACCGGCTGGTATCACTCGGCAATCTGACGATCGATTGCCAGCCAACGTTGGCCAATAACAGTAATGCAACGCTTGGTTGGATAACGGTCTACGGCAACTTCCTTGTGAAGGCGGCATCTGTGACGTTGATTCGCGGGACGCAGATCTTTGCTAGCGATAGCATCCACTTCCGTGACCGGCTCAATAATCCACTTGGTGGTAGCCAGATCACCGACAGCACCGATCCCAGTCGTCTTTCCTTTGCTCCAGCGAAGTTTGTGATCAATACTTCAAATCAAGCTCAGACTGACGACGCGATCCGTCCTCGCCTGCTGGCAGCTGATCCCGGACTAAGGAATTCTAACTACAGCGAACCAACGGGCGCTCCCAACACGAAGCGATTCACGAATGTTTTTGCTTACGGTGAGGCAGGTATTGGCGGACCCGGGTCGCCGACTGTCTACACCCCCGCGACCGTCGGTGCTCTGACAAATGAACAAGCGGCAAGGGTTGAGGTCAAGTCAGTTGCTGGAGAGTTGGCTTTGAGCGACCTGCTGGAAAAACTAGAACTTACTTCACGGTCAGCCACTACCGAGGAACTCATCAGCTTCCTGAGCGGAGTGAACTACTACCAGGATCTTCCCAATCGTGTCCCGGCGAGCACCGACAGTGGTGACTACCGTGTACTCCGTGACCGGCTTCGTCCAAGCACAGTGGTCGACGCGATCGCCGCGTACAACGCTTTCACTGGCGAGGATAAGGCCCGACTCTCAGAGACCGGCGCTATTCTTTCGGCAGCGCTCAAGCAGTTCATGATGTCCAATCCCTCAGGCTCGGCTAAGCAGTTTGCCGATTACCTCGCCAAGTCTGACATCGACACAACCGCCGCCAACCGACTTAACGAGCTAACCACCCTGATGGCAAAGTTTGATCTCATGGGTCTATCACCGTTCGAAACCATGATCATCAAGCGCAGCCTCATCAACTCGATCAGTTCCGATGAAGAGCTGAAGGCACGATTGGATAGCCTCTATAACGTTAACCGCCAAAGCGCTAACTAAGCTTGTCTCGGTTGTCGGAGCAGATGCACCATACAGTGTCTACGCCGGATGTACTATGGCTACCAGTTACGAGAGCATCACCTACGAAGATCTGCTTCCGGAAATTGCACCGGACAAGCCTTCCGGCATTGACCTCTTAGGCGATGAAGAATATATGACCCTTAAACGGGATTCGAAGGGAACTGAAGCTCGGGTCCTACCCAAAGCTAATCCGCGCGGTTCCGATGAGGCGATATCAAAGCGGTTTATTCCGGAAGTAGAGCCTCAATGGCAGGTGATACACGACACCGCAGTTGCTTTGCTTAAAAAACGGAGCCATGACTTATCAGTGATGGCTTGGTACACAGTTGCGTTACTCAAGCTCCATGGTTTCGCCGGATTAGCTGATGGACTTGGGGCGATCCGCTTTGCCCTGCAAGAGCGGTGGTCAACGATCTACCCGGCAGTGGACGACAAGGCGGATTTCCCGCCTCATCGAAGGCGGCGTATCTTGTCAGACTTGTTCGCCCCGATTCACATAAAAGTTTCAGACGGATACCGTTTGCTGGTCCGCGTTAGAGAGACTCCAATAGTTCGGGCCGCCAACATCGGTGAGTTTTCCATCTTGAGCCTTCTAAGGGCCAACGGCAAGCAGCCCGTGCCGGAGGGATATGACAAGCCCAGCATGGAGCAAATCGCAGCTGCTTGGGCTGAAGCTGACCTCGGTGAACTCCAGGGTACACTTAAAGCCATTGAGAGTGCCCGGGACGAGCTTGCGCAGATTCAATCGCTTTTCAAGTCAAAATCCGCACAATCTGATTCAGCAAACATCGACTTTAATGAACTTGACACTTTACTTGTGCAAGCGGTGCGGCATGTAGATGACACTGTCAGGGATCGAATTGGTCTTTCAACTGCCGCACCGTCGCCTGCCGAAACCGCCTTATCGCATCCGGCTTTGAGCGGTGTTTCTGGCACCGGAGCGGCCGGACCGATTCGAACGCGCCGCGATGTTCAGCGATGCCTTGAATCGGTCTTAAAATTTTACGAGGATCCAGAGCAGGAGCGAATGTCTAGCCCTGTGACGGTGTTTGTGAAAGCCGCACTTTGCATGCTAGGGCAAAACTTCTCTGATTCTCAACGGGTCTTGGGTCAGGATGACCTGAACAAAGTCATCAAGACCATGATCACAAAAGTGACTGACCAGAAGGAGGAGAGCTCAAGTGCGAAGGCATGACCGTCTATTGATATCGATGCTGAACTTGCCAAGAACCGCACCGGCCAGTTTCCAAACCGCCGACATACATCCATCTAATTATAAAGTTCTGCGATCTAAACCACCGCATGCAAGTTAATTCCCCGGTCCGACCAACTTATGTAAATTTAGCTTGTTTTTTAGTAAAAGGATCTTTTCTATGGGCAAAGCAAGTTCGAATAAAGATATCGCCAATAGCGGTAATCGAAAGCCGAGAGTACACATCCAGTATAAGACTTACACCGGCAACGCAATGAAACTCGTGAGCTTACCGTTCGTCATGGGCGTGATGGCCGAGCTCGGAGGCAATGCTAAACCGGACAAGAAGCTTGGCGATCGCAAGTTTGTCGATTTTAACGCTCAGACATTTGATTCAAAGCTCAAGGAGATGAAGCCCTCGGTCTCCTTTGATGTCGACAATAAACTTACCGCTGAGGGAGGCACTACTAATGTCGCCATTACCTTCGAGAGCATGAAAGACTTTTCTCCTGACGGAATCGCCCGAAAGGTTGAGCCGCTACGCATCCTGCTGGAGAAACGCGAACAGCTGTCGAATCTGGAGCGAAACTTTGACGGCAAGGACACCGCAGAACTACAAGCGATCCTCAACAATCCGCAAGTTTTAGAGGCTCTTTCCAAAATGAAATCCACCCAAATTGACGCCAAGACGGAGAACAAGTAAATGGCAGAGACGCAGAAGCAATCGAATGCTGCACCTGATCTGTACGCAGATTCGCCTGGCCGTTCAATCATGGATGTCGCCAAGACGGTGGCAAAGACAAAAGATCCGGAGAAACTCCAGGAAGTGGACGCTGGAATGAGCGTCCTCATCGAGCTGCTCCTCGGCAAATCATTCACGCCGGACACGAAAAATCTTAGAAAGACCATCGCCGCGGCCAAGGCAGCTATTGACAAGCGGCTGACGGCTCAGATAAACGAGATTTTGCACCATCCTGATTTCCAAGCACTGGAGTCGGCATGGCGCGGTCTCCATTACCTATGTCAGAACACCGCAACCGATGAGACGTTGAAGATCCGAGTCTTAAACGTCAGTAAGGAGGAGATGTACGACAACCTCGAATCCAACTCGGGATCCATGTGGGATCAAAGCGAACTGTATAAAAAAATCTACACCCAGCAGTTTGATCAGCCCGGCGGAGAGCCTTTCGGGGCAATCATCGGAGATTTTTACTTCGACAACGGTCACCGCGATGTTCAGATGTTGCAGTGGATTTCCGCTGCCTGCGCGTCGTGTCATTGTCCCTTTATCTCCGCCGCAAATCCCAAATTAATGGGTTTGGAGTCCTGGGAGGGTCTTCAAGATATAACCAACGTCACTGAGGCGGTTAGCGGCAAGCGTCACGCGGAGTGGAACGATCTTCGAAAGGCCGAGGATTCCCGTTGGCTCGCGTTGACTATGCCACGCTTTATGGCTCGAATGCCCTACGGTGAACGAGGCGCTAAAGTGAGCGACTTCGCCTTTGAAGAGGACGTCGCGGGGTCGGACCATGGCCGATTCGTCTGGGCGAACGCTGCATATGCCATGGGCGTCAACATAACTCGCGCATTTCGCGAGTCAGGCTGGTGCGTTCAAATTCGCGGCAAAGAGTCCGGCGGTGAGGTCAAGAACCTTCCGATGCACAGTTTCGATACGACCGACGGCGATGTCGATGTCAAGTGTCCTACGGAATGCGCGATAAATCAGCGGCGGGAGTCCGAGCTAAGCAACAACGGGTTGATGCCATTGTTGTGGTGGAAAGGTGAACCGAATGCCGCGTTCGTCGGAGCGCAAACCTTAAGAGCCCCCGATAAATACAACGACAGTGACGCCAATAGCAACGAAAATCTGGGACTTCGTCTACCCTACATCTTCGCGGCCTCCCGCTTCTCGCACTTTCTCAAGAAAATGGTATACGATAAGGTAGGTAGTGTACGCCAAGAGGGCGAGGATTGGTCAAGCGCGGAAGGTGTTCGGTTGACGCTCACGAAATGGATCAATAACTATGTCGAGCCGAATCCAGACAAGGTCTCGGCCGAACAACTTGCAGAGAAGCCGTTGTCAGCCGCCGACATTGAAGTGATAGACGATCCTGATAATCCTGGCTATTACTCCGCCACTTTTTACCTTCGCCCTCATTTCCAGCTTGAAGGTGTTGATGTTGCAATGAGTCTTGTAGCAAAGATGAAGTCTAAGTCGTGAGCGAGGCATTGCTGCCAAGCTGGCTTGTTGTTTGTTGTCTTACTTTTTAAGGAGACGGTTAATGTCTGACATGTACATGAAGATTGACGGAATTAAGGGTGACGCCACAGACGAGAAGTTTAAAGATCAAATCGAGGTGTATTCATTCGGGCACTCGATCCATCAGCCAACCGGTGGTCCGCAGACATCCGCTGGCGGTCATACCGGGGGTCGTGTCAATCACGATGAGTTTACCATCACCAAGAAGCTCGATACTGCGTCACCAATGCTGTTTCTTGCCTGCTGTACCGGCGAACCGATCAAGAACGCCGTTCTTACGCTTCGGAAAGCGGCGGCCGGTCAAAAGACTTTCATGACCTACACCTTCGAAACACTCATTGTCGCTTCGGTGAGTCCCACAGGATCCTCGGGTGGTGATTCGCTTCCTCAAGAGACGGTGACACTTCGTTACGACAAGGTCACTCTCGAGTACACCCCGATTTCATCAGACGGAAAAGAGGGAGCTAAAATTAAGGGTGGTTGGGATATTGCTAAGAACAAAAAGGTTTGAAAAAACTGTCTCAACTGTCATCTGACAGCCATGGCGTTCGAACAGGGTAACTTGCTCGGCGCTCTTAGATTTTACTTCTGCGCACTTGGCGACCACTCCGTGTGGCTGGAGCTTCAAGGAAATGTCTGTGAACACTGACGTTGATCAACTCGTTGAATCTGGTCAACTCGCAGAGGCAATACTTTCGCTCGAAGCGACGATTCGTCAGCGGCCAGGGGACTTCCAACTTCGCGTGTATCTCTTTCAATTGTTATCTGTGACGGGGCAGTGGGCCAGGGCGGCCCAACTCGTGACGAGTTTGGGGTCATTAAACGCTGAGTGGTTGCCGACTTCGCTTGCGTACCGGGGGCTTGTCGAGTCTGAACTCGTCCGGGCCTCGGTCTTTTCAGGTTCATTGACCCCTCTCATATTGGGAGAGCCTGAACCTTGGCTCGCAAACTTGATACGGGCGTTAGCTCTGGATGAACGCGGTGAGGCTAGAGCAGCGGATGAACTGCGCGGTCAGGCTCTCGACGATTCGCCAGCAACTCCGTTTAAACGCAACGGTGATTCACGAATATCGTTACTTGACGCAGATTCACGGCTTGGTCCAGTTCTTGAGGTAGTTGTTGACGGAAAGTACTACTGGGTGCCATTTGCTCGGTTAAATGAAATAGAAGTGCTCGCTCCTGAATCCATGGCCGACAACCTATGGGCACAAGTGAGGTTTATTTGGTCGTCAGGCGGCGAATCCAACGGGTTTATCCCAATGCGATATATTGGGTCAGAGCTTTGTGACGAGGATAGTTTTCGGCGTGCAAAGTCAACATCGTTTACAGAAACTCGTAGTGGGGTGTATCACGGACTTGGTCAGCGACTACTCTTGGACGGGCATTCTGAGATTCCTCTAAGCCAGTTTGGAAAGGCTGTATTTTCTGAAGAGATTGGGGGCCGTCAATGAACAGTGACTTTCCAGTCGAACGATTGCAGCCATCACTGTTAAATAGGCTGAAGAGCGACGAGACAGGCTCCGGAAATGGTTCCAAGGACAGTGTCTGGACGATGAAGCCTCTTCGCACCGCGTTGTTGGAGGACTTGGAGTTGCTGTTTAACTCAACGGCCAAGAACGCGAGTCATGAAATTTACGAGTATGAGTTAGCAGCCAAATCTGTTTATAACTTCGGGCTTCCGGGTTTAGCGGGGGTATTCGACTTCCGCTATCACCCTGAGGCTGTAGCGGCGATGTTGCACGAGGCTATCGAAGCATTTGAGCCTCGAGTGGTTCCAGGGAGTCTGACGGTAACTGCTCAAGCTGATGATAATGGCACGGGCGAGCTAAGAATGGAGATTTCTTGCAACTTCTGCCCCCTTCCTACCGCTGAGTCACTCTTCGTCCACGCGGTGTTGGACATGGAATCGGGGGGAGTGAAGATTCTGGGGCGATTCGATGAGTAATCGCTTTTACGACTACTTTGAAGCTGAACTCGCCCATTTACGAACAAGCGCTGTCGAGTTTGCGAGAGAGCATCCAGCTGTTGCTGGCCGACTGGACCTTTCGGCGGGTAAAATCCCTTGTGAGGACCCATACGTAGAACGTTTGCTGGAAGGGTTTGCATTTCTCTCGGCGCGTGTTCAGCTCAAACTTGAATCCGAGTTCCCGCGATTTACTCAAACATTGCTAGAGGTTGCTTGCCCCCATCTACTTGGCCCCACGCCATCTATGGCGATTGTAAAGTTTTCGCCTTTACTTTCAAATCCGGATCTTGTACCCGGCTTTACAATCCCTCGGGGAACGGCGCTTCATAGTCGACCTGTTCGTGATGACCATTCGACATGCGAGTTTCGAACAGCCCATGATGTTGTTTTGTGGCCGGTGGAGTTGGTTGAGGCTCGATACGTCACCCGCGAAATCGGCGAGCTGCGACTGCCAGAAGCCCCCGTTCGCCAGCGTCCAAGGGGCGCGTTATATCTTCGCTTTAGCGTCCACGCCAATCTATTGGCGTCAAAGCTGGAATGCCTTGACTCTTTGCCAATTTTCTTAACCGGGGTTGCCGGCGGAAGGCTGTTCGAACAGTTGCATGCACAGGCATCTTGTATGGCAGTTCGACCGGTGAGGAGAGATCTTGCCCAACCACAAGATCCTGTTTGGGTAACGAACGGCGCAGTTGCGCCACTCGGCTACGATCCGGCAGAAGCGCTGTTGCCCAACGACGCAAGAGCCTTTCAGGGGTACCGGTTGTTGCAGGAGTACTTCGCGCTCCCGCAGAGATTTCATTTCGCAAAACTCCAGGGTCTTCGAGCAGCGTTATCAGCATGCGATACACGTGAGTTCGAGGTGGTTTTGCTATTCAACAAGGAGGACGTTCAGTTGGATGGACGGGTCGACGTGAACTCTCTCTCCCTTTTCACTACACCTGCGATTAACCTCTTTTCTCGGCCGGCTGACAGAATCTTTGTGACGAATCGAGTCCACGAACATCATGTGATCGTTGACCGCACCCGGCCGCTGGACTTTGAAGTGTATTCCGTTGGTGAGGTTTCCGGATTTTCCGAGGATGGCGGGTATTGGAAGACATTCCAACCGTTCTTTGCATCGGCTGCGATGGATGCTTCCGATGCAAAGATCCCCGCATACTTTGCGACGCATAGGTCTCCACGGCATCTTACAGAAGCCGAGCGACGCGCAGGTCGTTCTCGGCGGAGTTATACGGGAAGTGAAGTTTACATCTCCTTAGTTGATTCAACTTGTCGGCCCGCAGATGTTCCGATCGCACAACTTGGGGTAGACGTTTGGGCTACAAATCGAGATCTTCCGATTGATCTTGGTGGCGGTCAAGCTAACAAAACGGTCTCTGACTTCGATTTGGATGTGTCAGCTCCGATTACTGGAATCAGCTGTCTGGTGGGGCCGACGGTGCCTAGGCCTTCGCGGGCAGAGGGGCAAACTGCGTGGAGTTTGATTAGTCACCTGTCGTTGAATTATCTGTCGCTTTGCGATTCCTCACCATCATCGGAAGGTAAAATCTTCGCGAGTGGCGCCGCAGTTGGTCCCGTGGCGTTCCGCGAGTTGCTGCGGCTTTACGGTGACCCACAATCGGACGAGCACCATAAACAGATCCGTGGCGTTCGAGGCATTACCTCTCGGCCGCTTGTGCAACCCATTTCTGGGGGAGGTGTAATCACATTTGTACGAGGGCTCCAGATCGACGTGACCTTGGACGACGAAGGATTTTCTGGACTAGGCGTTTACACGTTAGGCAGTGTATTGGATCAGTTTTTTGCAAGATATGTGACGATCAATTCCTTTACTAAGACTGTCCTTCACACATCCGAACGTGGGGAGATCGCGCGATGGAATACACAACTCGGCCAACGCCCAACGATTTGATTTGCCGCGTCTTTGACCCTGCTCAGGGTTGGGATTTTTTTCAGGCACTTCGCGTGATTCAGGCAGCGAATCTGAACAAGCCCTTGATTGGTGATGCCAAGAGGGCCGCAGACGATCCGATTCGGTTTTCCCAAGCTGTTTCACTTGCGTTTCCTGTTTCTAGCTTCGCCGGAGTTGAGACACTACACGGCGGGTCACTTGCGGAAGTTCCAAGAGTCAAGATAAACTGCTTCGGATTGTTATTTCCTGCCGGACCATTTCCTTCTGAATTAACTTGGTTTATTCGTCGACGAATTCGCGAGCATCATGATTACGCTCCAGCAAGATTTTTCGATCTCTTTAACCATCGAATGACCACGCTTTTATTCAAAGCTTGGGCACAAAACAACATAGCAGTGAGTTTTGATCGCTCCGCATCCAGCAAGTTCCTCGACTATATTGGGAGCTTCTGCGGGTTCGCAAATCAGGGATTGGAAGAAGTCGTAATTGGTCGAGGAAATAGCAGTGATTCCAGCATTAGTCTGGCGATTAGATCGCGTGATCGAGTTCCGCTTAACTCCAAGTTATTTTTTTGCGGCAGACTCATGTGCCCGACACGTCACCCAGAAGGACTTGCTTCTGTACTGTCTGTCGCAGTCGGTGCTCCGGTTCAAGTGCGTGAGTTTGTTCCCCGATGGATTGACTTGCCAGAGGAGTCGCGAACTCGCCTAGATGCAGGAATTCCGACTGCCAAGTTGGGACAGAACATTGTAGTTGGGGATCGCGCGTTCGAGTGTCAGTCGACCGTGAGAGTTTCGATCGGTCCGATGCCGTTGGCCACTTACCAGAAACTGTTACCTGGCACTGCCGGTCTCGCCTTGGTACGAGACTGGCTTCGAAGTTATCTCTGTGGTCAGATTGACGTGGCAATTCAGCTTGTTCTTGCGGGGTCAGAGGTTCCGGGCGTTCACCTGGGTGCCGCTCGGGGAAGAGGACTCGGGGCTCAACTAGGATTAACAAGCTGGGTGACAACGCGGACATTGATACAACCTGATAGGGGAGATTTCGTTGTTGTACACGATATTTAACCGGAAAACTGCTTTTAATATATTTTTTGGAGACGACTCTGATGGCCGATCTTGAACGTCAATCTGAATTTGATAAGCTTAACAGTATTTGCTTCAATGCTCTCGATGCTGCATATAAAGTTTGCGATGTACGAAAAAATCGATATGTCGAACTAGCCCATTGGCTCCACATGCTCTTGCAAGTCAGGGAGACTGATTTGCACCGAATCTGCACTACATTTGGCATCGAACAATCGCGGTTGGAAGCGGATGTGGTCGCGTATCTTGAGCGTCTTCCGCGGGGAAGCAACACGGCGCCGCAACTCGCTCCGTCGATTGACGAGATCATTCAAGAGGGCGTTCTCTACGCGTTACTTCGCTTTCGTGAGCGCAGTGTTCGAAGTGGACATCTATTGCTCGGCGCGTTGACCGCAAAGCATCTAAAGGTTGAGCTGGAGAGCATCAGCTCACAGTTCAAAAAAGTCAAAGTCGATCAGATCTTAGCTGAGTTGCAGCAAATCGTCTCAGGTTCACCCGAGGACAATCAGGGTCCAACAGACGGATCATCAGGTATTGCTCCGTCCGAGGGACTGAGCTCTCCCAATGCCCGCAGTGCACCCAGTGGCGAATCGTTAACTAAGTACTGTGAAGACCTGACCGAACGAGCTCGGACAGGGAAGATGGACCCAGTGGTTGGTCGTGACGCGGAGATTCGTCAGTGTCGTGATATCTTGATGCGTCGTCGTCAGAACAACCCTATTTTGACGGGCGAGGCGGGTGTCGGCAAGACAGCTGTGGTGGAAGGATTTGCTCAATGGATCGCATCTGGGCAGGATGTTCCGCCCTCGCTTCGTGATGTACGAGTTCTCGCGCTCGATATTGGCTTGTTGCAGGCCGGTGCCAGTGTGAAAGGGGAGTTTGAGCAACGGCTACGCCAAGTTATTGACGACGTACAGGGTAGTCCGAAGCCGATCATTTTGTTCATCGATGAAGCGCACACGCTGATTGGTGCGGGCGGTACTGCTGGCCAGAATGACGCCGCAAATCTACTGAAACCAGCTCTAGCTCGTGGTCAGCTTCGAACGATTGCCGCTACGACGCAAGCCGAGTACAAGAAGTACTTCGAGAAAGACCCTGCCTTAACTCGTCGATTCCAAGTTGTGAAGGTGGACGAACCGGACGAGCGGCGAGCGCTCAACATGATCCGTCGACTGGCCGATGTGCTAGAGAAGAACTATAAGCTTATTGTCCATGACGACGCACTTGAAGCAGCGGTGCGACTATCAAAGCGGTACATTCCAGGCCGGCAGCTGCCTGATAAAGCAGTGAGCCTTATCGAGACCGCCTGTGCCCGAGTCGCTGTTGGTCAATACTCAAAGCCTGGCGAAATTGAAGACGCTGAGAAGGACATCGTTGCGATTAGAACGGAACTGGTCCTCCTTGAACGCGACGCCCAAGTGGGGATTTCAAACTCCGATCGTCGGGATGAGTTGAGGGCGCTTGTTGAAACGCAGACACAGCATCTTGCCAGCCTTGTTCACCGGTTTGAAAGGGAAAAGGCCCTAGTCGTTAAGATCATTGAGCAACGGGTACGATTGCGGGCTGTTGTGCCAGAAGGAGAAGTTGGGCTTAGCGAAACGCAGCGAACCGATGGGCTCGCGGAGGCTACAAAGTTGCAAGAACAACTTGCGGAGGTTCAAGGTGATCAACCGATGATTACTGCGGGCGTCGACGCAGGCACTGTTGCTGGAGTCGTCTCGGACTGGACCGGAATTCCGTTAGGACGAATGGTTCGCTTTGAGATTGAAGGCGTTCTCAACCTTGCGGATACTTTGGAACGACGGGTCATTGGTCAGCGCCACGCGCTGGATGCGATAGCCAGCCGCATCCAACTCTCACGGTCCGGACTCGACAACCCGAGCCGTCCTGTTGGTGTGTTCATGTTTGTTGGCCCTTCGGGTGTGGGCAAGACAGAGACGGCAATAGCGCTTGCCGAGGCTCTTTATGGCGGTGCCGCTTCCCTCATAACAATTAACATGAGTGAGTACACAGAGCCTCACAAGGTATCCAGTTTAATGGGGTCACCTCCAGGTTACGTTGGATACGGGCAAGGTGGCGTACTGACGGAAGCTGTGAGAAGGCGACCATATTCCGTCGTGCTCCTCGATGAGGTCGAAAAGGCGCATTCGGATGTTCATAAAGTATTCTTTCAGGTGTTTGACAAAGGGATAATGAAGGACTCTGAAGGCGTGGACATTGATTTTAAGAATACGATTATTTTGTTGACGAGTAACGCTGGCACGGAAAAAATTGTCAGTCTTTGTCAAGATCCAGCCATTACACCCGAACCCGAAGGACTTGTAACGGAACTTCGCGAGCCATTACTGAAAGTTTTCCCGCCCGCTTTATTGGGTAGAATTACTGTGATTCCGTATTACCCGATTAACGATCAAATGATGATTTCGATCATCCGGCTCCAGCTTTCAAAGATTGAGATGCGAGTGCGCGAAGCGCACAAGGTACCGTTTTCCTACGATCCAGCCATAATCGAGATCATCGCCCAGCGAACGACTGAGACAGAATCGGGCGCTCGCGCGATAGACGCTATCATTACCCGCCAAATGTTGCCGCGCATCGCTCGGGAGTTGCTCGAACGGCAGGTGGCCCAGCGTTCGATTGCAAGGGTTCACATAGGAACTACCGGTAAAGAATTTAGGTATGACTTTGATTAAGTTTTTACTTGTTTATTAGTTTTTGGCTGAAAGTTTGCCCGGACACAAATTTGGTAATACAAAGGTTATAATGTTTGTTCGATAGATTTCAACGACGGTCAGGCAATAAAGTTGCTGTTTTAATCTCCGTTACCTATGAAATCAGTTTAATCGTCTACTGTTTTATCCGCTACTCTGATCATTGTTAGTCGTGTCTGATTATCGGAAGGTTTCTTCATGCCGACTTCTGTGTGGCTGATTCGAGCCGCGTCTAATCAGAATTCGTCTCATCGTGGCACGCTATCCGTCAGACGGTTGCCAACACTTTGGTTGTAGTATTCACTGCTTCCGTTTACGTGTTCGCTGAAGGCGGAGTTGTCGTTGGCGCAGGATTTGGTATCATTTCGATTGGTGTTGGTGCTCTGTTGGGTGTGCTGGTAACTGTGTTTGGGGCCGCGATGATGACCGGCGGCTACCGCGGCATAAAGTGTTTTTTTACGCTTGGGTTAGGTGTGTTAACCCAGACGTCGATCATCCGATGAATGTTGACCGTCTTTGACAATTGTGTTTTATGGCAAACCGATCTTCACAAACCAATCGTAATATGGCAATCACAACGGCGCTCGGTTCCGATGCGTTACTGCTCGAAAACTTTACCTACTCCGAGGATATCGGACGTCCGTTCGAGTTGGTTGCGAACGTTACTTGCGAGAAACCGAAGTCCCTGAAGATTCAGGATACGATCGGCAGGCCAGCAACAGTTCGTCTTCGGCGAAAGGACAAGAAGGATCGTTTCTTTAACGGTGTGGTTTCGAGGATCAGTGAGAATGCTCGAGTCAAGGAGCGCCCGAGTTTCGAAGTGACGATTGTTCCAAAGCTTTGGCTGCTAACAAAAAATTCAGATTGTCGAATTTTCCAAAGGAAATCCGTTCCCCAAATTATTAAATCTATATTCACTGATCGTGGTATTCAGGATTCCCTTGTCGACAAGTTAAACGGCAGTTTTCCGAAGCACGATTACCTTGTTCAATATCGAGAGACTGATTTTAATTTTGTTTCTCGCCTTATGGAACTCGAGGGTATCTACTACTTTTTCGATCACTCTGATGGCCGGCATCAGATGGTTCTCGCGAATGACACATCCTGCCACCAGAATCTGGATGGCTACGCCAAACTGCCGTTTTTGCCGGATCAACTTTCAGCGATTGGCGATCGTATTGTAGATTGGCGGCACGAAGCACAAATTGAGTCTGAGTCAGTCACGCTCCGAGCGTTCGACTTTAAAGCACCGAATACGAAACCCAAGGGTACAAAAAAAGTGGATTTGGATAATGCGACCAAGTTTGAGCTGTTCGATTACCCGGTTGAATTTCACGTGCCAAATGATGCGAAGCGATATTCTAGAGTTCGTGCCGAAGAACTTGCGGCGTCTGCTGAGTCGTTCACTGCTAAGACGGATTGTCGAGGGATCGTTGTGGGGGGCAAGTTTCAGCTGTCTGACCCTGGTAAGCAGTTGAGGGCGGATCAGTTGAACACCTACATGATTAGCAGCGTGAGTTGCCGTGGCAGCGTTTCGAGCTATCAATCGGGACAGAGCTCAGCGGATGAGGAGTTTTCTTGCGGCTTTCGAGGTGTTCGTTCCACTCGAGTGTTTCGACCCGCGAGGCTTACTCCGAAGCCGGTGGTTTCCGGGGCTCAGACGGCAACTGTTGTTGGGCCAAGCGGCACCCATATTCACACTGACAAGTACGGGCGGATCAAGGTTCAGTTCCATTGGGACCGCTACGGTACGAGCGATCAGAACTCGTCTTGCTGGATCCGCGTCAGCCAAGTGTGGGCTGGTCGCGGCTGGGGTGGGCTTATTATCCCCCGTGTTGGTCACGAGGTTGTCGTGGATTTTCTCGAAGGCGATCCGGATAGGCCGATCGTCACCGGACGGTTGTATAACGAACTTGCTAAGCCTCCGGTGAATTTGCCGGCAAATGCGAGCATCTCTGGTCTGCGGTCTGACACGGTTGGCACTGACGGGGGCGGTTACAACGAAGTGATGATGGATGACACTGCGGGCAAGGAACTGTTGAACCTTCAGGCGCAGTTCGATATGAAAACTCTGGTGAAGCATGATCAGACGGATCACGTTCAGAACAACCGCAAAACTAATGTCGATGTTGACGATGCGGAGACAATCGGTGCAAATCAGACAAACATTGTGGGAAAGAACCGAACCGAGACGGTCGGCAAGAGTGAATCGCTCTCCGTTGCAATGATGCGTACGCATACCGTCGGTATCAACGAGGCCATCACGATCGGCGTTGCACAGCAGATCACCGTCGGCGCTGCCCAGACCATTACCGTGGGCGCCGCACAAGCTCTGACTGTCGGTGCCTTCCGGCAGTCGACGGTGGCGCTGAGCGACAGCCTGACTGTGGGCAAGACCCTAACCATCAACGCGGGCGATGAGATCACCATTAAAACCGGTGATGCGAGCATCGTGATGAAAAAGGACGGAACCATCACGATTAAGGGCAAGAATATCCTGATCTCGGGCTCCGGCAAGATCTCTGTCAAGGCGGACGGAGATGTTACCATAAAGGGCAGCAAAATCGCCCAGAACTAACACGGAGAAGCCCATGAGCACTTTCAATCACATTGAATCCAACCCAACTTCGTTCGTTTCGGCGCTGGCTCGAAGAGTCAACGGAATCGTGGTCGCGCGCATCGTTCGAATTGAACAGTCCACCGTCGTGCTCCGCTGGCCCCAATCCTTTGCCGAGGTTCCGGCGTTCCTTTGTTTGTGCCAACCGGACACGCTGCTTGTTGGTGATGCCGTGGCAGTGGCATTCCAGCAGAACGACCCCTCGCTGCCTATTCTGATCGGTCCGGTGGTTGCAGGCCTCAACGACTCCCCGATCCTCGTCCCCGAAAAAATCGTAGTGTCCGCCGGTTCAGAGCTGACTTTGCAGTGCGGCAAAGCAAGTCTGACACTGACCTCCGATGGAAGAGCCGCTCTCCGTGGTGTCGATGTCACCACCCGCGCTTCACATGCAAACCGAATCCGCGGCGGCAACGTTCAGATCAACTGACACCCCCCTAAAACTCTTTCCAATGTGGGCACTTTCCAACCAAACTCCCTTCCCAGCCGAACGCACGTTCGTCCGCGATCGTGATGGCGCAGAAATCTGGCTAGTGGCTGTGCGGGGCACCTTCGATCTGCCCTCGAGCGGACACGAAGAGGCCAAAGTTGCCAAACAACAGTTGCCGGTTGTGCTGGCTCCAGCTTTTAGAGGCGATCCCACAAAAACTTCGCTGCTTTACGATGGAGATCTCCCGCGTACCAAGGTCGCTACCGATGTTCTGATCAACGGCTCGGCCCATTGCCGGGGCGGCCAGCCGGCAACTGAATTAATGGTCGGGTTCTCTGTCGGTTCGGTCAAGAAGCAACTCTTCGTCACCGGCGACCGGGTTGTCGAAAGCGGCGAGATCAAAGATGGTGCTTCCCGTCCAAGCCCATTTTCTGTCATGCCGATTACCTATGAGAAAGCCTTTGGCGGATCGGTCACAGACAAATCAAACCCAAGCCAATCCCGGCGAGAGGACCGAAACCCGGTCGGCATCGGTATGGACACCAAAGTTGGCGCACGGTTACCCAATATCAGTTATTCGGGCGAGCTTCCACGACCCGGCACCCGACTACGGCCAGCTGGGTTCGGGGCCGTCGCGGCGCACTGGGCCCCCCGCGTGAGCCTCGCAGGAACCTATGATTCCAAGTGGAAGAAAGAGCGGCAGCCGCTAGTCCCTGGCGACTTTGATGACCGCTATTTTCAGTCAGCGCCGGAGGATCAGCAAGTACACGGATTCCTCCGCGGCGGCGAGGAAGTGATTTTGTCGAATCTTTCCCCCGAAGGCACGCTCCGTTTTCGCCTCCCTCGGCTAACCTTTGGCTTCATCACTCAAATTGGAGGCGAAATTGTCAACCACCGGGGTAACATGCACACGGTCATTATCGAACCGGATCAGCGGCGATTGATCATGGTCTGGCATACATCGCTGCCCTGTCACCACACGCTCTACTCTCTGAAAGAAACACGAATTGTTCTAAAAGAACGGGTCGAAAAAGGCGAGATGTGAACACCATGTCAGGCTCTCAGGGTTCCATCCCGATCATCGGTGCGGGCGCACAAACGCCGGTAGGTCGCTCATTCCTCGCCAGCGCCGCCGCGGTCCGTTGCGGAATCTCCGCATACGGCGAACACCCGTACATGATTGACAAGCACGGCCAACCAATGGTCGTCGCTTGCGCCGACTGGCTCGATGTCGGCATGCCTTGGCAAGACCGCCTGATCACACTGGCTCTGGATGCCGCGACCGAGGCACTGGCCCCGATTGCTGCTGGCTTGTCCTTGTCCAAGAAGCCGCTGGCTCTCTACCTCGCCATCCCGGATGCCACCCCCCGCCGCCAAGCTCTCGATCATTTGCCCGAGCAACTCGCTCGCCAGCTTGGGCTTGGACGCACTCCCAGAGTTTTTAAGGGCGGCCACGCCGCGGGAATGGCGGCTTTGGCGGCGGCCCAAACCGCGATCTGGTCGGGGCAGGAAGAGTTCTGCCTCGTCGGTGGGGTGGACTCGCAGCTTGACCCCGAACTGCTGGAGTCTCTCGACTCCGCCGGTCGCCTTCATTCTGTCATCAACTCTTGGGGCATGATCCCCGGCGAGGCCTCCGCATTCCTTCTGCTCGCCTCGCCGATGCTCCCTCCGGCCAAGCTTCTGCCGCTTGCGCATCTCGCTTCGGTCGCGATAGCTAAAGAGGCCAAGACCATGGGAACCAAGACCGTGTGCATCGGCGAAGGCCTCACCGCCGCACTCCGCGCTGCGCTCGAGCCGGTCGCTCCTGATCTCATTGCGCACAGTTGGTGCGACATGAACGGTGAAACTTACCGGGCCGACGAATACGGCTTCAGTGTCTGCCGGCTCCGAGAGCGATTCGATGATGCCAGCGCGTTTACCAGCCCAGCAGATTGCTGGGGCGATGTCGGCGCCGCCTCCGCCCCTCTTCTGGCAACGCTGCCGATTGCCGGGTGGAACCGTACCTACATCCGTGGCGGAACCCACTTGGTGTGGACCAGCTCCTCATCGCTGCCGCTGCGCGGTGCCGCGGTTCTCCGGCGGGCCAACCCCAGGGGGTCTGCGGCGTGAGCGTCACGATCAACATCAACAATCTAAGCCTCTGCCATAAGGGGAGCGGCGGTATCTCTACGGCGACCATTCCGGACGTGCGCAAGACGCCGACACCTTTCGGGCCCGTTCCGATTCCCTATCCCAACATCGCGATGTCGAGCGACTTGATGAAAGGGACGACGACCGTGAAAGCCGATGGCGGAAACATGTGCGCAAACTACGGTTCGGAGTTCTTCAAGAGCACGGGAGATGAACCGGGCGTAGTCGGTGGAGTTGCCTCCAGCACATTCATCAAGGAAGCGACATGGATCACGTTCTCTTTCGACGTGAAGCTCGAAGGGAAAGCAGCATGTCGTCTCACCGACAAGATGTTCCATAATCACCAGAACACGGTGAACATGTGCGGAGTAATACAAGCTCCGCTGACCGCGAAGGAGGCAAAAGTCGCCTGCCAGTTCAAGTGCCGAAAGGAACTCAGCGAAGAGGGGAAGAAGAGCGATGATCTTGAAGTGAAAAAGGCTGGTGAACGATTGGGGCGCGAAAACAATGACTTTGAACAAGCCAAACTATCGGAAGACGTTTACGATCCAGATGGTGGTCCCCCGCCGGGATGGAAGAATATTAGTGATGATCCGGAGGCTCTTAAGAAATATGGGCTGACCCCCGACCAGTTGGAGCAACCTCCATCCGAGTTTCGAGCCCAAATGTATAAGCCAGACCCTGCGGTTTTCGGTAATGACATAAAGCCTACAGTGGCTTTCAAAGGAACAACGTTTTCGAGCATGGCGGATTGGAAGAATAGCGGAGCACAAGCTTTGGGTTTGGAGGCAGATTACTACAAGAAGGCAGTTGCGATTGGTGGTAACTTGGCGAAGACGGGAGCCGATGTCCAAATCACTGGACATTCATTGGGAGGAGGATTGGCTTCCGCAGCATCGGGAGCAAGCGGGTTAAACGGGACGACATTCAACGCCTCGGGTTTGGAACGCGGTACTATCGTGGACAGCGGTGGAACTGTAATTCCTTCAAAAATCAATGCTTACCGGGTTTCGGGGGAAATTCTTACAAGCACACAGGAGTTCTCTCTGGGAAGCGCATTAGCCGCTTACGGGATAGGCGGCGTTGTCGGGGGAGTGATTGGTGGCGTTGCTGGCTTATTTGCTGGCGGCGTAGGCGCAGTACCAGGCGCTCTCGCCGGCGCGGCGACGGGAGCCAAGATCGTTGGATTCGGCAAAACGGTTATCAGCGGGCTCGCGCCAAATGCTGTCGGCACCCCCTATGAACTGCTCGGAACCGGCGTCGATCCGGTTGACCGTCATAAAATGCAGCAAGTGATTGCAGGATTGGAGAAGCAGATTGACGAAGATCAGGCCAAACTTGAGGAAGCGACCGGTAAGATATGCAACTGTTAGGAGACAATCGTGCAAAGAATTATTACCTCGATGATTTTTTTTACCGCAACGATGGGGGTAATTTTTTGGCTAGTTTCCTGTTGCGCATCAAACAATGTCTCGATGAAAAATAGATACTATATGGGAAATCAACCTCCAGAAGTTTTCTTTGATGGCCCTGCATTAGAATTGGCGATTGCCATCAATAGGAATGATTCGGACGCGATCCGGCGATTATCCCCAAAGGTCGAAATCAATCGCGTCCATAGGCAAGGCATGACCCTCTTGTTCTATGCGCTTACGGCCAAAAAGCACGCGGCGGTAACAGAATTGATCAAAGTTGGAGCGAATCCAGCACAGATTGATAAGGAACTGGGCTCCCCGCTGGATCTTGCTGTTCAAGCGAAAGAATCATTATCGCTTGAATCTATCCTTGATGCCGGAGTAAGCCCTAACGCAATCAATTCTTGGGGCACTCCACTTCTTTTCACCGCGGCGTGTTTGGACTCTACGGAAAACCTTCAACTTTTGGTCGCACGAAAGGCTGATTTGGATGCAACGGATAAGAATCTTAATAGAACAGCAGTTTTTGAGGCTGTTTCAAAAAGATGCTACGATCAAGCGTGCTACTTGATTGAGCAGGGTGCAAAGGTTGACGTTACAACAGTGAATGGATTGACGTTGGCTTACTCGGTTCAATGGGACTTGGAACATCATAAAGCTGGATCGCCAGGATTTGAGAAGCTTACAAAACTTAAGCGATTGATACAGGAGCGTGGTATCAACTTTCCAGCAGACCCTCCGCCGGTAGTCCGAGCGCTAATGAAGGCCAAGGGGTTAAAGGTCGTAGAGTGAGCAATTCTCTTGCTTCCGTCCTTCGTGAACATCTCGCTAACGCAAGCCAGTTCTGCAAAGCGCTGCAGACTTTTACGTTTCACTTTCAAACTTGTGAAGCTTTCGAATCGTTGTGTCGCCGGTGCGAGGCTAATCTCGCTTCTCTCCGCCTTACGCGGAAAGAAGCAATTAACATTGCACACGCGGCCATGGAGGATGACGCCGACTTAACTAGCATTTTAGCCCTGTTACTGTCCGAATCCGAACATGACCAACCCTCAACTTCTGAACAGACCATATTCTTATTGCGCCATCAATCCCCGGAGATCCGCCTGTCAGCATGGTGTGGTTTGCGGCTCGCGAGTCCTCGGCACGTTGAACCGCATCTGAGGGCCTTGCTGGTGAAACCCAAGTGGGATTTCGCGTCCGCCGCCGCGTTAGACATTCTGGCCTTCCATCGCTTGCCCGTGCAGGCCGAGTTCGTCGAACCACCGGCTCAGGAGGACGACAAGATTGCGTGGTTGCTCGTGGAGGCCGGAGGCCGGATGCGAGGCGACTGGAAGGCAACGCACCTGAAACAGTTCCTCGGCCATGCTTCCCCGCGCGTCCGAGCTGCCGCCCTCCGGGCCTCCGCCCGCTCCAGTCTCCCCAACCTCCACGCCCTCTGCCGCGAGCGATCCTTCGCCGCCCACGAAGCCGACCTCGAATGCCTCCGCTTCCTCGGCGTCGTCGGCGAGCTTGCCGATGTCAAGAACCTCCTCAGCATCGCCAAGAAGGATGAGCTCCGCCTCCCCTCCTTCGAGGCAATCGGCCGCCTCGGTTTCGTAGACTCCATCCCCATACTCATCGAAGCCCTTTCAGATCCTGCCCTCATCGAACCCGCGGCCGCGGCCTTCCAACGCATCACCGGCGAGCCGGTTCGTCGCGGGCATCCGCTGCCTCCGCCAGCGGATGCAACCGAAGAGCAGTTGGACTTCGATGACCCGATCGTGCCCGTCGACATCAAAGCGACCAAAGCCTGGTGGGCGAGCGAGTCGCATCGGTTCCCGCGGGGCGAGCGTTTCCGCGCCGGGCTTTGTGTTTCGGAGAATCCGCTGGGGACGGTTTATGACCACCTGCCCGGCGATGCCCGTCTCGATGTTTATCTCCGCGAGCGAGCCCTCAAGGGCCAGGGTGTGCCCGACATGGAGCCGGAAACATGGTGGTACCGCCAGCGCAATCCCGGCGGGCCGTGGAAGCCCTACAACGCCGAAGAAGATGCGTCACTGGTTCCGTTGCCGCCGCGGCGAATGTGAGGTAAGCGATAGACGGTAAGCGCGAGACAAATCCCTGGCGTCACTTTCCGGCGTTAAAAGTAGTCGGTTGTGGGCGAGTTGTGGGGTTCCCTCGCCGAATGGACGGACAACAATGGGTGACAGAAGACCACAATGGCAAACAAGAACGGCATCGGCTCCGAGTATGTGCTAACTCATACCGAACGGAGGATTGGTTGGCCGGAGATACGCCACGTTTCCCCGGTCAATGAGCGCGCGTATGCCATATGCTCAACTGAAATCTTTCAAGAAGATAGTGGGCGGAGGATCAAGCGGAAAATCCCAGCTTTCATTCAACGGAAGGTGCGCCATGGCAGAATCGAAGGTTCCAAATTCGCTCGGGCTCTTCGCGACGATTCCCGAATGGAGGTGCTTTCCCGCTAGATCGCCCGGACCACTTGGCCTTTTGGATGCAGGAAGCCTCACTGTCGGAGCGAGCATCGGCGACACGCCGGGACCTCTAGGCATTCAAGATTCCGCTTTTTTGTCGATGGGCACAGCGGCATCGTGTGGGTTGTTTCCCGGGATAAATGATACTTTGAAGATGGAGGAGTTCCGAGATTCCGTTCTCAAGATGCACATAGCAGGAAAGGTGCCAGCACCAGAACTGAATAGGTCTGAAATCGGCACGGTTGAAGGCGTTGAGATGAAGAAGCCTCTGGCAGCTATCATGACTCGATTACTAGCGAATATGCGAAGCGACTTACAAAAACAGCAGACTGCCTTTAATTTGGAGATGAGGAAAAAAACGGACGAGTTACTTAAAAACAAGTTGGACGCTTCTGGCGAACTATTCCTTTCTACGTCGCTGGTGCATGCGATCAGCAAAATGCAAAGTAACCTTCGAGGTCCGAGTGCGATCACTCACGCGATAGACGTGCAAAGTGTTGATATAACGTCTGGCTATCGTGGGATGGAAAAAGATATGAGTTTGTGGAATGACAAATTTTATCATTTGTACAAATCAACCAGAGCGCGTCGGAAAACTTTAAAATTTGGGGAGTGGGGTTCGGAGGCGCAAAAATTGATCTTGGATCATCTCCGAGCGGGAAAGTCGGCCCCCGGACGTGGCAATCATAGTCATGGGAGTGCGGTCGACTTTAAAACAACCGAACGGGGAAGAAAAATCGCGGCACCAGCCCTTTTGACTCTTCGTCCAGCTGTGAATAAAGAATATGAGCGCACATGGCTCTATGCTTGGCTAACTGAACACCAAGATGAGTACAGTATGCACCGGATCCCGAGTGAAGCGTGGCATTGGGAGTTTGATTGATCGCGTGTGACCCAGCCCGAAAAACCCGAGCCAGTGCGGATGAGACCAACGGGGGTAGGAATTCCCCAGAAATGTCTATCCGATTCTCGCAAACACTCATTGGTCGTTGCGTGGCCATTGGGTTGGCTCTCGAGTATCCGTGTCTCGCCGAGTCGGCGTCATGCCCCGGCTTCGTTCCGCGACTTCCGAGAGGGCTGCTCGTTGAATCACCTTTGGGCGGATCGCCCGGATCGCCCGGATCGCCCGCGAAGGTGAAGCCGGCCCACAGCCAAGGGTGGCCCGAGCCGGTGGACTGGCGGGCCTTGCTTAGGGCTTCGAGTTGGGCCGAACGGAAGGCTTCGTAGCGGGTCTGGCCTTGCTTCAGCGAGCGGTCGTAAAAGACCTCGGTCTGCTCCAGCGACTCCTTCGCCGGCAACTCCCACAGGCTCTGCAGCACCGAGCGGACGCCGGCGACGGCTATCCGTAGACCCGCCACACCCGCCCCCATGCAACTCACCCTGCCCGGTGTGGCAGGCCGTCAGTGGGCCATGATCCTGAGGGTTCGGAGTGTGAACGAACGCAATCGGGCACAACGGCGAGTTCGCTGGTAGACGGACCGACATGGTCGGCCGTCGGCGTCACTACGCCGCGTGCCTGCCAGCGAAGTCAGGATCACCGTGGTTAAGCTGTCGACCGCCGGTATCGTGCTCATCGGGCTTTACCGGGCTGATGGAGCGGGAGACGAGGCCCCTCTCCCGCTCCAAACCTCACCCTCTACCCCCCCCAGCTGTTGCGAGAAGCCAAGAGATCCGAATCAAACCGCCGTGCCGGTATAAACCAATACCCTCGTCCGTGTTGCTTCAGGAGATGCAGGCTACTCAAGACGCAATCTGGCACATAAGCCAGCGACGCTCGCGGTCGACAAAGGCTACGACGACGAAGACTTACTGCTGGCCGTCGACTCAAGCACCATCGAGCCGCACTTTGCCTGCAGGAGACGGCGCGCTTTTTCCAGATGCCAGTTGATCTGGCGTTGCCACCCACAGCACGTTACCGGTCAAGTGCGACTGACGGACCAGCCGGAAGCGGAAGTTCTGAAGCAGGCGGGCGACGCACGGGTTTAGGCCGTACCAAATCAAATCTGAACGATACGCAAACGTTGAACTTCTGAGCAGGTTCTCAACTGTTCGTTGCGACGGCCTCGACGGGTCCAGGAGACTGATCACGATTGCGATGGAGGTTGCCAAAAAAGGTTCTGAGCCGTGGAGAAGGCCGGCCAAGAGCTCGGATTCTTCGAAGGCGAGGCCCAGATCCTCAGACATGGCTTGCAAGCGATCAAGAGTCGCCGAAGTTGTGCCGTTGCATAGGCCGCTTAGATCATCGGACCAATAAGATTTTCCATCTTCGTTCGACAAAGTATAGGCAATCATGTGCACAATCTCGCAGATTCGTTCCCATTCATCTGGGATCTCGCGAATCCGCCAAATTTGCTCACGCTCTCCCCTTATTTCTCTGTCGCGTTCATCAATGTCTGGTGTCTTCCCAACCCAGCTTTTCGCTTCGTCCCAATATTTACATTCCATTTCGTACTCCATCAGATCGTTGGTCTCTTTAGCAAGTTCACGATATTGCTGGGAGGTTTCATCCAGACCTAGCTCTACCCGAGCTTTCATTAATGTGTCCCACTCGTCAGGCACATTTTCGCGGGGCCCCCAAGAGGCTCTCCTAGGATTTATCAACTGCGAA
>Ga0163144_10007267_pt1 | contig 24302 bp, 16 predicted proteins | sample OliLak19BULKMAT1_FD_123175 | JGI IMG/M metagenome (GOLD analysis project Ga0163144, IMG submission 123175) | Freshwater microbial mat bacterial communities from Lake Vanda, McMurdo Dry Valleys, Antarctica - Oligotrophic Lake LV.19.BULKMAT1 | ecosystem: Environmental > Aquatic > Freshwater >...
CACCACCACCATCAACATTTGATGTAAAATTCGGTGCCATTGTTCCAATATTTAAACTCATTTCTCTCCTACAAATAGAAATATAAATAAAAATAAAACTTATTTTTTCTTAAAATTATAACTGCTCAATTAACACAAATTTATCTTATATCAATTCAAAAATATAGTAAGATTAAAAAATAGGGTTAAAATAATACTTAATCATTTATAACCATATCCATCTTTAATTTATCAACCAAAAATTTCTCTACATAGTTTAATTTACTCACATCAATATCTTGATTTTTTTGAATATTAGGATTATAATCATTTTGTAACATATCAACATTACCCTGTTGATTGCTACCCTGCTGATTATTGTCATTCGGTAAATTTAACTCAGCATAATGGACATTATTATTTTCAAACCTTTCATTACTATTATCATTATTATAATTATCATAGTTATTATAATTCTCGTTACCTTCATTAACTACATTATTTCTTTCATTTGATTTATTAGCATCAAATTTCTTGTTTTGTTCTGAATTATTACTACTATTACCACTATTACTATTACTACTATTATTGTTTTGAAAGTCTATAGAAGTATTGTTTTTGTTTTGAAAATTATTATTGGAGTTGAAAGTTTGGCTTTTAGGTTGCAATTCTTCTTGTAGATTGCCAGCAAACTCAAAAGTGATGTTTAAATTATCAAATACTTTGGAGTGAATAAATTCTCTAATTTGGTTTTTCTTAGATTCTAAAACTTGAAGAATAAATGAATCTTCTGTTATGATTTTAATCTCTTTTTCGGCTAATAAATTCTCTAATAATAATATTTTGCATTTACTCAAATGTGAAATATTCAATGTCTTAAATTCAGACGAATTGATTGCACTTCGCCATTTTTGATTAATCACTTCTTGAGTAATCAGCTCTTGGTTAGCAACTTCTTTTACATTTGCGACTTTGACATTAGAATCCTGAGAATTAGAATCTTGAGAATTTGATTTATTATTAATAGTATTATTAGTAGAATTAGAATTATCAATAAATGAATTATTATTTTGAGTTACTACTTTATCTAAATCAAAGTTTTTTTTTTCTTGGGAAGAATTTTGAATTTCTTCTTTATTTTCCGAATTACCAACATTACCTACACTACTTAAATCATTTTCACTCAGAAATTTCTTAAATTCTTTCAATTCATTAACTAAAGTATCAATTTCCATAACTGATGTCATAGAAGCTAACTGAATTAGCCCCATTTCAAACTTAATTCTTGGTTGTGAGGCAAATTTGATTTCTTTTTCCAAATTAATCAAATAATTTATAAATCGAAGCAAGTCTCCTAATGGAATTTCATCAGCTATTATTTTATATCTATTTATAAATTCTTCTGTCGAATCTATAAAACTTGAATTATTAGTTTCTTTTATAGTAAGTATATTTCTAAAATATTCAACCAACCCTCTAATACATTCAGTTATATCATAACCTTTAGTAATAATTTCATTCACTAATTCAAAAATTTCTTTAAATTTTTTGTTGGTGATATAACTTCCAATCTTGAAATAAAATTCTTCATCAATCAAATGCAATGAGTTTGCTAATTCAGAATAAACAACGTTTTTGCCACAGAATGCAATCGCACGGTCAAATATCGACTGGCTATCTCTCATCGAACCATCGCCTTTTTTGGCAATCGTTACCAACGAAGGTTCGTCGATTGTTATTCCTTCTTTTTCGGAGATATATCTAAGCTGATTAACTATACTTTCGATATCCATTCTTTTGAAGTCAAACTTTTGGCAGCGGCTGATTATAGTAGCAGGTACTTTGTGTGCTTCTGTTGTAGCAAATACAAAGATTAAATGCTTTGGTGGCTCTTCTAATGTCTTTAACAGAGCATTAAAAGCAGAGTTTGAAAGCATGTGCACCTCATCAATGATAAACATTTTATATTTACCATTAGATGGGGGATATTTAGCATTTTCACGTAATTTTCTAACATCATCCACACTATTGTTCGATGCACCATCAATTTCAATTACATCTAAAGAAGTGCCATTAAGAATAGTTATACAATTATTACATTTATTACAAGGTTCATAATCAGTCAAATCCAAACAATTTAAGGCTCTTGCGTGTATTCTCGCTGTTGTCGTTTTCCCAACACCTCTTGGACCACAAAATAAATTTGCGTGGTGCACTCTACCGGTTTTGATTGAGTTTTGAAGTGTGTGTGTGATATGCTCTTGACCAATAACATCTTTGTATTGTTGTGGTCTCCATTTCCTCGCCGTTACTATAAATTCTTCAGTCATTATTAAGTTGTATTGTTGTTTTTGATGATTAATTAAATCAATAAACGAAATTGATTTTTAATATTAGAAAAATTTATTTAAAATTTAAAAATTAAAATAAGAAAAATAACTTTTAATCATAAATACAAATTTACAAAAAAAGAACTTTTAAACTTAATAAAATCTTAACACTATTCAAATAATTCCCTAACAATTAAAGTATAATTTTGCAAGATACGAATACAAAAGATTCACAATTTATGTTTATTTATTTATGTTTAATTATTAATTAAGGGCTCAAAATGAAGCTTCACAAAATTCTTGTATTATTTTTATGTTCAATTTCTTTTTCTTTTGCAAATTTACAAACAGGTGATATTGCATTCACTGCTTTTAATGCAGATGGAAATGATGACTTTGCGTTTGTAACTTTTGTGGATCTTAATCCAAATACAGTAATTATATTTTGCGATTCTGAATTAAATGGTCAAGGTCAATTTGGTACTGATGAAAATGACTTTTCTTGGAATTCAGGAATTAACTTAATTCCAAAAGGAACAGTTGTTGTATTCAATAGTATAAGTGCTGTAAGTAGAAGTGTTAGTATTGGAACAATAGTTGGCACGCCAGGTGGTATGTCTGCAAGTGGCGAAGCTATGTTTGCTTTTATTGGTACATTACCAAGAACTGTTACAACTCTTTTAGCTGCAATAGGTAGTGGTTCATTTACATTTGGTGATTTGGCTAACTCTGGTTTAACTGCCGGAACAACTGCAATCACTTTACCTAATAATGTTGATATTGCACAATATACTGGTACAAGAACAGGATTAAATGTAAATTCTTACATTTCTGCTCTAAATAATATGTCAAATTGGACAACTCAAGATAACGCTACTGATGATTCAAATGACGGTACAGCTCCAGATGTTCCATTTAACTCAACAATGTTCGTTTTTGCAACTACTGATTTGTTGCCTCCAAATGTTGTTAGTGTTACAATCGTTTCTCAAAATACTTTAGATGTATTATTTAGTGAAGCAGTTAAAACAATTCAAGCGGAAACAATCTCAAATTATTCATTCAGCCCTTTAATTACTGTAAATTCTGCTGTTTATAATACAAACTCAAATACGATTAGACTTACAACAAATAACTTAAATATTGGTGCTTTTTATACTTTAAGTGTACAAAATATTCAAGATATTGCTAATAATACAATGACATTAAGTACCAACCCAAATATAGTATTCAACAATACTATTCCAAGTTTAGCATTTTCTGAAATAATGTATAATCCTCATACTAATGGTGATGATTATGAATTTATAGAAATTTATAATTTTGGTAATACAACTGTTACAATAGGTGGCCTAAAAGTTAAAGATGAATCTAATTTTACTTTTACTTTGCCCGAAATGACATTGGCTGCTGGTGCAACTCTTTTACTAGCTCCAAATTCAACAGTTGCTTCTACTTTTTATAACAGAACTTTTTTAGACTTACCAGGTAGTGGAAATTATTTCGGTAATGGTGGCGAAACGTTACAGATATTAAACAGCCTAAACCAAACTATTAGAACAGTTTTTTATGATGACGCCTTGCCTTGGCCTCTATCTCCTGATGGAACTGGACCTTCTTTAGAATTAAAAAATCCCAATTCAGATAATAATAATGGTGAAAATTGGAAAGCATCAACTAATAACTTGGGTAGTAATGGTATAGCAGTTTTATTTGCAACTCCAGGTAGTTTTACGCCAGAAATTGCAGTTATTCCAAATGTTCAATTTTCAGCTGCAAATTATGTAGTGAACGAAAATTCTGGTACAGTTGCTGTTATAGTTAATTTAAGTATGGCAACAAGCCAAACTGTATTATGTAGTTTAAGAGTAATTACGAATTTTGGTACTGCTGTTAGTCCATCAGATTATACATTTAATAATCAATTATTGACCTTTGCTCCAAATGCAATAACGCAAACTATAAATATACCTATCATTGATAATATAGCATTTAATCCAAGTAAATTATTTATGCTTGAACTATCAAATAATACAAACTCTACTTTGGGTACAAATGTAAGAACTACTATCTACATTAAAGAAAATGAAAATGGAGCTCCAACAGCTCAAAATACTCTTGGAATATCACACATTGGTAGTTTTAAAGCTTCGACTTCACTTAGTTCTTCAGCAGAGATAGTAGCACACGACCCAACAACTCAAAGATTATATATTTTGAATTCTATTGAATCAAAAATTGAAATATTTGATTTTTCAAATCCAGCTATTCCTACTAAAATTAGTACAATAGATATGTCTCAATATGGACCAGATGCTACAAGTGTTGCTGTGAAAAATGGTATCGTAGTAGCTACAGTTGATCCTGGTACTTACGGTAACGGTATTGTTGTATTTGCAGATTTAAATGGAAATAATGTAAGAACAGTCGAGGTTGGAAACTTACCAGATATGGTAACTTTTTCGCCCGATGGTCATTATGTAATGATTGCCAATGAAGGTCAACCTAATTCAGATTATACAATTGACCCAGAAGGTTCGATTTCAGTTATTGATATTTCTGGCGGATTTAATAGTATTGACCAATCAAAAGTAACTACTTTAAATTTTAATGCTTTTGATAGTCAAAAACAAACTCTAAGAAATCAAGGTGTTAGAATTTTTGGAAATAATAATCCTAACGTTTCTGTTTCTCAAGATTTGGAACCAGAATATATAACTTTTTCTGATGATTCAGAAACTGCGTGGGTTTCATTACAAGAAAATAATGCTTTAGCAAAAGTTGATTTAGTAAATTTAGAAATTACTAACATTATGCCCCTTGGTACTAAAAACCATAATTTACCTCAAAATACTTTAGATGCTTCTGACCAATTTGGTACTAATATCTTTATAGCGAACTGGCCCATAAAAGGTATGTATATGCCAGACGCAATTGCACAATATAATATCGCTGGTATTCCATATATTATCACAGCAAACGAAGGTGATGCAAGAGAATATGGTAATTATTCTGAAAATGTTAGAATTAGTAGTTCGAGTTATGTTTTAGACCCAACTGTATTCCCAAATGCAAGTTATTTAAAAATCAATACAAACATCGGAAGACTTAATACATCTACTGCTACTGGTGATTTAGATAGTGATGGCGATTTTGATGAAATTCACGTTTATGGTGCAAGATCATTTAGTATTTGGAATGGTGTTACTGGTAATCAAGTTTATGATTCAGGTAATCAATTAGAATTAATTACAAAAGAAAACCCAACTTTTGGGGGATTATTTAATGTAAGTAATTCAAATAACACTTTCAAAAATAGAAGTGATGACAAAGGTCCAGAGCCAGAAGGTGTTGCAGTTGGTAAATTTGGTGGTAATTCTTATGCCTTTATTGGATTAGAAAGAATTGGTGGTGTTATGACCTATGATGTTACAGACCCAATGATGCCAGTATATGAATCGTATATTAATACTCGTAATACTTCTACTTATGCTGGCGATAATGGTGCAGAAGGTATAATTTACATTGCTCCTGAAAATAGCCCAAATGGTTTCGGAATGGTATTAACTGCCAATGAGATTAGTGGCACTGTGGCAGTATTCCAATTAAACAATGTATATTTATCTTCAGAGCCAACTCGCCAAACAAGAAGCTTAGGATTTAATAAAATAGGTAAAAATTTATTAGGTCTTAGATGGACTAACGGTAATGGAGAAAATAGAGTATTAGTTGCAAGTCTAACGGCTTTGAATGGTGATAATTATGTTATTGATAGTGAAGAATATTCAGCAGGTGCTTTTGGTCAAAATCAATCAAATATTTCTGATACTTATGTAGTATATAATGGTAATGGAAGAAGTACTGATGTTACTGGATTACAAAATAATACTACTTATTATTTCAGAATTTTTGATTACAATGGTACTGGGGTCCAAACTAACTATCTGACTTCAACAACAACTGGTAATCCAAATTCAAGATCTACTTTAAGAAAAGAAGTAGAAGATGTTGAAATTACTAACGATGCAGTTAGCGTTTATCCTAATCCTGTTATCAATGAATTAAACATCAATTTAAATATCACTTTTGAAGATTTTAATTTATCAATCATTGATAACAATGGAAGAGAAGTATATAATACAAACGAAACTAATAACTCTTTAAATTTAGATGTAAGTAATTTTGCAAATGGTCAATATCACATTATCATCAATAATGAAGATGAAATGATTTATCATAGCTTTATTATCCAAAAATAATAATTGTAAATATCTAAATTCCTTAATATTAAAAAAAACTGTCTTTATTAATTTAAAGGCAGTTTTTTTTGTTTAATTAAGTATTATTTAATTTATATTATTTTCTATTTTAGTTTACTGACCAAATAGAACATTTCTAATGCTATCAAATATGAAGTTTGTTTGTAAACATCTAAACAATTATCATAAACATCAAAATGATCAGAATATTTGGGGTCTTCGAATGGCAAATAAAATCTATCAATTGAAGTCAAAACTACTGGGCAATTTGTATCTGCATCAGAACACACAATAATTGCAAAAAAATCTTTTTGTGGATTGTTAATGTCGTTATATTTTTTTGAAAATAGTACTTTTTCAGTCTGATGATAATTTAGCTTATATATATAATTTGAATTATTATCATTCTCATTATTATGCTCATTATCAATTTTCTCACTATGATAAGTTAGTTTTAAATTTAGTACTTGAAACCCAGTATTTACTAGTGTATTGATAATATTTGTGTTACAACTTACTACTTCCGTTCCACCAGAAAAAGAGGTGTATTTATTCAATCCACTTGACTTACCAAATATTTCCAAACCAATAGCGAACCAAAAATCACACAAATGGCTTCTTCGTGAATTATGCGTACAAATAAAGATTAAATTTGTCATTTCATTTAATTTATCAGAATCTAACTTATTAGTTGTATTGATACCATTGGCAATATTATCTAAAATTGATAATCTTTCTGCTGAAATGATATCATTAATTTGACTAAATTCAATACTTTCTTTTATTGACTTCAATTTCAAATCTAAATCTTTATTTTTGTCTAATATATCTAAATACTTCACAAAAGCATCATTATTTATATAATTGATTTTCATTATATTCTTATCTTCCATTATTATTTCCATTTTTAATATATCAATTTAAGTATATTATCTTTTAATATTCCTATTTTAATTATTCCTATTTTAATATCTCCATTTATTTGCTAAATATACCAATGAGAGCATAATAGGTACTTCTATCAAAACTCCAACAACTGTAACCAATACAGCACCAGAATTTAGCCCAAATAGTGATATTGCAATTGCTACAGATAATTCAAAAAAGTTACTTGCTCCAATCATAGCTGCGGGTGCACAAATTTTAAAATTTAGTTTTAGGTATTTACCAATAAACCAAGTTACAAAAAATATAAAATAAGTTTGAATAATTAATGGAATTGATATCAATAAAATATCAAATGGATTCTTTATTATTTCTTTACCTTGGAAAGCAAATAACAATATTAATGTAGTCAATAATGCTATTATCGAAAATGGTTTGATTTTCTTCAAAAGCACTTCATTAAACCAATTAATTCCTTTGGATTTGATTGCTTGTTTATTTACAATATAACCAAATATTAATGGAATTAATATAAAAATAGTTATCGAAGAAAATAATACATCATACGGTATGAATATATTTGTCATACCCATCAGAAATTTTACTATCGGAATAAATACAATTAGTAATATTATATCATTTATAGAAACTTGTAGAAGTGTGTAATTTGCATCTCCTTCTACAAGATAAGACCATATAAATACCATCGCTGTACAAGGTGCTGCCCCCAATAATATTGCACCAGCTATGTATTCATTCGCTTTGTCCGGACTTAAGAATGAACTATACAAATTATCAAAAAATATATTAGCGAATAATGCCATCGTAAATGGTTTGACAAGCCAATTAATTATCACAGTAAGATATATTCCTTTGAAGTTTGTTTTGATATTTTTGATAGAATCAAAATCAATTTGTAACATCATCGGAAATATCATCATCCACACTAAAATTGCAATCGGTATATTTATACTATATAAATTTATTTTAGAAATTGGTTCGATAAATTCAAAAAAAATATTACCAACCAAAACTCCTAATATTATACAGCCAAAAACCCATAAAGACAAATATCTCTCAAAAAAAGCCATTTTTTTCATTTTATTCTCCTGATTTTATTCTTAATATTCTCATCATTATTTTAAAAATTTATTAACAACAGTTTTGATTATTATCAATTTTATTAATATCATTGTTAACACTATTTCTAACATTAGTATTTAAATTTATTACTAACTCTATATTATTATTTCCATTCTTATTTATAGTATTATTTGAATTAAAAACATCTTTAATTAAATTTTGGAATTTTTCCCAAACTTCAAAATCTATGCAGTAACAAACTTTTGGCGGCATAATCTCGCCTTTTATTAGCCCAATAGTCTTTAACTCCCTCAAATGTTGAGAAATAGTAGATTGAGATAAAGGAATAAATTTTACAATATCATTACAGATACATTCTGGATTTTCAATCAAATACTTTATAATCGCAATGCGAGCAGGATGTGAAATTGCTTTGAAGTATCCAGCTAATAAAATCTGTGACTCAGAAAAGCCTTCAATTTTTGTCAATCCCATTATATTATTACTCCAAAATTTATTTTGTTTAATTAGTTTATCGTAATAATGCAATATAACAATAGATAATTTTTTTTAACAATTAATTCATTAAAAAAATAAAAAAAGTTATTTTTGAATTATTAAAAATAAAGATATGAATAATTTACTTTTTGAAAAGACAAAAATACTAGGATTTACTCCAAATATGGTAGCAGAGGTGGGAGTTTATTTGCCTCATACCTCAAATGTACGTGGGTTTATTAATCAAGGTATAATCACAATGTTAGTTGAACCTGACCCATTATGTATTGTCAAAATTGAAGAATACTTTATGGGTAAAGAAAATGTAAAAGTTTTTCAAAATGCAATCTACACGAAAAAAAATGAAACATTTTGATGTATCAATCATTATAATAAACTATAATTCTACAAATTTCACAATTAATTGCGTAAATTCAATAATTGAAAAAGTAGATAAAAAAAATAATTATAATATTATAGTTGTAGATAATAAATCAGAAGAAATAGAATATATTGCGTTAGATGAATTTTGTTCTAAACTAAATAAAGATACCCATAATATAAAATTAATTTGTAGTAATATCAATGTTGGCTTTTCTGCTGGTAATATGATAGGTGTGCAGAATACTAATGCTAAATATTTGTTTTTTTTAAATAACGACACAGAATTGATAAACGATGTGGTTAGTATTTTGATTAACTTTATGAATCAAAATAATAATGTAGCGTTATGTACTGCTAATATGTATAATTCAGATATGAGTTATCATTCAAGTTTTGGGTTTATTCCGAAATTTGGCTTGAAAATACTTGGAGAAAATTTAATGTTTAAATTAAACCCAACTAGCTATCCTTCAAGAAGAATTGAATATACAGACTCTCTTAAAGTAGAATTAATAACTGGTGCTGCTATGTTCTTTAATTATGACAAATTCGCCGAAATTGGAGGATTTGATACAAATTATTTTTTATATTGTGAAGAAGAAGATATTGCTCAAAAACTAAAAAAAAATAATTATAAAGCTTATTTAGTACCCGAAGCAAAATTCATTCATCATACTGGTAAAAGCACAAAAAGAAATATACTTATAGATAAAGAAAATTTTATTTCATTAATGTATTATTTTAGAAAATACAATAATTATTTAGTATATTCATTATGGAAATTGTTTTATTTTATCAAAACAATTCGCAAAAGTTATAAAAGTGTTGAATTTTTGAAATTAGCTTTTTTTATACTTAATGGTGCTAATCTAAAACATTCACTAAAATTAAAACAAAAATTATCAAAAACAATCTTTTAATTTTAAAATTGAACCAAAGGTCAAATTTTATGCTCTATTTTATTATTTCTGATATAAATATCCAATTGACTGACTTCAATCAAATGAATAAAGTTGATAATGATAATCCATTTACTAAACCCAAACCTGATACCGAAGTAGAAGTAATGGATTACCCAGATGAAGAAAACTCAACCCTAAATCCTTGTAAGGTAATTTTATTTAATGATGAAATTCATACATTTGATGAAGTTTCATCTCAAATTATTGTAGCTACTAAATGTTCATCCGAAAAAGCCGAAGCACTTACTTGGGAAGTACATTCCAAAGGAAAAGCCATTGTTTACTCCGGTGATATGAATGAATGTCTAAAAGTAAGTGGAATATTAGAGGAAATTGCACTTCATACTCAAATTGAAATGTAAGGTGAAATTTAGAAAGAATATAAAATTGAAATATAAATAAAATTGTAAGTTGTTTTAATCTTAAACCTAAATCAAAATTCGAGATAAAATTGTTTAAAAAAATACCATTACATCTACAAATAGTAATTGCTTTAATACTTGGTACAATTTTCGGAATATTTTTTGCAAATAATGAAAAATTATTGGTAATTGAATATTTGAAAAATGGAAAAACAATTACAAAAAGTGTTGAGAATTGGAAAAATATAACTTTTGATTTTGGTGATTTAGAAAATGTAAATTCTGAAAAAATCAATATCAAGGAATTTAACTCCAAAAGTCAAAATAAAATTATTAAATATTTTGCATCATTAGAAACTGAACAAAAGCAAAAGCTTAGGTTGAGTATTATTACTAACTCAACAGCTTATCAATTAGTAGAAGTAGTGGCAATCAAAAAGAAAAAGACACTACCAAATTACTTCGCTCCAATAGGTAATATATTTATAAGGTTATTAAGCTTTATTTCAATTCCATTAGTTTTAGCTTCTTTAATTGTTGGGGCAGCTTCATTAGATGACATAAAAAAAATTGGTAAAATTGGTGGAAGAACGTTTGTCTTTTTTATGTTTACCACTTTGATAGCCATAATAATTGGTTTGGGTTTAGCAAATTTAATTCAACCAGGGAATAGATTTTCTGGAGATGCAAAAAGTCAATTATTGAGTAATGTTGATAATGTGAGTTCCAAAATCACAGCTGCCAAAGAAATGAATATTGATTTAGTAGATTTTGTGGTAAATATAATTCCCAAAAACCCATTAAGTGCAATGACATCTGGTGATATGTTGCAAATCGTATTTTTTGCTGTTATGTTTGGAATTACGCTAACAATGATTGACAAAAAAGTAGCAAAACCAGTTATAGATTTCTTTGATGGAATGAGCCAAACAATGATTAAAATGATTGATATAATTATGCTTATAGCTCCATTTGGAGTATTTGCTTTAATTTCCAATACTATTTCTGACTTTGGATTTGATATTTTACAGACATTAATCTGGTATTGTTTTGTCGTTGTTTTAGGATTGTTTTTGCATACCGTTATAGTGTATGGAGCGTTGGTTAAATTTTGGGGTAAAATGAGCCCTTGGGTATTTTTCAAAGCAATGAGAACAGCCCAAGCAGTTGGTTTTTCATCCAGTTCATCAGCGGCTACGTTACCTGTAACATTTGATTGCGTGGAAAATAAATTAGGTGTCAAAAAAGATTTTTCCAGCTTTGTATTGCCACTTGGAGCTACAATAAATATGGACGGTACAGCACTTTATCAAGGTGTTGCTACTATATTTATTGCACAAGTTTATGGAATGGACTTAAATTTTGCTCAGCAAATAACAATAGTACTTACTGCTGTTTTGGCGTCTATTGGTACAGCGCCAGTGCCGGGAGTTGGCTTGATTATGCTTGTTATGATACTTCAATCTGTAAATGTCCCAGCAGAGGGAATTGCCTTGATTTTGGGTGTTGATAGAATTTTGGATATGTTACGAACAATTACAAATGTAACAGGCGATGCTGCCGTAACTGTTGCTATTGCAGGTCCCGAAGGTAGAGATGACAACTTTCATCACAAAGCAGTATTTGAGGGTTAGTCTATATGCTAAGTAATGTTAAAAATACAGTTAGAAATACACTTAGAAATACATTTAAAAATATAGTTAAAAATACATTGCTTGTAACATTAGTTACTATAAATGTATTTTATGTTGGTTGCGATAACAAAGAAGAACAAACTACTTTATTTGATTCAACTTTTACTAACTCTGCAGACTCTCCAGATCAAATATTTAGACATTTTGAGGTATTCTTTTATGACTCATCTTCCAAAAAGGCAAGATTAACAGCAAAAAGTGCCAAAATGTTTTTCAAATCCAAAAGAACACTTGTTGACACAAATGTATATTGTGAATTTTATGACACAAAAACTAATAAAATTTCTACTATTTTACAATCAGACAGTGCTATAATTGAAGATGATACAAAAAATATGTATGCTTATGGAAATGTAAAAGTATCATCAGACAGTAGTAAAACTAAATTAACTTCACAAGAATTAAAATGGGATAATCAAAAACAAATCCTAATATCTAACAAATATGTAAAAATCGACTCACCTTATGAAATTATCGAAGGTTATGGTTTCGAATCAAACCTTAATTTAACAAATTACAAAATATATAGGGTAAGTGGTCAAATAATAAAATAATAAAATAATAATTACATTTTTTATTAATTTATTTATTACTTAATTTTAAGTAATAACATTTATTATATCTATTCTATTCTATTCTATTTACTAAATTTATCCTTTGATAGTTTTTTGTATAATATTAATTTTTCCATTATAATTTCAGAAATAGTTCCTTTTGTAGCAATTCCTTTTTCATCAACATCGCCCAAATCCATACCCAGCAATAAATTAGTAGCGTCTGCTATGTTTGACATAGTGAATATATTAAATTCGCCGTTTGTTATTGATTCAATAATCTCATTATTCAACATCAAATCATCTTTATTCTGAATTGGTATCAAAACACCTTGAGAGCCGGTAAATCCTCTTAATTTACAAATTTCAAAAAATCCAGTTACTTTTTCGTTTACCCCACCAATCGGTTGTATATCGCCTTTTTGATTTACAGAGCCAGTGATAGCAATACCTTGATTTATTGGTAAGTCAGATAAAATAGAAAGTAATAATATAATTTCGGCAGCAGTTGCACTATCACCATCAACTCCACCATAATTTTGTTCGAAAGCAATATAGGCATTAAATGAAAGAGGGAATAGTTTTGCGTATTTATTCTGTAAATATGAAGTCAAAATTAATACACCTTTATTGTGTAAATTCCCACTCATTTCAACTTCACGTTCTATATTTATGATACCTTTATTACCAAGACTCAGATTTGCAGTAATTCTTGATGGTTTACCAAATGATATTAATCCAGTATCCATAACTGTGAGTCCATTAATTTGACCAATTCTTTTCCCATCTGTATCAATTAAAATAATTCCCGTTTCTATTTGATATTTGATTTTTTCATCAACCATATCATTTCTATGTTTTTGCCAATAAATAGCTTTATATACATCTTCTGCATCAATTAAATTAATGTTTGTGCCACTTTTTACATAAAAGGCAGATTCTCTAATCAAATCAGCTACATCTGAAAATTTAAGTGTAATTCTTTTTCTATTACCAGAGTGTTCAACTGCCCATTCTATAATTGCAGATACTCCATTCGGCGAGCAATGGGGCAAATTCTCTTCCGTACATAATTTAGAAATAAATTGAGTATAATTTTCAATCATTACATCATTTAATTGTGTTTCATAATCAAATTGTGCATTAATTTTGAATATTTTTTTGAATCCTTTTTCATTCTGATACAAAATTTTATATAAAGTATCGCCACCAATAATTATACATTTAATATCAACTTTAATCTCTTCTGGCTTCAGATGACTTTGTGAAACTTGAAATACAGAATCAATTGGTTGTAATTCCAATACACTATACAACAAAACTCTTTTGAGGGCGTACCAAACATTTGGGTCTGAGAACAAATCCTCTGCACTAATAATCAAAAACCCTTTATCTGCCTGTAATATCGAACCGGCTTTAATCATCGTAAAATCAGTACGCCAAAAGCCCCTTTGGTCAAATACTCTTTCAAAAGTACCAAATAAATTTGAATAGTTTGGAGTTTTCTCTATTATGATAGGAGCGCATTCGTTATTTGAGTTATCTATTAACAAATTGACTTTGAATTGATTAAAAAAGTCAATGGAACTTACTTCGATTTCAACGTTTGAAATTGATGGCAAATTCTCTGAATGTAATAGAAACATGTTCAAATTATTTAAAATATAATTTTGTACTTCATTCAAATAATTAAGGACATTATCATTATTAAATTTTTCTCTAATCACTTCCAAAATTGATTGAACAAGTGTAATAGCAGTTGCTTTATCAATATTAGCTAATTCTTTCTTAAAATCCATCAAAAGCTTCATACTTTTTTTGGATACGTCCATAAATTCATTTCTTAATTCAACTAATTTAGCTTTTATTTCAACTAGATCAGCTTTTGAAAGTTTTCTTTTAGTTTGTAATTGTTCCAACTCATCAATTGCTACAGGTTTATCTTTATATAATTTAAAAATATCTGGAATCAACACACCTTCTTCATTTTCGAGCTGTCCTCTGATATAACCGAGAGGTAATATTTTTTCATCAAATTCAGAAATTAAGTCTATTTGTTGATTTTGAAAAGCAGTTATGAATTTCTTGCGATTAGAAATGTGTGGCTCTTCTTCAAATAATTTTGGCAATCTTTGTCTAATTAGTTCGATTGAATTTTCGATTGTTTTTCTAAATTCTAAACCGCTCCCTCTAATTAATTTTAATAACAAAGGTTTATGTGGTTCTTTAAAGTTATTAACATACAAATAATCATAAGTAATAGGGCATTCCGAATCTAAGTTTAGCTCTTCCAACATTTGCTTTACAGCAGACATTCTGCCAGTACCAGATAGCCCAGTTACAAATATATTATAACCTCTTGCATTTAATTGAGCACCTAATCTTAATGCCTCCAAAGCTCTTGGTTGTCCAATGACTTTATTGAGTGGTTTTATCTCTGATGTATTTTTAAACTTGAATTTATTCTCGTCTATTTTTAATCTAACATCACTTTTCTCTAATTTAACAGCTTTATTTGGAGCGAAATTTTGTTTAATCATAGGATTATCGATTTTGTTTTTTATTTAAATTTATCAAATTATCTAATTAAATATTTAAATTTATTATTTTTTTCTAATAAGTTTCAATATTCCTGCATTATTAGCAACAATTGGATCTAATGGAGATAAGTATAATGTATCATTATTATTAAACTTCATTATCAATTTAGTATCAGAATACAATTCTTTTATATTACCCAAAGAATCAACAAAAGTTTCGATTTTGTTATGAATTAAAGTTACTATAAATTTAGAATTGTATTCTTCTATTCTAAAAGGGTTATTATCTTTAAACCAACCATTTTCAACAGTCCAATTCCCATCTTTGACAGTAATAATTAAATTCTTTGAATTTTTATTATACTCATCAATTAATTGCCATTTGCCATTTAATTTAGAACTCACATCGCTGTTAGATGTTAAATTATGTTCGCAGCCAATAAATGTTATAAAAAGAAATACAGATATAAGTATTGTTTTCATAGATTTTAATATAAAGTTACAAACTAAAATATTTTTAATTGTTTTTTATTATTATTAATTTATAAATTATTTAACACTAAAACTCACATTTACAACAGCAATTATTTCTTTTTCGATTGATGAATTATCATTGTAACCCCAATCACTTACTTCAGTTGAGCCTTTGGGTACAATTTGAATTACACCCATTCGGGCATTAACTAACCTATCAATATCGCTCCCACTTGCTTCGGCAATCTTTAGAGCTCTTTGTTTTGCATCTTGAGTTGCTTTGGCTTGCATATTTATTTTCAAATCCTGTGCACCTGTATAACTAAATACTGGAAGGTTAAAATTAACTTTTACTTCTAAATTATATAATTCTCTTATATCTAATTTTGATATTCTTTCAATTAATTGAACATCACTTGATTCTATTGTCAAAGTCTCAGATCCTTGATAATATAATATTTCACCAATTGGGTTACCATTTTGATTATACTTTTCAATTTCATTAATATTAATCATACTAATGCTAAAGCTTTCATCTTTTAAGTTTAATTTCTTAAAAAAATCAATAATCTTTTTATTATTTTCAATTATCTTACTATAAGCCAAATCAGATGTCGGTGATTTCGATGTTATGTTTATTGAAATATACCCATAATCAGAGGTGATTGATTCTTTGGCAGAGCCGGTAACAGTAATAATATTTTTTGATGAAGATATTGTTTTGATACCTTCACTAATTAAAAAAGCAGAAAATATTAGACAAGCTCCAAATATTAGTATAATATTCATAAAGTTATCTTTATTTTTTATTTTAGGATTATCTATTTTAGTAATATTTAGTTCATTCATAATTGTTTAAAATTGATATTTTATATTTTGAAAACTCCCTTCATTTTTATACCAACTAACTACACGTAATTGTATTACAAATGTTATAAATGTTTTAATAAATAAATATATAAATTGGATTTTTTATTTTATTGGGTCAATTAACTTCTTTACTCTTTCCATCAAAATTAATCTTTTGTATAAAAATATCACACAAACCCCAATTATAGAGCCCAAAGCTGCACCCCCCAAAATATCAAAAGGATAATGAACTCCTATAAATACCCTTGATAACGCTACCAATAAAGCTGCAAAATAATAATAATACCATTTTTGTCTAAAAAAATATGTTAGTACTATAGCAGCACCAAAATTATTTGCCGAATGATTAGATGGGAACGACTTTCCGGCTCCACATGGTACCAATAAATTTATATTGTTTAATTCCCAACAAGGTCTTAATCTATCAAAAAAATCTTTCAAAATTGCACCTGTCCAATCACACAAACCAGCCGTCAAAAGTAATAAAATAATTATCAACAATCCACGTATTTTATATCTATAAACTAAAAATATTGCTCCAATCGAATAAATTGGTAACCAATACTTTAGATTCGTAACTAATGGCATCAATTTATCAAAAGCAGCATTTGATAAATTTACATTTATAAAATAAAATAGAGTCACATCTATATATTTTAGATACTCAATTATTATTTCAATCATTTATTTATTTTTTGAATATTTGAATTTCAACTTTGAATTTTAATAATATACAAAAGTAACAAAAGTAATAAAATTAATAATAATAAAATTAATAATAAAATTGAAACTTTTGTTGTAGATAAAATATATTTTGTTCTGATAATTCTAAAATTATTAGTTGAAACTCTGAATAGTAGGGACATTCAAAATCAATAAAATAAATAACAGATGTTTTATTTATTTTAATAAGTAATTAGTGTTAATTGTTGAAAAATATGTAAAAATTATACATATTTAGAAATTCTTAACATAATACAAATTTTGTTTTTTTTCACATAAAATTATGTTTATTTGCATACTCTAATTTTACAATTTTGAATTATTTATATTTTGCCATTTTATCCCTTTGTATGAATTTTTACGCAAAATATGGCTAATATTAACCAAAATTGTTCAAATTAGATGAATTTGCGATGAATTCTGAGTGAAGATGTTGACTATGTTTACTTTCCTAAATTTCTATTAAATTTACACTAATTTTATTTTTAGACAAAAATAAATGTAAATATCAAATATAAATTTAGAATAAAAAATTATAATATAAAATGACAAAAATAAGTAAAAAATATTACTTATTTTAAAATTAAAAAACGCTAAAATAAACTTATATCTTTTTAAAATTTATTAAAACGGAATCTCTATGAAAATTAATAGACGATTTACACAAGAAGGCAAATCCGCTTATGATTTGTTTAATTACACTTTTAGAACCTCTGCTATCAAAAATACTGATGGTTCAAAAGTATTCGAAATGAACAATGTTGAAGTTCCTACTTTTTGGTCTCAAGTAGCTACTGACATTTTGGCTCAAAAGTATTTCCGTAAAACTGGTGTACCTCAAGTTGATGAAACTGGTAATCCTCTTTTAGACGAAAATGGCAAACAAATTTTGGGCGCTGAAAACTCTATTAGGCAAGTTGCTCATAGATTAGCCGGCACTTGGAGACATTGGGGCGAAACAAATAAATATTTTGATAACGAAAAGGACGCTCAGATTTTTTATGATGAATTGGTATATATGCTAATGAATCAAATGGCTGCTCCAAATTCTCCTCAATGGTTTAATACTGGACTTGCTTGGGCTTATGGAATTACTGGTTCGGAACAAGGACATTATTTCGTAGATCCTAGTAATGGTGAATTATCTAAATCTAAAGATGCTTATTCGAGACCTCAACCGCATGCTTGTTTTATCCAATCTGTAAAAGATGATATGTTAAGCGAAGGTGGTATATTTGATTTGGCTACAAGAGAAGCAAGAATTTTCAAATTTGGTAGTGGTACTGGTTCAAATTTTTCTCAATTAAGAGGATTAGGCGAAAAGCTCTCTGGTGGTGGTGTTTCATCTGGTATGATGAGTTTCTTGAAAATATTTGATAGAGCAGCTGGTGCTATCAAATCTGGAGGGACAACAAGGCGTGCTGCCAAAATGGTTGTTGTTGATATTGACCATCCAGATGTTGAAGAATTTATTCAATGGAAAGCAAAAGAAGAAGAGAAAGTTGCAGCATTAGTTGCTGGTTCAAAAATCAACTCTACTTTCTTAAAAGCTATACTTGAAGAAGCTGTAAATAATCCTGATAGAAAAACTAATACTAAATTAAATAAGTTAATCAAAAATGCTGTCCACCGTGGCGTAACTTTGAATTATATTGATAGAACTATTGACTTGGTAAAACAAGGATTTACTTCACTTAGTTTCGAATCTTATGATACACATTACGAAGGCGAAGCTTATATAACTGTAAGTGGTCAAAATTCAAATAATTCGGTTAGAGTTACAAATGAATTTATGAGAGCAGTCGAAAATGACGAAATGTGGGACTTGAAATGGAGAACTAACGGCAAAGTATGTAAGTCGCTTAGAGCAAAAGACCTATGGGCGAAAATCAATCTAAGTGCATGGAAATCTGCTGACCCAGGTTTGCAATATGATACCACTATAAATGAATGGCATACTTGCCCTGAAAGTGGCAGAATTAACGCATCTAATCCTTGTTCTGAATATATGTTTTTAGATGATACTGCTTGTAATTTAGCATCATTAAACTTAATTAAGTTCTTTGATGAAGAGAGCCAAGTATTTTTGGTGAATGATTACAAACACGCTATTAGACTTTGGACTATGGTCTTAGAAATTTCCGTTTTGATGGCTCAATTTCCATCAAAACCAATGGCACAACTAAGTTATGATTTCCGTACTTTGGGATTAGGTTATGCTAATCTTGGTACATTATTAATGGTGCAAGGTATTCCTTACGATTCTCCAGAAGGATTAGCTATCACTGGAGCTCTAACTGCTATTATGACTGGGCATTCTTATGAAACTTCTGCTGAAATGGCGAAAGAATTAGGTGCTTTCCCTGGTTATGAAAAAAATGCAGAATCTATGAATAGAGTTATGAGAAATCATAGAAGAGCTACCTATAATGTAGAACAATCTGAATATGAAAATTTAACTATTAGACCAATTGGTATTAATCCTAAATATTGTCCTGAAAATATCTTGTTTAGTGCAAAAGAAGTTTGGGATAATGCTGTTGAGTTAGGTAATAAATACGGTTTCCGTAATGCACAAACTACTGTTGTTGCCCCAACTGGCACAATTGGACTGATTATGGATTGCGATACTACAGGTATCGAGCCCGATTTCTCTATCATCAAATACAAAAAACTTTCTGGTGGTGGATATTTCAAAATTGTAAATCAATCTGTTAGAAAAGCATTAATTAAATTAGGTTATACTGACAAACAAATCGAAGATATCGAAAAGTATTGCAAAGGTCACGGTACTCTAATAGGTTGCCCTAATATCAATAAAAATAGCTTGAAAGAAAAAGGTTTTACTGACGCCAAAATTGAATTAATCGAAAAGCAATTAGATGATGTTTTTGATATTAAATTCGCCTTTAATAAATGGTCTTTGGGTGAAGATTTCCTAAAAACTATTGGAATTACTGATGCTCAAATTAATGATGCAAATTTTGATTTATTGACTGGATTAGGATTTACTTCTACTCAAATCGACGAAGCAAATGACTACGTTTGTGGTACAATGATGATCGAAGGTGCGCCAAATCTAAAATTATCACATCTGCCAGTATTTGATACTGCAAATAAATGTGGTAAAAAAGGTGAACGATATATTAATTATATGGCTCACGTTAGAATTATGGCAGCAGCTCAACCATTCATCTCTGGTGCCATTTCTAAAACTGTAAATATGCCAGCCGATGCAAGTGTTTCTGAAATCGGTGAAGTATATATGAAATCTTGGAAAATGATGGTAAAAGCTATTGCTCTTTATCGTGATGGTTCAAAACTTTCACAACCACTCAACTCTGTAAATTATGCCGACCTTGATGAAATGATTTTATTGGGTGATGAAGAAGCATTTGACGAAACTGTGGGTGCCAAAGAATTCCAAGAGCATATTGATAACAGAATATCAAAACCATCAAGACAAAAATTACCTAAAAAACGTTCTGGATTTATTCGTGAAGCGACCGTTGCAGGACACAAAGTTTTCCTTAGAACTGGCGAATACGAAGATGGTTCTTTGGGTGAGATTTTTATTGATATGTACAAAGAAGGTGCTGCTTTTAGAGGCTTGCTGAATAGTTTTGCTATTTTGGCATCCAAAGCACTTCAATACGGTGTGCCATTAGAAGAATTGGTTGATACATTTACATTTACTCGTTTCGAACCTGCTGGATATGTTGATGGTCACGAAGTAATCAAAAATTCTACTTCTATTTTGGATTATGTTTTCCGTTCATTAGGTTATGATTATTTGAATAGAACTGATTTTATTCACGTTAACGCCGTTGACGAAATCAAAACTGACAACAACAATTTAACCAAATTGATAGAGATTAATTCGACTACAACAACAACTAACACAATTAATAATACTACAAATAACTTAATCACAGCCAAAGCTGAGCTTTCTGATACTATAATCAAAGCAGAGGATAATTCTTTTGAGTTAGTTAGCGAAATTATACAAACAGTAAGCAAAGGTGGTACTGTTATGATAGCAAAAACCGCCCTCGAAGCACAGCAATTCGGTTACACTGGCGAACAGTGCTCCAACTGCTCATCACTTAGGGTGAAACGCAACGGCAGCTGTACAGTCTGCGAGGATTGCGGCACAACATCTGGCTGCAGCTAAAAAATAAGTAAAGAAGAAAAAATAAAAGACAAAACTAGCAATGGTTTTGTCTTTTAGTTTTTGGTAAAAAACTGAAACTTTAAATAAAAGTTTTCGTAATCTGGTAAAGAGAGAATTTACAAATAAATTTAATAAAATAGTAATATGAAAGAAGAAAAAGATCCAAAATCAGTTACATTAGATCAACTAATTACTAAAAGAATTTTTCAAATACCAAATTTTCAAAGAGCTTACAGTTGGACAGAGAAACAAAGAGACCAACTTTTTGAAGATATTAAAATAGCGCTACAAAAAAAATCACAACATTTTATGTCTACAATTGTAGTTAGTTTGAATAATGATTCTCCAGCAAAGATTGGAATAGATACCTACGAGTGTGTGACAGTAGTAGACGGGCAACAAAGAATTACGACACTTTTAATCTATTTGAAAGTGCTATCTAATTACATGTGTGAAATTGAAGAACTAAAAGCATATGGTGAGAAACTACAAGACAGATTAGATTTAGAAAAAAAATCTGAATTTATATTATTACAAACAAACCATAATACAAATGATATTTTTAAAAATTTGATGCAACTAAATAGTAAAGAGATACCCAAAGTATTAAAAAAGGCAAAAACAAATGCAGATAAAAATTTAATAGATGCATATGAAGAAAGCTTTAAATCAATTAAGAATATTATCGAAATTAGTGATAATAATGTAGACACAATAAGTGCATTGTATAATACTGTTTTAGAAAAGTTGAAATTTATTGTTTATTTTGTTGATTCCGAAGAGGAAAATTATAGATTATTTGAAGTTTTAAATGATAGAGGGCTAACAGTTAGTGATTTAGACAAAGCAAAATCTATTTTAATGGGAATCGTTTACAACACTTCAGATGAAAATGAAACTATCGTAAGAAAAGAAAGAATAAGTAATATTTATAGTAAATGGATGAAAATTTATGAACTAATTGGTGTGAATGAAATTGTAGCCCCTTTTAGTGAAAATGAAATATTACAGTTTGCTTCACTATTATTTGCAAAAAAAGATAATTCTGAAATTAATTATAGTTATATAAGTAAAATTCCAACTTCGTCAGAGTCTCTGGAAATAATAAGAAAGTACTGTGTGGACTTTGAATCTGTCTTAAAGTTTACTGAGATACTTGTAAGAGTAACCGAAGTTATAAAAGAAACAAGTAAAAAACTAAAAGATATTAATTACTCTTACAAATTATATCCTTGTTTACAAATACAACATTCTAGATTTCTTAATACTGTTATTAATTATAAAAAATTAGAGCTTTCAAAATATTATGATTATCTAATTGAACATTGGGAAAAAATTGTTATTTTTAACTTTTATATTGAATGTAAAACAAAAAAAATTTATTTAAGCCCTTATATAAATTTTGCTTTCAATATATATGAAGATAAAGATCTTTTTAAAAGTTTTGCAAATTTCACAGAAAAAGTACTTGATTACACAAAAAAAGATGTAAAAGATATTAAAGATAAACTTAGAGTGCGAGAAATAAAATCTAAAGATTTTCATTGGAAGTGGGTAAATTATTTACTGTTAAATTATGAATCTAATATAAAGGACACAGACATAATAAATATAATTAATAATTTAAAAATTAATGATTATAAAAGCACGATTGAACATATACATTCACAAACAAATCTAGATAATAAAATATGTAAATTTACACATTATATTGGAAATCTCACATTAGTGCCAAATGGGATTAATAGCCAATTAAGTAATAAACAATTTATTGATAAGGTTAAAATTTACAAATCTTTAAAAGATGATTTTCCTTCTTTCAAAAATATCATTAAAAAGACTGACTGGAATGAAGAAGCTATTGAAGAAAGAACAGAAGAAATTTTAAAGTTCATAGATGAAAATTGGCTTAAACCATATTCTAAAGATAAAATTGAATTAATAATAAAAAAATAAAATAATATTCCCCATACAAAAGACAAAGCCACAATGCTTTGTCTTTTTTTGGTAATTTAGAAACATATTTTAAGTTTGTTCGTAAGGTAACTTCTATAATGTTAATAAATAGAAATAAAGTCAAAAGGCAATAAATGCAAGTAATTCTAGGGTCAGGCGGTGCTATAAGTACCGATTTAGCAAAAAATATTTATAATTATGGCAAACAAATAAAATTAGTCAGCCGTAATCCCAAAAAAGTAAATAACTCTGATATACTTTTGAGTGGCGATATAACGAATAAAAATGTATTGATAAATGCTTTGAGCGATGCGAATATTTGTTACGTTACTGTCGGGTTTGAATATAATCTAAAAGTATGGCAAAACCTGTGGCCCAAATTTATTAAAGACGTTGTGGAAGTTTGTGAGACTAATGGAACAAAACTCGTATTTTTTGATAATGTTTATGCCTTGGGAGGAAGTTCGATGAATAATATTACCGAAGAGTCCACTATTAATCCAAATAGTGAAAAAGGTAAAGTAAGGGCTGATGTAAATAAGCATATTATTGATAGAATGGAAAAGGGCAAACTA
>Ga0163144_10007268_pt1 | contig 24301 bp, 18 predicted proteins | sample OliLak19BULKMAT1_FD_123175 | JGI IMG/M metagenome (GOLD analysis project Ga0163144, IMG submission 123175) | Freshwater microbial mat bacterial communities from Lake Vanda, McMurdo Dry Valleys, Antarctica - Oligotrophic Lake LV.19.BULKMAT1 | ecosystem: Environmental > Aquatic > Freshwater >...
AGCTCGACCTGTTGTGCCTCGGCGCGCGCCTCGTCTTCACCGGCGGGGCCACCGACGAGAGACTCGACGAGAGACTCGACGGGAGACCCGACGGGAGACTCGACGGGAGACCCGACGGCCCCCCCCACCCCCCCTCCGCACCGGGCCGCGGGATCCTCCGGACGCGCGCGGGCCTCGGGTCGGGCCTCGAACTCGTCCTCGGCCGCGACACGTACGTCAACGTGCCCGTCGTCGAGCCGTTCGCGCGGCACAGCCCCTACACGCTCACGGTGGCGCCGTCGGGCGGCGTCGACGTCACGCGCGACGGCCGCCCCGTGCGCCGGGGCCGCGTCGCGGCGCGCCCCGCGTGGTACGACGCGCACACGCCCGGCGGGCGCCCCCTGCGCCGCATCGCGACGATGCAGGGCACGGTGCTGGCCGTGTACGCCGGGCGCGTGTGCGACTTCTGGGTGCGGTCGGCGGAGCGGGCCACGCGCGAGAACTGCCGGTTCTGCGCCGTCGGCCTCAATCTCGGCGCCGACGACGACCCGGCCAAGACCGAGGCCGAGATCCTCGCCACCGTCCACGCCGCGCGCCGCGACGGGCGCCTCGCGTACGTCGACTTCAACTGCGGCCACGCCGACGACGGCGCCCACCTCGACCGGCTGCTCCCCATCGTCGCGCGGGTGAAACGCGAGACCGGCCTCCTCGTCGGCGTGCAGACGCCCCCCCATCCCGACCGCACCCGCTGGGCCGCGCTCCGCGCCGCCGGGGTCAACCGCGTCTCGTTCTGCGTCGAGCTGTTCGACCCCGGCCGTTTCCGCGAAGTCTGCCCCGGCAAACACCGCGTCTACGGCCAGCGCGCGTACCTCGACGCCGTCGAGACGTGCGTCGCGCTCGGGCGCGAGGGCCCGCGCGGCGAGCCGTGGGTCGTCAACGGCGAGTTGGTGGCGGGGCTCGAACCCGCGGCGTCCACGATCGCGGGCATCGACTGGCTCGTCGCCCACGGCGCGGTCCCCACGGTGTGCGTCTTCCGCCCGCTCGTCGGCACGGACCTCGCCGACGTCGCGCCGCCGTCGCCCGAGGCCATGCGCCCGGTGTTTGCCGCGCTCTACGAACGGTGCGTCGCCGCGGGGCTCCCCGTCGGCGCCGCGCGCGACGTGCGCCCGAGCCTCGTGTTGCTCGCCGAGGAGTGCCGCGATCTCGTGGACGACCCGGTCGTGCGCCGCCGGTTGCGGCCTGCGGAGCGCCGGCTCGCGCTCCGGCGCGGCTTCCTGCGCCCCGCGCTCGCGCTACGCCGCCTCGCGTCGGCGGCGCTGCGCCGGCCGCGCGGGCCCCGCGTCCCCGACGGAAAGAGCCTGTGAAGGAATCGAAGATTCCGTCACCGCCGCGAAGTGCGGAACCGCAGGGGCCGCGCGCCGAGCGGGTTTCCGGGGGGCTGGGCCCACCAGAAACCGAGCGAAGGCGACGTCCCCAACGACGCTGCCGGCCAGCCGGTGGCGTCAGACCGGCGGCGGCGAGATCGTCCCGGCGACGGGCGGGACCTCGAGCCGACGGCGCGCGCGCGCGTCCGGGACGACCACGCTCATCAGCGCCGCAGCGAGGTTCTGCCGCACGTCGGACGAGAACTCGATCGTCATCTCCCGCGCGACCTCTTCGGGGATCTCCCGCACGTCGCGCCGGTTCGCCTCGGGCAGCATCACGTGGCGGATCCCGGCGCGGCGCGCCGACATCACCTTCTCCTTGATCCCGCCCACCGGGAGCACGCGGCCCCGCAGCGTCACCTCGCCCGTCATGGCGAGGTCGACGCGGACCGGCTTGTCGGTGAAGAGCGACACGAGCGCGGTGACGAGCGTCACGCCCGCGCTGGGTCCGTCCTTCGGCACCGCGCCCTCGGGCACGTGCACGTGCACGTCGTGGCGCTGGAACACGGCGTCGTCGATGCCCAACTCGTCGGCGTTCGACCGCACCCACGAGAGCGCGAGGTCGGCGCTCTCCTTCATCACGTCGCCGAGCTGGCCGGTGATGTGGACGCGGCCCGCGCCCGGCATCGCGATCGTCTCGATGAACATCACGGTGCCGCCGCCCGACGTCCACGCCAGGCCCGTCGCGACGCCGACGGCCGGCTCCCGCGCCTTCGTCTCGTCGTGGTACGGCGCCGCGTCGAGGTAGCGCTCGACGTCGGCCGGCGCCACGACCACCTTCTTCGCGGTGCCCTCGGCCACCTGCCGCGCCGTCTTCCGCGCGATCCGCCCGAGCAGCCGCTCGAGGTTGCGGACGCCCGCCTCGCGGGTGAACCCGTCGATCACCGCACGCAGCGCCTCGTCGGTCACCTCGAGCTGCTCGGGCCGCAGCCCGTTGTCGGCGGCGGCCTTCGGCAGCAAGTGCCGGCGCGCGATGTGGAACTTTTCCTCGCGCGTGTACCCGGCGAGGTGGATCACCTCCATGCGGTCGCGGAGCGGCCCCGGGATGTCCTGCAGGACGTTCGCCGTACCGATGAAGAACACCCGCGACAGGTCGAACGGGACGTCGAGGTAGTGGTCGACGAACGTCCCGTTCTGCTCCGGGTCGAGCACCTCGAGCATGGCCGACGACGGGTCGCCGCGCATGGCGTCGCGCCCCATCTTGTCGATCTCGTCCACGATGAAGACCGGGTCGCGCGTCTTGGCCTTCTTGAGCGCCTGCACGATCCGGCCCGGGAGCGCGCCGACGTAGGTGCGCCGGTGGCCCTTGATCTCGGCCTCGTCGCGCATGCCGCCGACGGACACCCGGACGAACGGCCGCCCCACCGCCTCCGCGACGCTGCGGCCGAGGCTCGTCTTCCCGACGCCCGGCGGGCCCACGAGACAGAGGAGCGGCCCCTTCGGGTCCTTCCTCAACTTGCGGACGGCGAGGAAATCGACGATGCGCTCCTTGACGTCGTCGAGCCCAAAGTGGTCACGGTCGAGGACGGCGCGCGCCTTCACCAGGTCGAGGCGACCCTTGCTCGTGGCGTTCCACGGCAGGTCGAGCAGCCAGCCGACGTACGTCCGAGCCACGTGGTACTCGGCCGACGACGACGACATGCCGGCCATGCGGTCGAGCTCGCGGTCGGCCGCCTCGGCGGCCTCCTCGGGCAGCCCCGCCGACTTCAGCCGCTCGCGCAGGTCCTCGACCTCAGCCTCGCCGCTCTCCTCGCCGAGTTCCTTCTTGATGGCGCGGAGCTGGGCGCGCAGGATCGCCTCGCGCTGGCGCTGGTCGAGCTCGACCTTCACCCGCTGCCCCACCTCGGCCTCGACGCGGCTGCGGCCGATGGACTCCTCGAGCACGTCCTCGATCGCCTTCAGCCGGTCGCGGACGTTGGCGGTCACGGCCACCTTCCGCTTGACCGGCAGCGGCAGGTTCACGTGGGCGCCCACGAGGTCGGCGAAGCGCCCCGCGCCCGCAATGTTCATGCGCAGGATGTCGACCATCTCGCGGGGGTAGCTGCCCTCGGTGCGGACCAACTCGTCCACCATCTCCATGCAGCGGTAGACGAGCCCGTCGATCTCCGGGCCGCGCGGCTCGCGGGGCGCCAAGGTCTCGACGCGCATCTGCATCCACGGGTCGGCGGCGAGGACCGCCTTCGCCTCCACGCGGCGCAGCCCCTGGAACACGACCTGCATGGTCTCGTTCGGGAGCTTCATCCGGTGGATGACGCGGCAGGCGACGCCCACCGGGAACAGGCCGTCGAGCCGGGTCGGCGCCTCGCCGTCGGTGTCGCGGGGGAAGAAGCACCCCACGATCACGTTGTCGCCCGGGTTCGCCTCGAGGAGTCGCACGTCGCGCGGCCGGCTGACCTGCACCGAGACCACGTCGAACGGGAACACCACCGTCGTCGTGAGGACGAACGCGGGGACCACGTCCGGGATCGGCGCGTCCTTCAGCGGAGGGGAGTCGGGGGTCGCCATGGGCGTCGCCCCCTGATCCTATCGCTCTTGTCGCGGTCTCCGCCGGATCGTCGCCCGGCGACCGCGTCGGCCGGCTCCCGTCGGCGCGGGGGCACGCGCGGCGCGGCGGCCGCTGGGCCTCGCGTGCCCCCGCCGGCGGGTCGGCCCCGTCCGGCATCGCGGCGGCGCCGAGGGCCCACCGGCAGGTCCGATGGGGCAGATCGGGGGCCGCTTGCGGGAACAGGACAGGTCCGCAGGCCGCCCGTACCCTCACCGCGTCGCCCCTCGATGGAGTCCTCGCCGCCATGACCGCCTCCGCCCGCGACCCGTTCGGCGCCCGCGCCACGCTCGACACCGCCCTCGGCCCGGTGGACGTCGTCCGCCTCGACGCGCTCGCGCGCCGCGGCGTGACCGGCGTCGACCGACTGCCGTTCTCGCTGCGCGTGGTGCTCGAGGCCCTGCTGCGGCACGTGGACGGGTTCACCGTGACCGAGCAGGACGTGCTCGCGCTGGCGGCGTGGAACGCGAAGGCGCCGGCGACGACGGAGGTCCCGTTCACGCCGGCGCGCGTGGTGCTCCAGGACTTCACCGGCGTGCCCTGCATCGTCGACCTGGCCGCCATGCGCGACGCCATGAAACGCCTCGGCGGCGACCCGCGGAAGATCAATCCCCTCGTCCCCGTCGACCTCGTGATCGACCACAGCGTGCAAGTGGATGCGTTCGGGCACGGCGACGCGTTCGCGCAGAACCTCGCGACCGAGTACGCCCGCAACGACGAGCGATACCGGTTCCTCAAGTGGGGCCAGCGTGCGCTGCGCCACTTCCGCGCCGTGCCGCCCGGCACCGGCATCGTGCACCAGGTGAACCTCGAGTACCTGGCGCCGGTGGTGGCGACGCGCGACCTCGGCGGGCGGCGCGTGGCGTTCCCCGACAGCGTCGTCGGGACCGACTCGCACACGACGATGATCAACGGCCTCGGCGTGGTGGGCTGGGGCGTCGGCGGCATCGAGGCCGAGGCGGTGATGCTCGGCCAGCCCATCTACATGCTCACGCCGCGCGTGGTGGGCTGCCGCCTCGTGGGCGCGCTCCCCGAGGGCGTGACAGCGACCGACCTCGTGCTCACCGTCACCCAGGTCCTGCGGAGAAAGGGCGTGGTGGACCAGTTCGTCGAGTTCTACGGGCCCGGGCTCGACGCGCTGTCGCTGGCCGACCGCGCGACCGTCGCGAACATGGCGCCGGAGTACGGCGCGACCATCGGCTTCTTCCCCGTGGACGCGACGACCCTCGCGTACCTGCGCCTCACCGGCCGCGACCCGAAGCAGGTGGACCTCGTCGAGCGGTACACGAAGGAGCAAGGGCTCTTCCGGACGGCCGCGTCGCCCGACCCCGTGTTCACGGACGGCGTCGAGGTCGACCTCTCGGAGATCGAGCCGTGCCTCGCCGGGCCCAAGCGCCCGCAGGACCGTGTGGCCCTCGGGAAGGTGAAGGACGAGTTCCGCCGCCTGCTGCCGGTCCCGCTCGCGGACCGGGGCTTCGGCCTGGCGGCGGACGCGACGGCGAAGACGGCGCCGATGCCGACGACGCCGCAGACGTCGTCGCCGGCCGCGGTCGCCGGGCCGACGACCGCCGTGGGCCACGGGGCCGTGGTGATCGCGGCGATCACGTCGTGCACGAACACGAGCAACCCCGCGGTGCTGATGGCGGCCGGGCTCCTGGCGAAGAAGGCGGTCGAGGCGGGCCTGACGCGCGCGCCGTGGGTGAAGACCAGCCTCGCGCCGGGGTCGCGCGTCGTGACGGACTACCTGGCCAAGGCGGGGCTCACGCAGCACCTGGACGCTCTCGGCTTCCAGACGGTCGGCTACGGCTGCACCACGTGCATCGGCAACTCGGGCCCGCTGCCGGAGGCGGTGAGCCAGGCCGTGCGCACGAGCGGGATCGTCGCGGCCGCGGTGATCTCGGGGAACCGGAACTTCGAGGGGCGCGTCCACCCGGACGTGAAGGCGAACTACCTCGCGAGCCCGCCGCTCGTCGTGGCGTACGCGATCGCGGGCACCGTCGACCTCGACCTGTCGAAGGAACCCCTCGGCACCGGCACGGGCGGCAGACCCGTGTATCTGAAGGACGTCTGGCCGACGTCGACGGAGGTCGAGGCCGCGCTCGGGGCGGTGACGCCCGAGATGTTCGGGCAGCGGTACCGGGCCGTCTTCGACGGCGACGCGCGGTGGAACGCGATCGACGCGCCTTCCGCCGAGACCTACCCCTGGGACGCCGCGAGCACCTACATCCAGGAGCCGCCCTTCTTCCAGGGCCTCGCGCCGGAACCGGCCCCGGTGGCGCCGATCCGCGGGGCGCGCTGCCTCGCGGTCCTCGGCGACTCGGTGACGACCGACCACATCAGCCCGGCGGGCGACATCCCGAGCAAGGGCCCGGCGGGCGCGTGGCTCGAGGCGCGCGGGGTCACGAAGGTCGACTTCAACTCGTTCGGCGCGCGGCGCGGCAACGACCGCGTGATGACGCGCGGGACGTTCGCGAACATCCGGCTCCGCAACCTCCTGCTCCCGGGGACCGAGGGCGGCGTCACGCAGCATTTGCCGACGGGCGAGACGCTCTCGATCTTCGACGCCGCGACGCGGTACCAGGCGGCGAAGACCCCGCTGATCGTCCTCGCGGGCAAGGAGTACGGCACCGGGTCGTCGCGCGACTGGGCGGCGAAGGGCACGCTGCTGCTCGGCGTCCGGGCCGTGATCGCGGAGTCGTTCGAGCGCATCCACCGGAGCAACCTGGTGGGCATGGGCGTGCTGCCGCTCGAGTTCGAGACGGGGCAGTCGCGGACGACGCTCGGCCTCACGGGCCGGGAGGCGTTCGAGGTCCGCGGCTTGGGGGACGTCGGGGGCAAGGTGACGCCGCGCTCGACGCTCACCGTGGTGGCGACGGCCGAGGACGGGCGCGTGACGACGTTCCCCACCCGCTGCCGGATCGACACGCCGGTGGAGGCGGAGTACTTCCGCCACGGCGGCATCCTTCCGTACGTGCTCCGTCGGTTGGCCAAGGAGGCCTGACGCCGCACGGCGACCGCCGACGCGCCGCCCGACCGGGCCGCTTGACCCCGCGACCGGGGCCCCCGCCGGCGAAGCCTCCGTCTCCGACACCGTTGCGTCGGCGGCGGTCCGGTAGGGTGACGACGTGTTCCTCACCACGGACCGCGGACGGGACGCCCTCGAGGCCGCGCACGGGTTGCGCGGCCAGGAACCGCTCGCCCGCCGCGCGGCGCTCGAGCGACGGGGCTTCACGGCCCCCGAGATCCGCGCGGCCCTCGCCCAGGACGACCTCCGCGTCCGCGCCGCCGCCAAGACGCCGCTCGCCGACGTCCTCCTGTTCACCCGCGACGGCCTCGAACAGGCCACCACGGCCACCGTGGCCGACGACCGCGCCCGCCGCTTCGCCCCCTTCCCGAGCGTCGCCGACCTCGGCGCCGGCCTCGGCCTCGACACGATCGCCCTCGCGCGCGCCGGCCCCCGCGTCGTCGCCGTCGAACGCGACCCCGCGCGCGTCGCGATCCTCCGCCACAACGTCGTCGCCGCCGGCCTCGCCGAACGCGTCACCGTCGTCGAAGGCGACGCCGTGGCCGCTCCTCCCGCCGCCGACGCCGCGTTCCTCGACCCCGACCGCCGCCCCGGGGGCCATCGCACGCGCGACCCGGACCGCTTCGAGCCCCCCGCCGACGCCTGGCCCGCGCTCGCCGCCCGCTACGCCGCCCTCCTCGTCAAACTGCCCCCCGCCACGCTTCCTCCCGCCACACCGCCCCTTGAGGGCGGCAGGCCCCCCGCCGCCGACGCAGGCCTTGAATGGGTCTCCCTCGACGGCGAGATGAAGGAGTGCCGCCGCGGCTTCGGCGCGCTCGCGCTCCCCCGCCCGCGCCGCGCGCTCCTCCTCCCCGCCGGGACCGTGGTCGAGGGCGAGGGCCGCCCCTGGCCCGCGCCGCGCGCCCCCGCGGTCGGCGACGTCCTCCTGCTGCCCGACCCCGCCGTCGTGGTCGCCGGCCTCGTCGGCGACGCGGCGGCGGCCGCCGACGCGAGGCCGCTCCACCCGCGCATCGCGGCGCTGGTCGGGCCTCGCGTCGTCCCCTGGGCCCGGGGCCTGCCGATCGACGCCGTGCTCCCCGCCGACCCGCGTGCGATCCGGCGCGCGTTCGACGCCGCGGGCTGCGGCGAGATCGAGGTGCGCACGCGTGGCGTCGAAGACCCCGCCGAAACGTGGCGTCGGCGGATCGGCCCGCCCGCCTCCCCGCGCGCCGGCGCGCCGCGCGGCGCGGTGCTCGTCACCCGCGGTCCCGACGACCGCTACGTCGCGCTGCTGTCCTACTTGGCGGGCTGCACCGGCGGGGGCGCCGCGATGGGCGCGCGGCCGGCGGGCATGCCGTAGGTCGAGCGGAAGCGGTCGGAGACGTCGTGTCCGAGGAAAAACGACTCGACGCCGTAGACGATCTGCCGCTCCTTGTCGAACATCCGCTCGCCGTCGGTCCACTCCGCCCGGCCGATGTTCATGGGCTGCTCGATCTGCGTGTTCACCTGGCGGATCACGTTCGCCTCGACGGCCCAACGGTCTGCCTGGTTCGGGATCGGCACCAGCGTCACCGTCGCCTGCTCGCGGTAGCCGCGGCCGGAGAACGGCGCGAGGTGCGTGTTCCAGCGCGACGTCATCACCTTCGTCTCGCGACTGGAGGTCTCGCTGTCGGGCGTGAAGCCGGCGCGCCCGAACTCCTTCCGCGCGACGTCCCAGAGCATCTCGAAGTTCGGCGCGTAGAAGCCGGCGGACGTCTGGCCGGTGCGGTCCGCCTTGCCGGACTGGCAGCCCGGCAGCGCGGACAGGGACACGACGACGGCCAGGGCGGCGAGGACGGTGCGCATCGGACCTCCGGGACGCGACGGTCGGGGCCGCGGGTCACCGCGCCGTCACCGTCGTCGCCACCGATCCTACGGCCGGGCGCGCGGGCGCCTACCGCGTGACGCGGGGGTCGAGCGCCGCGCGCAGGGCATCGCCGAGCAGGTTGAAGCCGAGCACCGTGGCCGCGATGGCGAGGCCCGGCGGCACGAGAATCCACTGCTCCTTCTCGCGCATGTACTTGGCCCCCTCCTCAAGCATGCGCCCCCACTCGGGCTCCGTGGCCGGCGGGCCGAGGCCCAGCCACGAGAGGCCCGCCGCGGAGAGGATCGCGCTCCCGACCCCGAGCGTCGCGAGCACGAGGATCGGCGCGAGGCAGTTCGGCAGCACGTGCCGCAGCAGCGTGCGCGACGCCGAGAGCCCCGTCGCCCGGCAGGCCGTCACCCAGTCCTCGTGCCGCGCGGTCATGACGGACGCCCGCACCTGCCGCATGAACAGCGGCACCTGCACGACCCCCACCGCCAGCACGAGGGTCCAGACGCTGCCCTGCCCGGCGGCCGCGGCGATGGCGATGGCCAGCAGGATGCTCGGGAACGCGAGCATCACGTCGGTCGCGCGCATGAGCAATCCGTCGGCGAACCCCCCGCGCCAGCCGGCGACGGCGCCCAGCGGGACGCCGACGCCGAGGGCCAGGGCGACCGCGCACAGGCCCGTGAACAGGCTCGCGCGCGCGCCGAACAGGAGGCGGCTCCAGACGTCGTACCCGTTCTCGTCGGTACCGAGCGGGTAGCGGTCGTTCGGCGCCACGGGGGCGCGCTCGCCCTCGAGGGTCACCCGGCGGTCGGGCGCGTGGCTCGACAACGGCGCGGCGAGCGCGGCCATGAGGACCACGGCGAACACGAGCGTCCCGCCGATCCAGAAGAGCGGGTCGCGGCGCAGCCGCCTCCAAGCCCGGGCGCCCCTCACGTCGCGCCTCCCCGTCGCAGCCGCGGGTCGACGAGGACGTACGCGATGTCCACGAGCAAGTTCACGACGACGAACGTGGCCGCGAACGTGAACACGCCCGCCACGACCACGGGCCCGTTCCCCGACCGCACGGCCTCCGCGACGTACCGGCCGAGGCCCGGCCACGCGAACACCGTCTCCGTGAGGACCGCGCCGCCCAGCAGCGCGCCGGTCTGCAGCCCGGTGACCGTCACGATGGGGATCAGCGCGTTGCGGAGCGCGTGGCGCGTCACGACCCGGGTCTCCGGGGCGCCCTTCGCCCGCGCCGTCCGCACGTAGTCGCGGCCCAACTCCTCGAGCATGGTCGCGCGGGTCATGCGGGTCACGACCGCCAGGGGGATCGTCGAGAGGACCATGGCCGGCAGCGCCAGGTGGGCCAGCGCCCGCCCGACGGCCCCGAGGTCGAGGCGCGCGATCGACTCGAGGAACAGGAAACGCGTCGCGTAGCCGCCGGGCCCCGCGTCGGGCGCGATCACGCGCAGCGACCAGTCCGGGTGCGGGAGCCACTCGAGTTTCACCGCGAACAGCAGCGACGCCATGAAACCCAGCCAGAACACCGGCACCGACGCGCCGACGAGGGCGAACACCTGCGCCACCGCGTCGGCGAGCCGCCGCGGGAAGACGGCGCCGAGCGCGCCCGCCACGAGCCCGAGGACCACCGCGAGGAGCATGGCGGCCAGCGCCAGTTCGAACGTCGCCGGGAACCGCGACCGGATCCCCGCCCCGACCGTGGTGCCGTCGTCGCGCACGAGGTCCTCGCCGAACTCGAGCGTCGTCGCGTCGCGGACGAACCGGCCCCACCGCGCGAGGAACGGGTCGTCGAGCCCCTTGCGCGCCCGGAACGCCGCCACGTTCTCCCGGGTCGCGTGCTGGCCGAGGCGGGCGATGCTCGGGTCGGGCAGGAGCTCGGTGAGCGCGAAGCTCACCAGCGACACGACGAGGAGCAGCGGGACCGCGACGAGGACCCGCCGCCCGACGTAGCCGAAGGCGCCGCTCACGAGGGGCCTCGCGTCCCGGTCACTTGGCCTGCGCGGCCTTCGACGTCCAGGCGAACCGCGGGCTCGACACGGGGTCGAGCACGAAACCCTCGACGCCGGCCGCGGTCGCGGCGGTGCGCGGCATGGCGACGAGCGGCACCAGGGGCGCGTCGTCGAACGCGACCCGCTGCGCGTCCGCGTAGAGGCGCCGGCGCTCGCCCGGGTCGTACGCGCGCCGCGCGGCCGCCACGAGGCCGTGGAACCTCTCCGACCGGTAGAACGAGACGTTGTTCGCTGGCGGGACCGCACCCTCCTTGTCGAGGAGGACGTACAGGTAGTTGTCGGCGTCGGGGACGTCGGGCGTCCAGCCGAGGAGGCCCAGCTCGTGCTCGCCGTTCTGCATCGCCTTCAGGTGGGAGCCCCACTCGTCCTTGCGGAGCTCCACCTCGAGGCCCGCGTCGCGGAGGTCGTCGCGCAGTTGCGCCGCGATCGCGCCGGGGTCGGGCGCGTAGGGGCGCGGGTTGCCCATGTAGCGGAGGGTCACCTTCGTCCCCACCGCCTTCGCCTCCTCGAGGAGGCGGCGGGCCTCCTTCACGTCGCGGACCCGGTCGGCGAGCGGCGCATGCCCCTCCACGCCCGGCGGGACCAGGGTCGCGATCGGGGTCGCGAGACCCTCGTAGGCGGTCGCGGCGAGCCTCGGCTTGTCCACCGCCAGGGCCACCGCCCGCCGCACCCGCACGTCGTCGAACGGCTTCCGGTCGTTGTTCATGGCGAGGTAGCAGACGGACAGCCCGGTCGCGACCTCGTGGACCTTCACCGCCGGGTTGGCCTTCGCGCGCGGCACGTCCTTCGACGCCAGATTGTCGACGCCGTCCACCTGGCCCGACTCGAGCCGCGCGTAGGCGTTCTTGAGCTCCGGCACCACGACGAAGACCAGCTTGTCGATCGCGGGCTTGCCGCCCCACCACGACGGGTTCGCCGCCAGGGTGATCTCCTCGTTGTCGCGCCCGACCCACGTGAACGCGCCCGTGCCGACCGGGTGGGTCTTCACGTACCCCGCGCCCCGCGCGAGCGCCTTCGGCGAGACGATGGAGCAGCTGAACATCGCGAGGAGCGAGAGGAAAAACGGCGGCATGGGCTCCGAGAAGTCGAAGCGGACGGTGCGCACGTCCACGACGGACGTCTTCGCGACCGACCCGAACATGTCGCCCCAGTAGGGGTAGCGCGCGGGGGGCTGGCCCGGGGCCGTGAAGTGGAAGGGGTGCGCCAGGTCGCGCTGCCGCTCGAAGTTCGCGACGACGGCCGCGGCATCGCAGGGGGCGCCGTCGTGGAAGCGTACGCCGTCGCGCAGCGTGAACGTCATGGCGCGGCGGTCGTCCGCGGCCTCCCAGCCGACGGCGAGCGCGGGCTCGACGGTGGCGGCGCCGTACTTGAAGCGCACGAGCGTGTCGTAGACGTTGACGAGGACGAGGGCCGACTCGCCGTCGGTGGCCTCCGCCGGGTCGAGGGTCGGCGAGTCCTTGCCGCGGGCGTAGACGAACGTGGTGCGGCCGCCCGCCGAGGCCCCGCCGGCGGGGCCGGCCTTGCCGCAGCCGAGCGGCAGGGCGGCGAGCCCGAGGGCGACGAGGGCGAGGGCCCGGCGCGTGGTCGACGTCATGGGTCGCGAGGTCCATCCGTGGGGTGTCCGGGCGACCCTACCACGAACGCCCCGCGACCTCACTCCGGCTTCGGGCCCAGCCGGTTCTTCGACTCCGAGCGCATGCGGGCCTTGAAGTTGATCTTCAGCGGCACGTCCGGGAACGGGAGCATCTCGCGGAACCGGTTCTCGAGGAACCGCTTGTAGGCGTCCTCGAACATCGCGGGGTCGTCCACGAACAGGACGAAGCTCGGCGGCGAGACGTCGACCTGGGTGCCGTAGAAGATCTTCCCGACCTTGCCCGACACGGGCCGGGGCCGACGCAGCGTGTAGGCGGCGCGGACCGCCTTGTTCACGTCGGCCGTCGTGACGCGGGTCGTGGTCTGGCGGTGCAGCGAGCGCGCCACCTCGAGCACCTTCGCCACGTTGCGGCGCTTCAGCGCCGACACGAACAGCACCGGCGCGTAATCGACACCCTTGAGCGTCTTGTTGATGTAGTCGACGAACGTCACGGTCTGGAGGCCCTCGGGGGCGAGGTCCCACTTGTTCGCGACGATGACGAGCGGGTGGCGCTCGGCCACGGCGTAGCCCGCCACCTCGCGGTCGAGGCGCGCCACGTCGGTCACCGCGTCGAGCACGAGCACCGTCACGTCGGCGCGGCGCATGGCGCGCTCCGTGCGGCGCTGCGCGTAGAACTCGAGCGAGTTCTGGACGGACTTCTCCTTGCGCATCCCCGCCGTGTCGATGAGGACCACGGACTCGCCGTCCTTCTCGAGGCGTACGTCGACGCTGTCGCGCGTGGTGCCGGGCACCTCGCTCACGATCATCCGCTCCTCGCGCAGCAGCGCGTTCATGAGCGACGACTTGCCCACGTTCACGCGCCCGACGATGGCGACCTTGACGGCCGGCGGCGGCAGCTTGTACGGCGTCGTGGGCCCGATGGGCAGGCGGGCGGCGATCAGCGCCTCGAGCTTGTCGAGGGCGAGCCCCTCCTTCGCCGAGATGGCCACGGGCTCGCCGTAGCCGAGCGCGCTCATCTCGCCGAGGTTCCACGTGACGCGGTTGCTCTCGGCCTTGTTGGCCACGAGCAGCACCCGGTCCGTGGCCATCCGCAGCCGCTTCGCGACCTCATGGTCGAGCGCCGTGATCCCGTCCCTGGCGTCCACGACGAACAGGATCACGTCGGCCATCCCGATGGCCGTGTCGACCTGCCGCTCGACGTGCGGGGCGAGGCCCTGCGCGTCCACGATGCCGATGCCGCCCGTGTCGACGACCTCCACGGTCCGCTCCGCCAGGGTGGTCAGCACGCCCACGCGGTCGCGGGTGACGCCGGGCGTCGGGTCGACGATGGCCACGAGGCTGCGCGCCAGCGCGTTCAGCAACGTGGACTTGCCTACGTTGGGGCGCCCGACGATGGCGACGAGCGGCGGGCGGGCTTTCGGGTCGCGCTCGAGCTTCTCGACGCGCTTCGAGCGCCGCTCCACCTTGTTCCGCGGGCCCTTGTGGCCGGAACGGTCGCCGCGCTTGCCCGACGGCGAGCGACGGTAGGGCTTGGCGGGCTTCTGCGGACCGGTGGCCATGGGGTGAAGGATGGTACGGCGCCCCGGGGCGCCCCGGGCATCGGGCCCGACTCGCCCCCCGGAGGCCCCGCGACCTCGGGGCCGCCGGAGCCCGGCGCGCGACGCCGCGGTCGGCCGCCCCCCGACGCGTCCGCGGAACGCCGCGCCGGGCCTTGCGCGCTCGGGCCCGTCAGCGGACGCCCAGGAGCTTGTGCGCCTGCGGGATCACGCGCACGTCGGGGTGACGGCGGCGCGCGGCCGTGTGGAGCCGGAGCAGCAACGCGGCAGGCGGCGGCGGCGGCGCCCCGTCCTTCGCCGTCAGCGGCTGCAGCACGAGCGGCGCCGACGGCACGTGTTCGGCGCAGAACGCCGCCGCAACCTCGAGCTCCGCCTCCGTCGTCGTCGCGGCAACGACCGCCTTCACGCAGAGCGCCTTGCGGGCGCCCTCGAGCAGCCGGAAACACGCGCGGTGGGCCTCCCACGGCGTGGGCACGCCGCACGCGCTCGCGAGTTTCAGGTCGGGAGTCGCCTCGTCGATCGCGTCCAGCACGTCGCGCAGCGGCCCGGGCCGGTGGCCCCCGGTCTCGAGGTGGACGCGGAGGCCCCACGCGCGGCACGCGAGGCCCAGCGCGCGGACGGCCTTCGGGTGCAGCAACGGCTCGCCGCCCGTGATCGACACGGCGCGATGGAGCCCGCGCGGCGCGTCGAGGCGCGCGACGGCCGCCGCGAGGTCGGCGACGGACATCGGGTTCGACGGGGCGTCGTCGGCATCGGCGTCGGGCGCGCACTGCACCCGCGCGCGGTCCGGGGTCGGGTAGCTCTCCGGCGTGTCGCAGAAGGCGCAACGCAGGTCGCAACGGGCGAGCCGCACGAAGACCTGGCGTTCGCCGACGCGCGGCCCCTCGCCCTGGAACGACGAGAACACCTCGAGCACCGGGACCGTGATCGCGTCGGCGCGGACCGTCGCTCCCGGCGCGTTCACCGCGTCGGTCGCTTCGTCGGCACGCCGATCCGCGAGACCTCGACGAAGCCGGCGGCCTCGGCGTCCTCGAACACGGGGCCCGCGGGCGCGGTGCGGAGGCGGTCGGTCGGCACGCGGTCGATGCGCTCGCGCAACCAGAGGTAGGCGCCCGTCCGGCCGCAGATCACGCGGGAGGCGAGATCGGCGAGCCAAAGGGACGCGAGGCCCGCCGCGACGGCGGCGAGCACGAGGCCCGGCAGCACGTCGGCGACCGGGACGCTCCCGCCCGTGCCGAGCGCGCGCAGCGCCGCGAGCCAGCCGTCGAAGCGCTCGCGCCCTGCGCCCGCTTGGAGCGCGACGCCCGCGACGAAGGCGGTCGCGACGGTCCGGAGCAGCCGCCAGGTCGCGCCGAGCAGGACGCCCCCGAGGAATACGAGTCGGACCCCGAGGAGGCGCGGCAGGCCCGCCGCGGCATACGCGAACACGCGGCTCACGGCGTCGAAGGCGTCCGAGTCTTCGACGGCGATCGTCGGGCCGGCGATCCACGCCGCGAGCGCGCCGAGGCTGCCGGCGATCACGGCCACGAGCGCGAGCACGGGGACCGCCGCCACGGCGACGACCGACAGCGCGGTGCCGAGCGGGCCCGGCACGCGCGCGAGCAGGCCCGCGAGCATCGCGAGCGCGAGCGGCACGAGCGCTCCGGCCCAGAGGACGGCCTTCGCGCCGACGAACCCGCGCGCGTGGCGGCGCGCGAACGCGAGCGCCTCGCCCGGGGCCGTGCGCCGGCCCGTCGCGAGGTCCACGGCCGCCATCCGGGCCACGGCGCCGCCGAGCACGCCCCACGGCACCGCGAGGAAGAGCGCCGCCACGAGGAGGAACAGCAGCGAGCCGAGGACGTCGTCGCGCATCCATGCGTCGCGGACGGGGTCCACGATGTACGCGAGAGGACGGCGCAGCGTCGCGAGGGCGACGTCCGCGCCCGTGAGGAGGCGGCCCACGACGCCGGCCGCGACGAGCGTGGGCGGGGTGGCGAGGACGGCGTACAGACAGAGCAGCCGCTTGCGGTCGTCGCGCGCGGCGCGTCCGGAGCGGTGCCAGAGGTCAGCGAGCGGCGTCGTCGTCGTCGTGATCCGCGGGGGGCGGGAGGTCCGGCGGCTGCGGGAGGATGAGGTCGGTCACGTCCTCGTCGTCGTCGCGGGCAGGGATCTTGTACCGCCCCGCGAGCCAGTGACCGAGGTCGGTCATCTTGCACCGTTCGGAGCAGAACGGACGGAACGCCGCCCCCGGCGCGACCCAGTCGTCGCAGGACGGGCAGCGGAAGCCGGGGTGGGGCTCGGTCACCGCTTCTTCGACCCCGACCGCGTCCCCGACCGCGTCCCCGACCGCGTCTCGGGCCGCGTCTCGGGCCGCGTCTCGGGCCGCGTCTCGGGCCGCGTCTCGGACTTCGGGTCCGCCTTGGAAGACGACGCGGGGGTCGCCGCCGGCTTCGGGGCGGCGTCGGCGGCGCAGGTCCCCGGGGTGGCAGCGGGGGCCCCCTTGCCGCCGGGCGTCGAATCCGTCGTCGACGCGGTCTCGGAAGCCGGGGGCGACGTCTTCTTGTAGTCGGTCTGGTAAAAGCCGCTGCCTTTGAAGATGATGCCACCGCCGGCGCCGATCTGCCGGACGAGCTTCTTCTTCTTGCACTTCGGGCACGTCGAGAGGCGCTTCTCCGACATGTGCTGGAACTGCTCGAGGGCGTGGCCGCATGCGTCGCAGACGTAGTCGTAGGTGGGCATGGGTCAGGACCTCGCGTCCGGCTCCGCAGCGCTCGCGGCGGGCTTGCTGACGACGACGTGGGCAGCGCGCACGAGGCGGCCGTGGAGCGTGAAGCCGGGCCGCACGACCTGCAACACCGTGTGCGGGGCGGCGGGGCTCTCGACCTCGAGGACGGCCTCGTGCACCGCGGGGTCGAACGGCTTGCCCGCCGCGTCGATGCGGGCGACCCCGTGGCGGGCGAGCCCGTCGATCAACTGGCGCTCGACCATGCGGAGACCCTCGGCGACGCGGCGCTCGTGCTCGTTGTCCTTGAGGCCGTCGACCGCACGGTGCAGCGCGTCGGCGACGCCGAGCACGTCCTCGACGACGGGCTGCGCCGCGTAGCGGACACGCTCGTCGGCCTGCCGCTGCACGCGGCGCAGGTCGTTCACGAACTCGGCCTGGGTCCGGCGCAGGCGGTCCTCCAGCGAGGCGACCGTCGCGCGGAGCCCGGCCACGTCGCTCACGAGGTCGTCCGCGGGCGCGGCCCCCTTCGGGTCGGAGGGGGGCGTCGCCCCGGCGGGCGGCGGACCGTCGGTCGGGGGCTTCGGCGCGCCCGAGGCGGGGTCGTCGGGGCTCGTCACGGCTGGCTCCTCGTACGCACGTTCACTTCTTCGCCTTCTTCTTGTCCGCTTCGCGGCGGTGGTCGCGCAGCAGGTCGCCGTACCGCTTGCGGGTCGGCCCGACCTCGTCCTTCTCGGCGGCGCGGAGCGCCTCGAGCGCGTCGCGCACGCGGCGTCCGGGGCTCTCGGGCAGGTCGAGCACGATGAGGACGTCGAGGTCGCCGCGCCCGCCGCGGTCGATGCGGGGCAGGCCCTCGCCGCGCACCCGCAGCCGGCGGCCCGGCGCGGTGCCCGGCGGCACCTTCACGCCGATGATGCCGGACAACGCCGGCACCTCGAGCTCGCCGCCGAGCGCCGCGGTGGAGATCGGCGCGGGCACCTCGACGACGAGGTTCGGGCCGTCGCGGTGGAACAGCGGGTGCTCCCCCACCGTGACCTCGACGATGAGGTCGCCCCGGGCGCCGCCGCGGCTGCTCGCCTCGCCCTGTCCCGGCACGCGCACCGCCATGCGGTCCTCGATCCCCGCCGGGATCGCCACCGCGACGTCGACGCGCGCTGCCTTCAGTCCCGAGCCGTCGCAGTCGCCGCACGGCGACGACACGGTGGTGCCGGCACCGCCGCACGTGGGGCACTCCTGCTGCACCGCGACGAACCCGAGGCTGCGGCGCACGACGCCGCGGCCCGCGCAGGGGCGGCACGCGACGGGCGCCTTGCCGTCGCGGCTGCCGGTGCCGCGGCACGTGCCGCACGCGTCGCGGCGGCGGACGGGCACGGTCTTCGTGACGCCCTCGGCCATCTCCTGGAACGAAAGCTCGACCCGCGCGCCGACGTCGGCGCCGCGGTCATTGCGGCGGCCGCCGCCGCCGCCGCCGCCGCCGAAGAGCGACGAGAGGACGTCGCCGTCGAAGATGTCGCGGAACGCCCCGAAGATGTCCTCGGCGCTGCGGAAGTGCGGGCCGCCGCCGCCGACGGCCGCGTGGCCGTGGCGGTCGTACGCGGGGCGCTTGTCCACGTCGGACAGCACCTCGTAGGCCTCGGCGGCCTCCTTGAACTTGTCCTCGGCGGCCTTGTCGCCGGGGTTCTTGTCGGGGTGGAACTTGAGCGCCAGCCGCCGGTAGGCCGACTTGATCTCGTCGGCCGTGGCCGTCTTGCCGACGCCCAGCACCTCGTAGTAGTCGCGCTTGTCCGCCATGATCCCGCGCATCCTACGCTGTCGCGTTGCCGCGTCCCCGAAACCGCGCCACGGCGTCGGTTGCGTCCGACCGCCGTCCGACCGCCGTCCGACCGCCGTCCGACCGCCGTCCGCCGTCCGCCGTCCGCCCATACGTCGCGTGCCGCGCGCCGCCGACGAGTGCCCCCGACGCGCGCCGGCCCTCGTCCGTAGGGGCACACCTTGGGGGTGCCCGCCGGTGGACTCGCCGCTCCGATCGGGCACCACGAATCAGCCACCGCCCAGCCACCGCCCAGCCACCGCCCAGCCACCGCCGGACAGCCACCGATCCGGCACCGCCCGGCGGCCCCACGGGCCTCTCTTACGTCAGCGCCCCGATCGCGGGCTTCCGCTCGTCCTTGAGGTCGGTGATGAGGGTCTCGGTGGTGAGCATGAGCCCGGCGATGCTGGCGGCGTTCTGGAGCGCCGAGCGCACGACCTTCGTGGGGTCGATGATGCCTGCGTCGTACATCGACACCATCTGGCCGGCCTTCGCGTCGAACCCGCGGTCGCCCGAAGCCGACTTGACGTCATCGACGATGACGGATCCCTCGTGGCCCGCGTTGCGGACGATCTGGCGCAGCGGCTCCTCGAGCGCGCGGAGGATGATCTCCACGCCCGAGCGCTCGTCGCCCGACGTCGCCTTCACGAGTTTCTCGACCGCCGGGATCGCGCGGATCAGTGCCACGCCGCCGCCGGGGACGATGCCCTCCTCGACCGCCGCGCGCGTCGCGTGGAGCGCGTCGTCGACGCGGAACTTCTTCTCCTTGAGCTCGGCCTCGGTGGTCGCGCCCACCTTCACGACCGCGACGCCGCCCTGCAGGCGCGCCAGCCGCTCCTGGAGCTTCTCCTTGTCGTAGTCGCTCGTCGACTTCTCGACCTGCGCGCGGATCGTCGCGACGCGGGCCTCGATGTCCTTCTTCGTGCCGGCGCCCTCGACGATCGTCGTGGCGTCCTTCGTGACGGTGACCTTCTTCGCGCGGCCGAGGTGCTCGAGGGTGAGGTTCTCGAGCTTGAGGCCGAGGTCCTCGCTGATGAACTGGCCGCCCGTCAGGACCGCCATGTCCTCGAGCATCGCCTTGCGGCGGTCGCCGAAGCCCGGGGCCTTGACCGCGCAGACCTTCAGCACGCCGCGGAGCTTGTTGACGACGAGCGCCGCGAGGGCCTCGCCCTCGACGTCCTCGGCGATCACCAGCAGGGCCTTGCCGGTCCCCGCGACCTTCTCGAGCAGCGGAATGAACTCGCGCAGGCTCGAGACCTTCCGCTCGTGGAAGAGGATGTAGCAGTCCTCGAGGACGGCCTTGATCTCCTTCGGGTCGGTGAAGAAGTAGGGCGAGATGTAGCCCTTGTCGAACTGCATCCCGCCGACGTACTCGAGCGTCGTGTCGCGGCTCTTGCCTTCCTCCACGGTGATCACGCCGTCCTTGCCGACCTTCTCGACGGCCTCGGCGAGGAGCTTGCCGATCTCCGTGTCGTGGTTGGCCGAGATCGTGGCCACCGCTTCGGTCTGCCGGCGGTTCTCGAGCTTCTTCGACAACGACTTCAGCGACTCGACGACCGTGTCGACGGCCCGGTCGATGCCGCGCTTGACGATCGTCGGGTTCGCGCCGGACGAGACGGCCTTCAGGCCCTCGCGGAAGATCGCCTCGGCCAGCACCGTCGCGGTCGTGGTGCCGTCGCCCGCGACGTCGTTCGTCTTCGACGACGCCTCGGTGACGAGCTTGGCGCCCATGTTCTCGAAGGGGTCAGGGAGTTCGACCTCCTTCGCGACGGTCACGCCGTCGCGGGTGACGGTCGGGCTGCCGAACGACTTCTGGATGATGACGTTGCGCCCCGCGGGGCCGAGCGTCACGCGCACGGCGTCGGCCAGGCGCTTGGCGCCGGCGGCGATGCGGGCGCGGGCATCCACGTCGAAGAGGTACTGCTTGGGCATGGGAGTCGGCTCCAGACGGACGCGAGACACGGGCCAGAAAGAACAGCGGGCCAGAAAGAACAGCAGGCCAGGGAGATCAGCCGGTCAGAAAGAACAGGAGGCCAGAACGACCCGCAAGAACCGCGGAACGCCCTCGGAGGGCCGGACCGACCTCGGGGCCCGGCGCAGGCCGGGCGGAGTGGCCGGGGGCCGGGAGGGCGAGCCCCCGCGGCCCCCGGCCGTGCGACGGTCGGAGGGCTACTTCTCGTCGACGACGGCGAGGATCTCGCTCTCGCGCAGGATCTTCACCTCTTCGCCGTTCCACTTGACGTCGGTGCCCGAGTACTTGCCGTACAGGACGACGTCGCCGACCTTCACGTCGAGCGGGAGGCGCTTGCCCTCGTCGGTCAGGCGACCCGAGCCGACGGCGAGCACCTTCGCCTTCTGGGGCTTCTCCTTCGCGGTGTCGGGGAGGAGGATGCCTCCGGCCGTCTTCTCCTCGGCCTCGAGGCTACGGACCACGATCCTGTCGTCGAGCGGCTTGATCGCCATGGCGGGAAACTCCGGTGCAAAAAGGGGGGTTCGGGGCGCTGGGGGCGAGAGGGCGAGAGGGAAGGGAGGACGGCGAGCCGGCGGCCGGCTAGTAGTCCATCTCGTCGTCGCCCATGCCAGCCGCCGAGGACGCGTCGGCGTCGTCCTTCGGGGCGTCGGCGATGAGCGCGTCGGTCGTGATGAGCAGCGTCGCGACGCTGACGGCGTTCTGCAGCGCCGAGCGCGTGACCTTCGTCGGGTCGAGGATGCCGGCCTCGAGGACGTCCACGTAGGTGCCGTTGAGGGCGTCGAAGCCCATGGCGCCCTTCGCCTCGCGCACCTTGCGCAGGACGACGTGGCCCTCGTAGCCCGCGTTGTCGGCGATCGTGCGCAGGGGCACGGAAAGCGCCTCGCGGAGGACCTGGACGCCGAGGGCGCGGTCGCCGTCGGCCTTCACCTTGTCCACCGCGGCCTCGGCGCGGACCAGCGCGGTGCCGCCGCCGGGGAGGATGCCCTCCTCGACCGCCGCGCGCGTCGCGTGCAGCGCGTCCTCGACGCGGGCCTTGCGCTCCTTCATCTCGGTCTCGGTCGCGGCGCCGACCTCGATCTTCGCGACGCCGCCGGCAAGCTTGGCCGCGCGCTCCTGGAGCTTCTCGCGGTCGTAGTCGCTGTCGGTGCCCTCGATCTCCTTGCGGATCTGGCGGAGGCGGGCCGAGACGTCGGCCGCGGCGCCCGCGCCCTCGACGACGACGGTGTTCTCGCCGTCGATCGTCACGCGGCGGGCGGTGCCGAGGTCCTCGAGCTTGACCTTCTCGAGGTCGAGTCCGAGGTCCTTGAAGAGCGGCTTCGCCTTCACGAGGACCGAGAGGTCCTCGAGCATGGCCTTGCGGCGGTCGCCGTAGCCCGGCGCCTTCACGGCGCACGAGGCCACGATCCCGCGCAGCTTGTTCAGCACGAGCGTCGCGAGCGCGTCGCCGTCGACCTCCTCGGCGATGATCAACAGCGGGCGGCCCGTCTTGGAGATCTTCTCGAGCAGGGGGACCAACTTGCTCGCGGCGGAGATCTTGTCTTCCCACACGAGGATGTACGGCTTCTCGAGGACGCACTCCATCCGCTCGGCGTCCGTCACGAAGTGGGGCGAGAGGTAGCCGCGGTCGAACTGCATGCCCTGGATGACGTCCACGCGGGTCTCGAGGGTCTTGCCCTCCTCGACCGTGATCACGCCGTCCTTGCCGACCTTGTCCATGGCCTCGGCGATCATCTTGCCGACCTCGACGTCGCCGTTGGCCGCGATCGTCGCGACGTTCTGGATCGACTTCTTGTCGGTGCCGACCTGCTTCGACATGCCCTTGAGGGCCTCGATGACGGCGTCGGCGCCCGCGCGGATGCCGCGGTTGAGCTCCGTGACGTTCGCGCCCGAGGCGGCGTACTTGTAGGCCTCGAGGAAGATCGCCTCGGCGAGCACCGTCGAGGTCGTCGTGCCGTCGCCCGCGACGTCGGACGTCTTGCTGGCGGCCTCCTTCACGAGTTGGGCGCCCATGTTCTCGTAGGGGTCGCGCAGCTCGATCTCCTCGGCCACGGTCACACCATCCTTCGTGATGGTCGGGCTGCCCCAGCCCTTGTCGATGACGGCGTTGCGGCCCTTGGGACCGAAGGTCACCTTGACGGCCCGGGCGAGCTTCTGCACGCCCGCACGGATCTTCTCGCGAGCGGCCTGGTCGAACTCGATGATCTTGGCGCCCATGAATACGGTCTCCTGACGATCGGGACCCGACTGTTAGCCATCGGCGTGCCGACCGCAGTCCGCGACCGACACAGGTCTAAGTCCTTTCCTGCGAATGGATTACGACGCAGGTGGGTCCCGCAGGGCCGCGGCAACGCTGACAGGTTGTCAGCCTGACCCCGACCCGACTCGCCAGGGCTGCCACTCTGTCAAGCCTCGGGGGCCCCCCCCCCAGCTCCCCCCCGGGCAAGGGAAGTTGAGGGCCGTCCCGACCGATCGCACAGGGAACCCGGACACCCGAACCAGGGGTCGCCGCTCGCGGGGCCCTCGCTCGCCCCCTTCTCCTTCGTCCGGGCCCGCCCCGCGACGGTATCCTCACGGCTTCCCCTGGGGCCGGTCCCCCTCGCAGGAGTCTCTATGAAGCGCATCGCGTGGCTTGCCCTCGCTCCCGTCGTCGTCGCGATCACCGCGGGCTGCAAGTCCGACCCCCAGAGCACGGCGCAGCGGTACGACTCCGCCGCCATCCCGCAGACCCCCGGCACGCCGCAGCCGCCAGCGTACGCGCCCCCCCCCGGATACCAGCCGCGGCTGGTCTCGTCCCGCCCGGTCGGCCCCACGACCGCGCCGTACCCCCCGCCGGGGACGACGTATACGCCGCCCGCGACCCCGTACACGCCGCCTCTGGGCGCCCCGCCGCCGGTCGCCCCCGCGCCGTCGTCCGGCTCGACGTCGTTCCAGTGGGCGTCGTCGCTCGCCGAGGCCCAGCAGATCGCCCGCCAGACCGGGCGCCTCGTCCTCATCGAAGCGGGCCGTGACCGCTGCAAGAACTGCCAGGAACTCAAGAACACCATCATCCCGGCCATGGCCACGGAACTCGGCCAGAGCGTGGTCGGCTATTACGACGACGTGGACCGGGACGCCGGCTCGCAGGCGTTCTGGGCCCTGCGCAACAACCTCTCGTCGGCCGTGACGCTGCCCCTCGTGGGCTTCTTCACGCCCGACCTGCGCTGGGTGCACGGCTTCTCGGGTCACACCGACCCCTCCAAGTTCCGCTCCGACGTCGAGCGCGCCCGCACGATGTCGCGCTCGCAGGGCGCGCTCCCCCGCGACGGCGCGTCGCGCGAGACCGGGATGCTGGGCTCGCTCCCCGACGCGGAGCTGGCCGACGTGGGCGACGAGCTCGTCGCCGATCTCGAGGCCCCGGCCGCGGTCGAGGCGTCGCCGGTGCTCGCCGCTGCCGCGCCGCTCGACGACGGCGCGTGGGCCCGGCAGGCCCTCTCACGGGCCGCCTCGGCGCTGACCGCGCGCGACTACGACGGCGCCCGCGCGATCCTCGCGTCGGTCCGCGAGCGCGCGAAGGACGCGCCCGAGGCCCGCGAGGCCGCGAAGGGCGACGTCGCGATCTGGAACCTGCGGCGCATGGAGCGCGACCCGGCGGCCGCGTCCGCGGTGAAGGAGCGCGCGCAGAAAGACCTGCGCGACACGGTCTGGGTCTCGCTGTTCGGCTGACCCTCCCGCCGTCGCTGGATCGCGCGCCCGCGCGCCCGTCCGGCTCGACCGCTAAAACGCCGCCCGACGCCGGGTCCCCATGTCGGGCCCGGCGTCGGGTCGTTCTGGGGCCGGCGGGGACGCGAGGCCCGCGACGCGAGGCCCGCGACGCGA
>Ga0163144_10007270_pt1 | contig 24299 bp, 20 predicted proteins | sample OliLak19BULKMAT1_FD_123175 | JGI IMG/M metagenome (GOLD analysis project Ga0163144, IMG submission 123175) | Freshwater microbial mat bacterial communities from Lake Vanda, McMurdo Dry Valleys, Antarctica - Oligotrophic Lake LV.19.BULKMAT1 | ecosystem: Environmental > Aquatic > Freshwater >...
CGGCCGTAACCGTCCTTGACCTCGACCACATCGCCTGGCTCCCCGAGGCCGTTGACCTCCTGGGTGAGGATGAGCTTCATCTGTTCGTCTCCTCGAGTCTGCTCAGCGACCGACGCTGGAGTAGGGCAGCAGGGCCATCTCGCGAGCGTTCTTGATCGCCATGGCGATCTGCCGCTGCTGCTGCACGGTGACACCGGTCACCCGGCGTGCGCGAATCTTGCCGCGGTCGGAGATGAACTTGCGCAACAAGGCGGTGTCCTTGTAGTCGATGTAGCTGACTTTGGCCGCCCGCAGCGGGTTGATCTTCTTCTTGGGCTTGCGAAGGACAGCCTTCTTCGGTGCTGCCATTGGGGACTCCTTCTACGAAAGCTGATGAGGGGAGTGGCGCCCGGCCAGGGCGCCGACGACTAGAACGGCGGCTCGTCGGAGTAGCCACCGGCGGCGGGCCCGGTGGCCCACGGGTCGTCCGCGGGACCGCTGGACTGCCCGCCTCCACTCCCGCCTCGGCCGCCGCTGTAACCGCCGCCGCTCGAGCTGCCACCGCTGCCACCGCCGCCAGCGCCGCTTGAGCCGCCGCCGCTGTAACCGCCGCCGCCGCCTCCGCCATACGAGGAGCCGCCCTCGCGCTGGGTCCGGGCGACCTTGGCCGTCGCGTACCGCAGCGACGGTCCCACCTCGTCGACGTCGAGCTCGACGACGGTGCGCTTCTCGCCCTCGCGGGTCTCGTACGAGCGGGACTTCAGCCGGCCGGTGACGAGGACCCGGCTTCCCTTGGTCAGCGACTCCGCGACGTTCTCGGCGGCCTCCCGCCAGATCGCGCACCGCATGAAGAGGGTCTCGCCGTCCTTCCACTCATTGGACTGCCGGTCCATGGTGCGCGGCGTGGAGGCGACGGTGAAGTTGGCAACGGCAGCTCCCGAGGGGGTGAACTTCAGCTCGGGGTCCGCCGTGAGGTTGCCGATCAGGGTGATGACTGTCTCGCCGGCCATGTGTGCTCCTACCGCATGTCCGGGCGGATCAGCTTGGTCCGCATGATCGACTCGTTGAGGTTGAGCTGGCGATCCAACTCCAGCGCGTCCGCAGGCGAGGCCTGCATGTCGACGACGGTGTAGATGCCCTCGGTCTTCTTGCGGATCGGGTACGACAGTCGGCGGCGGCCCCAGACATCGACCTTGTCGACCGTGCCACCACCGTTGCGGACCACGGAGAGGTACTTGTCGAGGCTGGGCCCGACCGTCTTCTCTTCGAGTTCCGGATCCAGAATGATCATCAATTCGTAACGACGCATGCAGGGATCACCTCCTATGGGCTCGGCGGCCACGGTCGGTCCGTGGCAGGAGGCAGGCGTCACGTCGCCAGGCGTCTTGCCCGGCGACGATCGAACGAGAAGGTACCTCACCGCCGGCCCCCGCCGCCAACGGCGTGGCCCTCGGGTCGCCGCGCACAAGCCCGGGGGAGGTTCTGATCAGGCCTGGATCAGGTCCCGTTCGGGGTCTCGGACGGGCTTGGCTCGTGCGACGACTGGCCGGGCGAACGGTCCGGCGGCGGGATCGTCCGCGCGCCCCCGGACACCACCGACTCCCGGGTCGCGACCGGGGTCCGCGCCCCAGCGCCAGGCCCAGCGCCACGCCGCGGACGCCAACCAGACCAGCGCGGCCAGTCTCGTCACCATCAGGACGGCGTAGTACCCGGCCGGCAGGGCACGGTTGACGTCGGTCAGGCTGACCAGGTACTGCCAGACCGCGATGAAGTAGAGCGCCTCGAAGGCCCACCACCACAGGTGGGGCCGCCAGCGGGGGACGGCGAGCGCTGCCCAGGGCAGCACCCACACCGCGGCCTGCACCGGGACGGCCTTGGAGACCAGCAGGCTGCCGACCAGCAGCATGAGGATGACGGCGGGCAGTCGCGGGGTGCGGGTGGCGGTCAGCACCCACACCGCGACCACGACGATCACCACGGCCAGTCCCATCGCCCCCACTGCGGTGGATTCGCCCGGGGTCAGCGGACGCCCCCACTGCAGTTGGCTCTGGGACACCAGGGTGGGCAGGAACATCAGCGAGCCGTAGCCGGGCGCGGTGTCCGTCCACGCTCGGACCGGCGCGAGGAACGCGTCCGGCGCCGAGACCAGCCAGGGCAGGTTGACCGCCAGCCAGACGGCGAGCGCAGTCCCGAGGGTCGCGGTCACCTCTCGCCACCGCGGCTGCCGCAGCGCGACGATGACCAGCGCCACGGCGATGAGCAGGACGTGGAACCTCGCTGCGACCGCAAGGCCCAGCACGGCGCCGGCCCACAGCGGCCGGTCCCGACTCCACAGCCACACCGCGATCACCCCCAGCGCCACGCCGAGCAGGTCGATCGAGACCAGCCCCGTGAGCACCAGCACCGGCGAGACCGCGACGAGCGTGACGTCCCACGGGCGGCGCCTGGTCAGCCGGGTCAGCGCGAAGACCATGACGGCGGCGACGAGGGCGAGGACCACCGCGGAGACGTCGAAGAAGACGCGCCCCCGGACCTCGTCGCCGCCGAAGGCCGGGGCCACCGCGTTGGTGACGGCGGCGATCCCTGCCATCACCACCGAGGACACCACCGGGTGACTGACGCCGTTCTCGGCGCCGCCGTAGCCGAGCACGCCCGCGACCGTCGAGCCTGCTCCGGCGTACTCGATCGGCAGGTTGCTGTAGCACGCGTGGACGAACTGATCGGGGTTGATCCAGCCGCGGTCGCGGCAGTCGTTCTTCTGTGCCAGGCCCAAGCCGGTCGACAGCGCGGCCAACAGCACCAGAACCCGCGCCGCGGTCCACCAGCGGTGGGCAGGGTAGGCAACCCGCCGGCCGGCTGGGCCACCGAGCAGAGGGCTGGCCCAGCGGGCGAAGGGGTCCGTCCGGGTCGGTGAGACGACAGGTGGCAAGGAGGCGAGCGGAGGCGTCGCGGGCGACAGCGCCGGGGCGAGCGGCGCCTCGTCCGGCTGTGCTGCGTCCGTTGGCGGGGGCGGAGGTACGGCTGTCAAGGCGCTGCCCCTCAGTTGGCCGTGGTGGTGACGGTGGGCACGGTCGGTGTCGGCGCCGTGGTGCTGACCGTCGTGGGGGTGGTCGGCGTCGTGGCGCTGGTCGTCGTTGGCGTGGGCGATGTGGGCGGACCGATGGTTCCCGTTCTGGTCCGGGTCGGATCGGTCGTGGGCTCGACGGAGGGTTCCGCCGAGGGCTCGGGTTCCGGCTCCTCGGTGGGCGGCGGCGGCTCCTCCCGGCGAGTCGTGGCCGGCGCCGCGGGGCGCGGCGCGGCCGGCTTGACCCGCGGCTCCGGGAACTCCAGCACCGGCTGACCGTCCAGTGCCGCGGTGATGTAGCGGTTGAAGATCCGTGCCGGGTACGAACCACCGGTGACCTGGTTGACCCCTGGCAGTGACAGCTCGGCGACCGAGGTGCCGTCGGGGCCCTTCTGCCAGAGTGCGACGACCGTTGCCAGCTGCGGGGTGTACCCCGCGAAGCTGGCCGCCTTGTTGTCGCTGGCGGTACCGGTCTTGCCCGCGATCGGTCGCTCGATGTCGCCGAGCTCGTTCTCACCAGAGCCGCGTTGGATCACCTGGGTCAGGGCGTACGTGGCATCCGCGATCACTCCGGGATCGAACACCTGGCGGCCGGTGGTGTCGGGCACCCAGATCACCGTACCCGCGGGGTCCTTGACCTCGCTGACGACGTACCAGTCCCGCCGCACGCCGTTGGCGGCAAAGGTGGCGTAGGCCTGCGCCATGTCGATGACGTGGGGGGACGCGCTGCCCAGGATGTTGCCGACCTCGCCCTGGGCCAGATCGTTCGTGCAGTCGGCCTGATCGGAGCCCTCGATGTCACAGCCCGGCGGTAGTCCCGCGTCCACCATCGCCTGATAGCTGGCGCTTGGCCCGATCTCAGCGTTGAGCTGGGCGTACACCGTGTTGACCGAGTTGGCGGTAGCCGTCACCAGGTCGATTCGGCCGAACTGGCTGCCACCGAAGTTTTCGAAGGTGAACGGCGGCTCGGTGTCGGTCGACCACGGGCTGCGGCCGCTGTAGGTGTCCGTCAACTCCTTGCCCTGCCCAAGACCCGCGACCAATGCGAACGGCTTCATCGTCGAGCCGGGTTGATAGGTGTCCTTGGTCGCGGTGTCCAGGATCCCCACGGCCTGCTCCGGCCCTTCGCCGGCATACAGGGCACGGACGGCGCCCGTCGCCGGATCGATGGCGGCGAGACCGGCGCGCAGGCCTGTCGGGAACGCGCCGCCGGTCGGCGCAAGGGCTTCCTCCAGTCCGGACAGCACGGCGTCGCGCGCCTTCTGCTGCTCGACGGGCGAGAAGGTGGTGGTGATCGTCAACCCACCGGTGTCGATCTGCTCCGGGGTGTAGATCTTCTCCAGTTGCTCGCGGACGATCGTCTTGAGGTATCCGTTCGGCCCCATTGTCTGGATCGAGTCCCCGACCTCCTCTAGGACCTCTGGGAACACGAAGGTTGCGGCCTCGGCCGTCGTGATCGCGTCGGTCGCCACCAGACCGTCGACCACGTAGGCGAACCGAGCCTGCGCGCCCTCGGGGTTCAGCTTCGGGTCGAGGTCCACCGGCGCCGGCAGGATCCCCGCGAGTACCGCCGCCTGCGGGGGTGTCAGCTGCTCGACCGACACCCCGAAGTAGGTCTTGGACGCGGCCTGAATGCCGTAGGACTGCCGCCCGAAGTAGATCGTATTGAGGTAGTCGGTGAGGATCTGGTCCTTCTCCAGCTGCCGGTCGACTTTGACCGCGAGGATGATCTCGTTGGCCTTGCGGCGCAATGACTGATCCTGCAACCCCTCGTAGGTGTTGCGGACGTACTGCTGAGTGATGGTCGAGCCACCACCGGCAGGATCTCCGCGGAGCTGCCCCCACACCGCACGGGCGATGCCGCGGACGTCGATCCCCCGGTTGTCGTAGAACGTCCGGTCCTCGGCGGCGACGAAGGAGTTCTTGACGTGCTCCGGGATCTGCTCGCTAGTCACGATCGTGCGGTCCACCGCTTTCCAGTCCGCCAGGAACGTGCCGTCGGCGTAGTAGGCGGTGGAGGTCTGCGCGGTGACGGTGGTGTCCGGTTTCAGGTCAGTGAGGTTGGTGCGGTTGTAGACCACCGCGACCGCTGTCGCGCCGGCGATCGTGCCCAGCAGGAACAACACCCCCAGCACCTGCAGTGTCCGGAAGATGATCCGCCGCCACAGCGGAACCATCCGGCGGGGGCGCTTGGCCGCCCTGTTCTCTGGGCCACCCGGGCCTCGCCCACCCGGTCCCCCAGGACCGGCGCGGCGCCCAGGTCCGCCCGGACCATCGCTACCGCCTGGACCACCGGGCCGCCGTGGCCCGGGCGGGCCGACCGGCCGTAAGGGCCGTAAGGACTGACCGGCACCACCGTGGCCGCCCCCGGACACCCCACCGGGGCCGGCCGCCCCGACTCGGCGCGGGCCGCTCGGAAACGGCGAGTCCGCCCCACCGTGCCCGGTCGGGAAGGCGGGCCGAGACCGTGGCGGGGGCAACGGCGGGGGCAACGGCGGGGACTGCGGGCCAGGCCCGGGCCGCGGCGTCGAGGAGTGCCGCCCGCGACGCTCGGGCTGGTCCGGGAACGGCAGAGGCTCAGGACTGGACATGGTCACCTCGGCATGAGGTCGGAGTCACCACGCGGCAGTGTCTCAGGCTCAGGGCCGGCGTGTGACCCATGAGGGCGCACCGGGGTGGAATGCCTGCCATGCCCACGACGTTCTCACATTGACCATGGAGCTCGTCGGCACCGAACGCCGACTGCCTGGCCGGGCGCGAGCGCGCCCGGACGAATCGAAGGAGAGACCACTAGTGGGCACACAATCCCCAGCGGGGCAGGTCCGTGTCGCCGTCGTCGGCGTCGGCAACTGCGCGGCCTCCCTGGTACAGGGCGTGCAGTACTACCGCACCGCCGATCCCGAGGCCCGGGTGCCGGGCCTGATGCACGTCGAGCTTGGCGGGTACCACGTTTCCGCGATCGAGTTCGTCGCCGCCTTCGACGTCGACGCGAAGAAGGTGGGCTTCGACCTCTCCGAGGCGATCCTGGCGAGTGAGAACAACACGATCCGCTTCGCCGACGTGCCGCCGCTGAACGTCACTGTGCAGCGTGGCCCGACGCTGGACGGCCTGGGCCGCTACTACCGCGAGACGATCACCGAGGCCGACGCCGACTCGGTCGACGTCGTCGCGGCGCTGCGAGCCAGCCGGGCCGACGTGCTGGTCTGTTACCTACCGGTGGGCAGCGAGGACGCCGCCAAGTTCTATGCCACGTGCGCCATCGAGGCGGGTGTGGCGTTCGTCAACGCATTGCCGGTCTTCATCGCTTCCGACCCGGAGTGGGCCGAGCGGTTCCGAACCGCCGGCGTCCCGATCGTCGGCGACGACATCAAGAGCCAGATCGGCGCCACCATCACCCACCGCGTGCTGGCCAAGCTGTTCGAGGACCGCGGGGTCATCCTCGACCGGACGTACCAGCTGAACGTCGGCGGCAACATGGACTTCAAGAACATGCTGGAGCGCGACCGGCTGGAGTCCAAGAAGGTCTCCAAGACCCAGGCCGTGACCAGCAACGTGCAGCACGATCTGGGCTCGCGCAATGTCCACATCGGGCCCAGCGACTACGTGCAATGGCTCGACGATCGCAAGTGGGCCTACGTCCGCCTCGAAGGCCGGGCGTTCGGCGACGTCCCGCTGAACATGGAGTACAAGCTGGAGGTATGGGACTCGCCCAACTCCGCAGGCGTCGTCATCGACGCCGTCCGCGCCGCGAAGCTCGCCATGGACCGGGGCATCGGCGGCCCGATCGAGGGCGCCTGCGCCTACTTCATGAAGTCGCCGCCGGTGCAGTTCGCCGACGACGAGGCCCGCGCCCTCCTCGAACGGTTCATCGGCACTAGCTGACCCGGCACACGGTAGTTCACCTTGTGCGGCGGTAGTACGCTCAGAGTATGCGGACGCGAGTCACCGTCACGATCGACGAGGACGTGGTCGCCGTCGCCGAGGCAGCCGTGGCAGAGGGCCGCGCCCGATCTGTCAGTGCGTGGGTAGCCGAGGCGATGACGGCACGATCTCGGCAGGAGCGGCTGAGTGATGTCCTAGCCGAGATCCGGGCCGAACTCGGGCCGGCTACGCACGAGGAGACCCTGTGGGCGCGAAGTGTCCTCGGCCTGTAGTACTCGACGCCGGAGCCCTGATCGCGGTCGAGCGCTCCAACCGGAGGATCGTCGCTCTGCTGGAGTTGGCCGACGAGATCCACGTGCCCGCCGCAGTAGTCGCGCAGGTATGGCGCAACCCGGCGCGTCAGGTGCGACTGGTGCGGCTGCTGGCAACCGAGGCGATCCGCATCACGGCGCTGGACGAGATCGAGGCCCGGGCGGTGGGCCATCTCTGTGCCGCTTCGGCCACAGCAAACATCGTCGATGCCTCGGTCGCCCTGCTGGCTCGTCGGGTCGCAGGAGTCGTCGTCACCAGCGATCCCGACGACCTGAGCGCCATCGATCCCGGCTTGGAGCTCTTCACGTGCTGAGCGGGCGTCCGGGTATCCGCGGCTTCCTGGTCGCACGCGACGCGCTGGTCCGGCTGCCCGAGGTGCCGCGGTGGCTGGACACGCTGTAGCGCCCGGGCGTCGTGTGGTCCTTTGCCGTTCGTGGGGTGAAGAATACTGCCGTGCGGGTGACAGCGCGGGCGGACTACGCCCTACGGGCTTCGGTGGAGCTGGCCCGGGCCGACGGGGCGTTGACCAAGGCCGCATCACTGGCCACGGCGGCGCAGGTCCCGCTCGGCTTCCTGGAGAACATTCTCGCCGACATGAGGCGCACCGGCCTGGTCAAGGGCCACCGGGGCGCGGACGGTGGCTACACTCTTGCCCGTCCGGCCGAGGAGATCAGCGTGGCCGACGTCATCCGCGCCGTCGACGGCCCCCTCGCATCGGTGCGGGGCGAAGCGGCGCAGGACCTCGACTACGCAGGTGGCGCGGCGCCGCTGAAGGTGGTGTGGGTGGCGGTACGGGCCTCGCTACGACAACTGCTCGAAGCGGTCAGCCTGGCCGACCTGGCCCATGACCAACTGCCGGCCCGGGTCACCGAGCTCGCGGCTGCCGAGAACGCCTGGCTCAGCCACTAGACCGGGGCCGACCGAAAGCCGGTAGCGGCCGCGAGTCGGCCGCCGGCTGCCACTGGCCACCGACACCTGGCTCATAGGTCCACTGCGGACCGTCGGTGACGAGGGCGACGAGGGCGTCGACGAGCGCCTCGACGTCGGTCCCGGTCGAGCCGAGCCCGACGCTGGCGCGGACGGCGCCGTCGTGAAGTCCCAGGCGGTCCAACAGCTGATGCGCGCAGAATCTGCCGTCGCGCACCCCGATGCCGTGCTCGGCGGACAGGTAGGCGGCGACCAGGCCTGCCGGGTACTTCGCGACCGTGAAGGCCACGGCACCGACCCGGTCGTCGTGGTCGGGCCAGAGCCGGTGTAGCCGGACGCCGCGCACCTGGGCCAGTTGCGCCTCCAGGTAGGTCAGCAACGCCTCCTCGTGGTATCGCAACGCTCCCGGGGTGAGCTCGGCCAGGGCCCGGCAGGCGGCAGCCAGCGCCGCCGCGCCCAGCAGGTTGGGCGTGCCGGCCTCGTGGCGTGCCGGAGCCGGGCTCCAACGGGTGCCCCCCGCGCCGACGTCGGCCACGCTGCCGCCCCCCAACAGGTGAGGCTCGGCGGCGTCGAGCCAGTCCCGCCGACCGACCAGGGCGCCGGCGCCGTAGGGCGCGTACAGCTTGTGGCCGGACAGCGCGACGTAGTCCACGCCGGAGTCCGCCAGCGACACCCCGCGGTGCGGCGCGAGCTGGGCGGCGTCGACCGCGACCCGGACCCGGTGGCTGTGCGCCAGTTCGGCCACGGCGTCGATCGGCACCACCTCGCCGGTGACGTTGGAGGCACCCGTGATCGCGAGCAGCACGGCGGGCTCCTCGGTCAGCGCCCGGTCGAGACGGTCGAGGGTCTCCTCGAGGTCACCAGCGACCGGTACCCGGCGGTGCCCGCGGGCCTGCCACGGCAGCTGGTTGGCGGAGTGTTCGAGGTCGAGGAAGATCACGGTGCCCGGTGGCGTGGCGTCGGCCAGCAGGTTCAGGGCGTCGGTCGTGTTGCGGGTGAAGACGACGACGTCGCCCGGGCCGGCGCCGACGAACTCGCCGACGTCGGCGCGCGCCTGCTCGTACAGCGCCGAGCTGACCTTGGAGGCGTAGCCCGCGCTGCGGTGGATGCTGGCGTAGTAAGGCATTACCTCGGCCACATGGTCGACCACTGCCTTGAGCGCTGGGGCGGTCGCGGCGTAGTCGAGATTGACGTAGCGGGTCGTGCCACCGGTGACCAGCGGTGCCTGCAGCTGCCGGCCGGTGACCTCCAGCAGGCAGTGCCTCGGGATCGCCAGGGCGGTGGCCGCTTCGTGGGTCTGTGCCGATGTCGTCAAGTCGGGCTCCCGGGGTGGTGGGGCCGTGGCCCCGCGCTTGCGATGCGACCGCCGCATCACCTGGTTGTCACCCGGAGCACCCCACCGCGGAGGAGGGTTGCCGGCCAGCGAGCCGGGGCTTGACGCTGGCGCTCGTAACCGCAGCTGTGATGATACGTGGCGATTCCGACGGTGACCAGACCCCACGGACCTGCCGGGTTCCTCCGTGAAGTCGACGGCGTCGCGCCCGGCGTTGGATCTCTCGCCGCCACACCGCACGGCGAGCTCACCTGAGTAGTCGTACCCACCCCCTTGAGTACAGCTGCGCTGGGCAGCGCAGCGGGCAGTGGCCAGCGTGTGTGCCATGAACGTGCGAGCCATGAACACGGCAACGAACACGGCAACGGTCCGGCCGACGCATACCCACCTCTCGCCCGCTGTGTTGCTGCTCGCCACCGGGGTGGTGCTCCTGCTGTCGGCGGCCACCGTGTTCGTCACTCGGGAATGGGACCGGTTGGGTGTGGGCGGGCAGGCGCTGGTGCTGGCGCTCGTGACGATCATCGCCGGCACGGCGGCCTTGCTGAGCTGGCGACGGCGATTGACGGCAACCACCGAGGCGCTGGCGGCGGTGACGACGGGGTTGCTGGTCCTGGACCTGCTGGGGGCGCGCAGCCGCGGGCTGCTCGGCCTCGATGCGGTACCGGTCGCCGGGTACATCGCGGCGGCGGGCCTCGTCGTCGCCGTCCTGGGGACCGCTGTAGTGGCCGCGACTGCCGCACATGGCCGCCGAATCCTGACTGCCCTCGCGGCGGCCTGCCTGGCGGTGCCGGTGGCCGCCGCCGCAGTCGTGGTCGAGATCGCCCGATACTCCCAGCAGCTGTCCCCGGTGGCCGTGCTGCCCGAGCGGCTAGCGGCAGGCTGGGTCGAAGGACTGCTCGTGCTGGGGTTGGCAATGCGGGTGGCGTGGCTCATCCGCGACGTGGCCGGCCTGCGCCCGCTTGTTGTCCTGACGAGGTGGGTGGCCTGCTCAGCACTATGCGGGGCGGGCCTCACCGCTGTCGTGGCCGCGGCCATCGGGGTGGGTCGCTCCGACCTGTATCCGGCCACGACCGCGGTGCCGGCAGGCCTGGTGATCCGGACGATCGCCCTCGGCACGATCGGGCTGGTGCTCGGTGGGTGGCGATGCAAGGTGCCACGCCCGGCCGCGCAGTCCGGCGCGGCGGCCGCGGGTTGGTCGCTGCTGGCGCTCGGTGCGCTCGCGGGCTTGGTGTCGATGGCCGCGCCCTTGGAACTGGTGGTCGTCGGCCCGGTGCTGGCCCTGGCGGTCGCCGCTCGGCTGCCGAGGAGGGCCGGGGCAGCACGCCTCGCGGTCACCGCAGCCTGGGTGTGCTTCGTGACCGGCGTGCTGGCGGCAGCCGTGCTGATCGGCGCCTGCGCCGTGCGGTTGGCGGTGCTCACGACGGCCACCGCCGAGGTGGGGGCGCGACCCGACGTCTGGCATGCCCGCCTCGTGCTCACCCTGCTGGTCGCGGCCGGCTTCGGCGTGATGGTCCCTGCCGGGCGGGCCCGAGGTTCGAGTGCCGCTCGGGCTGCGTGGCATGGCGTGCTCACGCTGGCGGGCACCGCGACCCCGGCAGCGGTGTGGTCCATCGTGACGCCTGGGCCCGGCGTCATGGCGGCCGGCTCGGTGGGGGTGGCCGCGTTGGTGGCCGTCGCGGCGGGAGTGGCCTGGCGGGTCAGGCGCCGCTGGTGGGCGCCGACCGCAACAGCGGCCACGGTGGCCGCCTGGTGGCTCACCGGCTTGGTGATCGCCGCCTCCAGTGGCTCGATGGGCGGCTTCGTCACCGTCACGGGCCTGGGTGTCCTGGCGTTCGCCGCCGCAGTGACCCCGGCATGGCCGGCGCGCACCGCATCGGATGACACCGCGCCAGGTGGTACCGCCTCGAGCCATACCGCCTCGGGTGGTACGGCCTCGAGTGATACAGCGCGGGGTGGCACCGCGTCGGACATCGCCGCGTGCCTCGGGTTGTCGGCTGTCACCACCGGCGTCGGCCTGCTCGTCGGGCAGTGGATCGGCGGCGCGGGGGCCGCCCTCGGGGTTTCGGTGCTGGCCGCGCTCGCGCTGCTTCTCGTGCCGGCCTGGCAGCTGGCACGCGTGGCCGCCGCCGCGCTCGGGGCCGTTGCCGTGCTGGCGCTGGTGGTTCACGCACCCGACAGCGCCCCCCTCGGTTGGGGGGCCGCCGCGGCGGCCGGGTTGGTGGCACAGGCGATCGCCGGAACCCGCGACGTCGCCGGCGGCTACCCGGTCCGACCCCACGCGGCTCGCCACATCGCCGTCCCGGGTTCGGTCGCCACGTTGGCCGTCGAGCTGATCGACCTGGCGGTGCCGAGGCTGGCCACGGTGCCCGTCGACGCCGGTGCGCTGCGGGCCGCCGCCGTCCTGGCCGCGACCGCCGGGTACGTGTGGCTGCAGCTGCGAGACACCCGGCGCAGCGCGGGCCGTCCGCCGCTGACCGGTACCGCCCGAGTCGTGCTGCGTGACCTCGTGTTGCCGGTCGTGCTGGCAGCGCTCGCTGCCGCCGTGATGATGGCGATCACCCCGGCGCTGTCGCCGCTCCCGCTCACGACCACCCTGATGCCCCTACTGGTCGTCCTGCTGGCGGTTCTGGTCAACGCCCGGTTGGTGCTGCGGCGAGACGATCCGTCACAACCCGTGCCACTGCGGTGGGTCCGGGACGTCGTTCTGCGACTGAGCGAGACCGTGGCGTTGCTGGTGGCGCTCGCCGTGCTCCGACCGGTCACGGGTCTGCCGATCGAGGTGGAGCTGGTGACGGTCACCGTCCTCACCCTGGGCGCCCACGCGGTTAGGACAGCTCGTGACCGTCGTGCGGCCAGGCTGAGCGCGACCGTGCAGCTGACCGACGTGGTGACGCTGCTCTCGGCCCTCGCCCTGGGCATGATCAGCCCGATCGTGGGCGCATCACCACTGTGGGTGTCCGGACTGACCTGGCTTTGCGATGGGTTGTGGGCGCTGTTCATCGCGGTGGCGCTGTCGGGGCCGCTTGCCGGGCAGTGGCCGGGGCGGGCAGTCGGCCGCGGCTGGCTGGCCATCCGGATCGGCGCTGCGATGGCATTCCTCGGGTACCTGATGCTGCTGACCTTGGCCGGCGGCCCGCCGATCGAGGCCGTCAGCGTGCCGCTCGGGGTGCTGCTCGCCGGGTTCGGCTGTTGGGCGATGACCAACGGCCCGGTGGGCTTCGACGTCCAGGACCGTCCTGTGCTCCTCGGTAGCCTGCGTTGCGTGCTGCCCGGTCTGCTGATCGTCATCGGTCCCAGCACGTGGCTCGCGGTCACCCGACCGGAGGACGGCCTGCGGCCGGCACTCACGGCAGCCGTGGCGGCGCTTCTGGCCGTGACCGGGATGCTGCTGCGCTGGCGCGCTCCGCTGCTCGTCGGCGTCGTTTCCGCCGTCAGCATCGCCGTGGTGCAGGCCCTGCCGATCGTGTCCGGACTGGCGCAGTGGGTGTGGCTGTCCGCAGCCGGGGCACTGACCCTCGGGGTGGGAGCGACGTATGAGGAGCAGGTGCGCCGGGTGCGGGCGGTGGGTGGCCACTGGAACCTGCTGCGCTGACCGTCACCACTGTTGTAGCGATTCTCCGGTTCGGCGATCCGGGAGGCCGGGATGTCGTCACACCGGACGGGCGAGGTGGGCGGGGCGAGTCGGGCCTACGCTCCTCGGGTGACTTCCGGGCCAAGTGAGCCCGGGCAACGGACGGCGAGCACATGGCGTGACGTGAGGGTGATCGCCCGCTCGCGTCGCTACCGGCAGCTGCTGGGCACCCGGCTGAGCAGCCAGTTCGGTGACGGTCTGTTCCAGGCGGGGCTCGCCAGCCTGGTGCTGTTCAACCCGGAGCAGCAGGCCACGCCGCTGCTGGTGGCCGGCGCCCTGACAGTGGCCGTGCTGCCGTTCACCATCGTCGGACCGTTCGCCGGCGTGCTGCTGGACCGCTGGTCACGGCAGCGTGTGCTGGCGGGAGCCAACCCGATCCGGGCCGCCCTGGCCGTCGGCTGCCTGCTGGTCGTGCTGACGGCCGGCGGCGACGCCCTGAGGGGTGCCTGGCTGGCCACCCTCTATCTGCTGGTGCTCAGCGCCCTGACGATCAACCGGTTCCTGCTGGCCGGGTTGGGGGCATCCCTGCCCCATACCGTGGGCGCACCGCTGCTGGTCACGGCGAACGCGATCACACCCACGGCGGGCACCGGGGCCTTCGCGGCCGGCTTCGCCCTCGGTGGGCTGTGGCGCGTCCTGGTGGGGGGCGGGACGGGCACGGACGCCTCGCTGCTGGCGGCTGCGGCCATCGCCTGGGTGGCGTCGGCTGCGATCGCGAGCCGGATGCCGCGTGACGCCCTGGGTCCTGACGAGCCGACCCGGGCGAGCACCGCGACCGCCGCCCGAGTCGCGTTCACCGGACTGCGCGAGGGGGCGGCCCACCTCTGGTCACTGCCCGGCCCTCGCAACGCGCTCGGCGCCATGGCCGCCCATCGGTTCGCCTTCGGTGTGCTGACGATCGTCACCATCGTGCTCGCCAGGCAGTACCTGACCAGCGATGTCGACGCAGCGGTCGGTGTGCTGGTGGCGGTCGGGGCCGGGGCCGGCGCGGGGGCCCTGCTGGCCGCAGTCGCCAGCTCGCCCGTCATCCGACTCCTGCGGGCCCACCGCGGCGAGGCCCGCGGCATCGACACCTGGCTGGTCACCTGCCTGGCCTTGGCAGCGGTGGCGGTCTCCGTGCCGGCCGTGGCGATCAGCACGCCGCTGCTGGTCGCCGTAGCCGCAATCGTGGCGTTCGCCGGCCAGGCCGTCAAGATCTGCGTCGACACCTGGGTGCAGACCGGAGTGACCGACGCCTACCGGGGGCGCGCGTTCGCCCTCTACGACGTCACCTACAACGCCGCCTTCGTCGCCGCGGCCGCGCTGGCAGCGCTCGTGGTGCCCGCCGACGGATACGCAGGGTGGCTGTTCTCCTGCCTGGCGGGCTGGTATGCCGCCGCCACGGTGGGCTATGCGCTGGCGCGGCACCGTAGACCAGTGGATCAGCCCTGAGCGATCCACTGGTCCAGCAGCGCGACCAGGGGCGCCCGGAGTCCCGGTTCCAGGCGCTCTCGATGGCGGCCACACGCTGCTCGGGGCCATCGGACATGCGGTCACCGTGCAATCGGCGGAACGCGCCCAGCGGGCCATCGGGCCACTCGCACCCGACGGTGCGATCATCATCGGATGTCTCAGCTGCGGAACGCGGGTGCACACGTGTACCGCGGCTCGGCGGCAGCGTCGCGGCCGGCGTTCCGTCGGGCCGCGCTGTGGACCGTCCTCGGTGCCCTGATCCCCGGCGTGGGCCTGATCGCGGCAGGCCGCCGGCGCCCCGGGACGATGATCCTCGCAGCTTTCCTGCTGCTGATGGTGGCTGTGGGGTGGCTGGCGACAGCCGGCCGGCAGGTGGCATTGCACTGGTCGCTTGACCCCAACGCCTTGCTGGCGATCTCCGTCGCCGCCGCCGCGCTGGGCATCGCGGCCGCCCTGCTCGTCGTCGGCACCTACCTTGCGCTGGAGCCGAGCCGGCTCAGCACCCTGCAGCGGCTGGGCGGAATCTCGCTGGTAGCAGTGCTGGGCCTCGCCGTGGCGGCGCCGTCCGTCGCGGTCGTGCAGCTCGCGGATGCGCAACGGGACCTGGTCCGTAACGTCTTCGCCGAAGGGCAGAGCGCGACGCTGGACCCTGGCGCCGAAGGCCTGGACCCTGGCGCCGATGGCCCCGTGGAGGGGCAGCGCGAACCGTTCGCCGGCCGGGACCGGATCAACATCCTGCTGCTGGGCGGGGACGGCGGTGCGGGCCGCGACGGGGTGCGCACCGACAGCGTCATCGTGGCCAGCGTCGACGTCGCCACCGGAACGACGACGCTGTTCAGTCTGCCGCGCAACCTCGAGAAGCTGCCGTTCCCCGCCGGGAGCCCCCTGAGGCGCATCTTCCCGGACGGCTTCGACGCCGGCACTGAGGACGAGAGCCTGCTCAACGCCGTTTACCGCAACGGCCCCCGCCTTTATCCGGACGCCATCGGTCCCAGCGACGACCTGGGCGCGGACTTCCTCAAGCTGGGCGTCGGCGACGCCCTCGGCCTGGAGATCGACTACTACCTGCTGGTCAACCTCGACGGGTTCAGCCGGCTGATCGACTCTCTCGGCGGCATCACGGTGGACGTCAACTACTACGTACCGGTCGGTGGCGACCCCGGCAAGGAACGCCTGCCCGATGCCTACATCGCGCCGGGGCCGGCGCAGCCGATGGACGGCGAGACCGCGCTCGCCTTCGCCCGCGCCCGGTACGGCACGTCGGACTACCAGCGGATGGACCGCCAGCGGTGCGTCATCAACGACATCGTCGAGGCCGCGGACCCGCTCACGCTGCCGCTGCGCTACCGCGAGCTCGCCGCCACCACCCAGGACATCGTGTCCACGGACGTGCCACAGGGCGTGCTGGACGACATGGTCGACCTCGCGTTGCGCGTCAAGGACGCCCCGGTGCGTAGCGTTGTCTTCGACACCTCGCTGATCGATCCGGCATACCCGGACTACGACGAGATCCGAATGCTGGTGCGACAGGGGCTCGCCACACCGGTGACACCGACTGACGAGGCCACCTCCTCGATGAGCCCCACCGCCTCGACAGGCCCCGTGCCGACCACCGCCCGAACGAGCTCGCCTTCGCCCTCGACGTCGTCGGCACCGCTGGATGACACCGCTGACGCCTGCGACTACGACCCGGTGCAGGCCCGAGCAGCCCTGGCCGACGGGCAGCCGCCGGTCTTCGGCGACTGAGCGGCCGATCACCCGCACTGGGGCCAACCCCTGAGCACGGTGACAGCCAGGGATGCGACCCTGTGGGCGTGGAGCCGGTCAGCGAGAGCGTCGACTCGTCTGCACCTACCGAACAGTCGTGGTTCCGGCGCATCTACCGGCATTCACTGACCCGGTTCCTGGCCTTCGCGGCGCTCGGCTTCACCATCGACGTGACATTGCTGTTCCTGCTCGACTACTTCACCCCCCTGCCGCTGTGGGCATCGGTGACGATCGCCTTCTGGATCACCTACTCGATCAACTTCGTGATGAACCGCTTCTTCGCCTTCGATGCCGCCCACCGCGACCTCAGCGGCCAGCTGACCCGGTTCATCCCCCAGGTCCTCATCGATTTCGGTCTGACCCTGGGGGGTGTGGAGCTTTACACGTACCTGGGAGCCAGCGTCATCATGGCCCGTGTCATCGCCGGCGCCACGAACGCGATCTTCAACTACGTGATCTACCGGTGGTGGACGTTCGGCGGTTCCCAGTCGCGGATGCCGGCCGCCACCCCCACCACCCCGCAGTGAGCCGAGCCACGTAGGGGTCGGCGACCCTAGGCCTTGGCCGCCGACTGCTCCGCCCACCAGCGCCGCAACTCCGCCTCCGCCGCCGCCCGCGGCAACGGTCCCCGCTCCATCCGCAGCGCCAGCATGTGTTGGTAGGCGGCACCCACCTGCCTGCCGGGCGACAGCCCGAGCAGGGCCATGATGTCGTTGCCGTCCAGATCGGGCCGCACCTTGGCCAGCTCCTCCGCGGCCGAGAGCCGCTGGATCCGCCGCTCCAGGTCGTCGTATGCGCGGCGCAGCCGCTCCGCCTTGGCCTGGTTTCGTGTGGTCGAGTCCGACCGGGTCAGCCGGTGCAACCGCTCCAGCAGCGGCCCCGCGTCGGTGACGTAGCGGCGCACCGCCGAGTCGGTCCACTCGCCTTCGCCATAGCCGTGGAACCGCAGGTGCAGCTCCACCAACCTGGCGACGTCCTTGATGGACTGCCGGTCGAAGCGCAGCGCCTTCATCCGCGCGCTGGTCAGCTTGGCCCCTACCAGCTCGTGGTGGTGGAAGCTGACCCCGCCGCCTGTCTCGAAGCGGCGCGTCGCGGGTTTGCCCACGTCGTGCATCAGCGCCGCGAAGCGCAGCACGAAGTCCGGCCCCGGCACCACGGCGTCGGGGTCGCGGTGGTCGTCCTCCAGCTCGATCGCCTGGTCCAGGACACGCAGGGTGTGCTGGTACACGTCCTTGTGCCGGTGGTGCTCGTCGATCTCCAGCCGCAGCGCCGGCAGTTCGGGCAGCACCGCGTCGGCCAGCCCCGTGCCCACCAGCAACTCCAACCCCGCCCGGGGGGACCGGCCCAGCACGAGCTTGACCAACTCGTCGCGCACCCGCTCGGCCGACACGATCGAGATCCGGTCGGCCATCGCCCGCATCGCCGCCTCCACCTCCGGCGCCACGCCGACGGCGAGTGTCGAGGCGAACCGCGCCGCCCGCATCATTCGCAGCGGGTCGTCGGTGAACGAGCGTTCGGGTGCCATCGGGGTGCGCAAGCGCCGCGCCATCAGGTCGGCCAGGCCATCGAACGGGTCGATGAACTCCTTCTCGGGCAACCGCAGCGCCATCGCGTTCATCGTGAAGTCACGCCGCTCGAGGTCGTCGAGCAGGGTCTCGCCGAAGGCCACCTTCGGCTTACGGGTCAGGCCGTCGTAGGCGTCGGCACGGAAGGTCGTCACCTCCACGACGAGGTCGCCCTTGCGTGCCCCGATCGTGCCGAACGTCCGCCCCACGTCCCAGGTGGCCTCGCTCCACCGCGCCAGCAGTTGCTCGGCCTCCTCCGGACGCGCACTGGTCGCGAAGTCGAGGTCGGGGGACGTGCGCCCGAGGAATGCGTCGCGCACCGGACCACCGACCAGGGCCAGCTCGTGCCCAGCCGCACGGAACCGCCCGCCCAGGTCGTCCAGGACCGGCGCGAGCGTGGCGAACGCCGCGGCGGCACGGCGCCTGGCGGCGGGGAGGTCTTCCGGCACAGCCGTCCAGAGTGCCATCGATGCCCGCCTTGTGTGGCCGCCGACCGTGTCAGCGCCCTGACGAAGTGGATGAGGGGTGCCGGAGGAGACTGTGCGTACGCTGACTCGGTGACGAGTCTCGGGCCTGGCATCGGGACCGTGCATGAGGTGTCGGCGGGTGGGATCGTCGTGGACAAGGGTCATCCGGACGGCAGTGGCGCCGTGATTGCCCGGCTGAACCGGGCCGGTCGGGTCGAATGGTGCCTGCCGAAGGGGCACCTGGAGGGCGGCGAGACGGTGGCGGAGGCGGCGGTGCGCGAGGTCGCCGAGGAGACCGGGATCGTCGGGGAGATCCTGGAGTCCCTCGGCGCCATCGACTACTGGTTCTTCGCCGAGGGGCGACGGATCCACAAGGTGGTGCATCTGTTCTTGATGCTCGCCGTCGACGGCTCCATCACCGTGGACAACGACCCCGACCGCGAGGCCATCGACGCCGCCTGGGTGCCTTTGGCCGAGCTCGATTCCCGGCTGACCTTCCCCAACGAGCGGCGGGTCGCCCGCGAAGCCAGGGCCCGGTTGGCCCCGACGCGAGCGTGACCGGCGCGTGAGTGTCCGGACCCGGTTCGCCGGCCGCCTGCGCAGCGGCCGTTCCCGGAGTCTGGCGATCGGACTCATCGGACTCGTCCTGGCCGCATCCGCCGCGGTGGACGCGCGGCCGGCCGCCCCGGCGCCACCCTCGCCGGGCACCGCTGCCACCAACCCCCCATCGACACCCCCATCGAGCGCCCTCGTCGCACCCGAGCTGAGCGTCACGGCGATCGACCCGGCCGAGCTGCGCCCCGGCGGCACCGTGACGATCACCGGGTCGGTCAGCACGGGCACGGAGGCGTTGACCTCCCTCAGCATCGTCGCGAGCCGGACCTCGGCGCGGCGCAACACCCGCTCGGAGATCGAGGCGTGGCTGGCGCCGCCACCCGACGCCGCCACGCCCCGGGTGCTCGCGCTGGCCGCCGCCGAGCTGGGACCACTGGGCGCCGGTGAGTCCCAGGACTTCGCGGTCTCCATCGACGCCGCCACGGCCGGGCTACGTGCCTCGGCCGCCGCGGCCGGTCCGTACGGCCTGCTGCTGGAGCTGCGGGGTGCCCCCCAGCCGCCGCCCGACGTCCCGGCTGGGCGACCCGATTCCGTGACGCAGTCCCGCGGCTTCCTGGTCTGGTCACCCGAGACCTCGATCGCCCCGGTGTCGCTGGGGCTGGTGACACCGCTGCCCAGCTTCGACGCCGATCCGAGGACCGGGCTGATCGACCCGGGCGTGCTGGAGCGTGAGTCCCTCCCGGACGGTTCACTGACCAGGGCCGTCGCCGCTGCTACGGCGCTGCCGGGCACGTGGACCGTCGACCCGCTGCTGCTGGCATCCGCCGGCGCGGACGCCGCGGGGCCGGGTACCCGGGACTGGCTGCGTGGCCTGGCCGCCGCACGTGGTGATCGAGAGGCCGCCGTCGATACCTGGGGACGACCCGACCCTGACCTGCTGGCCGCCTCGGAGCAGGACACCCGACTGCGGGAACTGCTCGACCGGGTCGCCGCCGAGCCTGCAGCAGGGAGCTGGGCGGACCCTGCCGAGACCCTCGGCGGCGCCGTCCGAAGAGACATCACGATCGCGACACCGCAGCTACGTGCCGAGGGCCTGGCGTCCGTGGCAGCGGTGGGCCACGCCGTGATCATCGCTGACGCCGCCGTCCCGCTCGCCGACGCCGAGTTGCCCTTCACCCCCGCGCTGCGCGAGGACCTTCCGACGGCGGCCGGGCCCGTCAGGGCGCTGATCACCGATTCGACTCTGGAGGCGAGCGCCGGGGGCGCCTTGCGCGGCGACCCGCTCGCGCTGACGACGCTACTGGCGCAGTTCGCCGCCACTGCCCTGCAGCGGCCCAACGACCCGCGGGCGGTCGGCATCCTGCTCGGCGACCTCGCCACGGCGGACCCCGCGGCCGCCACCGTCCTCGGGACCGCCCTGTCCAGCAGCAGCTTCGTGACGCCGATCACCGTCGAGACCTGGCTGGCGTGGCCGGTGGCGGGGCAGCTGCGCACCCTGCCGCCGCTGCGGGATGCCACGGTGACACCCACGCCCACGGATGTCGCGAGCGCCGTGGAGCGGATGACGGCGGCGTGCCGCTTGGTCACCGACCTCGGTGAGGCGGTCACCGGGCCGCAACTCCTCGTGGACTCCCTCGACCTCCGGATGGCGTCGGCCGTGGCGACGTCCCTGCCGGCGGTCGAGCAGCTTCGCTCGGAGGTACTCGCCCAGACCGACGACTGGCAGACGCGGGTCCGGTTGATTCCCGGGTCCTCGATCACGTTGGCCGCGTCCACCGCCGAGATCCGCCGAACCATCGTCAACGAGACCGAGAACGAGGTCACGCTGCGGGTCGACGTGGTCTCGCGGTCGCCGCGGCTGCGGGTCTCCGAGCAGGGGGGCACCGTGACGATCCCGCCGGGCGAACAGGTCGTCGCCCTGATCCCGGTCGAGGCCGTCAGCAATGGCCGCGCCCAGCTGATCCTGCGGCTGGTCACGCCGGCCGGGCGGCCGTGGGGCGAACCGACCGAACTCGAGGTGCGGGTCGCCACCGGCGCCGAGACCGGCGCCCTCGCGGTCACCGCCGTGCTCATCACCATCGTGTTCGTGCTGGGCACGGTTCGGACCATCCGCCGCAATCGTCGAGGCGCGGAGCCTGCCAGGATCGCCCCGTGAGCCGAACCGACGCCGTGAGGTCCGCGGCGGGCCGGCGGCAAGCCATGGGCGACAGCCCGAGCGCCGACAGCCCGAGCGCCGACAGCCCGAGCGCCGGCGTCGCCCGGGCCAGCGCCGTGATGGCCGCCGGCACGCTGGCCTCGCGGATCCTCGGCTTCATCCGCGCCAGCCTGTTGGTGGCGCTGCTCGGCGCCGCCGCGTCCGACCTCGCTGGAAACTCCTTCGCGCTGGCCAACGGGCTGCCCGGCACGATCTACCTGTTGCTGGCCGGCGGCGCGCTCAACGCCGTGCTGGTACCGCAGATCACACGGGCCGACGCCCAGGGTGAGGCCGGGCGGGCGGTGGTCGACCGGCTGGTCACGATCGCGGTCACCGGGCTCGTCGTCGTGACGATCGCCCTGACGCTGGCCGCGATGCCGCTGATCGCGCTCTACGCCGACAGTGACTGGCCGGCTGAGCAGCGGGCCCTGGCCGTGGCGTTCGCCTTCTGGTCGATCCCCCAGGTCTTCTTCTACGGCATGTACGCCGTGTTCGGGCAGATCCTCAATGCCCGCAAGTCCTTCGGGCCCTACACCTGGGCGCCCGTCGTCAACAACGTCGTCGCCATCATCGCGCTGGCGACCCTGCTGCTGACCGTTGGCTCACTGCGCGAGCGCGACCCCGCCGACTTCGGCTGGCCGCTGGTCGCTGCGATCGCGGGCAGCGCCACGCTGGGGGTGAGCCTGCAGGCGTTGGTGCTGCTGCTACCGCTGCGCGCCGTCGGTTTCCGGTTCCGGCCGCGGTGGCGCTGGCGCGGTACCGGACTGCGGAGCGCGGGTCTGGTCGCCGGCTGGACCTTCGCGGCCCTGCTGTGTACCCAGATCGCGTTCCTCGTGCTGAGCCGGATCTCCACCGGCGCGGGCGCGGCTGCGGTCCAGACAGGTGTCGGCGACAGCAGCGGCGCCAACGCGGCGTGGTCGAACGCGTTCCTGCTGTTCATCCTTCCGCACAGTCTGCTGGCGGTCTCGGTCGTCACGGCCCGGTTCACCGGCCTGGCACAGTCCGCCGGGGCGGGCGACCTGGACGCGGTGCGCCGGGACACGCTGTCATCCGCCCGGACGCTGCTGATCGCCATGTCGCTGCCCGCCGCGGGGTTCGTCGTGCTGGCCCAGCCGGTCGCGGTGCTGCTCTTCGGGCACGGCGCCGAGCAGGGCATCGCGATCGGCGCCGTGCTGGCGGGGATGGCCGTCGGGCTACCCGCGTTCAGTCTCACCTACCTGCTGCAGCGGACCTTCTACGCCATGACCGACGGTCGGACACCCTTCGTCGTGCAGGCCATCACCTCCGGCAGCTGGATCGCCTCGATGATCGTCATCGCCGCGCTCGCCCCGCCGTCGCTGGTCGTGCCCCTGGTGGCGCTGACGATGTCACTGACGACGCTGCTCGGCTGTTTCCTGCTGCTCGGCTGGGCGGCCCGGCGGCTGCCCGGGTTCGAGCTGCGCCGACTGCTCTCGGCGTGGTTGCGGGCGAGCCTGACCGGTGCCGTCGCCGCCGGCATCACCCTGGCGGTGCTGTGGCGGGTCGATGCGGTCGAGGGCTGGTGGCTGCCCACCGTCGGCACCCGCACCGACGCGCTGGTGACGCTGCTCGTGGGGGGTGGCGTCGGGCTGCTCGCCTTCGGTGTCGCGGGTCGGCTGCTGCGGCTGTACCGGGTGCGGCCGCTGCTGGGCATGGCCGGATCGTTCACGCGTCGGCTGCGGCGGCGCTGAGCGCGGGTTCTCTCAAGTCGGTCCTGCGCCGTGCCGATCGAGCTGACGTGAGGGCGGTCACGAGGCCCCGGCCTCGCCGTGACGTCATCGGACCGCCTGCGGCCCTGCTCGCCGTCCTCGCCATACTCGCCCTGATCGCCACGATGGCGGCGTCACCCGCGAGCGCGACACCAACACCTACCCCCCCGCCCGCAGCCGCCGCCGCTGCCGACCCGCCCGATTCCGCGCGGGCCCGCGCCGAGGTCGAGCGGCTGCGCGCCGAGGTCATGCTGCTGGAGACCGAGGCGGAAACGGCCATCGAGGCCTACAACACGGCCCGGGACGACCTGCAGCGGGCCATCGTCGCCGAACTGGGCTCGCAGACCAGGCTGGACTCGGCTCAGCAGCTGTCCGCGCAGCGCCGAGCCGCGGCCGAGCGGCGGATCAGGGCGCTGTACCGCGCCGGGCCCGGCGCCGACACCGTGCTCGTGCTGTTCAACGGCCGGCACGACCTCGACGACATCGCCCTGACGATGCGCACCACCCGGTCCCTGGTGGCCACCGACGCCGACGTGACGCGCTCCGCCCGGGCCGCCGTCACCGACGCCCTCGCCACCAGCCATACCCTGCTGGACGAGCGCGCCACCCGGGTCGCCGCCCAGTCCATGGCCGAGGAGCGCGCCGCGGCGGTAGGGGCGGCACTGACCCGGCAGCGCTCCGTGCTCGCCACCGCCGACGCCACGTTGCTCGCGGCGATCGAACGAGAACGGCGCGAGGCCGACGAGCTCGCTGTCGCCTTCGCGGTCGGCGAGGCCGGTGGGCTCGTCGGCGCCGCCGCCCCCGACGACGTCGTCGCGTACCTCGCCCGGGCCTCCGCCACGGCGAACGACCCCACCGCGGGTCGCGCGATCGCCGCCGCCGCCACCCGGCTGGGCATGCCCTACACCTGGGGCGCCACCGGACCGGGTACGTTCGACTGCTCGGGTCTGACGCAGTGGGCCTTCGACCAGGCCGGCATCGCCATCCCGCGCACCTCGCGGCAGCAGTTCGCCGGCCTGCCGCTGGTGGCGGCTGACCTACAACCCGGTGACCTGCTCTTTTACGCCTCGGGAACAGCGCCGTCATCGATTCACCACGTCGGGCTCTACGTCGGCGACGGGCTGATGATCCACGCACCGCGCACCGGGGACGTGGTCCGGTTGGCGCCGATCGGCCGGATGCCGCTGTTCGCCGCGGTACGCCCAGCAGCCGCAGCCACCTAGACTCCCCAGGGATCACGCGAGGCAGTCGCGGGCGCCGCCCTCGACCTTACGCGGCCTGACGCGAGGAGGAGGCGCTGTGGACCGGATCGGGCCTGGGGCCCTGCTCGCAGGACGTTACCGGTTGATCGAGCGTTTGGAGGGCGATCCAGTCGCATCGCTGTGGCAGGCCGAGGACGTCACCCTCGAGCGTTCGGCCGCCATTCGCATCCTGGCTGCGGGCC
>Ga0163144_10007272_pt1 | contig 24293 bp, 24 predicted proteins | sample OliLak19BULKMAT1_FD_123175 | JGI IMG/M metagenome (GOLD analysis project Ga0163144, IMG submission 123175) | Freshwater microbial mat bacterial communities from Lake Vanda, McMurdo Dry Valleys, Antarctica - Oligotrophic Lake LV.19.BULKMAT1 | ecosystem: Environmental > Aquatic > Freshwater >...
CTTCTGCATTCTCACTTCTCTATTCTGACTTCTGAATTCAGCCACCCCTGCCCTTCCTCCTCGATGATCCGCGCCATGGCCTCGATCCAACTTGGATGATCGTTGAGGCATGGACACGCTCGCAATTCTTCTCCGCCCGCGTGTAGAAAAATCTCCCGCGATTCGTGGCCGATCTCGTCGACCGTTTCCAGGCAGTCCGCCGTGAAGCCCGGCATCGCCACGAAGACTTTCTTCACGCCGTCCTGCGCGAGTTTCGTCAGCGTGTCATCGGTCGAGGGCTTGAGCCAGCGATCGCGCCCGAATTGCGACTGATAGGTCTGCGTCCACTGGTCGCGGCGCCAGCCAAGCCGGTCAATCAGAGCGCGCGTCGTCCGATTCACATGGGTCGCATATGGATCCCCGCTTTGGCAATACTGGATCGGAATGCCGTGGAAACTCAGAACGTGATGCTCCGGCTTCCAGGGCAACTTGGCCAAGTCGTCCTGGATCACCTGCACCATCGCGTCGAGATATGCGGGATGGTCGTAATAAGGCGGCACGACCCGAAGCGCCGGGACGCGCCGCTCTTTCAATAACGCGGAAAAAAGCACATCCGTCGCCGACGCGGTCGTCGTCGCCGAATACTGCGGATACATGGGAAAGACGAGAAGCCGTTCGACGCCGATCGCGATCATTTCCTTCAAGACGGACGCGACGGAGGGATTGCCCACCTGCATGCCGAAACGGACCGGGAAGGAGGGAAACCGCGTTTGCAGCGTTTCCGTCTGTCGTCGTGTCCAATGCAAGAGGGGCGAACCGGTCGCCGGATCCCAGATGCGGGCGTACTTCTCCGCCGAGGCGGCCGGTCGGCGCAGCAAAATGAGGCGGAGAATAAACCACCACTTCCAGCGCGGCACTTCAATCACGCGCGGATCGGAAAGGAACTGCCGAAGATAGGGCTTGAGCGCGGCCGCCGTTGGCGCATCCGGCGTCCCGAGCTGAATGAGGAGCACGCCAAGCCCACGAGCGGCGGCCCGTGGGCTTTGGCGAGCGCGCGCATGCCCGTCTTCTGGATTTCCAAAGGATTGGCCGCCGCCTAGGCCTTCTTCTTGCACTCTGGACCTTCCTTGGCATCGGCCTTTTCAGTGATGTGGCCGCTGCCGTCGGCCTTGATCGCGGTGGATTTTTCCGCGTTCATCGGCGTGTAGTTGGTCCATTGACTGGGCACGTTCGCCTCCGCGAAGATCGCCTCCACCGGGCATTCCGGCACGCAAGCTTCACAATCGATGCAATCGGCCGGATCGATGTAAAGCATCATATCGTCCTGATAGAAACACTCGACTGGACACACCGCCACGCAGTCGGTGTATTTGCAGTCATGGCAAGGTTCGCAAACTGTATGCGTCATGTCGCTACCTACCGTCCAGCCCGCAGCCTGGAGCCATTGACAAAGGGACTCATCTACGGGTGTATGAGCCTTGAATGACCTGTGTAATCCTATCCCTAGCGTTTCCCCCCGCCAGTGTCCAGGGAGAAAGAATCCGTCGCAACGCAATCTCTCGAACACTATTTATCGTCATTTTTGCGAGGCAAAAGCAGCTGTCCCTGCCGCGCCTGGTCGATTGCTTCCGCTAGGATCCGCGCCGACTCCTGTGCCGCGTGAAATCCGAACGAATTCTCCGAAAAAACGAAGTCCAAATAGAACTGCGCTTTGCGCTGCTTACCCTGAGCCTTCCCGATAATCTCGGCGGACACTCCGGTCGCCTGTGCGTCCTTGATCGCGTCAATCAGATCGATCACCGCGACCTGGGCCAAATCCAAAAGATGTTCCGTGCGATCTTGGATCAGGTCCACGCGTGCCTTGAGTTCCCCCTCCTCCTGCCGATGGCACGTTTGACACGCGCGGCTCATGTTCAAAAGCGGGCTGCGTACCCAGTGGTCGCTCACCTTGACCGCTCCCTCCCGGGTGTACGGCATGTGGCAATCCGCGCAGGAGACCCCCGCACGCGCATGCGTTCCCTGATTCCACAACTCGAATTCCGGATGTTGCGCCTTAAGCACCTTCGCTTTCGTCTCCGCGTGCGTCCAGTCGCTGAACTTCTGTTGCTCGTAGTACTTGTAGATGTCGTCGACCTTTAGTCCATAGGACCAGGGATACGTCACCGCCTTTGTGTCGGGCTTGAAATAATACTCGACATGGCATTGTCCGCACACGAAACTGCGCATCTCCTGGCGCGACGCTTCCTTGTTCGGATCGTAGACCGGATGCTCCTCGCTTACGAATTCTTCGACTTCCGACTTCTTGTCTTTCCGTTTTCGCCAGGTCTCGATCTTGTCCTTATTCAGCTTGCGCCAACGCATCAAACTCGGCAGGTGCGGCAATTGGTCGTCGCTTTTGGCGAGCGCGTCAATGCCGATCAAGAATCCAGGCCGCGTCACCCGCAACTGGGCCGACTTCGGATCGTGACAATCCTGACAACTTACCGGATGGCTGACGAGTTTCCGTCCCTCCGCCCAATCCATGCCGCACACCGACTCAAAGCCTTTCATCAATTCTCGCTTCACCAATCCCTCTGGACTCAATTTCTTCTTCCCGTCGACCGGTTCCTTGGCGACAATCGCTTTGCCCACCTCGCGATAGGCGGGCAATATCGCGGCGTGACATTGCAGGCACGCCCCCGGCTGTTTCCGCTCGGTCACGCGCTTCGTCTTGTCTTGATCGTCGAGCATATAGGCATGTCCGCGCTCTTCACGGAAGTCGATGCTGAAGGCGTAGCCCGCGTACAACCGCTTGAGCATCGGATACTTCGCCAACTTATCGATCGCCTCGCTGCCGCCGTGCCGCGTCTGCTCGATGTCGACGGTTCGCTTGTACGAGTCATACTGTCTTGGGAAGTTCTTGCCCCAAATCGCCGGATCGACGGTTGTTTCATCCAGCTCGACGAGTTTGAAGAAATGCTGTTTCGCCTCTTCCTTCCGCTCCCGAATGTTGAACAAAAGCATCGTCCCCACGACACCCAGGCCGACCGACACCAGGAAAACAAACAAATAGGCGAACCGACGCCGCCACGGCGCTACTGCGGGCGCTTGCGGCGCGGTGGGAGAGTTGGGGGTCGCCATCGTAAAACCACCTTCCGAATCAAAAAACACCAAATGGAGACTTTCGCGTTTCCTTACCGCGTGGACCCGTGCCCTACCTGCGAATGACAACGCACGCACGAATTTGAATCATCCGCGAAGGCGCCATGTCCCACGAGGTCCGAAACGAGACCCTGATGACAGCGAATGCACGCGTCTTGCAAGATGCCGGAATTCTTACGGTGGATGCGGATCGGCTCCGGAAAATTCTGCAGCGTGAACGCCAGCGAATGATTCCAACCGTTTTCCGCCTTCGCGATGTACTTGGGGACGAATTCATGCGGCAAATGACAGTCAATGCAAGTCGCATGGGCGTGATGGCTCGACTTCAGCCAGCTATCGAAGTGGTCGCGCATGACGTGGCAATTCATGCACGCGGCCGGATCGGTGCTGAAGTACGACGCTCCCTCCGCGTAGCGAAACGTAAAGAGCCCCAACCCCGTCACCAACCCCAGAAGCACGCACAACGACAAACTCGTAACCGTCAATCCCCAGCGCCGAATCCAAAGCATAACTCGATATCCTGAAGGCAATGGCTGCCCATGCTGTACGCCAACCAATGTTGCGGCTATTCTATGAATCGACTGTATCCCTGGGCAGGCGCGGAGACGCGAACCGCTCCTAAACGGCGGAAAAATCCACATTCACTACGACGACGGCGACGAGGAATGGACCACGATCAGCATGGTCCGCGTGGAAAGGAAATAGCCGGCAGCCGTTGCCCTAATGCCGGCCCTCGCCCGAAAGCGTGAAAGCCGCCCACAACATCGGGTGGGTTCGGCCGCCGTCGGCCGGCGGGACCACCTCACCACCCGCCCCGGGAACCTCCTTGAAGGTGCCGCGAAAGTCCTTGGCGAGCGCGGCGATGCGGTCTGGGTGACGGTAGATTTCCAGCTGGGCCTGCCGTAGCGCTTCTATCGGCGGCAGGTCTTTCTCCCATAGGTTGCGGTAAAAGAGGTGCATCAATGCCGCGGTCGGCTGGTCCGGAACTTTCCAGAGCGACGCGACGACATTGCGGACGCCGGCGAGGTGGAAGGCACGCTGCAATCCAAATGTTCCCTCCCCGCCCGCGACATCGCCCAGGCCGGTTTCGCAAGCGGACAACACTGCCAATTCCAGGCCGGAGAGGTCCAGGTCGACCAACGCCTCCCCAGTGACGATGCCCCGTCCGGCATTCTTGGGGTCGTTCGCGCCGGCGAAGACCAGGCCCGTCATCACCAGGGGACTGTTGGCGGCGCGGCCGATGCGCTCGCCGCGCCGGGTGCGTTCGTAGTCCTTCTCCTCGAGTTGAAACGCGGAACGGAAGGAGGCGTCGGCAAAGAAGCCGTGCGTGGCAAAGTGCGCGAACTTGGCCTTGGGCAGGGCGGCGAGCACGGCGCTCGCGGTCGCGCTGTCGCCTTCGAGGTGGGCGGCCGTCAGCTTCTTCCGTTGGGCGGCGGCGGCCACGCCCTTGGCTTCCACCGCGCTGCCGGGCAGGAAGGCCCAACCGATCTTGGCGCCCGGTTTGAGCAAAGGCGCGCTCCGCGCCGCGAAAGTATCGCCGATGGGCAGCGTCCCCTCGGCGTCATACTTCACACCGCCCACGAGCAGCGTTTGCGTGGGTGGGCTCTTGAGGGATTCGCGCGGCCACAATTGGTCCAGGAGAAACGGGGCATGCGGAATGGCGGCGAGAGCGAAATCCTCGAGCAAGATGGTGCCCGGCTTATCCCCGGGCAAAGCGGCCCAAGGCACTCGGCACAGGACGTCATCGGGACAGATGTATACCGTCTTGATGTCAGCGGGCAATTCCTTCCGCACTTTGTCCCAGACCAACGCGCGCACCTTGGCGGGGATAGATGCGGAAATCTCCTTTCCGCCGGTGATCGCCGAGCGCCAGGCGGTGACCGCGTCCTCAATGTGGGCGGCCGTATCGAGTTCGACCAGGGCGACGCGTTCTTTAGTCACGACGAAGGCCAGATAACGAGGCGTCTGTTTTTCTCCTTCCTTGCCGGGCTTCTTGCGGTCGAATTCGAAATGGACGAAGCGGAGAAAATCGACCACGGCCGTCCCCTCCGGAAGCAATTTCTGCAGGTCGGCGGGGTGAGCGGCGGCCAGCTTCTCGGCTCGCGCAATCGCGGGCAGAAGCGGCCGGAGGGCCTCGTCCAGGTCGGAGATTTTCTTCTCCAGGGTTGCGAGATTCACCTCGCGTTGCTTGCGCGTGACCGGATCTTTGACGGAAGGCGCCAGGAGCAATTCAGCGCGTCGCCTGCGGGCGTTGACCAACTGGGCCAGCAACGTGGCGGCACCGGGATCGCCAACTGCGGCACGAGTCGCTTGTTGCCGTTGTTCGTGGATGCGGGCGATGGCGCCTTTGGAGGACCAAATTTCCTGATAAACTTTGGGCAGATCGGCGTCTCTTTCCAGCGTGCATGAAAGGAGACAATCTCGAAAAAGCGGTTCATTCGAGGCCAAAGTAAGTGCGGCGCCTTCGGTAGTTTGCTTGGCATAGGTCTCAATGAGGCGACGCGACATGGCCAACGCTTCCAGATGAAGCGACTCAGCCCGCCCAATGTTTCCTTGCGCCTGAAGCAGACTCGCCAGATTGCTAAGGCTGCCCGCTACGTCAGGGTGGTCACTCTTGAACAGCCGCTTGCGCATTTCCAATGCGTCGTGCAGCAGCAAAGCAGCCTCCGGCAGCTTCCCAGAGGCATGTAGCAAGCTGCCTAGATTGTTCAGGCCCACAACCACATCGGGGTTGTCTCCTTTGGAAAGTCGCCGCGACATCCCAAGGGCGTCCCGGTAAAGAGGCTCGGCATCCGCGAGCCTACCTTGTGCCTGAAGAAGGGCAGCTAAGTTATTGATTCTGGTTGCCAGACTGGGGTGATCGCGTCTGAAAAGGCGCTCGGTCATTGCGAGTGCTTCCCGGTAAAGCCCCTCCGCCTCACTCAACTTTCCTTGAGCCTTGAGAAAAAACGCCATGGCGTCCAAGCTCGAGGCCAAATTGGGGTGATCCCCGTTATATATTCTTTTGCGCATCGTAAGGGCATCCTTGCATAGTCGACTTGCCTCGTCCAGCTTCCCTTGGTCAACCAGAACGGATGAAAGGTTGTTGAGCAAGAGGGCCACCTCGGGAGAATCGCCTTTGAACAACTTTTGAAAAATGGCAAAGGTGCTTCGATAGAGAGCTTCAGCCTCTACCAGCTTGCGTTGAGTCCGAAGCACACCGGCCAGGTTATTTAGCATGGTGGCCGCGGCCGGATGGTCACCCGAGAACAATCGTCGGTGCATGAGCAAGGCGGCGCGGTAGTGTAATTCGGCCTCCACAAATTGGCCCTCAGCCTGCAAAATACTTCCAAGGTTGTTCAGGCTCGTCGTTAAGTCGGCATGATCTCCTTTGAAAAGGCGCCTTAGCATCCCAAACGCCTCGCGACACAGAAATTCCGCCTCTGCGTATTTTCCCTGAGCCTGAAGCATGAGCGCGAGGTTAGATTGGCCTATGGCGACTACAGGATTATCTCCCTTAAAGAGGCGCAGGTTCATGGCCAGGCCGTCACGGCAAAGCGGCTCGGCCTCAGCGAGCCTACCCTGGGCCTGGTAAAGGTTTGCGAGATTCAAGATGCCTATGGCCACATCCGAATGATCTCCCTTGAACAGCCGCTTCTTCATGGACAAGGCATCACGGAGAAGGGGCTCCGCCTTTGCGAACTTTCCCTGTCCTTGGAGCGCCAGCGCCACATTACTTTGCAAACGGGCAATATTGCGATGCCCGTTGGGATAAGCCGCAGGTTCGTAAACCCGTTGACTTATTTTTAGCGCCTTTTCGAATGCCGCTTGGGCATTCTGGTATTGCCCAGCTTGGTACGCCCGCACTCCCACGGCATCCAATTGAATTGCCTCAATCATTAGAGCCCTGCGGTCCACGCCGCCTTTCGACAACTCCCGTACCTGCAAGACAAACGACCCCATTTTGCCATCAAGCGACGCGACCACAACCCGCTGAACCCCGCCGGCCGGCGGCGACCATTTCAGTCGTGAGTCGAGGCCGCCCCCTCCGTCGTCGTCGTAAGCGAGAACCTTGAATGCCGCGTCTAGAACGAACAGAAACGTATCGAATTCCTTGCTCTTTAACTCCATTTCGTAGTTCTTCCCCGCTTCAAACCGCACCAAGAACGTCTTGTGCGGCGCCCCTTTTAACAATCCCAACGGTGGGTCGGTCTTCTCGATCTTGCCTTCAAACTTCAAGCCGTCCTTGCCGACCGTATGGATCTTTACGTCGCTTTCCTCGACGCGCAGCAGATATTTGCCTGTCCCCTTAAACGCCGTCGTAATGACTTTGAATTTCCCATCCTTGGCGGGTATGAGAAGAAGCCGGGCATTCAAATTGCCGCCGCTATCATCATCGCGGCCCAGTTCCTCACCGTCGGCGTCCTCGACACGCAGAAACGGATCCAGATTCTTGTCGAGCGCTTCGAGTGTGAGGATGTAGCTCTGCCCGCCGCGGAAGGCGAATTCATGAACCTGTTTCGGGTTCTTCGTCACCCGGTCGATGGGATCGTCGGCGCTCAGGACGCCCTCGATGCGCCTTGGTTTTTCCGCCGCTTTGGCGCCGGCGCATGCGTCGGACGCCGCCAAGATCGCCGGCAGCAACAGAGACAGGATCGCGAGTCTGTTCATGATTGCATTCCTCATTTTGCGCCCGTGCGGGCGAAACTCACCGCGGTTTGAAAACTTATCTGGCCGCCGAAAATACGCTGCAATTCGCCCTGCCAGCGGGCGAACGCATCGTCAGAGCCGACTTCGCCGAAGGTTCGCAACCGAAGCGGATCGCGCGCTTCGATGAAGTTGTCGAACCACACCGCCGCCCCGTCGCCGCCGGCAGGAAGCGGCAACTCGGGCAACGATTCGAACGCGGCCTTTATTTCCTCGTCCGTCGCTTCGAGCGGAGTGGCGCGGGCGAGGAGAACCATGGTGGCCACGCCCGGCCTGGCCACGGGCGCCGTGTACCGATTGCCAACGTTGGCGGGCAGGCTGATCCTGTCGATCGGCTGCTCCTTGGACGGTCTCGATCCCCAGCCCGTGCGCGGATCCCACGGATAGACGGGCGTCACGTCCCGGTCCGGATCCACCCAGACGAGGTAGAGATAAGCGGCCGGCTCGATGTCGCCTTCGATGCGGAACTTATCGCTGGCTTTGAGGGGTAACGCGCCGGGTTCGTTCAAGCGAAGCAGGCGAGCTTTGCCCCCGGCGATTCTTTCCACGAGCACATCCACTTTCCCTCGGTAGCGAATCGGCGCGGGCAAATCGGGTAACTTTGTCAGCGCCGGCGGATCGGTCTTCGCCGTCGGCCGATTCGCCAGCCAGAGGCCGAAGATCAACACCAGGATCGCGCCGAGCATCCCGCCCATCACGAGACGCCGGCGACCCAGGCGAACGCGCGGGCCGGTTCGAGTGATCGTCGCGCCATCCATAAACGCCGACAGAGCGTCGTGCACCGCGCTTGCCGACTTCGGGCGCTCGTCCGGCTTCTTCGCCAATAATTGAAGAATCAGGTCCGACAGCGCGGCGGAAATCTGAGCGTTCACACTCGCCGGCGCGGGCGGGTTGTGAACGGCCACGGCGTTTAGAACAGCGGTGAGCGACGGCCCCTGGAATGCGCGCCGGCCGGTGCAACACTCATAAAGAGTCGCGCCCAGGGAGAAGAGATCGGCGCGCGGGTCCGGCGTCTTGCCGTCGATCTGCTCCGGAGCAATGTACGCGGGCGTTCCCACCACGGCGCCGGGCCGCGTCAGGACCGGGGCATTGTCGTTCAGGCGGGCGAGACCAAAGTCGAGAACGATGGCCCGGCCCGTTTTTTCGTCCAGCCAAACATTACCCGGCTTCAGATCGCGATGGATCAGACCCGTCGCGTGCGCCGCCGCCAGCGCCGCGGCGATGTCGACGCCGATGCGCACCACCTCGTCCGCAGCCAAAGTTTTGTCTCGGGCGAGGCGGTGCTCCAATGACTCGCCCTTAAGCAGCGGCATCACAATGAAGGGGGTGCCGTTCTCCTCGCCGACGTGCAAAACGCGGACCACGTTTTCATGTTCGACGGCCGCGGCGGCTCTCGCCTCGCGCAAAAAGCGATCCGCGGCGTTCGGCCGCCGCGCCATTTTGGGGTGCAAGATCTTGATGGCCACGCGCCGCTGGATGCGTTCGTCCTCGGCCTCGAAGACGTATCCCATGCCGCCGTGTCCCAGTTCGCGGAGCAACAGAAACCCTCCCAACCGCGCGGGCGCCCAGTCCGGCACGGCGGCGAGGGTTAACGGCGCGCGGCCGGCAGCGGGGTCGAAAGGCGCCGGGGTTGACTCGATGTCCCCGGGTGTGGAACCGAAATATGTATGCGGCGGCAAGCTCCGACACAGCAACCGCTCCACGGCCAACGGCATCGGTTCGTGCCGGCGGGCTGCCTCGGTCAAGGCGGCAACAAAGTCATCGTCCACCAACAAAGCATGCAGGCCGTCCGCGGCGAACGGGGCCGAATCCAGCCAAGCGCGGACCAGCGCCACGCGTTCCTCGGGCAACTTACCCAGAAGGAATGCACGGAGCGTCTGCTCGTCCGGTGCAACGACGGGAACAGGCATACAGACCCTCGCTCCCATTCAGGAACGACCATCACTTCGACCGCGGAAATGGCGCGCACGCCGGCCGGAGTCGAGGTGGTCTCTCTGGGACATCGCAAGCATCGTAACAAGAACGGAATCGAATGCACGTTTCTTTCTCGAAAATGGCGTCCGTCACTCGATCAGATCCTGCAACTCCGTCCGCAGCCGAGTGAGAACGCGGTTGCGCGCGAGATAAACGCTGGTAAGTGGGCATGAGCCGCACCAATTTGAGGAGCACGTCCTGGGCGGCGTCCTCGGCGTCCGCATCGCGAAATCCCTGCAATTCAACGAAGCGCAAGATCAAGGGCGCGTAAAGGCGAACAAACTGACTCCACGCCTCTGCCTGGTTGGGGTTGCGCAGTCGTTCGAGCAGGGTAACGGGGGTAGAGATCATCCGATTAAGGATAGGATGGCGCGTTGCGCCCTCACAAGGGAATTCCGCTTTGCGTTCTGTTCCAGTGGTGTAAAAGTAGATTAGAATTGAGATAGCGAAATAGGCCGCCCCTTTTTTCATCAGGGCTCCGAACATGAATAATCGAAAAAGCATCGTTCCGCGAATCATCGTAAGTCTTCTCACGCTGCTTTCCGCCGGCGAAGTCCTCCATGCCGGCGACGATACGGCGTCGTTCAAGGTCATCCTGCAACCCGGCGAGCGCAAGATCTACAACTTCGTCTTTCGCGGCGGCAAGGCCGCGTGGCTTGATTTCGTCGGCACGCGTCGCACCGACGTCGACGTCTTTGTCCGCACCAAGGCCGGTGAGATCGTCGCGGCCGAGACGACCTTCGCGGACTTTGGCAAGCTCACCTGGGATCCGCCCGCGACGCTGTTTTACTCCGTCGAATTCCGCAACCTGGGCTTCGTTCGCAACACACTGGCCGTCAAGCACAACGGCGACGAGAAGATCGGCGCCCTCGGCGGCCCCATCATACCCGGCGTGCCGCTACTGAATTTCTCCAAAACCGCCGTCGTCCCCGCCAACGGCAAGCAATCCTTCACCGTCATCCTCCTCGCCGGCAAGACGCTCCGCGCCCAAATGGTCGGCAGCAACAAGACCGACGTCGACCTCTTCATCTTCGACCCTAGCGGCCGCCAAATCGCCTCCGACGAAGGACGCTCCTCCCGCGCGGACCTTGCGTTCAGAACCACTACCTCTGGAACGTACCGCTTCGAAATCCGCAACCTGGGCAATTCGCCCAACAACGTCAGCTTGACCGCGAACTACATCGCGCCGCGGTAAATTCGATTCCCTGGCCGCGTCGGCATTGCTGTCACGACCCCGTCGCTGCCGCTCCCGCAGATGCGCTCGCCGCCGCGTTCGCCCCGTAACGCGCCGCCGCTTGCTGGATCATGAGTTGCGCGCTCTGTCCCCGCACCGAAAGCAACGACGTCGGCGTCCCCGCTCCGTACCCCTTCATCGGATTGTTCCACAGAATCTCCCCGGTAAGCGGATCGAGACAAAAGATGTAGCCATTCGTCGAGACTATCAGCCGATCCCCGTCCAAGAGCATCGTGACATATCCGGATTTCATCTCCCTGTTGCACCAGACGATCTCGCCCGTGTCCCGATCCAATGCCGTCGCGTAGCCGTTCAAACCGACGAAGATGAGTTGTTCGATATCCATTTACGTGCTTCCCAAGAATGGGTAGGGATCACTTGTTCATGCCGGGCTTACTTTGCCAGGCAAATGTTGTTCGAGAGAGAGTACGTTGGATTTGGACACAATAGACGGAAATGTCGAGACGCCGCGAGTCCTGTTTGGGACGAAATCGTCATCGGCCATCGCTCACCTCGACAGCCGTTCGATTTCAATAATCGCATCGTCGAGAGTCAATCCTCTTGACGACATTTCGCGCAACTCCACTTCGGTGAAGTCGACAAACGGTTTTTCCGCGTTGCTGGACGAACGATTTGGCGCGCCGTTGCAATCGCTCAAATGATCTTCAGATTTCTCTTCTCGTTGCATAACGCGCTCGCAATTCTTGGGAGGTGTACCGAAATGAAGTGATATTCGCTGGGCTTCGACTTCTAAATCGATGCTATCCCTTCCAGCGCATTTCTGCAACGGCAAAGAGCGTGCTCACGCCCGGAGCGAAATAGGCTACATCGGCGGCGGAAGAACGATCTTGTGCTCGAACCGTTTCTGCAACTCCGCGAATCGATTCGCATCCTCGTTTATCCTGATATGCTTTGGCATTGCTCTTCCAATCGCGTGACCGATGCGAAGGGATCAAGCGAAGGCGCAGGGCGTTTCCCGGCCGCGATGGCGGATCGCAACTCCTCAATGTCCTCGGCAGAGAGGTGCGGCTCCGCTTCCATCGCCTCGATCACTGCCAAAGGGGCACCGGGTTCATAGGCAACCGGTGTAACCTGAACTCGCGTGCCATTGGGAAGGCCGTTGCCGTTGTCGAGGACGATAATCCCGTTTTGAACTTGTCCAAGCAGAGTCATTGCATCGCCTCCTCACGCATCGCAATCGTCTACGGCCATTCGTGCCGGTAGAATACCGGCACCACACTTCACATCATATCTTGCGGATCCACATCCACCACCAACTCCACCCCGTGCGGCGTCTTTACCGTATGCAGCACCGCGCGCAGCACTTGATGCAAGAACGCCGAGCTTGGCGACTGGATTTGAAAGTGATACCGATGCAGCCCCTTGAGGCGAAAGATCGGCGCCTCGGCGGGGCCCAGGACGCGCAACTGTTCCGCGGCGGGGCGGTTCTTTTGCAACACTTCGAGGGCCGGTTTGAACGCGCCGGCCAGCTTCTCGGCATATTGCAATGCCGCTTCTTGATCTTTGCCGCGAATCAGGAGCCTCGCCATGCGCTGAAACGGCGGATAACCATGAGGTTTCCGCGCCAACAACTCCGACTCCGCGAACGTCAGGTAATCGTGCATCGACGCCAACAAGATGCTCGGATGGTCCGGGCTGTAGGTCTGAACGAACACGGCTCCGCCCTTGGGCCCACGCCCGGTCCGGCCCGCGACTTGGGCCAAGAGTTGAAACGTCCGCTCGCCCGCCCGGAAATCGATGCGGTGCAAAGCCACATCGGCATTGACCACGCCGACCAGCGTGACGTTCGGAAAATCCAGCCCCTTCGCGATCATCTGCGTGCCGAACAGGATGTCGATCTCGCCACGCGCGAATGCTTCCAGCGCCTTGCGATGGCTGCCCGGCTTCTTCATCGTATCGCTGTCCATCCGCTGCGAGACCTTGCCCGGGAACATCGCTTGAATCTCGCCTTCCAGCTTTTCCGTCCCCATGCCTTCGTAACGCACCTGCCCCAGGTTGCAGTCGGGGCACTTCTCCACAGGCTCGTTTTCGTAGCCGCAATAGTGGCAGACGATTAGTTTCTTGTCACGATGAAACGTCATCGGCAAATCGCAATAACGGCACAATTCGACATGGCCGCAGCCGGGACAGTGCAGAAACGTCGAGAAGCCGCGGCGATTAAGCAGCAGGATCACCTGCTCCTTCTTGTCGAGCGTCCGCTGCATTTCCCGCTGGAGCGTCGGGCTGATGCCGTGCGGCCGACGATCTGCGTGCCGATCGTAACGCAGATCGACGCGATGCACCGGCGGCATCGGCCTATCGAAGACGCGCTTGGGTAACGTCAACAGGCGAAACATGCCGCGTTGGGCGTTGTGCCAACTTTCCAAAGAAGGCGTCGCCGAACCGAGCAAGATCGGCACGTCTTCAAGCCTCGCCCGCATCGTGGCCACATCGCGCGCATGATAGCGCGGCGTGTTGTCTTGCTTGAAGCTCGCCTCGTGTTCTTCGTCGATGACGATCAATCCCAACTTCCTTACCGGCGCGAACACCGCGCTCCGCGCCCCCACCACGACATGCACCTGCCCCGACGCGATCCGCCGCCAATGCCGGCCGCGTTCCGCCTGATGCATGTGGCTATGCAGCACCGCGACGTTCCAACCCCGCCCGCGAAACGCCGCCACCGTCTGCGGCGTCAGGCTGATTTCCGGCACCAACACAATCGCCTGATACCCCTGGCTTACGACGCGCTCGATGGCCCGCAGATAGAGCTCCGTCTTGCCGCTGCCGGTGACGCCGCGAATCAAGAACGGCTGATATTTCTTCTGCTCGAGCGCCTCCTCCAGCACGGTCCACACGGTCTGTTGATCGGGCGTGAGCGTAATCGCGGGCCGCTCCGTCACGACCGCTGGTTCGGCATTTTCCTCTTCCTGAATGTCCGGCGTCTCGATCCGTGTGAGTCGCCGCCGGGCCAGACCGCGCTGCACCACCGCCTGGATCACGCCCGGCCCGCAATGCGCCATCTCTGATAGTCGCTTCAGTTCGATCGGTTGATTCTTTTCATGCAGCAGATCGACGACCGCGCGTTGCTTGGCCGTCAAATCCTCCGGAATCGCCGGCCTCAACATCTCCGGCAACGGCTCGATGACCGCGACCGAGGTTGTCCCCGCCTGTTTCTTCGCTCCCGCCGGCAACACGATGTTGAGCACCTGCCCCCAGCCGCACACGTAATAATCCGCCATCCAGCGCGTGAGTCGCAACAGCGCGTCCGTGAGCAACGGCTCGTCATCGATCACGCGCAGAACCGTCTTCGTCTCCCGCTCCGGCGCCTGCGTCGACAAGCCCACGCAAAAGCCAATCGTCTGCCGCCCTCCTTTGCCAAACGGCACGAGCACGCGCTTGCCCACGGCGATATCCGCCTTCCACTCCTCCGATACCTCATACGTATATGCATGATCCAGAGGCCGATCAACGACGATCTCCGCGAAGAGCGCCGGACCGGAGGACGCGGGATTGGGGCCGAACAAGGAGGGTTGGGTGTCGGTCATGATTCGGGTTGAAAATAAGCGATGGGGTGATGCGGAACATCCACCAAATCAGCTTATCATTCCCGTGTGGACCGTGTCGATCTTGGTAGGCGCGGCGAGGGCATCAAAAATCACTGGGTTAGCACGAAGGGCGAGCGAGTGAATTCCTTTCCGCGAAATCACTCGCTCGCGCTTCGTGCTAACGAGCTATGCTTCCTCGTCAAACGCCCCCTCGCGCTTTTCCCGTCCCTTGCCGGGCCAAAGAAAATACACGGGTATGCCCAGCAACAACAATACGAAACTCGGCCAGCTGTACGTCGGCTTGGCAATCAGCAATCCGGCGCAGATCACGGCGCTGAATAGGACATAAAGAGCCGGCACCAGCGGATACCCAAACGCCCGATAAGGCCGATGCGCGTGCGGATGTTTGCGGCGGAGAATGAATAGGCCCATGACCGTCAGCACATAAAAGAAAAGCACCGCGAAGATGACGTAATCCAGAAGTTCGATGTAACTGCCGGTGAAGACCAGCGCGATCGACCACAAGCCTTGAAGCACCAGCCCGACCGCCGGCACGCCCTGCTTATTGAGATGCCCCGCCGATTTGAAAAAGAGTCGATCCCGCGCCATCGCGTAATAGAGGCGGGCCCCCATGAGGATCATGCCGTTGACGCAGCCGAAGGTCGAAATCATGATCGCCAGCGCCATGAGCGGCACCGCCAAATTGGGCGACACCCGCTCCAAAACCGCGGTGCCGATCCGATCCTCGCTCGCCTTGTCGATGCCGCGCAGGTAGGCCGTCCGCGTCCGAAGGTCATCGAGTTTGGTTCGCACTTCGTCGTTTGCCTTGCCGATCTTGGCGATCCGCGCTTCCTTTTCCGTGATCCCCGATTCCAGTTTCGCGAGCGCTGCCTCACTCGATGCGTCTTTCTTCGCTCGAACGATCTCGGCGCGCAAGGCCGCGATGTCCGCTTGCGCCCGCAATTGAACCGCCTCGTTGTCCCGTTCCGTCGCCTGCAAAGTCTTCGATTCCGCGTCCAGCTTATGGATGCCCTCCTCGTCGCCCTTGAGAGGAAGCGCCGCCATGAACGACACATTCGCGACCAAATACAACACCATGACCATACCGACGCCCAGCCCCAGGCTGAGCGGAAGGTTTCGCCGCGGGTTGCGGACTTCGCCGGCCGTGAAGGTGATGTTGCTCCAGGCGTCCGCCGCGAACAAGGAGCCGACCATCGCCCCGCAAATCACCAGCGTGATCGCCGCCCAATGCCAAGGAACGAACTGCGAGACGTGTTCATAGCGTGCGGTCTCCGCGATGCCGTCCCAAACGCCCTCCTGGTTGACGGCCGCCGCTTGCGGGGAAAACGCGATCGTGAACCCCGCGACGATGAGCAGGATCAGGCCCAGCGTCTTGGCGACGGTGAAGAGATTCTGCACGATCTTGCCTTCCTGCACGCCCTTCGTGTTGAGGTAGGTCAAGAAGGCGATCACCACGACGGCCACCACCTGCCCGGCCGAGATCGTGAACCGTTGCCGTTCAAAAAACGTCACGGATTCCCCCATCCATGGGATCCAGATGTCGAGCTTCCAATTCAGATCTTCGACCGCGTAGAGAATGTTGTCCGTTCCCAACTGCGGTGCGATGACACCGAGAAACTTGGCGAACGCCACGCCGACGGCCGCGATCGACCCGGTCTGAATGACGACGAAGCAAGTCCAGCCATAGAGGAACCCCCACATCGGGCTATATGCCTCGCGCAGGTAAACGTACTGTCCCCCCGCCTTGGGCATCATCGCCGCCAGTTCCGCGTAACTGATCGCGCCGATGATGGTCAAGACACCGGTGATGGCCCACACGAGCATTAGCCAGCCGGACGATCCGACATCGCGCGCGATGTCGGACGAGACGATGAAGATGCCCGACCCGATCATCGTGCCGGCCACGAGCATCGTCGCGTCAAAAAGCCCCAGGCGTTTTTGAAACCCGGTCGTTTCTTGACCGGAACCAGCCGCGCTTGCATCGTTTGAGGACATGTGGAGCACACTCCCATTTCCCGATTTATCTGCCGCTTGCGGCTTAGCGTTCGCCTCGGCCGTTTGCATTTCGGGAAGTTATTCCCGCTCGTCGTCCGAGCCGCCGATTTGGCGCTTGGAGGTCAACAGCCGATAGAAGCTGTACATCGTCGCCGAGATCACGAGCGCCCAAACGGAGAGCATGAACACCAGGGCTTCCGTTGTCATCTTATCCATGGTCATTCTCTCCCTTCGAGTCGTCGTTTACGCCACGCCATCGCGATCAACAGACATAGTAGGCCAAATACTCCGAGCATGACCAACCGATCGATATTGCGAACAGTTTTCAGAGTGCCGAGAAACTCGATCGTTTGCTCGGCTTTCGCTACTTCTTTTTGTCGTTCCGCCCCATCCGTCATGTCCGCCGCCTTTTGCATGGCGACTTTCTGAACGTCGATCTTAGCTTCGATATCTTTGTGTAGAATTTTTCCGATCATGCCGTCGCCGGACCATGCAAAGGTCGTCTCCCCCTTGAATAGCTTAGTCCAACCTTCCTCCGGTTTGAAAGCATACGCGGACAGGATGACGATCAGAAATGTCGGCGTCACATACTTGAGGATGAAAAAATAAATCTTCGGAATCCGCAATTCAGCGCCCTTGTTCATTTCATCCCAGGCCTTGTTCATGCCGAAGACCCATGCGAACAGGATCGCCTCTCCCAGCGCGAACACCACGAGCATAACCGTGCCGGCCCAGTAATCGAATTCGTCGAAGAACGCCCCCGAGTTGGTGATTGCCACCATGATCGCCAGCGGCAACAACAATAGGGCAAGCGCCAGGGCGCTCTTGGGGCGCGTCATGCCGAATTCCTGCTGAAAGAAGGCCATGATGGGCTGCCCCATCGCCAGCGAACTCGTGATGGCAGCGAAGAACAACAGCCCAAACCACATGAAGCCCGCCACCGGCGCCAATGCACCCCAGTTTTCGAACAGGGTTGGGAACACGAAGAAGCCAAGCTGGAATCCCCCCTGCCCTTTCACTGCCTCCAGTCCCAAATAGGCGACCGCGATGGGAATCAAAATAGTGCCGCCCAGAATCACTTCGCAAAATTCGTTCGTCCAAGCCGATGTCGCCCCGGTCAATGCGATGTCATCGTTCTCGGCGAGATAGGACGCGTAACAGTGAATGGACCCCATGCCGATGGAGAGCGTGAAAAAGATCTGCCCCGCCGCTGCGAGCCAAACCTCGGCGTCGCCAAGTCGATCGAATTTAGGCTGCCAAACGAAGTTCAACCCTTCCCAGGAACTCGTCACTGCTTTGGTGTCGGTCTCGGGATTGATAAACAAACCGCGGATGGCAAGCAAACCAGCAAAAATAATCAGAAGCGGCATGCCAATCTTGGCTACCAATTCAATGCCCCGCGCCAGTCCCTTGGAGAGAATGAAGATGTTGATGAGCACGCAAATCGCGAAAATCAACATGCCCCAGGGACCGATGGCGAAAATCTCGTTGGTGCGCTCTCCAGTCATGTCGTAGAAGAACGCCTTCACGCCATCCGGCAACATACCCGAAAAGCCATTGAAGGCAGAGTACCCCGCGTAGGCCAAGCACCAAGATTCGATGTAAAGGTAAAATGCGGCGATGATCAGACACGACCAAAGCCCCATCGCGCCGAAGTATTTCCAGAAGGGATTCTTGCTGAAAGACTGAAAAATTCCCGGAGTGGAGTGATGGCCCCGCTGACCGCCGTAGCGCCCCATCGACCATTCCACCCACATAAGCGGGATGCCCATGACGAGCAAGGCGACGAAATAGGGGATCAAAAACGCCCCGCCGCCGTTGTTCACCGCCTGCGCCGGAAAGCGTAAAAAGTTGCCCAAACCGACCGCGTTGCCCGCCATCGCGAGAACGAGTCCCACGCGCGAGGCCCATTTTTCTTTGCCGCCCATAGATGCTGTTTCTCCCGTTGGCACAGTACCGCCAACCTTGCGGTAAACCTGATTCCCCTTCCCTCGCCGCGGGGGAGAGAGCCGGGGAAAGGGAATCCTATTGGCCGCGATTGAGCGCGAATCCAATCACAAGGCTACGAAGCTACCAGATTTCCTTGCGCCGCGCTAGAGAATTTTGTCTCTTCTTTCCCGCGAATTCCCGGTTGTGACTCCCGCGCGTTCCGATTTCTTTTTTTCTTTTTCTCTGCAATTTTCGCCACTCGCCGCGTTCATGAGTCAGAATCCGAGGCTCAAAAAAGGAACCACCATGAAAACGATATTACTTTCCGCCGCCGCCGCATTGGGACTTTTGCTCGCATCCACCCCTTCGCAGGCCGACATTCAGCCGGCCGAACTTGTCGCGGGGTCCATTTCCTTTCAGGGGAATTACATCGTCGGCAATATCTACTGCGGGGGCACCTACGGCCAAACCTACCCCGGCGGCCGCACCGCTACCCTGGAAGCCCGCGAAGGCTCCGCCCCTTGGCGTGTCCTTTACTCCAACCGACTTCCCGACATCGGCACCAAGGGCTTCTACATCACCGTGCCTTATGCGAACCCGGTGCGCGTCACCACGACTTTCCGACTGACCGTCCACGGCTCCGACCGCAACAACACGAACAATGTCCGCACAGCGACCTTCCGTGCCCCCATCGACCCCAGGGTACGGGCCCGCGTCACCCCCAAGTACAACCCATTCGAAAAAGCGTCCAAAATCTACCGCATCCCCAAAGTCGGCCTGCCCATTCCAAAGTAATCGGGCAGAACGAGAATCACGAAAACACGAAAGCGCGAAAAAGAGATTCCTTGACCTTTTCGTGCTTTCGTTCTTTCGTGTTTTCGTGATCGCCTTTTGCCTTTTCGTAAAAAGGTTTCTCGCTGAATGGCCTGTCGGCATACCCCGCGCCTTACCAAAGACGAGTGATCGGATAAGCGTCCATCGCCGGATCGGCACTGATAATCGCAATGCCCTCGACCATTGCCTGACCGATCAGGAGTCGGTCGAACGGGTCTTTGTGGTGAAATGGTAAGCTGATCACGGTAGCATGAGTGTCTAGCAAGACCCTCACGGCATGTACTCCTCAAAGTCCTTCAGATGTTCGGAATCGTCCGAGACAATTGTGATGAACCCCTTACCAAGACCGGGCGGCGGACGCAAACCCGGCTTCGGGTTCGAATGTTCGCTCACTAGCTTGGCCACCGGCTTATAGTTCTCGGTAATCACGATCTCTTCCCCCGGCTTCGGGTTCGAATGTTCGCTCACTAGCTTGGCCACCGGCTGATTGTTCTCGGTAATCACGATCTCTTCCCCCGGCTTCAAATCGTGGATCAGGTCCGGCAGTTGCGCCTGAGCCTGTTTCAGCGTAATTGTGTTCATGGAGCCTCCACGCGATTCGTTCACGTACCTTCTACGCGCGAAACGTAGTTTGTCGGTCTTCTAGCAAGCGGGATGAGAATTCCCTTGTAAATTGCCTGATCAACTTTATAGCCAAGCGAAACGTGTGATGGCATTTTTTGTCTGTCTATTTTTCGAGAACCAGCGTCACCGGCCCGTCGTTGACCAGTTCCACTTGCATCATCGCCCCGAAGCGGCCGGTTGCGGTGGCGATCCCCAGCGCTTTCACCTGATTGATGAACTCTTCGTAGAGCGGCAACGCAATCTCCGGCGGCGCCGCGGCGACGAAACTCGGCCTTCGCCCTTTTTGGCAGTCCCCGTAGAGCGTGAATTGGCTGACGATCAACATTCCCCCGCCGACGTCGCCCACGTCGCGGTTCATCTTGCCGTCGTCGTCTTGAAAGATGCGCAATCCCGCGAGCTTTTCCGCCAGCCATCGGCCGTTCTCGCGCGTGTCGCCGTGGGTGATCCCCAGCAAAACCAGCAGCCCCGGCCCAATCTCGCCCGTGGTTTCGCCATCCACCGTGACCTTCGCCCGGCTCACTCGCTGCACCACCGCACGCACTGGACACCTCTTTTCGCCCTTGACGGCTCCGCGGCCACGCTTCACAATGGCAGTTCACGGTTTACGCTTTTCTTACCCGCCTAGCTTGGAGAACTCCCCGCATGAAACGCTGCATGTTGGCCCTTGTCGCTCTGTTGGTTGGCCTGTCCACCGTGCATGCTACGGAAATCCGCGGCAACTATGTGGAAGCCCGCACCTGCGACGTCTGGACCGGTCCCTGCTTCGCCAACGCCGACTTCAACCTCGGCGGCAAGCACGCAGTCTTGGGCTGGAACATCGACCGCGGCAGCTTCGACGGCGTCGCGCTCGACGGGCTCAGCGTTGTCGTCGTCGTCTCGGCCGGCAACACCTTGGGACTCGAACAAAACACGCCTTCCAAGGCTGTGGTCATTGTCGACGAAAAGGCCAACACCGCCCAGCGCTCCGCGCTCATCGCCTTCGTCCGCAAGCAAGCCGGCGACTTGGCCAAGAACGTCGTCGCGACCCGATCGTCCAAAATCGAAATGATCACTTGCCCCTGCAAGGAAAACAACTGCGTCGTTCTCGACGCCGGCATCGCCCGCGTCAAGACACGCTGCCTGGATCTCCATCATGACAAGGCCTGCGGCAACGAGTCCGCGTTCTATCCGCCGCTGGTTCGCGGCGTCGTCGCCCGTCCCGCCGCCGCCGTCGAACACATTTATCGCGGCACGAACCTCGAAGGCACCTATTCGGATTACGAACGACGCGGAGCGTATGTGGGGACGTTTGTGGTGAAGTAGTGTATTCCTCACGGCTTCGCCTCGGCGTACCAAAGCAGCCAAAGCAATTAGGGCGAGACGCATCTCGCCCTTTTTTATGGGCTACCAGAGAGCATGGGTCTTCCCATTTCAGATTTTGGTTAAGACGAAAGTATCCAGCCCTTTGAATTGCTTGAATGCTTTATCGGTGGTCACCAACTGATGGTGTCCTGTCATGGCAAAGGCGGCAAGATAGGCGTCCATCCACAATTTCGGCGACGCTTTCGATCCGGCAGCCCATTTTTTCCACTGCAGTTCCAAACCCTTTTCTTCTCCCGCCCAGGAAATTCGCTCATTCGCCTGGAAGCCCGAGTAGACCGACCACGCCGCCTTGTTGCTCAGAGCCGGAATCCCATACAGCGACAACACGGCTTCCGTCGTGAGAAGCCGCAGAAACGACTGCTGAGTCGCGCGACAAAACAGCGCGACCCCAGGCGTTCGTATCGACTGCAACCACTGCACGGCGGCGTCATGAAATTCGTGTTTGGAAAGCGCAAGCGCCAGCCAGACGTTGCTATCCGCCAACATGATGCCAACCCGCGTCTTGAGAAAACAAGATATCCGCCACTCGCTCGGGGGTTAGCGCCATGTCGGCGGTGGGAGCCTTCTTACATGGAATTAATGGCAATCCCGTTTTTTTATCCTTGGCGACCATTTCAAGAGGCATGTGATCTTCGACATCCGTCGCAACTGCCAAGCCCTTCCGCAAAAGGTCGGCTACCGCCTCCTTAAGTTTGCGCCCTTCATGCAGGGCTCGGAGTTTGACTTGCTTGACAAGTGCGTCTGGAAGATCGAGTGTTGTCTTCATTTCCCCATTTTGCTGTTTTCCCAGTTTCCTGTCAACCGCCTGTCGTGATTCTTGCGAATCCGAACATCGTCCGTTCCCTGCCCACAATCTTGTGCGGCCGCGTGATTTGCATCTATAATCACTACGATGCCGTCCCATTCCGCACCAACAACCTTCGGAGGTTTACGATGCCGCGCCTTTGCTGGCTCATCCCGATGCTCGCACTTTTCATGACCGCCCCCTGCCCCGCCCAGGAGAAATTCAGCTTCGTGGAAAAGGAAGCGGCGCCGCCGAAGGAAGTCAACGCGGCCATTGCCAAGCTGCTTTCCGAAAAAGGCATCCAGGTGTCCGACTCGGCCGGCAAGCAATTCGCGGAAGTCTGGCTGCGTTCGGAAATCCCCAGCGACGCGACGCCCGACCAAATCAAGAACGGCATCACCTATCGCGAGGTCAAGCAGGGAGAGGTTCTTGGCGCGATCCGCTTTGAAAAGGAATGGCAGGATTATCGCAAACAGCGCGTCCCCGCCGGCGTGTACACGTTCCGCCTTGGCTATCAACCTCAAGACGGCGACCACATGGGCATGGGCGAGTTTCAGGAATACGCGTTGCTCATTGCCGCGGCGGGCGATACGGGCGCAGCGCCGCTCGACGCCGAAGCGATGATTAAGATGAGCATGAAGGCCACCAAGACGGGCCATCCCGGCGTCATGATGCTTGTCCCTACGCCCGCCAAAGGGAAGGATACGGAACTTGTCTCTCGTCCGCGCGGGCAATGGGTGCTCGCCGTTCGCCGTCCCATCGTCGCCGGCGGCAAGAAAACCGGCTCGAATTTAGGCATCGGCATCACGGTCGAAGGTCATGCATCGGAATAGTGTAGAAACAAATACCAGACCCGACGCGCAAGCGTCGGGATATTGAAACCAGTGCGAACGCTTGCGCGTTCGTTCTGGTTTCATTTTTTTTTGCATTCTTACTTCGCCAATATCTGAATATTCCGTCCACCCGCCGAACTGCGCAACATTACCACCACCTTGTCCGCGGGCACGCCCACGAATCGGCAATCCGCCTCCACCACGATATGGTCGTTGAACGCACTGCCTTTCACGGAGTCGTCGGTGTCCATAACGATGGCGCCTCCCGCGGCGTCCTTCACCGGCCCCAAAACGAGTATGCCGCCCAAGCGAATCGGATCCTCCAGGCTACCCTGCGCATTTAGGAACGAAAGGGCGCTTCGCTGAAAGTTCTGGAAACTCGCTCCGTGGATCGAGACCGCGGGACATTTGAATTGGATGGCGACCAGATCACGCACGAAGCCCTTTTCGATCGTTCCGTCCAGGACCAGACCGCGTCCGTTGATTGTCAGGTTGGTGGCATTGGACAAACGCAAAATCGGATCGTTCGGATTCTTGCTGGCTGATTTCCATACCACTTTCTTGCCTGCCGCGGCCTTGATAGTGACGTTCGGCGCTAAATTGAACCCGTCGATGTATACGTTTTCCTCGAACATCTCGTCTTGCAACTCGATCGTTTCCCCCTTGCGCGCATCCTGGAGGGCCGCGCGTAGTGTCGGGAACACGCCGGACTTGCTGACGCCTTTCTTGACGACAAGCTTTTCGCGCTTGGGCTGCTCTTTGATCTCGATGGGCACACGTTTCGCGGGATCATCTCGGAAAGCGTACAGGATCGCCAACACGCCGACCACAATCAGGATCGGCACCGCGGAGAAAGTGACGACCTTCCACACCCGCTTCTTCTGCGCCTTGAACACTTCTTCGGTAATGTTCATGCGCCGGCGTTTGCTCTCGGGCGAGGTGTCTCCCCGCGCGGCCAAATCGTCGCGCGTCTCGTGATCCAGTTGATCCCATTGCGCGTCCTCTTCGATGTCCGGCACCGGCGCTGCCCGCGCCACCACTGCTTGCGGAATCGGCTGCGCCACGGGCGGTCCGGACCGCACCGACCCGACCGGCGTCGATGGCGGCGGCGACCGACCCGGCAACGGCGCCGATGTGCGGATCGGCGTACCGGTGCGCACCTCGGTTTGGGGGGTCGTGTCCGTGGGCGCCACTCCCGTCGCCGCCATGCTCAGGTTCGGCATCTCAATATCGGGCGGCGGCGCGATCGGCGTCTGCGTGAAGATGGAGAGAGCATCCGCCAATTGCCCAGGCACCTGATATCGATGCGCGGGATCCTTCGCCATCATCTTGTTGAGGATCGCCACCAAGCC
>Ga0163144_10007274_pt1 | contig 24292 bp, 32 predicted proteins | sample OliLak19BULKMAT1_FD_123175 | JGI IMG/M metagenome (GOLD analysis project Ga0163144, IMG submission 123175) | Freshwater microbial mat bacterial communities from Lake Vanda, McMurdo Dry Valleys, Antarctica - Oligotrophic Lake LV.19.BULKMAT1 | ecosystem: Environmental > Aquatic > Freshwater >...
CGCCCTTGTTGAGCGGGTAGCGCCGAAAGACAACCTTGGCTTCTTGAAACTTTTTGACGTTCTTGTTGGGCTTCTTCGGAGCCTTCTTGTCTTTCGTCCAGACGTCAACCAAATAGTTGTAGTAACCAACGCAGGTCGAAAGCATCTCGGGAAGATTGCCCGCCCAGACGCCATGGTTGCAGCGCGTCTCATTCTCCAAAACTTCCTTGGCCTTCTCGTCGCCTTCTTTGATCTTCATCAATAGCACCGCCGTTTTCTTTTTGGCATGCTGCTGCCAAACAGGATCGTTGCGGCAAAACTCGTCGAGCTTGTCGATGGGAACCATCATCATGTCAAGAAGCTTGGCTGCTTGCAACGGATCTTTGACGTTGACGCTGTCGGCCTCAAGCAACTCGCAAACTTCAGCAAAATGGCCGCGCTCGGCAACGACCCTGTAGAGCGTTGAGTAGCCCGATCCCGGCTTATGTTTGATCTGATAGCCCGTGCCAAGCGGCAGGCATTGACCAGTCGAACCTTCGCGTTTCTTGGGCTTCGCCCGGAGCTTGATTTTGGTTGGAGATTTGGCTTCTGGATTCGAAAATACTACCTGCTGAGCCGCTTTGACAGGCTCAACAGGCTTTTTGGCTTTCTTAGGGTTCGGCTCAAACGGCTTGCCGCTTCTCCTAATATCGTCCCGCTCTGTAGTTGCATGGCCCATTGAACAGATCCCCCTCGTTCTACTCAAAGGAAGCATACCTGTAAAGGGCACAGAATGCAACTACCAATCGTCCATGTCGTCGTTCATTCCGGCTGCAAAACCCAGCGACCCCCGCGCGGTTTTTTGAATACCATCTTCCGAGGCGCGCAGATGTTTTTTCATCTTATCAAGACCTCTTTTCAGCATCGCCATGTTCAATGGCTTGGCTGCTTTCAAGCTCGCCAGCAGCGCGCAAACAGCGACTTCCTGAACGCAGGCCGCTGACAGTCCGCCCATCTGCTTGCAGAGATCTTTTAGCTCATTGATTGGAAGCAATTTTGATTTCTTTCCAAGCCTGCGCTGAAGAATTGCGAGACGTTCCGGGCCTTCCGGATCTCCGATAATGTAGAAGCTGTCGAAGCGGCTGGGGCGACCCGTAAAGGCTTCGTCTAACTTTTCCGGCGCGTTCGTTGAAGCAATTGTCAAGACTCCGGACGAAGTAAACAGCCCGTCAAGCAGATTGAGCATCGCGGATCGCAGTGCCTCGTTGCTGCCAAGAGTATCAGCGTCTTCGAAGATGACAATGCAGGGCGAGTTTGCCTTGATCGTACGTTCGACGCGATGCAGGATACGGAACATGTCGTCGTTGTCGAGCGCGCAATAGATAACAGGGACGGTCGAGTTCGTTGCGATGGCGCGACAAATGGCGGTCTTGCCGTTTCCGGGCCGGCCGGCGAGCATCATGCCGCGTTTCCAATCCAGTCCATGTTCGAGGTAATCATTCTTGGATTTGAAGAACGTATCGATTTCAGAACGAATTTCGCTGAGCATGTTGTTTGGAAGATAGATGTCGTCCCAAGACATTTTTCGGAACTCTTCCATTTTCTCGCCGCCGTAGCTGAGAACGCATGCTCCATGGCGGTTGCGCTGCCATTTGGCGCGATGGAAGGCTTCGAGAAACTCTGATGCAGCCTCGGAAGACTCTGCAACAATGAATGTCGTATTGCAGCAGTAGAGTTCGTCATACTCCATGCGGACGTATGCGATGTCGGCGACATGGACCTTTGACTTTAAGTTGGAGAAGGTCCAGATGCCTTCGCGCCATTTGCGGCGAATGTTTATCTTGCCGGGATCTGTATTGTCTGTCGTATAAGACAGCAAGAACGGAGGAACGGCTGGCCATTCTGATGCTTTAACTTCATCAGCATAGATATCGAGACCAGACAGTCCCATATCAAGAATGGTAACGTAGGCATTTTCGCTAACATTCTTGCGAACATGCTCAATTGTTTTGTAAATGAAGTTATGAAAAACCTCATTTGCGTTCTGAAAGTAATGTTTATCCTTTGCTTCGAAAGGACCAAATCCGCCTAATGGCGTTATTTTGAGTTCTTTTGGCTTAGTCATTATTGCCCTTTGGTTGCGTCTCGATGATGCTTAGGTATTTGCTGTCAGCCAATTTGATGACTTCATTATCGGGAGATAATGGAGACAAGATACCTCGGACTTCATTCATTAGAATGACGCCTAGTCCGGCAAAAGCAGCATGCGCTGATCTGAATGCCGCGTCCGGGTCTCCTAAATCGCCTACTGAGATAGCGCAGTCATGTCCCTTAAATGTTCCGGTTTCAGTATTCTTTGGAAAGCTTGCTGTCAAAAGAGAATTCAGACAAAAAGTTGGTTCCGGCAATTCTTCAATATCGCCAAGCCCTCTGATGTATTCAGGTCTGCCGAATGTTGATCGGCAGAACCGAGCCATATGGAGAATCAACCTGCCGGAGCCAGCCGGCAGGTTGAAAGTCCCCAATGATTCAAATGCAAATTCATCAGTCTTTACCAAAGTCATTACTGCGCCAATATCTTTTTCTTTTCCATGCCGTTTGATTAAGTATTCTTTGGCATAGTTAGTAAATTCGTTCAACCAGCGCGCATGCAGTTCTTCGACATTGACTCTAAACATTTATCCCAAAACCTTATCAACGATTCCATATTTTGCCGCTTCGGCTGCGGACATCCAAAAATCGCGATCTGTATCATGCTCAATAACTTTGAGCGACCTGCCTGTATGTTTGGCAAGTTTTTCATTCAACATCAATTTTATGCGCTTCATTTCATTAGCCTGAATTTCGATGTCCTTTGCATCGCCGGATGCGCCGCCCCAAGGCTGATGAATCATGACGCGAGCGCTGGGAAGCGCGAAACGCTTGCCTTTGGTTCCTGCAGCAAGCAGGAATGCGCCCATTGAACAAGCCTGTCCTACGCAAAAAGTAGAGATGTCATTGGCGATATGCTGCATGGTATCGTAAATAGCCAGTCCTGCATTAACGCTGCCGCCCGGAGACATGATATATAGGCTGATATCCTGTTCGCGGTTCTCCAGTTGCAAATAAAGCATTTGGGCGATTACGGCAGAGGCCAAATCGGCGGTAATTTCATCTCCAATAAAGATGATCCTATCTTTCAGCAATCGGCTGTAGATGTCGGATGCGCGCTCTCCCTGCGCAGTTCTTTCAATGACGATTGGAACATTAAACATTTTAATTCTCCGAGGAAATCCAAAGTCCTATAATTCTTATACCTCAATAAAAAAGGATTCAGTGTTTAGTAATTTAATTTGGTATATGGAGGAACGCTAATGGAAGAAAAAGACTATTTGGGCCATTGTATTAAATGTAAATCTAAAAAGACCTTAATCAATCCCATGCCGCATAAGCAGAGGAACGAGAGATCCAAGAATAAAAACATCAACATGGTTAAGGGTCGTTGCCCGGATTGCGACGGCGTTGTTTATGTCGTCATTGGGCATGACTAATAAAGCTTGCTTCCTTTAGAAGCATTTTGCTAGGATCGCAGCCGTAAATCCCTGAACCCCAAGCAGAGTTTGCCTCAACAACCGCCCAGCCCCGCCCTTTGATGAGTCCTACGTCAAGGGCAATAGCCGCTGGCATCTCAATCGCATTAATCGTCTTCTGAACAATATCAATTGCCCCAATTTCTTCGGTCTCAGTCCAAGGCCAGTTTCCCGTTTCTGGCGTATGCGCAAAAATAGACAATCTTTTTCTGCAAAATGAAAAATCTGAACTCGACCTCGAATTCTACTACCTCAGAAATCAGAACATCTTCCGTATCGAGATTCGGATCGGCCGGCAGCGCCGCGCCTGTCTCTTGAAGTACCCCACCCACAAGGGGTGGGGATTCTCAGTTCGGGCCTCGCTGTTTGAACTTCTATTGATGCTCCCACCGTGAACGGCGGGATGTTGAAGCCCTTCCCAGCATAGGGATCACCATTAAGCCCCAACGGTAACACACTTAGGCTACCGCTACTGGAAGCCCTAACTACCTCGGCCCCTAGTCTTGCTTGATTGAATTATGCAGTCCGCTTCCGCTCCCTGCCTTTGGCCGCGAATCTTCTTCTTTATCTGGCGCAGTCTGAGTAGCCTGAGCCTCAATATCTTTCTGGATATTCTCCCGGTAATGAGGAGTCAGGGCGCGAACGTAGCCGTCGAAGACTTCGAAATGCGCCATCAAGAAGTCGCCAGCGGAGAGCAGTATGGCCCGAGCGACAATTTCGTCGTTCTCGATCCATTTTTGAATCTCGGTACTCTCCTTGATCCAAAGTCGAAAATGTTTGTCGATAACTTCTTTGATCGACATGCGAAGCATCGGCTCGCATGTCGCCATCATCATCATCAATTCGATGTTTGCGGCGGCTTTAACCAGTACGATCTCAAATCCCTTGGGCGGCATGCTCTTCTTGAACGCGCGAAGAAGCGCATGAGAAAACGCTTCAAACATAATTTTTTCATCAAACGGCCGCATTACCTTGGCCATCTTTTTCGTCATCCAATCCGGAGTCGGATTTTCAACTTCAATATCTTCCCGCTCGCCTTCGTAATAGGCTCTATGAGCATGAATAGCATTTAGCTCAACGTCCTCTTTGATGACCTTCTTCGCTTGACGAGACAACATTTACATTACCCTCCCTTGGCCTTTGTAAAAGGCCGTTCCATCATCCCCTGTATATATTTTTATATAATGTCTGAATCTGCGGACGCGGCGACGACTTGACCAACAGTCGGAACGGCGAGATCGTAGATCGTAACGTCAACTCCAGCCTTGGAACAGATCTTCTCAAGCATGGCTTCGACTACCCGCCAGTCGCCGCCAGCGAGACCTGCGCCGAACCGAGGAGCATGAATGCTCGCGCTATTTGCCTGCGCGAACTTGCAAAGCTCCTCAAGGCATGTAAACAATGCTGGATACCGAATTGGAGGACATTCGTCAGTACTGCCATCCTTCATCTTTTTGATGCCGCGCTGGCCGATCATGTTCGCGACGAACAAATTTCCGGGGACTACGGTAACGAACTGAACCGAACCCAGCGTCAACCGCTGGCCGTTCTGGGCTGCGTAAAGTTTTCTGTACTCAGCTTCAACTGCCGGGAATTTATGACTCAACGCGAGAACGAACCCCGCGCCCCATTTACCCTCGTCGTTGCAGACATGAGCGATGAGTTTACTCCCTGCTCCTTGCGGCTCGGTTGCATCGCCGATGCAGTACTTGATCGCCATTTCGAAATCTCCGTTACCTTCTAACATACCTTTACAGGAAAAACTTTTCAACAAGAAAATCGCCGCCGCGCCAAAAAAACCTACATGATGCACTGAGAAATTTCTATCCGGCCTCAACATGTTGCGTTAATGAACGAATCAACCCTACTAATCGACATTCTCGACAACAAACTGAAGCTGAAATAAAAATTTTACGAAAAATTTACGCCCATGGGGCCTTGACGTTCATCTGCTCTTCTTCCTGACGTCGCTGTTTCTTCGTCATGCGGATGACATCCGTATCATTTAACGACGCAACAGCGCAGACCTTGCGCTCGTTATCGTCTTTCATGAGATGACGTACAATCAAGTTAGACAGATTCGGCGGGACGGCGTTTCCGACCATCGTCCATGCCAACGATTTGTCCATGTTGAGAAACGTTGGAATCCAAACATCTGGGAACCCCTGCGCTCGAATGCCTTCAATCAAGGTTGGGCATCGAATGCCGGGGATGCCAAACCCGCCAATGTCCGAGTCAATGATTGCTACCTTTTTCCTAGTTGGCCCGCCATTCCAGCCGCATGTAACTGTCGGTAGAACATCGTCGTAGAGCCGAATCGCGCGTTCTTCCATTCCCTGAATCGCCTTGTCGGCCATGTCCGGGACGATGTACTTGACCATGCCCTTGCCGGCCAGTCCCTTTGCCAGAGCGGTTCCGATAGTCGTCTCAGCCCAAACTTCCTTAGCTGTTCTGGACTGCCAGCCTTTGTAACGGTCCAGAACAGCCTTGAACGTAACCGCGTCCTTGCCTTTTTCGTAGATCGGCAGCAGGTTCTTCAACCCGCTGCGCGAGGCAACTAGGATCAGACGCTTGCGCTTCTGGCAGAGACCCAGACTGCGCGCGTCATACGTCGTATACTCGTAGCTGAAGCCAGCCTTCTTAAGCAGGCCCAGCATTTCGTCAAGGTAAGGTTTGTTCTTTTCGTTCCGCAGCGCATCAACGTTTTCCATGATGATGAACTCAAGGCCCTTGATCTTGATGGCCTTCTTGATCGACTCGATGCCAAGCTGCTTAAGCGCTTCATCCATGATGAGCTGATCTTCGTCTTCTTCTTCCTCTTCCCGGCTCTCTGCGGCCATTGAGAAGCGCTTACATGGCGGACTCATCCAAAGCAGGTCGGCTCCGTACTTGGACGGATCAAAATCAAGAACGTCCATCAGCTTGCCTGCATCGTCGCCGAAGTTCTTGTTCCGGGTCTCTATGGCGTGGATGCGCTCTTTCCATTCCCAATCGACCCCTTCTTTGCCGTCGCGCCAACCCTTCTTATCCTTGTCAACAAGCGGGACCTTAACCCGGTCATTGTTATCTATGGCTAAAACGCATTTTATTCCAGCTTGATACAGGCCCCAGCCCGCGCCGTCGCAGCCGCAAAAGAAGACGATACAATCTTTGATCTCAGGCATTGTTGCTCCAAAGGGTAAACAGCCCTGCGCTCAGAATCTGGCCCTTAAGGAGGCAGACCATGGACGACAAAGCAGTAGGTATTGATTGGGTAGACGAAGTTGTTGCTAAATTAGAGGGAGCAGCAGGCGGCGTTCTTGAAGTTAAGATCGGCGATGAGACTATCTCTACTGTCGTTGGCGATGCCATCATCAAATTCTTCAAAGACAATAAGATCCTATTAATTCGCCTCGGAAAAGATCTTTTCCGAAGCTTCCTGCTGTTGATTCATGAAAAACGCGACGAAGAAGCCTTTCAGCTTCTTCTCTCCCGTATGCAGGCCGATGAAATCATTGCTCGCATGCGCATGAATGCCGCCCAGCTCGCTCAACTAAACAACGACCATGATAATTTCATGATCGCTTTGAAAAAATGGGCAGTTACTTTTTTGACTGGTCTTTCAACCAAGTTGCTAATTGGCCTACTTCTTTAAGCATTTTCTCAACCAAGACTTCTTGAGGTTGATGCGCTTCCCAAGCAGCCTTTTCAACGATTGCCTGAATAGCCAATAGCTTTTGTTCGTTCTCGCTATCCATATTCAACTCGATAGGACCTTCTGGATTAATGCCGGTCTTGGCTTCAATCTCTGCGTTCTGCTTTGTTCGATCCGCATCTTTTGTCCCGCGAACAGCGCGATCAACCTGATACATGACGAGCGCAACCGCGTCGATATACGCCTTCTCCTGTTCTCTTGTTGTCTTTCCAGCCTTAACCAGCTCGTTGAACTTAATGGCCATCGCGGACGTTTCGCGAGTAACCCGCTTTGTTTCTTGCTTGTTACAACCGGCAAGAAACAGCAAAGCGATCATTGGGAATACTGCGAACTTAATTTTCATACTACTCCTTGGAATCATGCTCTACGACAATGGCGTACATCATAAAACCGTCATGCCCCGGTCTCATCTGGACGTTGATTATATGCCCGTTCTGCTTGGCTAATAGCGGCTCAACGAAACCTAATACTTCGGCCTGCTTGCCAATAAACAACGATTGCCGGCGGGCTGGGACAATCGTTGATTTAAGCTGATCTTGAACTGTTTTGTTTAGTCCGCCGATCATTTCTTTTAAATTTTGCTCTTGGTTTACTTTGCTGCCAAACGATGATGGCGTTGGCGGAATAACAAATCCGGCGGCTGAGGGAGCAATGCCCATCGCAGGGGAATTTGGGACAACGGCGTCAGCGGCCGGTTGGTTGATGGTCTCGCCCATGGGATCAACAACTATGGCGTCGTTAATGCCCATATTCTTGACTTGGGTCTGCGCGTCCTTAAGAGACAGCGCGAAAACTGTTCCTGAAAGCTGAAAGCCTTTTTGGCTTTTCCCCGAATAATTCCAAGGTTTCTTTTCCATTGTACTCCTAATGATGCGTTGGATAATATGGCATCAATTGCTGTAGCGTTAGCATGGTTCTGACATTTGTTTTTGGATTAACATGGACGACGATAGCGTCGTCTTTCGCATACTTCATAATGACGTCCATGCATCCGCCGCATGGCGTAAAGAGTTTTCTTTCAGCAGCAATAACAACAATCCTGATAGGCCCAGAGTCATGCGTTATTGCGCCAGAGATGGCGACCTTCTCTGCATGGATTGATTCCTGCCAGAGGATCTCTAAGTTAGCGCCAGTATAGATGGTATTTTTGGTATCAAATACAGCGCAACCTACAGGCAATAGACTGCGCTCCGGCCGAGCGAACGCCATTTCAGCGATGGCGTTCGCTACAAGTAGGTCCAGATTGATGTCTTTGGGGCATTTTACTTTCTTTTTGCTCATACTCCGATTCCCAACTTTTTCATTTTCGCCTTGAATTCGTCCTGCTCGCGATCCGTTGCGCGCGGATCAAGGATTGCAGAACATCTCTCGGATACGCTGAGTGTTTTCCTAATTGTTTCAACTTCAAGTCCTGTCAATTGAACCATGTTCAACTGGAAGTCTTCGAACGCCTCGAATGTATACGGGGCGAGCGGCTTAGTTAGATTATAAAGGGCATCTGCATAGTCGCGGATTTCCTTCTGCGCATGCGGGTCCATTCGAAGACAAAGGAATCCCAACAAATTGCGCAAATCGATCTCCCAATACCATTCGGTATAGGTTGAAAGCGGTAGATTGATTCGGGCAATTTCCCGTCCAATGCCTTCCTTCTCATATTCTTCATATTCATGAAATGCATTGGAGAAAGTTGACTTAGAATAGTCGATGAACTTTTGCGCGACTTCATGTTCGACCTGCCCTACGCTGCCCTGCTTATTGTTCTTGGACTGCTTGCGAACTTCAGTTGCTTCTGGAATGAATGCGCGCTCTTTGGGCTGCTTATAGCGCATTGAATACTCGTTAATACTGGCTGTTCGATGACGGATGAGTTGCCGGGCAACAAAAATCGGAAGGGACATATAGAACTTGATGTCAACCATTTCGAATGGCGTACCATGATGATGGCGCATCAGGTATCGAATTAAGCCTCTGTTGACCTTCTCGTCGGGCTTCTTTTCATTCGCGCCATAAGAGACGCGAGCAGCCTGACAAACAGCATGGTCAAAGTTTTCGCCTTCGTCAACCAACCGAGGCATACAGTCAATTAGGCGAACAGTTCCATATTCGCCAATTTTGATTTCTCGTTCTTTGTTTTCAAGCAGATCAGGCATGAATATCTCCAGTTTTCAGCACTGGAATTAATCATACGCGAAAGCTATTTCAATGCAATAGGGAATTATTCAATTTCGAGCGGCGGCTGATACATAGGCTCAATGTAGTCATCTGTATCGCCTGCCTTAATTATCAATTTATCTGCATCAAAATCAACAATTAAACGCTCGCCAGATGGCAATTTGGCCTGAATCCATTCCCGATGAGTAAAGGCATGGTCTCCATCTTCTGACGGAACAAAGCCCTTAATCATTGTTGCATGCAGACCAAGCGCAGCCATGGAATCAATCATGCGCTCCAATGCGCCCTTGGCATTCTTTGCAGCCGGCTTGAAATGAGAAGCCATTGAATACAGCGAAACAGGATCTACTCCCGATGCAGACAGAACCATAACAGTCTGCTCGTCCATTCCCGGCAGTTGATAAACAACCATGCCCTTTTCGACCGGAGCCTTCTCAGGAGCGCTCATCAGCCTCATCAAAGCCTCAACCATGTCGAACATGCTGCGATCTTCTTTATTGTCCCATTGAACCGTAATCTGTCCGTTGGCAACGTCGATAATCGTTCCAGTAACGCGGGGATGTTGAATCGTCGGCTTTGTTGCTACGCGGTCTCCAATAGCAAAATGCTTCTGTCTGGACTGCTTAATAACTGGATCATCGTCGGCTTCATTGTCTGTCGCTGGACTAATGATCTCGCCGTCATTCCTGCAAGTAACAACGGGGATCATCTTCTCCATGCGCATCAGGATCTTACGAATAGTCTTTGAGGCGTCCGCTGAGGCCGCGACGATCTCTGCAACATTGGCCGGAGTAATATTCTTGAAGATCAAAGCTTCGCAACGACCAAAGTCCTTTGTCGGGTCGAGCAGGCTTTCCAGCGCTCTGGCCGGGCCGGCTGCAAGATCATGCTGACTCATCGAGGTAATAATTGATGCGGCCTTGCAATCTTGAATTGCGGCGTACGGATAAAGAATCAGGTTGGCATCGGCAACATAATCCGAACGAGATGGATTACGAACCCGGAATGAATCTCCGCAAATAAGAATAGTATCTTCGTCAATGTCTTCGAGTTTCATCGCGCATTTGCCATAGCCGCGATCTCCCTCTTGAAGGAAGGTAACGCTGGCGTATGTTGGCGACAGTCCGAAACAGCCAATGGCGCGCTCTGCCTGCTCCCGCTTGGAAGCATAATGATTGAACCTCGACATTAAGTCGGGGTTCTCAAATAGCGGCCGGTATTCATTGCTTGCCATGAAAACTAATAGGCTGGTAGCAGAAAGGTTTAATACGATCTTTGATTGAGAAGCAACGGCCTTGACTGCCAAGTAGAAAGCCTCTGCTTCGGCCTCATCGGCTCCAGTCATGCTGACGTAATGAGAGATAGCTGCTTTCTTCCCATGCTCTACGGCTTGATGCGCGTTATCTTTGACCTTTTGAATGAAGTCTTTTGCCTTATCTTTTTCATCCGCAGCGGCCGTCTTGATGGTTCCTTCTGAAGCTGCGCCCGTCTTGATGGTTCCTTCTGAAGCTGCGCCCGTAAACATGCTGGATGTAATTCCGGAGGCTTGCTGAAACGGCGAGATGGGCGAAGGCAGGACGTCTTTCAATCCCATCTCTTTGCGCTTATGCTGAGGAATAGCGTACTGACTCTGGCCTTTAATCCCGTCTTCCGGGATTGGATTACCTGCGTTGCCGACAGACGTATAGACATCGTCAAGCTGATCTGGTCCTGATTGAGTCCTGAATGGCATCGTTGGAAAGTTCTGAATGATGTTTCCGCGCGTTGATTCGTCGATAACCTGCTTGACGATTGGGATGTTGGTCTCGTACATATTCTCGACGTCAGCGGAAATGTTACTGAGCGCATGTTTGACCATGAATTGGAACGAGATGTTTTTGAGACCTTCTGCCTCAACGAAGTTACGAATGTCCGTTACTGTATCGTTAATTGCATGGAATTTATCCCAGCAAGTCGCCATGTCGTTAAAGAGCCAGCTCTGGTTGTAAACCGCTGATTGGATCGGTCCATGCAAAATGAGAACAGAGATGACATAACGATTGCGCAGCTTTCGCGCTGAAATCTCGCAAAAGTAAGGATCGTTATATTTGTCAGATGCAGACAAGGCGACTTTTTCTTCAAGTCGAAATGCTTTTGTTGGGCGCTTGGCAAGATTTGGCTTCTTCTTACCGGCGGCTTTAAGATTGAAAATGTCTTCGTTCATTATTCGCCCTTATCAATAGAGCTGATGTCATTGATGCTTCCAACCGTATTCTTGGCCAACTGCTTTTCATGCAGCCAGATCGGCTTGTCTGAGCCATCAACAATAATTTGATACCAGTCGTTAGAGTTATCGCGCTTATGGCCAATGATTCTAGCGCCTTCGTTATATTCCATGATACGAGGATCGGCGACGCGGACTTTTTCGTAGTTCTCAAATGCTCTCTTTTTGCTGCGCTTTGCGACAACAACTCCAATTGACGAAAGAGCTTTCGTTACTTCCCCGGAAATCTCTGCCGGAAAGCCATGCATGGAGATCCATTCATCTACTAAGTTAGAATCCAACCTGACGCCAAGACCGTCTTCATGTCCAACAATGAGATAGGCGACCTGCTCTCCGAGTTCAGCCGGATCGCGGTATTGAGCCATGATGTCAGAAGCAAGGATTGTATTTTTCTTGGCGAGATCTTGAATTTGAGAAGCAACTTTGAATTGCAGAGCGGCTGTTTTAGATAACTCGGCTTTTTCTTCTGTTTCGTCAATTTTCATGGACAATACAGGCTTGCCGTCTTCGCAGCGAGCTTGATAGACTATTTTACCAAGCGGGTCGTTCGGCTTCTCAAGGTCGAAAATAGAACATTCGCCTGAGCCTGTAAACCTATCAGGCATATCAACATACAATTTGGCCTTTGGGAATTTCTGATTCGCCAACTGCCATGCTTTTTTTATGATTTCCCAGCGCATTGACATTCTCCGCTACCTAAATGAGATTTCGAGCGGATCGCCGGTAACCCCTTTAATTTACAGCTTTTCGAGCAGCTCGAAGTTTAGCGTAAAGCTCTGCGAGATGCTTTGCTTCCTCCGTGGTCAGGGTAAGCAGCCGGCGTTCTAGACGCATGATTTCTACTTCCGCTTGTTCTAGCATAGCAGTCTTGCTCCTTTGAGGAACCTTCCAGTTAACATCTTTTGGACTTGGTTCGTCGGACTTGACTATGTATTCATGCGTTCTTGCGTCGATGATTAGAGCGAGCTGCCGGCCTTTATTAAATTCATCCATGCCGCGAGCAACCATGAGACTCATGATTTCGCGCTGGGATTTGCGGATTTTTTCGAGAGCGTTGATGGGCTGCATATTACGGTCGTAAACGCCTTCATCGTTGACGTTTAATTCGACTTCGCCGTAATCGTCAGAAAAGTTTTCGTTAAGGTAACGTTTAACAGAAGCAGCGATAATGCCTTCGGCAAGTTTCCGAAGTCTATTCTTCATTCTGCTTTCGGTAATTTCAATATTATGCAAGGCTTCAGAGCGGACGAAGTATGTATACTCTTCCATATTGTCATCAAATGTCTCGGCCGCTGTTTTACCTAGATTTTCTTCTAGGAAAACAATAATGTCTGCTATATTCTTCAAATGGCTAACCTCCCGGCTCGCCTTTGCGGCCAGCCTGACTTAAGCTCCGCCCATCTGTAGGAGCTTTTCTTTAAAATCTTGTAGAGTTGAAAGAATCAATTTTTTCTCTTCCTCTGTTTTGGCCTGCTCCAATTTGAGCATCCATACCTTGCCGAATCGTTCTTCTGACGCTCGGCGAACCGTTTCTTCGTCATGCAGCGACTTGATGAATTCATGATTGCTTAGAATTGTCTTCTGATGCAAGGCCATAATTCTGGCTTGCTTGTCCAGATCGTCTAATGTTTTTGCTGAAGTAGCGGCAATGACTGCCAATGCCATCCATGCCATGCCGGTTGAATGTTCAATGTCGTCAACCATGTTGCGGCGACGTTTCATGACTTCGTCCAAGCGGTCGCGGTATTCGATCATCGCGGCCTGTTGCTGCATGTTCTTGTAATGTTCGCTGAAATGATGATTGAAGCGCCAAAGGGCGTAAACTTCAGTTGTATCTTTTTTCTCATCAACGAAACGCTTAATGGCAGAAACGGGCTGACCCTTATCGAATAATTCTTCGATTTCGTTGCGGAATTTTGAGTTGCAGATCTGGCATTTAACGGATGTAATCGTACCGTCTTTATTCGCGGCGATAGCGCGACTAATAGGATTGTCCGGCTGGATGTTGCTTAGCTCATTAGTTTGTTCTTTTTCTTCCATAATATCTCTTCTTGCTCCGATTCTTGAATTTCTTTCTCTGTTATCATAGCGGCGACTACCTTTTCAATAGCCGTAGTTGCGCGAGCCGGGCTGTCTAGCATAATGCGGCCGGCCTCTTTCAGAGGAAGAACGAAAATATCATCATGTTGAGTCGAGAGCTGAGAAACAACTTGGGAAAGAATCTGATTCGCTTCGCGCGGAGACGTCTTAGCAACGTCGCAGACATGCTTTAGATCGCTGATGCGTTCTAGGATGTAGGCAGGCGGCTTGGCAGCGGTCTTTATAAACGGCTGATACCAGTCCATTACTTACCCTTTTTGTTCGATTTCTTCGGAGGCAGATTACTCATCGCCTCTGTTACGACGTCATTCTCGAAGCCGCTGGCATAAAGCATTTCTTCGATTTGATCGTCATGCATACCCTCGTCGTCGCGTAACTCAGCAGCAAGGGAAACGGCATTACGAACATTGTCCGCATGTACCGTCTTGAAAAACTCTCTAAAAACATTACCCAGCGGGTCCATGGCTTCAGCGCCTCCTAATTATTTATTATCCGCGCCGGTTTGAGTACCTTCATCGGTTATTTCTTCAATAACTTCTAACTCCGATGCGATACGAATAATAGGTTCGATCTTCTCAGCCTTCTTTTCTTCTTTTGGGGCTGTCTTCTGAGCAATATCGTCTGCCATCTTACGCAGCGATTCGCGGAAATCTGGGGTCAATGATGAAAGCGACATTAGGCTGGATATCCTCCGCGCCATAGGCCAGAGAAGCCTGAGTATTCAGGCGGGAAGCCCGGAGAACCTGAATGCGCAGAAGCGCCGGCATGCTCGATGTAACCAAGAGCGACCTTTTCTCCAATAATTCGACCATTAACAGTATAAACAACTGGACCCACCGCGTTAGCAGTAATTACCAGAGCGTCGCCGGGAAGACTGTAGCGTTCATCGCCAAGCGTATATGTAAAGACAATCGGCCCGCCTGCGCGAATATAGCCTTGAAAGAAATTGACTGTCGCTGAAACGTCAGTTTTATAACCAAGGGATACTAGAACGTCGGTAGCAGAGGTTGTCGATAGACAAAAACCAGTCGTTACGATAGTTCGTTCAGATGCAGCAGCTTGAATGACGGTATCTGTTTCAGAACCGACAGAACCAGTCTGGGCAAAACGAAAGCCCTGATTGATAATGTCTTCCATTCTTCGCGTCGTTATTCGTTGTACAAGCGACATAGATCGCTCCTATAAAATCGTTACAATATTGATTACGGCGTTTTAACCTTGCTTACCTTTGCCTTTTTCTTGGCATTTGCGGCCTTTGCTTCTTTGTCTTTCTTGCGTTGCTCGCGCAAAGCCTTCTTAGCCTTTTTCTCCGCCATAATTGCCGCGTACATTTCTTTGGTAAAGAGCGACTTTATTTGATAACCCGTCCATCCGTTATCGATAAAGTAAGTCAACCCAAAGGCGGCAGCGTCGCATTCATGCTCCGCTCCTGTCTCAGCCAGCCCAAACGTCTTGGCGACGTTCTCCATTATATATTCTTTAGGAGCCTTGCCATGGCCTGCAATAATCATTTTTAAATGCGCGGGAGATATTTCGACAACTGGAACATTGCATTTGTAAGCAGCCAGCTTGATAACGCCTACAAACTCATTTAACTTGGCTCTGCCGAACTGGAATCCGCCGCCGAGCTGCCGCTCCATACAGATAGCAATCGGCTTATATTTAGTCAGCAGTCTCGATGTTTCATTAAAGATATCTTCGAGCGTCTTGTCTCCGAACTTCTTGGCATCGATGATTTGAGTATACTTCTCAAACAGGGTCGGATTTCCGCTAATGAGTCCAACTACCGACCAACCGCAATTAACGCTTACCGGAGGATCAATTCCAACCGCAATTACATCTTTAGTCAAGTCTACCATTCAGATATTGCCTTATTCCATTCCAATCGCTCAATAGTTTTGGATCTAATCGGTTACTTACAACGAAGCCCGGATCTGTTCCTGCGCCATAAGGACTGAAGTAAACAAAAGTAGCTGCCGGCCGTTTTCGAACGATCTTCAGCGACTTTCCTAAAATGCGATCAGAGATTTCCATAGCGGCTTCCTGATCCAAATGCGCGATGCTCGCCGCAGCATGTTCAACCCAAAAGATGGTTTCCCATTGCGTATAGTTGAAGATATGGTCAAAGAACTTGCAGCGCTTTGTCGTCATCTTGCGAGCCATACGGCAGGCGTATTGCGACAAAGGCGCTTCTGCTGGGTACGGTCTCCATTTATCGTATTGTCCGGCCAGCTCGTTCATGTCCTCTTCGATCTGCTCTGGAACAAAAAGCTCCTCGCGCGGAAGTCCGGGGCCGGCAACTCCATTAGTCATGGTTTCAACCATGGGCCAATGAGGAATGCCAATCCCCCAGAATCCGGGAGGAGACAAATCTTTCATTTCTTTGGGGAATACGTCGAGAGTACGATCTGTAGGACTGAATTCAGCAGCCTCGATTATTTCTGAGTCTCCATTAACAAATCGACTCTTGATAAAAGAGGCATAAGAGATACCGGGAACGGCTATTAAAACATTGATGCTCCCACCGTGAACGGCGGGATTCTGTTTAGTAGGCATGTTGAAGCCCCTTCCCAGCATAGGGACGTATCACGTTATCCTCTGCACTAAATTTCGTCGTCATATACTTACCTCTGAGAAGCGAGATTTCCTATCGGAAACTCTATAAAAGCCTACATCCAAAAACAGGGCGCGGCTAACCCCCCCTAAACGGCGGGATTGCGCCGCGTCGTATCTACTCCCATGGTTGCTATGCCTCTCAATACAGATTGTACAATCATGGTCATTTTTATAGTTTGTTCTTTACTGATGCAGCAATGGCCGTCGTATTGTAGCCTCGAATCATATCGATAACTTCAACAGATCCGCCATACTTTAAGACTTCCTTGGCTTCTGGTCCGTTCATTCCATATTCGCTTGTTGTAATATAGACGTCAGGTTTGATTGCGTTGACGACATTAATACAGCTCGCCTCATGCGCCTCTACAACGAAGTCTACAAAGCGATTGGATTCAACCATTCCCATGCGTCCGATCTCATCAATAAATGGTCGAACCTTGCCCTTGATTTGACGAACTGAAGAATCGGCATTAACTGCAACGAACAAAATTTCGCAACGACTGCGGGCCTGACGTAGTAATTCTACATGGCCCAGATGCATTAGATCAAAACAACCGTTGACCATGCCGATCTTTCGGCCCTCGCAGCGATAGGATGAAGCGATGACCATGGCGCGATCTGGAGTCAGAATCCGATCTTGATTTTCAAACTTGAAGAAATTGGTTAATAAGGAGCGCATCTCTGCGTCGCCAATCTTTCCGCCAAGAATATGGCGATAAGAATCCGAGTCTTCATGATGGGTCGAGACTTCGATGATTGTTGAGTCGCGCAGCGCTGTAAAGCGATGCCATAGTCCGGGAGTAATCCGAATGCGTTCATTGTCCTTCATCCAAATGCCATGAAGCTGATCTGGCTCATTGCCGGTCTCGAACCAGACAAGCCCGCCTGAAACCAACAGCGTTTCATCCTTGATCTTATGCATATGAACGGAACAGCGATGCTCTTCATAGACTAACATTCGCTTGCCGCAATAGCTTTCTGTATTTACTAAAATGTCTTCATAACCCCAATTTTTTGGTACTATCATAATCATTTCCTCTTATCAATTGCAGATACTAACGCCATGGTAAATACGAATTTGACTTTCCGCAGGGCTTGCCCTGCGGATTCTTCATTCGTTGACCGAACTTGCTACCAACTTCTTCTCTGCATATGCCTTGTTTTTGGTTTCAAGTGCCCAGTCGTAGACGAACCTGACGCAGCCGAAGTGCTTATTGAGAAGCACTTCTTGGCTGTGTGTGGGCATGAGTCTGTAATGGAACGCTTTGAACATATGTTAGATACTATTTCCTTCATGAATTTGAGGAATTATTTTCATTGCTACCGAATGGCGGCTTACATCCGCAAGGCAAGCCCTCGCTTCGCTCGCCGTTGAGTACAACGGTTGCGGTTTTACGCCGCCCGTATAATTCCATACAAAAATGCTAACGGCGCTGGTCGTACGAAGAACCCGGCAATAAAACAAATTAACATAAATCTTCTTTCATCCGCACATTCTTTTCCCAATATGGACTTTACTCAACTCTGCCTGCTCGCAAAACTTCTCGGCCTTTTCATCGCCCAGCGCTCTGGCGATGTCGGCTAGAAATGGCATATCGGCGTTCCGAGGCAGAAGAACGCTCCCGTCAGGATTAATAGTAATGACGACCGTTACCTCGTCGTTACTGTTACCTTGATCTGAATCTTCCCGTTCTTCATTTCGCATGATTTTAATTGATGTCCGTAATTCTTTTGAATAGCCTTCAAAGTCGCGCGCTTCGCATAGAATTGGTCAAGTTCTCCTGTCCCATTCAATGCCTTGGACAAGACTCGCTTTCCCAGCCCGTTATAAATACCTCTGGTTGAGACGATGGTTTTATAAGATCCGTTTTCCAACTTCTCAAATCCAATGTCAATTGCGCCGTTCTTAACAATGATATTGGCTTTATGTTGGGCGATCTTATCGCTGCCCTCTAGCTGTTGGGCTTCGGCATAGACGAAGATTTGATCCGGCGGAACGCCAATATCTCCTAATGCCTCTTTCAATGTTTCAGCGCAAGTAAACTTCGTTTCGCATAATACTGTTTCGCTCATATAATACTCTCCATACTTCTATTTTTAGGAATTTTAATCCCATGTTGCTGCATACATGCGACGCCTGTTGCGGTTGCTTTCAAGATAGACTTGAGAGATTCCGCATCGCCGCTTTTCATCCAGTCATTTTCCGCCTTCTCAAGCAGCTTCCTCATTATCAACAGCCATTCAGGAACCGAATGCTTATGGTCATCAATATGACCCAATTTTTTGTCTTGAAAGTTCCGTTCTTCATGAAGCGCGTCGAAGATTTCTTCTTGGTCAACAGCCATTTTTTCTGCTTTCCCTTTGATTCCAGATTCGCCAATCGGCTTACTTAATATCCGCTCGATGGCATTTATTGAATATCGTCCCAAGTCATTACTCTCTGCTTTATCAAGCTCCGCATTGCCCCTGAGCATTCGTTTGCCCGATCTTCTGCTGCTTGTTGTAAAACTCGGCCTTCTTAGTTGTATTCTTTGCCTGCCCAACAGCCTTGATATATTCGGCTAGGGCCTGCTCGCAACCAATCCCATTAAATCCTTGACCGTCAATAAGAACGGTTCCGTCGTCATTAATAGTAATTTCAATCTCTGGCATAATTACCTCATTCCTTGCTTCGCATAAGCGAAGATATAAAGCGATGCATTAATCGCCATTCGTCCTTGTCTTCCGATCTGAGCGCTTCTTGTAATTGCCCCATCTTATATAAAGCATCATACGCCCAATTCGGTCCTCTGCCTGCTTCTCTCAACTCCTGACAAGAATACCAAAGCGATTTGGGATTGGAGTACATAGCGACAGTTTCTCCGTCGCGACGAGAATAACGCCCCCATCGATCATCATCGACAACCTCATAAAGAGCATTGCCATGCTTGTCTTTTTTGTCGGAAGATTCCCATTTTTTCAGCTCAGCTACTTTGTTCTTTATTGCTTCAAAATTACAGTTCCCGGCTTGAGCAATTGCAAGCCGCGTAATCCAATCCTCGAAATAGCCGCAAATTTTAATCGCCGGCTCTCCTCGGTCCAGAAGACGCTGCAAATACTCATGAGCGCGCTCTCCTTCATTCTTCAATATGAATTGGGCCAGTTCCTTGACGTCCGTAGTCCCGCTGCCGAAACTGCCCATCTCGACAACTCTCAATGAAATATGACCGTCTTCAGTCAAATTCCCCAACTTTTGCAACTCGTTTTGAATCAGGCCGGGATTGAAATCAGTCATGTCTGCCAACATCATGCAGGCAGGCTTGTCAACCTTTAATCCAAGGATTTGGCCTTGAGCCGTAATCCAATCAACGGCATTGGCCTTTGTTAGATCGAACGCCTCTTCTGCCTTACCAAGCGCCTTTGCGGCCTTATAGAGCGTACTGCCGCGATCAGGACGAGCGATGACGATAAAGCAAACCGTAGGAGCCAACCGCTCCAATTCTTTGACAAGTCTTGGATGATAATCTCCTGAGTTCTTCTTAAATGGAACCCCGAAGGTATAGATGATGATGCCGGGACTAAACATCGTCGCGCTGCTCAACATGCTCAAGAGCGCCTTAAATGCTTCGTCTTGACTATCGTAAGCGTCTTCGCGGAAACGAATCCAGTCGAAGTCGGTATACTTCTTCCGGCCGGACTCCAACTTCGCTTTAACTGCAAGCTGGTCCGTATCGTCCATCCAATAGACTCTTGTATCCATTACTCTTTATCTTTCTTTGCGGTAAACCAGATCAATCCGTCTTTAGGTACGGTTAATGGAGAAAGTCCAAATTCTTTGCTCCAACGTTGAATAGCAGTCCAAAGAGAGAGGTCGCCCGGATCGCCCTGCATTCTTCTGACGCCGGCGCTTAGATCATTAATGTTTTGAGCCAGCGACTTCATCAATGGCTCTTTGCCTTGATAGTCATCCTGACAGGTCCAACGAAGCTGGTCGTCCCGGCCTGTTCGGTTCCGGGCAAACGGCGGGCAAGTAGAGCGGTAGCATACCCGTAGATCAAAGAGCAGTCCGCCATATGGATAAAACCCGTTCTCGTCTTTGTAAGCGGAGACATATGGATCAAGGTTTCCTGCCGATGACTTGCCGCTCTCTTGAATTTCATTGTCGCGAAAAATCATAAATAACGGCAATTCGAAATGATGCTGAATCGCAATGTAATTCCTGATTAAACGGATTCTACATCCGGTAGATAGGAATTGATTCATCTGCGGCTGATCTTTGAATTCAATGAAGGCTTCGTTATTGTTGATCTTTACCAAGATGTCAGCAAGGCGGAGATCCTTGAGATTATCGCGATCAATCCATGCGTCCAAGAGCGGCTGCGCTCTCGGGCAGGATTCTTTATCTAATCCGGCTTCGGCGTAACAGCCTAGACTTGCTAAGATGGGGAGTAGCGCGGACGCTATCTCCCCATCATTAACGCCTAATTTCTGTCGGAAGCCTGTTCGATCTGAATTGTAGATCGTTGGGAACCTTGAATTACCATCATGCTTCGTCATTGGCTTGCTGAATAATCATTGGAGGGAAGTAAACAGTCAGATTCGGCGAAAGAATCATACAGGTCAACGACTGCTTGCCGGAGAACTTCCAGATAATTTCATCTGTCTCCGCGTTATTGACGGCCTGAGTCAAAAACTGACTCGATATGTCAAAGTCAAAGTCGTCGCCTTCGATATCGGTAATCGGAAGAGCCAGCCCTTTGCTTGCGCCGCGGCCTGCTTCTTTCTTGGAGAAGAAGAGCGCCTTCTGTTTGGTATCGAGAACGACTTCAGTCTTCGCAGGCTGGAAGATCTCCAGCTTATTGCAAAGCGGCTTGATCTGCTGCGTTTTCATCTTGCAGACGTTGCGATAGCTCAGACTCTTGATGCCCTTTTCAAACTTGGCGAAAGCCTCGTTCGAACAAGTAATGCGGAAGTAGACAGCGCCTACGACAGTATCGCCGCCATAAACGATATCCTGCGAGAAGACGGCCGTTCCCGGACTGCCTTCATTGTAGATGATCTCGACGTTTTGCTCGGGATTCAACAACCTAGAAGCCAAGAAGGCTGCGCTATATGGAATGTTCATTGAGAAGTCATCAGAAGCGCTTGCGGCCTCTGCTTTGACAATCGCAAGCTGGTACTTGTTTGTCGCAGCGACTTCATAGAGAGTCATGTTTGCGTTTTTGCTTGTTCTGACCATGACATTGCGGAACTTTGTATCGCCCAGATCCTTACCGACCGCGATACCAACCTGCCGTATATGCTTGGCGAATTCTCCCGCATTGACCGTCAAGCGGTTCTTGCCTTTGAGATCGATAGCGGGATTTGTCGGGACGTCAATAGAAGCGGTATCGACGACCGGGATCGCCCATTCTTCCTTGCCGTTGAGGCTATTGTTCCAGCTTAGGACCCAATTGCCGAGAAGGACAACTGGAGCGTCTTCGGGCTTTGCGCCCTTGACCGTTTCGCCAGCGGCCGTCTTGTCGAAGTCTATATTGACCATGTCCATGACGGTACTGCGGGCAAGGATTTCTTTGAGGACGTCGCCCTTGAGGACGAATGTTCCATCTGAATCGACCTTCAGAAGATCTCCAGCTTTGTCAATTACGACTTTGATGGAGATCTCCTGACTGGTCAGAACAACTTCGAGCTTCTTTCCTGCGGTCTTAACTACGAGATATTGAGAGGGATCAGTAGGGCTGCTGGCTTTAAGCAGTCCGCCCGCAGGCCATCGAACAGCCTCGGTAAGCAAATTCTTCTGAGTCTGGAACAAACGCATTATTTAATTCTCCAATTCATCCATCGTCGGAGTCTTCGTCATACGCATCGGCGTCTCCGCCGCTCTGACGCAACTCTTCTTCGATTTCAATCGCCTTTTTCTTAATTCTGCATAAGGCGTTATCAATTACTTTACAATCTACCCTGTTCTTGCCTCGACGATGTTTATTCATCTCCTTAACAATGTCGAGATAGCTCATGTTCTGTAGGTAGCATTCCAGAACATGTTTTTCTAAGGATGTTAATTTGCCGAGCAGGCTCAGCTTGAGCCTTGCATGCATTTCGAGCCTTGTAAACGAATCGACTACATCCTCTTCGCCATTGTATTTCCAAGTATCGAGGAAATCGGATAGCGGAACTGCTCCGTCATCTTTGTCATTCGCGGCGGTTGAATCCAGCGAACAGGCATTATTCAAAGCCTTGCTTTTATTGTTATTCGCTGACTTCAATACCGTAATGATATGCCTGCGAATACAAAGCTTCGCGAAGCTTAAAAACGCGCCTTTCTCTTCCCTGTAATCAGGAATGGCCTTGGTACTAAGGGCCAACAATCCTTCCTGATAAACGTCATCGCTGTTATTCCCGGCGATTCTAAATTTCTTGAGCGAGAGATGTTGCAGGTATGTATGCAGAGTTTTGACTATCTGCTCGAATGCCTCATCATCGTTTCCTTCTTTCGCTCGCTTTACCCATTCTTCTAACTTCTCGTTTTCCGCTTTTTGCGGACCCGACATTCTTCCCATAAGTAGTATGGGCCGTAGTTCGTTTCGTTATGCATTGTCTGACGTTTCAATAAATGATTGATGAAAAGCGTTTGCCTCGAATTAGGCCGCTCCTCCCTTCTCTGTTGCCGCTGCTATAGCCGCCTTGTAATTCTTCAAATCGAAGTACATGGCCGTATATGCAATATTTACAAGTTTTTGCGCATTCTCTTTATATACAACGCGTCGTGCGTACTTATCCAATAATTCTTCCCATTTTATTAACAATTTTCGGAAATTGGACTTTCCGAGAACGTTTGCCAGCTTATCTCTGGCATCAACTACTGCATTAACTTCATCTGGCAAATAGCCAGTTCGTTCAATATCAAACCCATTTACTCCAAACATCATCATGTCATGGATAAATGAGGCGATTTGAGCGAAAAATTCTTCTGGCGGAACGCCAATAGAAATTGCGTCTGAGCTGGCCTTCAGCCCGGCCAGTAGGTTCCCATCGATCAGGCTGTTAACGAAGTCGGAAACGGTCCTCTTGTTCGTTACGCCCAAAATTAAAGAGACAGTATTTGCCGTAATACGCTCGCCAACGCCATTAACCTTTTCTAATTTTGAAATTGCGTTGCGGACGGAGCCTCTGGAGGCGGAGACGATCATTCGTAGGGCATCGTCATCAATCTCTATTTGCTCGGTCATGGCAATACTGCGGATTTGTTTGACCATCTCCTCGGAAGGGACGGCCTTGAAATCAAAGCATTGACAGCGAGTCTTAATGGCTTCTTGGACTTTGCGGGAATCAGTCGTACATAGGACGAAAATGGCATGATGCGGCGGTTCCTCAAGAATCTTCAGGAGCGCTCCCCATGCCTCATTGGTCAACTGATGACATTCGTCGATAATATAGACTTTCTTACGCATTTCCAGAGGAGCCATATAGGCTTTTTCTCTGATTTCCTTGATGTCATCGATACCGCGAGTACTGGCGGCATCCATCTCGAAAACATCCATGTTGTTCTTACCGCTAATGATCTGAACAACCCTTGGATCGTCAAGAGACGGCTCGGTTGTCGGCTTCTCGGTAGCATTAACCATCGCCGCCAAAATTCTGGCGACAGTAGTCTTTCCGGTCCCTGCTGGACCGATAAAGAGGTAGGCATGAACGAGATTGTTTTTAGCAACCTGATTCGCCAATATCTTTTTAATATGCTCTTGTCCGCAAACCATACTTAATTTGTAAGGACGATACTTATTATACAGCGCCATTTGAGAACCTTAATCGAAGTTGGACCAAGCCGTCGTATGAACTACCCAGCCGCTAAAGACGGCTGGGTTTCCGATAACGGACTCCCATCGCCTTTTGAACAGCCAGATTTCCGAGCCAATCGGCTGCCTACTACCTTTTGAGTAG
>Ga0163144_10007275_pt1 | contig 24290 bp, 20 predicted proteins | sample OliLak19BULKMAT1_FD_123175 | JGI IMG/M metagenome (GOLD analysis project Ga0163144, IMG submission 123175) | Freshwater microbial mat bacterial communities from Lake Vanda, McMurdo Dry Valleys, Antarctica - Oligotrophic Lake LV.19.BULKMAT1 | ecosystem: Environmental > Aquatic > Freshwater >...
CCAACCGCGCCAACACCTCGAACGCCCTACTCATGAGCTTCTTCTAGGCGTGGATCGAGAGCTTCAAGCCCGCGGCTTGCGCGCGACCATCGCGTAACCCTGGCAGACCGCCGTGTCGTTCGTCAGCTTCGACAGGCCGAAGAACAGGACCTGCACGAGCGCCGTGAACGGCAACACCAGCACGCTGCGCCAGCGCGACAGGATCACGCTGCCGTCGCTCTGCAGGCGTGACGCGCCGAGCGAGCGCAGCAGCCACTGCGAGAGGAGCGCGCCGATGGCCGAGGCGAAGTTGCCGCGCGATGTGATCGACTCGACCTCGAGGCCGGCCTCTTCCGCGAAGACACGCAGCGAGCTCGGCGTGAAGCGGAAGTAGTCGCTCGGTAGCTCGTGCAGCGGCTGGATGAACGGCACCGTGATCAACACCGCCCCGCCGGGCTTTGTTACGCGGGCCATCTCGCGCACGAACAACTCGGGGTGGGGGACGTGTTCGAGGACCTCGGTCGCGAGCACCGCGTCGAGGCTCGAAGTTCGAAACGGCAGGCGTCGGCCGTCACCGAAGACCTGCACCGCGATCTTTACGACGTCGAGGATGGACCACATCCCGGGGTGTTTGTCGAGGGCCGACGGCGGGTACTCTAGGCCGATGTAGCGCTCGATGAAGGGCTCGAACAGCTCGCGGTAGGGCGCCTCGGACACGCCAATGTCGAGCATGCGGCCGCTCGCCGTGCGCGCGATGCGCTGGACCGAACGCCGCAACATCAAGCGGTCAAGCCAGTACGGGTTGAGCGGCGTCCGCTTGCGCCACGCGTTGAGCCGCGTGAGGCGCGAGCTTCGGTAGACGACGACTCCGACGCGGCGTGACTCGGACATGGGGCGGAAGTACACGGGCGGCGAGGCTCAGCGGGGCCGCTGGAAGGCCCGCGCGAGGGTCAAATCCTGACCCTGGTAGCTGCCACCGTCTCGGCCCTGACCGTAGATTTGATCGGGTCGACCCGAGGCGCGGAAGAACTTGAGTCGGAAGAAAACCTGCCCGTCCTCGACCAGGAACGGGACGTCGTGGGCGCGCACCTCGAGTACTGCCGGCGTGCCGTTGCCGATGGGTTGCCCCGCGGCGTCCTCGCGCCAGCCGAAGCCGTTGTCGAAGAAGCCCGCGTAGTTGTTGCGCAGCTCGCCGATGCCGATGTCGACGGGCAACATCTCGGCGGCGTACAGCGGCGGGACGCGCAAGCGGTGACGGCTCGCGAAGATGTAGAAGCTGCCCGGCGCGAGAATGCAGCGACCGCCCGGCGCGTGCACGGGCTCCCAGAACGCGCGCGGATCGTGCGCGCCCTCGGCGCTGAACGCGAGCACGTCGGTGTGTTGCGAGGCGCGCCAACCCGCGGGGTCACGGCCGGCGAGGCCGAGGTCGAGCAGCAGCCCGCCGTCGTGGTCGAAACGCAGCTCGTGCGGCTCGAGCGCGCGCTCGCCGTCGAACACGAGCGGCGTCACGCGGCATAACGCGCGCAGCTCATCGGTCGAGAGCCCCGCCTCGCCGCGCGTCAAACGCAGCTGCGCCAAACGATCGCCGCGCCGCAAACGCACGGGGAACGACAGCGGCGCGATCTCGAGCCACAGCGGCCCGCGGTAACCGTGCGGCGCCTCGTCGAAACGAGCGTGCCCCGGGCACAGGATGCGCGTGAAGAGGTCGCAGCGTCCCGTCGATGAGCGCGGGTTGAAGCGCCCGGCGAGGTCACTAGGTAGCGCCAATTGCTCCTCGAGTTTCACCAGATACACGAGCCCGCGTTCGAGCACGCCGCCATCGCCTTCGAGGGACACCGTGCTCGTGGCGAGCGTCGCGAGGCGCTCCTCGATCGTCGCCTCGCCCGGCAAGAACCCCGCCCGAACGCGGTGCGCGGTCGACCCGAGCCGCAGGTCGAGGCTCGCGGGCTGGAACTGCGCGGGCGCGATCGGCGGCGCGCCGTGCCCGACGCGCAGCGCACTCCCGACGAGGGCCGCGAGCTCGCGATCCACGAGAATCGCGCCCTCCTGGACCCGACCACGGGTGGGATTCGATGCGGCGCCTAGTCGCGACTGGCTGGGCCGGTCGTGGGGCGTCGCGCCGAGGGGCTGGGCGGCGGAAGGGCCGGCCGAAGACGGCTCGTGCATGGCCCAGAGGTTAGCGGAGCCGGTCCCGTAGTGGGCGAGGCCATGTGGGGTCCGGAGTGGAGCCCAGCGGCCCTCGCGGTTACCCTCTTCGGCCCCTTCAATTTCGGCCCCTTCAACGCCCCCTGTCGCGCGCCCATTCACGGGTCGCGTTCGTCGCGGGCGCCGATCTCACGCGAGCCCACGATGAACATCCACGAGTACCAGGCCAAGGAGCTGTTTCGCGCAGCCGGCCTCGCCGTGCCCGACGGGCGCGTCTGTGAAACGCCCGAAGAAGCGGCGGCGGCCTACGAGGCCCTGCCGACCGACATCTGCGTCGTGAAGGCGCAGATCCACGCGGGAGGCCGCGGCAAGGGCGGCGGCGTCAAGCTCGTCAAGAGCGCTGCGGAGGCCAAGGCTGCCGCCGAGGCGATCCTCGGCATGATGCTCAAGACGCCGCAGACCGGGCCCGAGGGCCAGCTCGTCAAGAAGGTGTGGGTCGAAGAGGGCTCCGCGATCGCCGACGAGCTGTACGTCGGCATCGTCGTCGACCGCGCGGTCGGTGGGCCTGTGATGATGGCCTCCTCTGAAGGCGGCATGGACATCGAAGAGGTCGCCGAGCACTCGCCCGAGAAGATCCTGAAGGCGCCGTTCTCGACGGTGAAAGGGCTCGCGAAGGCGGACGCCGAGCGGCTCTCCAGAGGCATCGGCGTGCCGGCGAAGCTCGTGCCGCAAGCGGTCGAGTTCCTGCAGGGGCTCGCGACGCTCTTCTGCAAATACGACTGCTCGCTCGCCGAGATCAACCCGCTCGTCGTCACGAAAGACGGCGTCGTGCGCGCCCTCGACGCGAAGCTCAACTTCGACGATAACGCGCTGTTTCGCCACCCCGAGATCGTCGCGCTGCGCGACCTCGACGAAGAGGACGCGCGCGAGATCGAGGCCAGCAAGTTCGACCTCTCGTACATCGCGCTCGACGGCAACATCGGCTGCATGGTGAACGGCGCCGGCCTCGCGATGTCGACGATGGACGTCATCCAGCTCTACGGCAGCGCGCCGGCGAACTTTCTCGACGTCGGCGGCGGCGCGACGACCGAGAAGGTCACCGCGGCCTTCAAGATCGTGTTGTCGGACCCCAAGGTGAAAGGCGTACTCGTCAACATCTTCGGCGGCATCATGAAGTGCGACGTGATCGCCAATGGCGTGATCGCGGCGGTCAAACAAGTCCAGCTCGGCGTGCCGCTCGTCGTGCGCCTCGAGGGCACGAACGTCGAGCTCGGCAAGCAGCTCCTGCGCGACTCTGGACTGCCCATCATCCCCGCGGACGACCTGGACGACGCCGCCCAGAAGATCTGCAAGGCCGTGCAAGGAGCCTGATCCCATGAGCATCTTCGTCGACAAGAACACTAAGGTCATCTGCCAGGGCTTCACCGGCAAGACGGGCACCTTCCACAGCCAACAGGCGATCGAGTACGGCACCCGCATGGTCGGCGGCGTGAACCCGTCGAAAGCGGGCACGACGCACCTCGACCTGCCCGTCTTTGGCACCGTGCGTGAGGCGCGCGAGGCCACCGGCGCGAACGCGACCGCGATCTACGTCCCGCCGCCGTTCGCGGCCGACGCGATGATCGAGGCGATCGAGGCCGGCATCGAGCTGCTCGTCACGATCACCGAGGGCATCCCGGTGCTCGACATGGTGCGCGTCAAGGACGCGCTGAAGGGGACCAAGTCGCGCCTCGTCGGGCCGAACTGCCCCGGCGTCATCACGCCGAACCAGTGCAAGATCGGCATCATGCCGGGCTACATCCATAAACCCGGCCGCGTCGGCGTCGTGTCGCGCTCGGGCACGCTCACGTACGAGGCGGTGTTCCAGCTCACCGCGCGCGGCATCGGCCAATCGTCGTGTGTCGGCATCGGCGGCGACCCAATCAACGGGACGAACTTCGTCGACGTGCTGACGGCCTTCAACGCGGACCCCGAGACGGACGCGATCATCATGATCGGTGAGATCGGCGGCTCGGCGGAGGAAGAGGCGGCCGACTACATCAAGGCCAACGTCAAGAAGCCGATGGTCGGCTTCATCGCGGGCCAGACCGCGCCTCCCGGGCGCCGCATGGGCCACGCGGGCGCGATCATCTCGGGCGGCAAAGGCACGGCGAAGGAGAAGGTCAAGGCCCTCGAGGCCGCCGGCGTTCTCATGAGCCCGAGCCCCGCGCGCCTCGGCGAGATGATGGAGAAGCGCCTCAAAGAGGCGGGTCTCTTCGCGAAGGTCTGAGCGCCCGCGGAAGTCGGAACAGCCGCGGCGATCGTTATGCTCCCCCGCGGCATGTCTGTCCTACCCGCGATTCGCGCTCTCCATCCTGAGCTGACCGCTTGGCGCCAGGACTTCCACCGGCACCCTGAGCTCGGTTACCAAGAGGTCCGCACGGCCGCGCTCGTCGCCGAGCGCCTCGAGTCCTTCGGGCTCGAGGTGCACACGGGCATCGGCCGCACGGGCGTTGTAGGGGTTTTGCGCGGCGCGCGCGAGGGAGCGCGCACCATCGCGCTGCGCGCTGATATGGACGCGCTGCCGATGTACGAAGAGAACACCTTCGCGCATGCCTCCAGCAAGCCCGGCGTGTTCCACGGCTGCGGCCATGACGGACACACGACGATGCTGCTCGGCGCCGCGCGTCACCTCGCGGCGCACCCGGACTTCGCGGGCACCGTGGTGTTCGTGTTCCAGCCCGCCGAGGAGGGCCTCGCCGGCGGCAAGGCGATGCTCGACGACGGGCTGTTCGAACGCTTTCCGTGCGACGAGGTCTACGGGCTCCACAACTGGCCCGGTGAGCCGCTCGGCGTCGCGGTGACGCGCGCGGGTCCGATGATGGCGGCGAGCGACCTGTTCGACATCGAGGTCACGGGCCTCGGTGGGCACGCCGCGATGCCGCACCGTACCGTCGACCCGATCGTCGTCGCGGCGCACATCGTGACGGCGCTCCAGACGCTCGTGTCGCGCAGCGTCGACCCCGTCGACGCGGCGGTCGTGTCGGTCACCGCGATCGAGGCCGGCAGCACGTACAACGTGATCCCGCGCAGCGCGCGGCTGAAGGGCACCGCGCGGACGTTTGTGCCGGCGACGCGTGACCTCGTCGAGGCCGGCATCACGCGCATCGCGCAGCAGGTCGCGGCGGCCTTCGAGGCCACTGCGGAGGTGCGCTACCGGCGGAACTACCCACCCACGGTCAACAGCGTGCGCGAGACCGCCTTCGCGCACGAAGCGGCAGAGGCCGTGCTCGGCGCGGACCACGTCTTCGGCGACCGGCCGCCGTGCATGGGCGGCGAGGACTTCGCGTTCCTCCTCGAGCAGCGGCCAGGGAGCTACATCTGGCTCGGGCAGGGCGACGGCATTGGCACGCCGAACGTGCACCACCCGCGATACGACTTCAACGACGAACTCCTGCCGATCGGCGTCGGGTACTGGGCCGCGCTCGTCGCGGCTCGCCTGCGTTGAGCCTCGCCATCCGCCAACTACGAGTCTGTTTGTGAACACCGCCGAATCCGAGACCCAGCCGAGCGCAGTGCGCGCTGACATCGACCAGGACCGCGGCGTACTCGTCGGCGTGGCGGTCGGCCTGACGATGCTATTCCTGTTGCAGGGCTTGATCGCCGGCGCCTACCAGGTCGCTACGCGCTTCGAGGGGGACGCGCTCGGGCCCCTGCGCTTCGCGGGCTTCACGCAGCTCATGTACGTCGCGCCCTCGGTGCTGCTGTTCGTGAACCGCAGGTGCCCGAAGATGGCGCTCGGCGCGGCGCTCGTCGCGGGCACGGTCTTCGTCGCGAACATCGTCTTCATCATCTTTCGCGGCTGAGCCTATTCGCTCGGCCGCACGCAGCCGAGGCTCGAAGGTGAGGCCCGCTCACGAGACCCTTCAGCGCGGCGCGCCGAGGTCGATCCCGAGCGCGCGGAGCTGGGCGTCGGCCTGCGGCGCCCAACCTCGATTCGCGAGCGGACTCGCCGGCGATGGATGCAGAACCGTGCCGAAGCGCGGCGCAGGATCCAGCGCCCCAAGCGCGCCACGCGCGCGATCTTCGGCGAACTTGCCGACGCCGATGACGAGGCCCGGGCGCAGCCAACCGACGACCGCGCGCAGCGCGTCGTCGCACGCGGCGTAGAGCGCCTCGCGCTCGGCCGCTGGCAGCTTGTCGGGCGTGCGGTTCTTGCCCGACTCCTCCATGAAGACGAGCGGGCAGTAGTTCCACACGAAGAGGCGCTCGAAGAAGCGCTCGGGGCTCGCGCAGCGCTCCTGGGCGAGGCCCCAGAGGCGCCGCCCGCTCACCTCGCTGCGCGGGCACGCGAAGCCCTCGATGGGGCGTTTCGGGTGTTCGTTCGCGGGCCGTTCGACGGGCTCTTCGATGCCGAGCCAGTCGCGCACGACCGCGACCTCGCCGAACGGCACCCCCGTCTGCGCCATGCCGTAGGGACCGGGGTTCATGCCGAGCAAGAGGCCCTCGACGCGTTGCCGCGCGAAGCGCTCGAGGTACCGCGCGAGCGGGCGCCGCGCGTATACGAGCGGGTTGTAGACGTGGGTGGTCGGCTCGGTGAACTCGAGGGCGTCGACGGCGCGCGCCAGCTCGTCGACGATGTCGAGCAGCAGGGATGTGGGGTCCGCGCCGCGCGGGGTTGGTCTCTTGGGGCTCACGGCGGCGAGTGTAGCCCGCTCGCGTGTGGCCTCCCGGGGCCTTCCGTCCCCGGCGGTTCAACAGTCGGCGGAGTGGGCTAATCTAAGGCCCATGGCGTTCATTCGAGGCCTCTGGCAACAGCTGACCCTGGGCCTTCGCAGGCTCTTCGCGAAGTCGGGCGGCAACTACCTTTGTGACACCTGCAAGTTCGATTACGGCGACGCGTGCCGCCGTCCCGAGCGTCCGAACGCGCGGGTCTGCCCCGACTACAAGCGGCGGTGAGCGAGAGGCTTGCCGCACGCGTTCATGGGGTCGAAACCAGAGGTACCGAACCCGACCCAAAAAGAAGGCGAGAGTCGCGCGCGCGCGGAGCGCGCGCGACTCTCGCCTTCTTTTTGGGTCGGGTTCGGTACCTCTGGTTTCGACCCCATGAACGACCCCGTTACTCGCCGCTCCGGTCGAGCTCGCGCGCGAGCTCCGGCGTCAGCCTGCGCTCGAAGCGCGGCAACTGCTCCGCGCGCAGCTGTTCGAGCGTGCCCGCGCGAATCGCGTCGCGCACGAGGTCCATCACGTGGTGGAAGAACGCCAAGTTCTGCAGCGTGAGCAACATCCCCGCCAGCATCTCGTCGGACACCGCGTAGTGCCGCAATACCGCCAGCGGGAACGCGCTCACGTGCGGCACTTCGAGGCCCGGATCGAGCGGCCCGTCGTAATCCTTCCAGCCACCGTTGCGCACATTCACTTTGCCGCGCGTCGTCCACACCTGATGGTTGCGGCCATGCCGCGTGGGCGTCACGCAGTCGAACAGGTCGATGCCGCGCGCGACGGCGTCGAGGAAGTCACGCGGCGTGCCGACTCCCATCAGGTAACGGGGGCGATCTTCCGGCAAGCGCGGCGCCGCGGCCTCGACCGCGATCAGCATCTGCTCGCGATCTTCGCCGACGCTCACGCCGCCGATCGCGTTGCCGACAAAACCGTGCGCCGCGACCGCGTCGACGCTCGCCGCGCGCAGGTCCGGGAACGCGCCGCCCTGCACGATGCCGAAGAGCGCTTGCCCCGTCGCGAGGCCGCCGTCGGCGTCGTAGCGCGCGCGGCAACGGTCGAGCCAGCGGTGGGTGCGCGCCGTCGCGTCCTCGACCTGGCGGCGGTCGGTCGGATCCGCCGGGCAGTGGTCGAACGCCATGAACACGTCCGCGCCGAGGGCGCGCTGTATCTCGACCGCGCGCTCAGGCGACAGGTGGATGCGCGCCCCGTCGACGATCGACTGGAACGTCACGCCGTCCTCGTTCAGCGTGCGCAGGTCGGCCATGCTGAACACCTGGTACCCGCCCGAATCGGTGAGGATCGGGCCGTTCCAGGCCATGAAACGATGCAGGCCCCCGAGGGCTTGCACCGCGCCTTCGCCAGGTCGCAGGTGTAAGTGCAACGTGTTCGCGAGGATCATCGTCGAGCCGACCGCGGCGAGGTCCCGCGGCAGCACGCCTTTGACAGTCCCGCGTGTGCCGACCGGCATGAACGCCGGGGTCGGCACGACGCCATGCGGAGTCGTGAAGCGGCCCACGCGGGCCGGCCCGTCGTGCGCGCGCGCGAGCACCTCGAAGCCGAAGGGGCCGTGAGGCGTGTCGAACGACGAGCGCGGAAGTGGACGCACCACGTGGCCGGCGTCGCCCGTCACTCGCGGTAAGCCGCCTCGACGGCGCGCGCGGGCCCGAGTCGAACGAGCCGCGCGTCAGGGTAATACACCGCCAAGATGGCCTCGGCCGTGAGCCCCGAGCGCGCGAGATCGCGCGCGCCCTCCTGGCACAAGCCGACGCCGTGCCCGCGGCCGAGGCCCTCGAGCACGAGACCGCCCTGGATCGGCTGGCCGAATGGCGGCACGGCGCGCACGAGGCGCGCGCTCTTCACGTTGCTGTACCCGAACGCGCGCCGCAACGCGTCACACGTCACGACCTGCACGCCCTTCGGGCCGCGCACTTGCGCGTCGATCCAACGCCCGCTCGTATCGAGGCGACGCGGCGCGACGGCGCTGATCGCGCCACCGAGTCCGAGCGCTTCGCCTGCGCGCGCGAGGGCCTCCATCGGGATCGTGACGCTCCACGCGAGCGGGCGCGCCGCGTCGGGCGCGCCGGCCTCGGCCTCGCGTGCCGCGCGCGCGCGACAGGACTCGCACGCGACGCTCTTCGGGCCCGGGCCTGGCTCGGGGAAGATATCGCTGAAGGCCGCGGTCGAGCCGCCGCACGAGGCGTGGAAACGCGCCTCTTCGAGGCCGTCGCCGCGCCAGAGCACGATACCCGCCGTCGCGCGGACGGCGGCGTCGAGGCGCTCGGCCACGGCACGTTCACCCGCGGACTTCGCTTGATAGAGGCCGCGGTAAGCCTGATCGAGCACTCCATCGACGAGCTCGGCGGGCGCGCCCGATCTCGTGCGCCGCTCGAGTTGCAGCGCCGCGTACGAGCGCGCCGCGATCGCCTGGGCCTCGAGTTCGCTCGGCGCCGCGCTCCACAGGGGCAGCTCCGCAGCCACGACACCTGCGACGTAGGACTCGAGCGCCACGTCGTTGTAGACACGGAGCCCCGACTGCGGGTGCGGGACGACGACGATCGTGTCCGGGTAAGCGCGCCCTTCGATACGGCGCGGCCCGTGTGGGCTCGCGTGCAGGACGACTTCAGCCTGTCCGGTTGCGCCGACCGCGACCACGCGGTTGCCGTCGCGTCGCAGCGTCAACGGCGTACCATCGCCTTCGAGGATCTCGAGCACGGCGCGGCGTTCGAGGCCTTCGAGGCGCACACGCACCGACGTCGGTAGGCCGCGCACGCCGTTGGTTTCGGCTGCATTTGCGCGCGGAGTCGAGGCGGTGGGGGGGCGAGGCTCGGCCGCGATGCGGCGTGAGCGGTCGACGGTCGGCGCAACGGCGCACGCGCTCGCGAGGGCGAGCGCGGGGATGAGGGATCGGCGGCGGTTGTTTCGCGCGCGTCTCATTCGAACAACCGCCCTTCGGCGGGCGCGACGCGGCCGATCGCGCGCCACCCGCTCGGGCTCAGCATGCGACCCCGAGCGGTCTTGAGCAGGAGGCCTTCACGCAGGAGGTGGGGCTCGAAGACGTCCTCGATCGTGTCGTCGGTCTCGCCAACGACGGCGGCGATGGTCTTCAAAGCGACCGGCCCGCCTGCTTGATCCGCGAGACAGCGCAGCACACGTCGATCCATCTCCTCGAGTCCGAGTGCGTCGACGCCGAGGCGCTCGAGGGTCAGCCGCGCGAGCGGCGGATCGATGCTCTCGGCGCCCGAGACCTGCGCGATGTCGCGCGCGCGGCGCAAGAAGCGACCCGCGATGCGCGGCGTGCCGCGCGCGCGCTCTGCGAGCAGCGTGGCAGCCGCGTGTTCGATGGTCAGGGACAGGAGACGAGCTTGGCGCAAGATGATCTCGGTCAGCTCTTCGGCCGGGTAGGGATCGAGGCGCTCGAAAAGCCCGAAGCGCTCGCGAAAGGGACGTGAGAGGAGACCCTCGCGGGTCGTCGCGCCGACCAACGTGAACGGGCGGATCGTGATCGGCAACACACGCGCGTGCGGTCCGCTGTCGACGGTCATCTCGATGCGGAAGTCCTCCATCGCCGTGTAGAGGTACTCCTCGACCGTGACCGGCACGCGGTGGATCTCGTCGATGAAGAGCACGTCGCCCTGCTGCAGATTCGTCAGGAGGCCGACGAGGTCCTTCGGGCGTTCGAGGGCCGGCCCGGTCGTCGCGTGTAGGCGCGTCCCGAGCTCGGCGGCGAGGATGCGCGCGAGGCTCGTCTTGCCGAGGCCGGGCGGACCCGAGAACAGGATGTGGTCCGGGGGCTCCGCGCGTTGGAGGGCGGCCTCGAGGTGGACCCGCAGGTCCTGGACCACCCGCCCTTGGCCGACGAATTCGTCGAGGCGGGTCGGGCGCAGCCCGGCCTCCAGCGCGCGCTCGGGGGCCGGTTCACCTGCGGCGCCCTCGAAGGCCTCCATATGGAACACATGCTCGTCACCTGCCATCGCCGCACAGGATAGGCCCGGAGCGGTACGGGGGGTACGGAGTCAGGCACACTCCGTCACGGTTCGTTCGCGACGGATTCACCTTCGGGTGGACGCCATGGAACCGAGTGCACCGCGGGGGCAGCGTCCGGCCCCGCGCCTGCGGCCGCTTGACAGGGTTCCGGGTGGATCTACACTCATCGCTCCGTTCGGCCCTGCGGTTGTGCGAAAGTGCACGGCTACCGGTTCGAGCACCCCCCCACGACCCCCAGGAGCGGGCACTTCGGCTCACCCCCCCGTGACCGTAAGTCCCTGTCCGACCCTGGGTTACCACTGTTTTCCCCCCAAGGCCCGGTGTTCCGGGTTCAGCGGCACGCGGATTGAAACGAGGAGATTCCGGATCCCTCCCGCCATCCCCGACCGCATCCTGTACCTCTGCCCATCCGCCAGTCCTCCCCCGGGGCTGGTTCGTGTGGGCTCCACTCCGAGGTTTCCATGACTCAAGACCCCTCGCGGCATCACTGGACCTGCACCCAGGTGCAGGTGCAACACCCCATGACCCGCCCCCAGCAGACGGCGCCTCGCGCGACGATGAAGCGGGCCCTCGGCCTGCCGCTCTCGTTCGCCGCCGGTTGTGCCATGCTCGCCGCCAGCTGCGGCGGCGCCGATAACTCGAAACGCTCCATCCCGGGCGAACAAGGCGCAGGGGCGCTGTTGGCGATCGACGAGGTGAGCAACGGCTTCGGTCAGCTCATCCCGCACCGTGTGCGCGAGCTCGACGCGAACGGCACTCCCACGGGCCAAGTCGTGCCGATCACGAGCAACGCGGTGTTGGCGGCCAACGTGCGCCGGTCCAACCCGATCTTGCCGGTGCCGCAATTCCCCCTGACCGCGGTGCTGCCGAGCGGCGCGCCCGGCAACCACTTCATCTTCGCGAAGTTCACCCAGGAGATCGCGATCGACAGCGTCCTGTCGTCGTTGCCTGGTTCGCAGTCCACCTCCGGCTTGACGGGCGCGGTCAGCGTGACCTCGCTCGATCCGCTCTCGGGCACCGCTTTGCCGATCATCGGCCGGGTGTTCATCGGCGGCTCGACCTACGCCGGGATCACGTCGGGCTCCCCGCCGCAGCTCCAGCTGCAGCGTTGGGTCGAGTTCAACGAGGCCACGGGGCGCTTGGTGCCGCTCGTGCCGGAGGCGGAGGGTTTCCCCGGCGTCGCGTTCCCGGTCCCGAACGCGCGCGAGCTCGTCTCGCCGAACACGATCGTGTTCGTGGCGGACGCTGACGGCAGCCTTGGGTCCTACGAGACCTTCCCGGCCAACGTCGCGATTCGCTTCCGCGTCACGACCTCGCTGCGCGCGACCAATGGTCGATCGCTTACCAATTCGGTGCTCGCGTCGACGACCGTCGGCGTGGACAACCTCGGTCCAGAGGTCGTCACGACCCCGCCGCCGCTCAACGCGCCCCGCATCACGCCGGGTAACGGTGACGTTGGGGTGGACCCGCGCACCTCGATCCGGATCGAGTTCACGGAGCCGGTCCAGCCGTATTCGGTCGGCGTGACGCTCGATGCGGCGCCGCCGACCATCTCGAGCTCGATCGCTTTGCAGTTCGGACCGTCGACGCGGCGCACCTCGGTGCCGTTCTCGGTGCTGCCCGTCAGCCCCTTCGACCTGTCGACCTACAACCTTTTTCCGGCCTTCTCCTTCCCGGGCGCCGGTCCTGAATTTGCGAGCTGCGGAACCTTCTCGCGGGTCGATATCCGGGTGAACCCGGGTCTCGTCGAGGACCTCGCGAACAACCCGCTTCAGGGCACCCCCGGGCAGTCCGGCCCGAATGTCAACGTGCTCGGGACGGAGACCTTCTTCGAAACGGGCGAGGGCCCGGGCCTCGTCAATGCGCCGGTGTTGCCGGACGTCATCTACGTCGGCCGTTCTGGCGCGACGCCGGGCATCTCGGTGCTGGACCTCAACGGTTTCGGCGGTGGCACGGGTTTGCCGAACTTCGAGGTCGCGTTGATCCAGCGCGAGCTCTCCAAGTACCCGTTCAACCCGAATGTCGCGAGCAACCTGAACATCCGCCCGCCGTTGCAGGTCGGGACATGCACGATCGACGGTGGATCTGCCGGGGTCTTCACGCTGACTCTCGACAGCACCCTCAACGACAAGGTTGTGCGCGCGCCGATCGTGTCGAGCGTCCAGGACATGCACGTCGGGCACGCGCTGGATTCGCTGTTCAACAACGCGTCGGTGCCTTTCGGCTGTCTCGCGGAGGGCGGCAACCCCTGCGCCCAGCCTGGTCTCAAGCAGATCTCGCCAATTCCGACGGGTCCCAACACCCTCGGTCCGCAGCAGACGGGCCAGTTCGGCAACATCCAGGCGGGCTACGAGAACTTGATCTCCTGGGCACCGCACCCGAACCCGCCCCCGATCGTCTTCCCGCCGCTCTGCATCACCCCGTTCCTCAACGGCCAGGAGCCGTCCTCGATCGACAACGTCACGAACGGAGTGACGAACCTCCTCGTGACCGGTGACGCCTTTGGACGTCCGATGCAGGTGCCGCCGAGCCCGCCGCAGGGCCTCTTGTCGCCGGAGCAGAACGCATTCTTCCTGGGCCCGACGTTCGGTGCCGCGCTGCCGAGCCAGTGCATTCCCTACCAGATGCGCCAGCAGATCGGGCACTTCCTGTATGTGGCCGACCGTCCACGCAGCGAGATCGTCGTGTTCAACTCGAATCGCATGACGGTGATCGACCGCATCCAGGTGCCGGATCCGACCTCCTTCGCGATGGGGCCGAACCTCGACGTGCTCGCGATTACGAATCAGCTTGCGGACACGGTGACCTTCATCGACATCGACCCGGGTTCGCCCCAGTTCCACCAGGTCATCAAGACGACGGTGGTCGGCGATTCGCCGCGGGGTATCGCGTGGGAGCCGACGAACGAAGACGTGCTCGTGTGCAACGAGTTCTCGAACTCGGTGTCGGTCGTGTCCGCCAACAGCCTCGAGGTACGAAAGGTCGTCAGCTCCCAGTTGAACCGACCGTTCGAGGTGTGTGTCACGCCGCGCCAGGTACCTGGACTCGGTTTCCAGAGAAACGTCTACTTCGCTTACGTGCTGAACCGCACGGGCAGTGTGGCGCTCTTTGAGTCGGGTCCGAACGGTCTGAACGGCTGGGGCTTCGACGACATTATCGGGATCGTGCCCTTCAACTTCACGAACCCGAAGACAGTCCAGATCGACCCGCTCCACCTGGACGTCTCGGCGTACATCGTGCACGAGGCGCCGATCAACATCATCAACGGGCAGCCCGGCACTCTCGGAGAGGGCGCGATCTCGCGCTTGCGGTTCAACGCCGCAATCTCCGGCCAGCTCGCGCTGCAGGTCATCGGGATCGCGATCCCGACGCTACGTGACGTGACGTTCGGTGTGCCGGAGTCCCTCGGTCAAGATCGACTGTCGGGCATCCCGATCGATATCGCCTTCGACAACCAGCGGAACTTTGGTGGCCTGCAGGCGCCGTCGAACCCGTACAGCGCTGGGACGCCGCTGCCCGCCAACGGCAAGCACACCTACCGACTCGTGCCCGGCGGCGGCATTCTGAATTGCAGCGAGCCGCAGTACATGTTCGCGGCTGTGCCGAACCCCCTCGGGGGCAGCGGTGTCATCGACGTGTTCCGCTTGGGCAGTGCAGGCATCCCGCGAGTCGACACGAATCCTTACGTCGTTGGGATCCAGTCGGTCGACGTCACCAACGTAAGTGGCTTGGCCGACTTCTGGAGGCAATAGCACCCAGCCGCTCTGCGGCTGAACTCCACCCGGCTTCGGAACACTGGAGCATTCGACTGGCCCGTCCGGCATCGCCGTTCGGGCCGGTTTTATTTGTGGGCCGTTTTAGGTTGACGGTCAATGCGTTGTGTCCGGGCGCCCGCGATCCCCAATGGCCTGCACGATTCGGTCATAATCCGAGGGTATGCCCGAGCCCCGCATGGTCCGCTCGATGTTCCAGCGCATCGCAGGGCGCTATGACCTGCTCAATCGCACCCTGTCCGGCGGCATGGACCAGCGCTGGCGGCGCCGGGTCGTGCGGCAGCTCGGGTCGCTCGAGGGCAAGGTGGCAGTCGACGTCGCGACCGGTACCGGGGACCTCGCGCTCGAGCTCGCGCGGGCCGGCGCGCGGGTGATCGGTCTCGACTTCACGTTCGAGATGCTGGCCCAAGGACCGCGCAAGGCCGCGCGCGCGCGTTGGGCCGAATCTCGACCTCCTCCCCTGGGTTGGATCCAGGGGGACGCCATGCGCTTGCCGCTGGCCGATGCCAGCGTCGACGTCGTGACGATCGCGTTCGGTCTGCGCAACGTCGAGGCGCGGCGGGATTGCCTCCGCGAGCTCGCCCGCGTCCTCCGGCCCGGGGGCGCGCTCGTCGTGCTCGAGTGTGGTTTGCCTCGCAATCGAGTGCTGGGCGCGGCCTACAAACAGTACTTCACCCGCGTGCTCCCGCGGCTCGGTGGCTGGATCTCGGGCGACCGCGCGGCGTACACGTACCTGCCCGACACGGTGCTCGCCTGGCCCGGTCCGAACGAGCTCGCGCGCGAAGTGACCGAGGCCGGGTTCGAGGGCACACGCTTCGACTCGCTCTCCCTCGGAGTGGCCTACATCCACGTCGGCTCGCGGGCGTCCTGAGGCAGAGAGACCCATGGCGCGTGCACGCAAGTCGACGACCGTGGACGACGGCGACGAGGGCTCGTGGGACGAGCTCTTCGACGGCGTCGACGAGCCGAGTGACGGCCGCGCGCTGCGCCGCGGCCTCGCCTTCGGGTTCCTCGCGATGGGGCCGCTGTTCCTCGGGTACGAGCTCTGCGGCGCCACCCAACGCTCCGCTGCGGAGCTCGTCTTGACCCGGCCGTTCGCGCCCCTCGGCGAGGACATCGTGTGGCTGCGTGCCGGGCTTCTCGGTGCGCTCATGGTCCTCGCATTCGGTTGGTGCATCCAGCGCCACCTCGCCCTCGGTCGCGCGCTCTTGCGGGTGCCCTTCGAGGGCCTGCTCGGCGCGCTCCTTCTCGGTCCGGCCACGCTGCTCTTGATGCAGGTTTTCGACGCGGCGCCCCTCGCGATCGAAGACACCGCGAATGGGATCCGGGTCATCCGGCCGCCGACCCTCGGACGCGCGGCTTTCGTGGCCGGGGCCGCCGCGTGGGAGGAGCTGCTCTTCCGTGTCGGGATCTACTCGCTCCTCTGGATGGTGATCCGCCGCACTCTGCACTGGTGTGGCGCTCCCGATCGCGCCGCCCGCTGGAGCGCCGAGGTCGCTGCGCCTCTCGGCTCGGCGCTCTTGTTCGCGTCGTTCCACCTCCAGAACGTGCTGCGGAACTTCGGCCCGGGCGGCGAGCCGTTCGATTTGGCGCTGTTCTCGTGGCGCACCGCCGCCGGCGTGTGGCTCGCGGTGCTCTTCCGGCTGCGTGGACCGGGCGTCGCCGCTTGGACCCACGCGCTCTTCAACGTCTCGTTGCTCGTCGGCGCCGGCCCGCGGGTCTTCCTGTAGTGTCCGAACTCGGCGCGCGCATTGAACTAGACTTACCCCCATGTCTGGCTCGAGGTTCTTTGTCGGCATCACGGGCGCCAGCGGACACATCTACGCCGAGCGCCTCGTCCAGGAGCTCGTGCGCGCGGGCAACGCCGTCGACCTGTGTCCTACCGAGGCCGGCTGCAAGGTGCTCCGGCACGAACGCGGCGTCGAGGCCGGGGTCCGCGGCGAGCTGCTCGGAGCGGCGCTGCCGGGTTGGCTCGGCGCGGACGTCGCGGCCGAGGTGCGCACGTTTCGTTCGGACGAGATCGAGGCTCGCGCCGCCAGCGGAACGTCCTTGACCGGCGGGGTGATCGTCGCGCCTTGCAGCATGGGCACCCTCGCGCGCATCGCCGCGGGCTTCAGCTCGAACCTCGTCGAGCGCGCTGCGGACGTCGCGCTCAAAGAAGGGCGACGCCTCCTGATCATGCCCCGCGAAGCGCCCTTCTCCGCGATCCACTTGGAGAACATGTTGCGCCTCGCGCGCCTCGGCGGGATCGTGTTGCCGTGCGCGCCCGGGTTCTACCACTTGCCGCGCACGATCGATGACCTGGTCACGCACGTCGTCGGGAAGGTGCTCGACCGCCTCGAGGTGCCGCACCAGCTCGGCCAGCGCTGGCAGGGGATGCCGGAGCCACCCACGGAGCCTGGGATCCGGAACGAGGAAGCGACCAGCGTCCTGCACGCAGCTGGATCGACGCCACCTCCTCTCGGCGCGCCGCGGCCTCGCGAGGGGAGCGAGCGTTGAAGTCCCTGCGCCCGCTCTTGGGCCTCGTGAAGTTCAGCCACTCGGTCTTCGCGCTGCCCTTCGCGCTCGCTGGCGCGTGGCTCGCGGCCGGCGGTCCGCCGCGGGTGATCACGCTCGTGTGGATCGTCTGGTGCGCGGTCGCGGCGCGCACGGCGGCCATGGCGTTCAATCGGCTCGTGGATCGCGAGCTCGACGCCGCGAACCCGCGCACGGCCCAACGTGAGCTGCCGCGCGGGGCCCTCGCGCCAAAGACCGTCGTGCTGCTCGTGTGCGCTGCGAGCGCCGCGTTCATCGGCGGTGCATTTGCTCTCGGTCCGATACCAGGGCGCCTCGCCCTGCCGGTGCTCGTCGTGTTGCTCGGGTACAGCTACGTGAAGCGCTTCAGCGCCGCCGCGCACTTCGTGCTCGGCCTCGCGCTGGCGCTCGCGCCGGTGGGGGCGTGGGTCGCCGTCCGCGGCGACCTCGAGCCGCCGCTCGCGCCGGTGCTGTGGCTCGCGCTCGCCGTGTGGACATGGGTCGCGGGCTTCGACTTGATCTACGCCTGTCAGGACGTCGATTTCGATCGCGCGCGCGGCCTCCATTCGCTGCCTGCGCGCGTCGGCATCGCGCGCGCGCTTGGGTTCGCGCGGCTCTTGCACGTCGCGACGACCGCGTGCCTGGCGCTGGTCGGGATCAGCGCGGGGCTCGGCGCTGTGTACTTCGCCGCGGTGGTCTTGGTCGCGGCGCTCCTCACGTATGAGCAGAGCCTCGTGCGCTCGGACGACCTCTCGCGTGTGGACCTCGCGTTTTTCACCGTCAACGGCTGGGTCGGAGTCGCGCTCTTTCTCGGCCTCGCCGTCGATCTCGCGGTCAGAGTGCCCGGATCGCTCATGCCCGGAGGCGGCCTCTGATGGCGGCGGCGCCCCGCAGAGGAGGCGCGCGCGCGGCGCGTGGTGGCGCGCGCAAGCCCGCGGCCGAGCGCGATGCGCATCCGGCTGCGGAGTGCGAGCGACTCGCCCAAGGACTCAAGAACGGGCTCCCGCCGATCGTCATCCTGCGCGGCGAGGAGGCGTGGTATCAGGGCCGTGGGCTCGGCCTCGTGCTCCAGACGGCCCATGCGGCAGGCATGGAGGTGTGCCGCCACGACGCGCAGGATCCAGACTACGAACCACGGCGCCTGCTCGACGACCTCGCGACCGGGGCCCTGTTCGGTGGCGCGCGCTGCGTCGTCCTGCAGTCGGCCGAGCGCGTGGTGGTGGAGCGCGCCTCGAAGGCCTCGCCGGCCGTGCGCGAGGCCATGCTCGCGCGCCTCGCGGCGCGCGCGGAGGGCACGCTCGTGCTCGTCGCGGACAAGCTCACCTCGACCCACGCGCTCGTCAAGGCCGCTGTCGAAGCGGGCGGGCTGATCATAGGTTGTCGCCGCCTGTGGGACTCGCCGCCGCCGTGGAACCCGGACCCGCGTTTGGCCGAGGTCGTGCAGTGGCTCAGCGCGCGGGCCCGCGAACGCGAGGTGCGATTGACCCCGGACCAGGCGGCCTACGTCGTCGCGGCGACGGGCAACGACCTCGCGGCGCTCGACGAGCAGCTCCAGCGCCTGCGCGCGGGGGGCGGCGCCTCGTTGCACGAGGTCGTCGGCTGGGAGTCAGGCGCGTCGCCGTACGACGTCGCGGAGCATATGTTGCTCGGCCGCGCGCCGCGCGCGCTCGCCGGCATCGAGACCTTGTTCCGCGGCGGCGCCGCGCAGCGCGATGGTTCGCGTGTGCTCGACAGCGCCGGCATCACGATGCAATTGGCAGGCGCGCTCTCCGCCAAGCTGCGCGAGTCCGTCGTCGGCGCGCGCGCGATCGCGGGCGGCGTCGATCCCGGCCAAGCCGCGGCGGCGGCCGGGGTGCAAGGCCCGCCCCAGGCGCTCACCGCGTTCCGCCAGCGGATGATCGCGCGCGATCTCGACACCTGGACGCGGATGCTGCATGAGCTCGCCGTCGTCGAGCGCCGCGCGCGCACGAGCGCGGGGACGGACGCGACGGAGTTCGCGCACCTCGCGCTGCGCTGGCGCCTCGAGGCGAATGCTGGCGGTGCCTCGGCGAACGCCGGCGGCCAACGGAACACAGGGAGACGACGCTGATGGACACGGGAACGAGGCCTCACATCGCAGTCCTGTCCGAGGTCGTCAAGAACCAGATCGCAGCGGGGGAGGTCATCGAGCGGCCTGCTTCGGTGGTCAAGGAGCTGCTCGAGAACGCGCTCGACGCGGGCGCGACGCACATCCGTGTGGACCTCGAAGAAGGCGGCGTCAAGCTCGTGCGGGTCGTCGACGATGGCCTCGGGATGGGCGCCGATGACCTCGCGCTCGCCTTCGACGCGCACGCGACCAGCAAGTTGCGCACGCCCGAGGACCTGCAGCACATCGCGAGCCTCGGCTTTCGTGGGGAGGCCCTCGCGTCGATGTCGTCGGTCGCGCGCTGTCGCATCCTGTCGCGTGTACGCGGCGCCGAAGGCGCGTTCGAGGTTCGCGATGAAGGGGGGCGTCGCGCGCCGCTGTTGCCGGCGGGCGCGCCCGAGGGGACGACGGTCGAGGTCCGCGACCTCTTCTACAACGTCCCTGCGCGGCGGCGGTTCCTGAAGACGAAGAGCACCGAGTACGCGCGCTGCCTCGACGTCGTGCAGCGCGCGGCGCTCGCGAACTCTGCGCTCGGCGCGGGCGGCGTTGGGTTCGTCGTCACACATGACGGCAAGCGTGCCCTCGACATCGAGCCCGACATGCCGCTGCTCGCGCGCATCCGGCGTCTCTACGGCAACGACGTCGTGTCCGAGCTCGAGGTGATCGACACCGGCGACGGCGGCCTCTCGATCGCGGGTTATGTGGCGCCGCCGCGCTTCTCGCGGCGGGACACCTCGCGCCAGATGTGGTTCCTAAACGGTCGCTCCGTGCGCGACAAAGTCCTCGCGCGGGTGCTCAAGGAGGCCTACCGCGGCGTGCTCGAGGACGGCCGACAGCCCGTCGCGTTTTTGCAGTTGTCCCTCGACCCGGCCCTCGTCGATGTCAACGTCCACCCGGCGAAGAGCGAGGTGCGCTTCCGCGACGAGCGGCGGATCTTCGGGTTCCTCGTGACGGCGCTGCGCGAGGCCGTGCGGCGCACCGACATGTCGACGCCGGGCGAGTCGATGGTGCAAGGGATGTGGCGGCGTACAGGGAACGTCGCCGAGCGTGGACCGTACCTGCCCGATCCGGGGCCTTTAGCGTCCTCGGGGTCCGCTGCGGAGCTCCGTGGTGGCGCGGCTGGACACTCGCGCTCGGAGACCTCGCCGCCGCGGCCCTCGGGTGTCGTGCGCGACTACGAAGCAGGTGTCCTCGTGCCGTCCCGAGCGTCCGACCTGACTCGCCGTGATGAGCCGCTCGAAGCTCCGAGTGGCGCGCCGTCGCCCGCGGGCCCGAGCGCTGCATCCAGTGACACGAGCTCGATTGCGCCCGCGAGCTGGGCGCCTGCCGACGACCTCCGAGGTCCGTTTTTGCAGGTGGCGCGCACCTACATCGTGCGCGTCCTGCCCGATGGCTTCGAGATCATCGATCAGCACGCGCTCCACGAGCGTTTGACCTACGAGGGTCTGCTCGCGGACCTGCGCGCGAACCGCGTCGAGATCCAGCGCTGGTTGACGCCCGAGCTCGTCGAGGTCGGGCGCGCGGACCTCGAGCTCTTGTCTGGCCACTTCGACGACTTGCGACGTGTGGGCATCGACCTCGCCGCGTTCGGCGAAGACACCATCGCCGTGCACGGGCTGCCCGCGCGCATGCGGCACCCCGATCCCGAGGGCCTCGTACGCGACCTCGTCGAGCTCATCGCGCGCACCGGACGCACGCCGCGCGCGGAGGACGTGATCGAGGAGGTGCTGCACTCCGCGGCGTGCCGCTCGTCGATCATGGCGGGCGACGCCCTCGACCAGGCCGCGATGGAGACGTTGTTGCGACGCGCGCGCGCAGCGGGCGAGGACCAGACGTGTCCCCACGCGCGCCCGACCCGCGTGCGGTTCACGTTGGCCGACCTCGAGAAGGCCTTTCACCGCCGTTGAGCATCCCCTAACCTAACGAACGAGAATTACATGGCAAACATCACCTTCAAAGGCAATGCCGTCGCGACAGTCGGCGCTCTCCCCAAGGTCGGTGCTGCGGCGCCCGCCTTCTCTCTCACCAAGACCGACCTCTCGGCGATCACGAATAAGGACCTCGCCGGCAAGAAGGTGGTGCTCAACATCTTCCCGAGCGTCGACACGGGCGTGTGCGCGACCTCGGTGCGCACGTTCAACGAACGAGTCGCAGCGCTGGACGACACCGTCGTCGTTTGCGTGTCGAAGGACCTGCCGTTTGCCCTGAAGCGCTTCTGTGCCGCCGAGGGCATCGAGAAGGCGATCCCCGCGAGCTGGTACCGCGGCGCGGACTTCGGCAAGGACTACGGCGTCACGATGGTCGACGGCCCGCTCGCGGGCTTGTTCGCGCGCGCCGTCGTCGTGCTCGACGCGGGCGGCAAAGTGATCTACAACGAGCTCGTGCCCGAGATCGCGCAGGAGCCGAACTACGACAGCGCTCTCGCCGCGCTGCGTTGAGCCTACGCCGCGTCGGGCCCGGGTTGACCGATCGAACTCGCGCCTACTCTTGCGGCCGGAACGACTCCGGTGAGGGCGGCGTGCCTCCGAGTTCGCCACCAGAGCGCAGGAACAGGTCCAGCGTCGATCGAGTATTGAAGGCGAGCTGCGCGGAATCGCGTTCCGCGCCCTCCGCGCGGCGCAATTCGAAGACGCGTGTCGAGAGCGGCAGCCAGTACTCGCTCGGTTTCGCTGCGGTGCCGCCCACTTCACCTTGCCCGCCGGTCGCGGCGCCCTCCGCGCTGTCGGCGCGTCCCTTGTAAGGGCCCCACTGACCGAGGTGCAGCAGGGTCGTCTCGCGATCGAGCAAGTCCCCCTCGGCGCGTTGACTCAAGAACGCGAGCTCGGGGATACCGAGCACCGGGTCGATCCCGAGTAGTACTCGCCGCGCGGCTCCTGCGCCCGGCTTCTCGCGCCAGAGGCGGATGTCGGGGGTGAGGAGCTCGAGCCACTCGAGCTCGCTCGCGCGTTCCGCGAGTCTCTGGCCGCGCCCATCGACGTCGACGGCCGTGTCGGGAAACCACACGGTCTCTTTGGGACCGAAACGCAGCGCGCGGGCCTCGAGCCCCTCGGCGCCGACACGCTCGGCCTGGCGCGCGGTGACGCGCATGAGGCGCATGCGCTGCGGCTGCTGCAACAGAAGCATGTCATGGCACAGCGCCGCCCAGCCGTCGACCTCTTCACGGCTCTCGGTCCATTCGGGGCCCACGAGAGGCTGCACCTGGCCGTCTTTCAGTACCTGCCAGTAATACGGTTTGCCGCCGTCCGCGCGCGGCCCGCGCATGCTGCTCTGTTTCACTGTGCCATCCTCGTGCAGGATCGCGCCCGAGACCCAGCCCGGTCCGGCGTCGAGGTACCGCAGCTCCGTCTTGAACTCCTGTGTGGCTTCACCGCGCAAGAGCGCGTCGAACCGCAGCCGGAACGAACGCAATGGCGCGACCTTGGCGAAGCGGTCGTTCAGCTTCGCGAGCCGCGCGAGCGCGACGGGGTCCGTGTCGCTCGGGATCCGTCCGGCGACTGCGGGCTGGCCATCCGACGCGATCCACTCGCCGGTCCGCACCTCGTCCTCGCCGGGCAGCAGGTCGGGCAACGGCGGCGGATCCTGGCCCATGCTGACGCCGGCGAGGCCGAGCACGACGAAGAGCGCCCAGCCGGCGCTCCGACGGACGTGGGCGCTAACCGCTGGATCGGTGGCGCGGCGCGCGGGCCCGCGGTGGGCGAGATTCGCTCCGGAGAGCGACGAACGGTTGGTCATCGAGGTGGTTGTGGCTCAGGACGCGGTCGAGTTCAACATCGACCGCGTTGGAGGTGTTGCCAGCGGAGAGCGCGCGGCGCCGGTCGCGTCTACGGCCGCGTCCAGCCGATAGAATGCCGCGCGGCTGTCATGATGGTCAACGGCGCGGTGCCCAACGGCGCGACGGCCCCTGGCGAGTGCGCGGCGTGTCTGGCCGTGCTGCTGTGCGCCGAGGCTACCGAATCGCGCGATGGAAATGACGACTCACGGCGACCCTTCTGGGCGCGGGCTGCCCCTGCGTCTCCTGGTGGGGCCCACGGCCTCGGGCAAAACGAGCCTCGCCGTTGAGCTCGCGCTCCGAGCGGGCGCAGAGATCGTCTCGCTCGACTCGATGCTGGTCTACCGCGGTCTCGACATCGGCACGGCCAAGCCGACAATCGAAGAGCGCCGGGGGGTCCCGCACCACCTGTTCGACCTCGTCGCGCCCAGCGAGCGTTTCGACGTCCAGCAGTACCTCGCTGCGCTCGACCCGGTCCTCGACGACCTCGCGCGGCGCGAGGTGCCAGCGCTGCTCGTCGGGGGCACCGGGTTCTACCTCGCCGCCGTTCTGCGCGGGCTCTTCGACGGACCGCCTGTGGATCCTGACTTGCGCCGTGCGCTCGATATGCGCGCGCGCGAGGAGGGGCCCGAGGCTTTGCACCGCGAGCTCGCGAGCTTCGACCCGGTCAGCGCGGCGCGGCTCCACCCGCACGACGTGCGGCGCGTCGTGCGTGCCATCGAGGTGTATATGCAGACGGGCCGCACGCTCGCGGACTGGCAACAACAGTGGGGCGGGCCCAAGGGGCGCCGCGAGACGGACGCGCGCATCGTCGGGCTCGAGGTCGAGACCCTCGAGCTCGACGAGCGGATCCGAGCACGAACCCAAACCATGCTCGATGCGGGTTGGCGCGAGGAGGCCCTCGCTGTACGCGCCGGGGTGGGATTCGGCGCCTCGGCCAGCCAGGCGCTCGGTTACTCCGAGGTCCTCGCGTGGGCGGATGGCGCGGCCACGCGCGCGGAGACCGAGGCGCTGATCAGCCTACGGACACGACAGTTTGCGCGCCGGCAGCGGACTTGGTACCGGAAGTTCGATGTCACGTGGTTGTCGCACACGAGGTCGGAGCTCGTCGAGGCTGCGCGCGCGGCGCTTGCGCTCTAGGGCCGGATTTTGCGGTGGCGAGGCCGATTGTGGGGCTGTCGAATCGTCGTACGGTACCAGGTACGCGGCGCCGATTGACGCGGGGTCTCGGGCGCGCGCTCCGCGCGCGTCGCGCGCGGAGCGCGCGCCCGAGACCCCGCGTCAATCGGCGCCGCGTACC
>Ga0163144_10007276_pt1 | contig 24290 bp, 25 predicted proteins | sample OliLak19BULKMAT1_FD_123175 | JGI IMG/M metagenome (GOLD analysis project Ga0163144, IMG submission 123175) | Freshwater microbial mat bacterial communities from Lake Vanda, McMurdo Dry Valleys, Antarctica - Oligotrophic Lake LV.19.BULKMAT1 | ecosystem: Environmental > Aquatic > Freshwater >...
TCCGCGATGACTACGCTGGATCCACCAAGCGGCCCATGAACAGGATCGCGCCGGTCTTCGTGTCGCGCACGAGGAACAAGAACGGATGATCCGCGACGAACGGCACCGGCTCGTCGGTCGGCGCGGCGGAACCGACCTTCATCGACACCGCGGTCGCGGCGGCCGCTTCGGTGCCGGCCTCGTCCACCGCGATGAATGCCTTGTGGTACGCCTCGGAGATCACGAGCTGATCGCTCGCGGGCGCGATCGCGGTGAAGTCGGCCTTGCTCGCATCCCACGCGGTGACGATGCCGAGCTTCTCGAGCGGTGCACGCAGCTCGAGCGCGGCGCCGGGCTCGATCTTGAAGCGCGGCACACCGAGCGCGACGCGCGTGTGCGTTGCACCGTCGATCCACGACTTCAGCGCATCGGCGGTCAGCGCCTTCTCGACGGCGGCGAGGCCCTTCGGATCGTCGGGCAGCACGATGACCATCGAGTACTCGTCGCCGTTGTACGGCATCTCGATCGTGCGCAGCTTCGCGTCCTTCGCGACACCGAGCTTGTAGTGATCGGTGCGGTTCATCATCTTCACCTGCTTCTTCGCTTTGGCGCCGGTGAACTGCGCGTCCTTGGTCGCCGAGTCATCGAACGCCTCGGTCCACTGCGCCTTGAAGTAGATCGCGTTGACGAGCACGAGGCGCGTGTCCGACGTGACGCCGGACGGCGGCAGCAGATCCTTGATCTTGTCCTTCGTCTGCGTCGCGACCCAGTCGTTGATGTGCGTGCGCGCGTCGGCGCTCGCGCCCCTGAAGTCGAGCGCCTCGAGCGGAGCAGCGAAGGTCGCCTTGGTCAGCTCGAGATACGTAGGCTCGAACTTCACCGTCTTCTCGCCGAACAGACGATTCGCGACGTCGAGCTCGAGCCCGCCGCTCGCGGCGTCCCAGCGCGCGAGCGTGCCGGCGAGGCCGGCGTGAATCGTCGCGGCGTCGCCGAAGTGCAGCGTCTTGCCGAGCTCGTCGGCGGTCGCGCCCTTCGCACCGGCGTGCACCATCGCGAATGCGATCGCGATGCTCGCGGGCGACACGAACAGGTTGCCGGCCTTGCTGCCGAGCTCGCGGTGGAGATCGACGGCGAATGCGTTGATGCTCGTCGCGACGGCCTGCTCGACCTCGGGCGTGACGGTCGGCGCAGTAGGCTCGGGCTCGGCGTCGGGTGTCTTGGTGTCGAGCTTCGCGTCCAGCTTCGCGTCGGGTGGCTTGGCGTCGGGCTTGGCGTCGGGCTTCTTGGCGTCGGGCTTGTCGAACTTCTTGTTGTCGGCGGTCTTCGCCTTGCTGGCCTTTTTGTCAGTCGCCTTCGACTCGTTGCCGGCACTCGGGCAAGCGGTCAGGGCGAATGAGACAGTGAGCGAGGCGAGTACGCGGGTGGGCAGCGGCATCGCTGGCGTTCTTATCCGCTTCGGCGGCGGCGATCCAGCGCAGGCCTCCGACTAACGCCGCAGCAGCACCAGCCCGCTGCCGACGATGATCGCAGCGCCGCCCGCACCGATCGCGAGCATCGTCACCAACCAGAATACGATCGCCTGCGTGCTGTCGGTCCGCGACACCACGCGCACCGTCACCGACGAGATCGCGTAGCAGCCCGCCGCGACGAGCATCGCCGCACCCGCGGCCAAGCCCAAGCCGGGCAAGCGGCTCTTCATCTACTAGTCTGTCAGGGGAAGCGCCCCGCTTCCCCCCCCTTCCCCCCGGTTTTCCAACGCTTCGCTCCTTCGTCGCGTGTGCCCCCGGGCGAGAGGAGATACTCTCGTCTGGGGGTCTTGTCTCATGCAGCGGTGGCGAATCGCGATCGTGTTCGGAGGTTGCGTGATGGGCTGTGGGGACGGTGGTGACGCCGACAGCGGTGGCAGCACCGATGCCAGCGAGACGAGTGGGCCGTCGGCCAGCGCGACGACGACGACCGCAACGACGACCACCGCGAGCACCACGACCGCGACGACGTCGACCACCACCGCGTCGATGACCGACGACACCGGCACGACCGACGTCGATCCGACCGAGGTCGACACGACCGGCGATCCCGGTGAGTGCCTCGAGGCGACGCTGCTGTGGTCCGAGGACTTCGAGACCGGTGACTACTCGCGCTGGACGTCCATGACGTACGACGGCGACTGGAACGGCGGGCTGTGCCACGACAACGGCTTTTCGTCCGAGCAATCCGTGAGCCCTGGGAGCTCGCATCGCTCCGAGGTGACCTGCGAGAGCGACATGGACGTGCATCGCGGCTACGGTGGGCTGCAGTTCGAGGGCGATGCGGTGGTCCCCGCCTACACGAACCAGGGCGAGGGCATCGAGGCACCGTTCGGCGTCGTGAATACGTTCTGGAGCCGCGTCGACGCCCCGTACGCGTTCGAGAACGGGCGCTGGTTCAGCTTCTGGACGGTGAACGACGCGTGCGACTACAGCTCGAACGTGCTGACGCTCGGACTCGAAAATGCCGAGAACGTGCTGACGCCCGCGCACGTGCTGAACAACGGCGGCACCGTGGACTTCGACCCGAACGCGCCGGCGTTTCCGATCGGTGTGTTCGCGCGCATCACGATCTACGTGAACTACTACGACGGTGTGCTGCACGTCTGGCAAGACGGCGCGAGCGTCGTGCATGCGACGTTCGATCGGCCGGGCACCGATCTGTGTCAGTGGCACTGGGGGCTGTACGCGAGCGGCGACAACACCGACGTGGTGCTGTGGGAGGACGACAACAGCCTGTGGAAGCTGGAGGAAGCGTGGAGCGATTTCACGGTCGAGCCGTGGATCGGCGAGACAGTCGCCGCGTGCTCCGGGTGAACCTTCCGCGGCACTCGCCTCACCGTTGCTTGATCGTCGCGCGATCGCGATCCACCAGCGGCCACGCGACCTCTTCGACCCACGACACCGGCGCGACGTCCTCGAGGCCGTACGCCTTCGGCACGCGGCGGGTGATCTTCGCGGTGCCGAAGAGCACGTCCCACAGGAACAGGAAGTTGCCGTAGTTGCCGCGGTAGTGGGTCGCGTCGTCGTCGGCGTGGCGGCCGTGGTGCGCGGCGTGGGTCGTCGGCGTCGAGATCACACGCTCGATCACCCACAGCGCCGGCCACGTCCAGCGCCGCGCGAGCAGCCACGCGTCCCACGGCACCGACGCGTGGGCACCGATCACGACCACCATCTTTAGCACCATATAGACCGCGTACACCGAGCCGAAGCCGAGGTGCACGAGCGCGGCCGACAGCCACAGCCCCGGCATCATCGCATAGTAGAATGCGTTGTTGCGGTACGTGACGCGCACGGACATGTACGGCGCCGAGTGATGCGCGCGATGCAGGCGGAAGAGCGTCGGTGATGCATGCGAGGCGCGGTGCCACAGGTACTGCGTGAGATCATCGGCGACGAGCAACACCGCGAACATCCGCCACCACGGCCAGTCGGCAAGCGCGTCGGACGATGTCGGTGCGATGGCCTGTAACACCGCGGGGACGATTGCGAACACGGCGGGGATCACCGCGAGCGGCAGCACGATCCCGGACGTGCCTTCGATCATCCAGTCGCGCAGCGTCGCGCGGCCCGGCTGGAAGAACCGACCGGCGCGTAGCTCGATCACGGCGAAGCCGAGGAAGACGAGCGCGACGATCGTGCGGTGATCCATGGGCTCAGTCCAAAAAGAGCGCGGCGGTGTGCTCGCCCAGCGCGTCGTCGAGAAAGCGCGCCGACGCCTTCGCGCCGAGCCCCGTGGCAGCGCGGATCCACGGCTCGAACAACATCCATCCGAAGGTGAACGCGATGCCTTGGGCGACGCGACGCTTCGGATCGTCCACGCCTTCCTTCTCGAGCACGCCGACCAGTCGACGCACGACCGGAAATGCCGATTGCAACGGCGTCGGGACGTCGCCGTCGAGCATCGCGCGCGCGAGGATCTTGAAGAAACGTCGATCGTCCCGGGCGATGCGCATCGCCGCACGCAACAGCGCGCGCGGATCGTCGAGGTCCACATCGGCGAGACGTGTCGCCTGCTGCGCGACGAGATGATCGAGCACGGCGCGACGCAGCCCGTCCTTGCCGTCGAAGTAGTGATGCACGAGGCCGTGGTTCACGCCGGCCTTCGCGGCGATCGTGCGCACGGAGACATCGCCTCGCTCGGCGAGCAGATCGGCTGCGGCCTCGACGAGCGCCTCGCGAACCGCGGCCTTGCCCCGTGCTCGCGAGGTGGTGTCGTCGGTCACGACGTGATTTAGTCATACGACTAAATCGGTGTCAAGCCGGGGATGAAAGGGCCACGGCCTGTCCGCGACAATCGCCGCATGCTCGAGCTGCGACCGACCTGTGAGCGCTGCAACGCCGTGCTGCACCTTTCTCGTCGACTCCGTGTGCGCACCGACGTACGACGGTGGGTTGGGCTCGCTGTGGGGAACGATGCGGGTGCAGATGGGCGATTAGCCCAGGCGTTGGCCCGGGCTGACGCCCGGGCTGTTTGTGGCCGCGCGCGGGAGTATCGTGGTGACGTCATGATCACCCGCGCATCGATTCCGACGCTCGCGTCCATCTTCGTGCTCGCCGCGTGTGGCGACGATGGTGATCCCGCGGTGACCGCGGGCACCGAGGTCACGCTCTCGACTGGCAGCGAAGCGACGACGGAACCGGATCCCGACTCGACGAATCCGGCGACGACGAACGACGAGACCTCCGACTCGGATTCCGATTCCGACACGGACCCCGTGACGGGACCGGTCGACTCGAGCACCGACGAAAGCACCGGTGAGCCCGTCGGCGGCCCTGCAGGGAGCTGCGGCATGGGCGGTGGCACCGGCGAGATCCTGCAGATCGAGCTCGGCTCGCCCGAGCGTTGGTACCTCATCGGTGCCCACGACACCGACGAGCCGCTGCCGCTGGTGCTCGCGTTCCACGGCGACGAGGGCGATCCGTTCAACTCGACGCGCTACATCTGGGGCACCTACTGGGAGCAGACCCAGGAGCCGTTCATCGTCGTGATGACGAAGTGCCCGGGCTGCACGAGCTGGTATCAGGGCGACACCAACGCGAACGCGGACTACGTGTGGGAGGTTCTCGCGGACGTCGCGAGCAAGCACAACGTCGACGTCAGTCGCATCTACGCGATCGGGTTCTCCGGTGGATCGGAGTTCCTCGGGCTGCACGGCTTCGAGTTCCAAGATGTGTTCGCGGGGATCCAGTGGAATTGTGGCGGCAGCGCGTATGGACCGTACACGCCGCCGTCGCGCCCCGACTGCAAGGTGCATGGTCGCATCGTGATCGCGGCCGACGATTTCCTGTGGGATGGCGCGCAGCAGCTCCTCGCCCGGCTCGAGCAGGAGGGGCACCCGCACGAGTTCGTCGAGGCCCAGTGCTCGGGTCACTGCTGCGATACCGACGACGACAACATCGGCGCGTGGGCGTGGTTCCAGCAGCAGGTGAAGTGCGATGCCGAGGTGCCGGGCATGTGCGCGGAGATCGATGGACTCCCGCCGGCGCCGATGCGTAGCGAACGGCGGCTCGTCGATCAGGTGATCGACTTCGACGGGGCAAAGAATGATCTCGACCTCGTGCTTGCCGAGCTCGAGGCTCCGCATGCGATGGGCGATCGGCAGGTCGTGCTGCGACGCGCCATGGCGGCGTACGATCGCATGCTCGCCGCCGCGCACCGGCACGGTCCCGGCGCGAAGGCGGAGCTCACGGCGCGCTATCCAAGGCTGCGCGCGCTGATGAAGCAGCTCGCGACGCCGACGCAGGGTCTGTGACAGGCTTCGCGGCATGACGATGCTGCGCACGGCAGGACTCACGCTCGCGTTCCTGTTCGCCTCGACCAGCGCACGCGCCGACGAGATCAGCGACGAACAGGACGCGTGTCGCAGCGCCGACAAGGGTGTCGAGTGCACGGTGCGCGGCGTCGCGGGCACATGTCAGGACAGCAAGTGCTCGCGCATCGACTACTCGGGCGACAAGCCGAAGTCCGTCGAGCGCGACTGTCGGACGTGCGTCGTGAACAGCGGGTCGGTGATGGCAGCGGCGCGGACGAAGGCCGAGGTGCCGGTGAAGGCCGAGGTGCCGGCGAAGGCGGGGCCGACCGCGGAGGTGCCGGCGAAGGCCGAGCCCGCGCCCGCGAAATCGGGCTGCGCGGTCGAGCCGGGGCCGCTGTCGCTCGGTACGATCCCGCTCGGCATCGTGCTCGTCGCACTCGCGCGTCGTCGTCGACGCTGATCGTCACGCAGCGTCGAGCCACGCGCGCAGCTCGGGGAATGCGTCGAGCAGCGCGGTGCGCTCGGTCGCAAGCGCCTGCACGTGCGGATCGTCCTTGTGCATGAACCCGCGGATCGCCTGCAGATCCTCGAGCACGCGCTCGAGAAGCGGCATCACGACGAACGCGAGCGCCGCGGCGACCAGCGCCGCGATCACACCGCCGATGCCCCACCACACGCCGGCGAGCGCCATCGTCGCGACGAGCCATAGCGGCAGCAGCACGAACCCGAGCAGGAACTTGTACGTGCCGACGACGTCGACATCGAGTGTGAGCCGCCCGATCACGAATCCGGTGAGACGGTACACCGGCCAGAACCACAGGCCGATCGTGACGATGAGTGGCACGAGCGCGAGCCGGCCGAGGAATCCCGGCAGCCAGCGCGCGACGACGGATCGCGAGTATGAAAAGCCCAGCTGATCCGGTCGCACGCCCGCGCGTGTCAGTGCCCTCGTCGCTCGATCGACGCGGGTCTCGATGTCGGCATGCGCGGGCTCGTCGAGCGCGCGCAGACGCTCGGCGAGGATCCGCGTGCGCGCGCGCAGCAGCTCGAGCTGGGCACGCTCGCGCGGACCCTCCGCGAGCAGCCACGCGAGTCGCTCGGCGAGCGCGGCCGCGGAATCGTCGGGACCATGCAGCGTCAGCGGCACGATCGCGTCGCGCATGCGACCGGTGAGCGCATCGACGGCCTCGGCCGCAAGACCCTCGGCGCGCAGATCGTCGTACACGATCGGCTCGCCGATCCGCACCAGCGCGCTGTGCCGAAAGCGCTCGCGTTCGCCGTACACGAGCCCGATCGGCACCAGTCGCACGGGGCACGGCGCCGACAGCAGCATGCGAGCGGCGCCGGTCTTGAGCGGCGCGAGCTCGCGCCGACCGTGGCTGATGCCTTCGGGGAAGATCGCGACCGCGTCACCCTTCGCGAACGCGGCATGCACCGCCGCAAACGTCTTCGCGGTCGCCTCGGGGCCGACATCGCCGTCGGTGCGACGGTGCACGGGGATCGGATCGAATACGAACAGAAACGGCTTGAGGACCGCGACCTGCCACAGTGTCGCCTTGCCGAGCAGTCGCGGCGCGCGGTCGAGCGCCGCGCTGAGCACGAGCGCATCGAGCAAGCCGTTGGGGTGATTGAGCACGAACAGCGTCGCACCGGGCGGACCTTCGTCACCGCGACGCTGTAGTGATCGGAACCAGATCGACGCGAGCGCGCGGGCGAACCGGGTGCGCGAGGGAAGCGGCGAAGCCACGCGAGCGCAAGATTACTCGTTCACAGCGCGACCTGGGCACCCAGCTCGACCACACGCCCCGGCGGGATCCCGAACGCATCGCTCGCCGACGACACATTGCCGGCGGGCAAGAAGTCCACTCGACCCCGATCGAGTACCGCACCCTCGCCGTACTCGCGCGCAACCTCGGCAAGCTCCTCACGCATCAACAGATCCTCAACGACGTGTGGGGAGTCGCCCCGTGTACGCTGATCTTCTGCTACGCTCGGCCTCGTCGATGGCGAACCACGAACGCAAGTTGCTGGTCAGCCGACCCTCGTGTCGGGTCGAGCTGTGCTCGTGCGGCGTGTATCACGTCAGCTTCGGTGCGATCACGGCGCGCATGAGTGCCGAGCAGATGTCGGCGGTGTTCGAGGCGATGGGCGTTGCGCTCGCGCCTACGCTCGACGCGGCCGAGGACGAAGATCCGCCGGTGCACTGATCCGCGCCGCGGCGCGATCGAACGGCGCGCCGAGACGCGGACGCTTCACAGGCATCGCGAGCACCACGGCGGTGCAGCGTGCGGTCAGCTCGCGCAGCCAGATGTGCGCGGCATCGTCGGTGACACGCTCGTGCCACGTCATGAACGTGCGACCGGTCGGGAGCTCGAGCGGTGGCTCGAAGATCTTCAGCGGCAACAGGTTCGCGAAGTGGCGCAACAACGCCCAGGGGCCGGTGAGCACGAGATCGGAGCGCGCGACGATGAACGGTGCGCCGAGAAAGTGAGGCACGCGCATCGCGACGTCGCGGCGGCGGTCGATCCGCGCGAGCGCATGATCGACCACGCCGACGGCTCCGGCGCCGCTCGGATCCACGACGATGTGGCGCACGGCGAGGTAGGTCTCGAGGTCGAGGTGCTTGCCGACGATCGGATGATCTGCGCGCACGACCGACGTGAGGAAATCTTCGCCGACCTTGCGCTGCACCAGGCCCGAGATGTCGCCGAGCTGAGGACCGACGATCAGATCGACTGCACCGCGTTCGAGCGCGTCGAGCATGTCGGCGGATGGCTCGCGCATCACGGTCGTGACGCGTGGCGCGCTGCGTGACAGCTCCTCGAGCACGCGGGGCAAGATCTCGAACTCGGCGAAGTCGCTCGTGACCACGGTGAACGTGCGGGTGCTCGTCGCCGGATCGAACGCCTCGGCGGTCGCGAGTGCGGTGCGCAGCTCGTTCAGGCTGCGGGTGACGACTTTGGCGAGCTGCTCGGCGCGCGGCGTCGGGACGAGCCCGCCACGACCTGCGACGACGATCGGATCGCCGAGCGCGTCGCGGAGCCGGCGCAGCCGGTGACTCATCGCCGACTGCGTGATGCCGAGCCGGGCCGCCGCACGCGTCACGTTGCCGAGCGCGAGCAGAGCCTCGAGCGCGACCAGCAGATCGAGGTCGAGGCTTGCCGAAGGCCCATGAGCCGGTTTCATACTTTGTATGAGAGCCATGATTTGGACGAATGGCAAGGCGGTGTTCAAGCTCCCATCGCCATGCCGAAGTCGTCACCTACCGCGCTACCGATCTGGATCACCGCGCTCGTGCTCGGCGCGTGCAAAGGCGTCGCACCACCGCCTCCCGCGCCCGTCACCACCCAAGCTGTGCCGAGCACGACCTCGCCGATGGGGGGCCTCGTTGCGCCGACCACCGACGAGAAGTCGCTGGCCGGTGTCGTGACCGAGCGCCTCGCCGCGGGGAGCTACAGCTACCTGCGCCTCGATGGTGGCGACTGGATTGCGACGACCGGCGATCCGGCGCAGGTCGGCCAGCGCGTGCAGGTGCAGAGCTTCGGCACGCGCGAAGACTTCGAATCACCCCGCCTCGGCCGACGCTTCGATCGCGTCGTCTTCGGCATCGTTCGCGTCACCTCGGGAGCTTGAGACACCCATGCGACATCCTCGACATCTCTACATCGCTTTCACCTTCGCGCTCGCGGCGTGCCCCGCGGACGACGACGACAACGACGACGACGACGCCGCGGACACGGGCGGCGAGACCACTGCGTCGGCATCGGCGTCGGCATCGGCGTCGACGACGGCGTCGACGACGACCGACACCACCGACGCACCCGCCGATACCAGCACCGGCGAGGATCCGTTCGCCGACTGCGATCGCGGCACGCTCGAGACCGACCTCAGCGGCGCCGACATGATGGGCGCCCCGATCCCGCTGGTGTGGATGGGCCCCGGCGTCGATCCCGACACCGGCATGCTCATCGACGACGGCAGCACGTACCTCGTGAGCTCGACGTACCTCGCGATGAAGCCGGACCCCGCGGCGCAGCAGGCATTCGGTGAAGCCGTGGGGCCACTCGTACCCGATCTGTTCGGCAATCCCGGTGTCGTGGCTTTCCAACTCGGCACGTCGAACGCGTGCGCGAGCGCGCGAACGCTCACCGTGTGGCGCGACGACGCCGCGATGATGACGTTCGTTGCCGGTGATGCACACATGGCGGCGATCGGTCGCGTCGCGGAGATCAGCCGCGGCACGAGCGTGGTGACCCACTGGTCGGGTGCGGCAGTTGCCGACATCACGTGGGACGAGGCGATCGTGCGCATCACTGCCGACGAGGGGCCGTTCTACTAAAAGGCGCCGAGACTGCAGCGTCCGCCGTGGGGTACGCTGTCGGCTATGTTGCGACGAATCGGGCTCGTGTGCGCGGCAGCGATTGTGTCTGGTGTCGGCGGCTGTGGTGATGGCGGTGGCGAGGGCAACCCGTCGACCGACGGATCGACGGGTGGCACCGAGTCCACCACCGTTACGACCGCGACCACGAATCCGAGCTCGACGACGGCGTCCACGACGACGTCGCCGAGCAGCACGAGCGTCGATCCGGACAGCACCGGCACCGACGACACCGGGCCGCCGGCGGACACACCGATCCTCGATCGTCTCACCGTCGTCGATCTCGTCGTGCCCGAGGGCGTCGCCGCGGGCGTCGGCAACTGGCGCGTGTGGGGGATCGGCGCGCTGAACGTCGCGCCGATGTTCACCGTGCCGCTGGGCAACTGCGAGACGCTCGTCGGCTACACGAGCAGCGGTTCGGGCATCACCGCCCGCGTCGCGCACGTCGGCACCGACGACACGTTGATCGACGTGCTCGACCTCGCGCCGGGGCTCGAGCTGCGTGGTCTCGCGGCCGAGGACGACGGCCACTTCGGCGCGCTCGTGTGGGATCCGACCGCGCAACAGATCTGGGTGCGGCGCTTCGATCTCACCGGCACCGAGCTGTGGTCGACCGAGCTGACGAATCCCGACAACCACCCGACCGACTTCGGCATCGGCGACAGCCGGCTCGAGTACGGCGGTGGCCGCTACGGCGCCTACTATCACGTGCACTCCGATTCCGGTCACGAGGGCGACACGCTCAAGTGGGTCGACACTGCGGGCGTCGAGCAGACCGCGTGGGGCTGGGGTTGCTCGCACAGCATGAGCAACGTGCTGCGCTATCAGCCGGCCAACGATCACATCGTGTCGATGTGCGTGACCGATTGCTATCCCGGCACCAACGGCGACTTCGCCACGCAGAGCATCGGCGGGATCTACGTCGATGGTGGCGCGACGAAGATCATCGACGTCGCCGCGGGCTGCAACGGCAGCGTCGCGGGTGAGCTCGGCTCGGGCGCGGTCACGCCGACCGGGTGGAACGCGGTGTTCAATGCCCACCAGGCGCCGGCCGGCCTCGGGCAGTCGTCGTACGATCTGGCGTCGATGAATCAGGACATCGGCTTTTCGACGATCGCGGGCGACCTGACGACCGGCGCGGTCGTGTGGCTGACGAACACGCCCGCGATCAACGAGGACGACAGCTCGATCGCGCGATGGTTGCCCGAGGGCGACGACGCCGAGCAGTACCTCGTCGGCTGGCACGAGCCCGATCCGGCGGCGACGTGGTGGCTCGCGCGCGTGGATGCGGCGGGTACATTCCTCGAGGGGCCGGTCGACGCGACGGGCATGGCGGCGTGGGGCCGCCGCGACGATCCATTCCGCCCGCATCCGGGCGGCGACGTCGGCTGGTCGTGGTTCGACATGCCGGGCAGCACGACGCTGCACGTCGCCCGCGTCGATGCCGGCGGCGCACCGAGCTGCCAGGGCTTCTGACGCCGCGAGGATGACGACGACGTCCACGACGCGTGTGGGTCGCTTCGTCTTGCGCGAGCGGCTCGGTGCCGGTGCGATGGGCGAGGTGTGGTCGGCCCACGATCCCGAGCTCGATCGCAAGGTCGCGATCAAACGCATTCGCGGCAGCGGTGATCCCGAACGTCGTGCCCGATTCCTGCGCGAGGCGCAGGCGATGGCGAAGCTGTCGCATCCCCACGTCGTGCAGGTGTTCGAGGTCGGCGTGGACGCGGACGAGGTCTACATCGCGATGGAGCAGGTCGACGGCGGCACGCTGCGACAGTGGCTCGCGCCGGCGCACCGACGCACGCGCGCGGCGATCCTCGCGATCTTCGATCAAGCCGGGCGTGGGCTCGCGGCCGCCCACGCGGTCGGCCTCGTGCACCGCGACTTCAAGCCGGACAACGTGCTCGTCGGGCAAGATGGTCGCGCGCGCCTCGTCGACTTCGGGCTCGCGCGGGTATCGAGTGCTGGCGATGTGCCCGCGCCGACGCACGAGAGCGATCCGCTGCACGCGGAGCTCACGAGCACAGGCGAGGTGCTCGGCACGCCGGCATACATGGCACCCGAGCAATTCAACGGCGATCCGGTCGACTCGCGATCGGATCAGTTCGCGTTCTGCGTCGCGCTGTTCGAGGCGCTGTACGGCGTGCGGCCGTTCGCGGGCGCGACGCGCATGGCACTCGCGCACGCGATCACGACCGGCGATATGATCGAAGCGCCGGATCGCGACGTGCCGCCGTGGCTGCACCGCGAGATCGTGCGTGGGCTCGGCGTCGATCCTGCGCAGCGCCACGCCGACGTCGCTGCGCTGCTCGTCCAGCTCGCGAGCGATCCGCAGCGCCGTCGCCGTCGTCGTGTCGCAGCGGCCGGCCTCGCGCTCGGCGTCGTCGCGGTGCCGGCGTGGGTGCTCTCGCAAGGCGCGAGCAAGCCCGAGCCGTGCGCGACCAGTGCCACCGCGCTCGACACGACGTGGGGCGCCCAGCGCGAGCAGACATTCACGCGCGATCTCGAGGCGCGTGGTATCGCGCCGACGGTGGTGAAGGCGACGACGACGAGCCTCGATCGCTACGCGCAGACGTGGACGACGGCGCACCGCGAGGCGTGCGAAGCGACGCACGTGCACCACACGCAGATCGACGAGATGCTCGATCTCGAGATGGCGTGCCTCGCCGCTCGGCGCACGGTGCTCGCGGCTGCGGTCGACGTGCTCGCCGATGCCGATGCCGACGTGCTCGCCAACGCCGAGGCGGTCCTCGCCGACCTACCCGCGGCGGCGTCGTGTACCGATGCCGACTATGTCGCCGCGCGCGCGCCGATCGAGGATCCGACCCTCGCGGCAACCGTCGATGCAATTCGTGCAGAGATCGCGCGCACGCACGCACTGCTCGGTGCGGGCGCGCAGCAATCGGCGATGGAGGCCGCGACTGCGACCTACGAGCGCGCGACCCTTGCAGGACATCCCGACACGATCGCCGAAGCGTTGCATGCACGCGGGCTCGCGGAGCGTTTCGGCGGCGAGCAGCGCGTTGCGGCGCAGACGTTCGAGGAGGCGTACTGGATCGCGATTGCGGCCGGCAACGACGACATCGCGTTCCTGCTCGCGACTGCGCTCGTCGAGACGGTCGGGCACCAGCTCCGTGACGACGCCGCAGCGCAGCCATGGATCCGCGAGGCGACCGCGCTGTCGAGCCGGGCGACCGTCGATCCGGGACGCCGCTGGCAGCTCCACCTCGACATCGGCACGGTGCACTGGGCGCACGCACGGCTCACCGATGCGCAGCGCGAGTTCGAGACCGCGCTCGCGCTGCTCGGCGACGCCGACTATCTCGACCCGCGCAAGAGCAAGATCGTCAACAACCTCGGCGCCGTTGCACTCGAGCGCGGCGATCTCGGTGATGCGCAGTATCTGTTCATGCGCGCGCTGACGAGCGACATGACGCGGCTCGGGCCCGATCACCTGCTCGTCGGGGACTCGTTCGGCAATCTCGGTGTCGTCGCGTTCCGCGGCGAGGACTTCGCGATGGCACGCGCGTGGTTCGAGCGTGCGCTCGCGGTGCGCCGTGCTCAGTTCGGCGAAGATCATCCGCAGGTGCTGTCGATGACGAGCAACCTCGCGGCCGCGTACTCGATGAGCGGCGAGCCCGAGGCCGGCATCGCGATGCTCCGCCGCGAGATCGCCGGGTGGGATGCCCATGGTGGTGACAATGCGAATGCCCATCGCGCGCGGTACAACCTCGCGCTCGCGCTCGCGCAGGTCGGGCGCTTCGCAGAGGCGGTCGAGCCGGGGACAGCGGCTGCGACCGCGCTCGGCCGGCAGCTCGGCCCCGATCATCCGCAGACCGTCGATGCGTACGAGCTGATCGACGAGATCCTGCCCGGGCTCGTCGCCGATGCGCCGACGATCGCGACGGTGCGAGCGGTGCGTGATCGGGTGACGGAGGATGTTGCGGTGCTGCGGCGCCTCGATGCGTGGCTCGCCGCGCATGCGTCGTGACGAGGATTCCGCGGATGGGTTCGCGCTCGGGCTCCGGATCGCGCAAGTGAAACTGACGCGGGGTCGCGAACCCAGGACGATGGACGCATGGTTGGACGAGCGTGGTGGTGGTTGGCTGTGCCGGTGATCGCGTGTTCGGTCGAGGGCGGCCTCGAGTGCGTCGTCGCCGACCGGCCCATCGAACGAGAATCTGCCGATCCACGTCGAGTGAACGCTTCGCTCGCCCCGAATCGGCGTCGTGGGGACGATTCGCCACGCCACCGAGGGACGATGTCGTCGCGCGGCCGACTGTGCGCGCATGAGCTCCGTCCGATGGTTCCACCTCACCGCCACCGTCCACCCCGCGCTCATCCCCCTGTCTGGCGAGGACATCGGGGGCTGGCTCTGGGCGCACTTGCGTGACGCGTTCCCCACCGCGTTGGCGACGGTGTTGATGCCCGATCATCCGCACCTGGTGATCCCCACCGAGGATGCCGAAGCCGCCGCGGCACGTCTCGCACGCTTGCTCGGCCAGCTCGGCCGGCGACTCGGCGTGCTCGGTCGCGCCGGCCGCGTCGCCGCGCCCGAGCCGATCCGCAGCGTCGCCGCGCTCGCACGTCACGTGCGGTACGTCGCCCTGAACCCGTGCCGTGCCGGTTTCGCGAGCTGCCCGCTCGCGTGGCCGTGGAGCACGCATCGCGACGTCGTCGGCGCGTGCCTCGACCCGTGGGTCACGGCATCCCGGCTCGCGCTCGCATTGCAGACGACGCCGATTGGCTTCGCGGCGCGCCATCACGGCTACGTCAGCGCCGATCCCCACGTGAATGTGGAAGGCACACCGCTGCCGCGACCGGCGGCCACGAGCATGATGTCCGAGCACGGTCTGCGCGCGATCGCGGAGGCCGTCGCCTCGGCGACCCGCGCTCCGCTCGAGGCCGTCCGCCGACGCGGCCTCGCGCGGGCGATCTTCTTCGCGCTCGCGTTCGATCAGGGCTGGACGCAGACGGCGAGGCTCGCCGTGATCGGCCGCTGCCGCCCACGGCGCGTGCGCGAGCTCGTCGCGCGCGTCGATGCCCACGCGCTGGAGGTGGCGCGTCTGTGCCTCGGCGATCCCCGCCTTCGCCGCCTTCCCGCGCGACCGCCACTCGACGAAAAGCTGCGGATCCACGGTGAGTGAACGCTTCGCTCGGCCCGAATCGACATCATTCTGCCGACTCGCACGCGCACCGGCGCGGGTGCGAGTCCGCGCGCTCGATGGAGGCGCGTTCTTCTTCTGTTGGGGGTGGAACTCCGACTATCGCTTGGGGCCACAGGGCGACGGCAGCGATCTGCCGAGCTCGCCGCAAGACATCGACGACGTGGGCATCTCGATCAGCAGCGAAGTCGCAGGTACGTACGCGATCATCGAGGACGGTATGCTGATCGTCGCGTCGGCGCCGAGGATCCCCCAGCCATCCACCGCGCTCGAGCACTCGAGCCCGCGGCGGCGCTCGACGTCGATCGCGAAGACGCGTCGGACACGGCGTGCGATCGAGCTCGCGGCCTTGCGCCCGGCGTTGCCGAGTCGGTCAGGTTCTCCGTCTTCGGTCAGGTCCCTCATGAGACTTGAGCCGCGTCGAAGCTCGCGAAGCCGGCGGCGAACGGTGCGTGAGGCACTCATGCACTCCGCGCTGCGCGAATCGGCGAGCTTCGACGCGACTGAATGCCTTCCTCGTCGGACCGACCTCCGTGCATGCCCTTCGGGCAGGTTCAGCTTCATCGGGCAGGTTCAGCTTCACGACACGCCTGGCGTTCGCGCGGGGTTATCGGCAGCTCTCGACGGGTTCACGGGGCTCGAAGCCGGCGAAGAGGCAGTCTCTCTGAAGCGCGAAGTCTTCCATGACGAGGCACGTTGCGAAGTACTCGGGCGTCTCGATCCCGTAGTACTGGATCGTCTCATCCGCGCTGAAGTCGATCCTGTGACACTCGAAGTCGATGCCGCCGGAGTCCGCGCCGAGAATGTAGAAGTGGCCGTCGTACTGCTCGTAGCCGCCGCACAAGTGGCAGTAGCTGAAGCGCGAAAAGGTCCGATCCCTCAGCAGCTCGAGAACGCACGTCGTCGCCTTCGGATTCGTCTCGTCTACCCCGGGACACGGGCTCGGAGCCTCGCATGGTTCAGGAACGTCGTAGCATGCCGAGAAATCGTCGATGCAGCTGCAACCAAAGTCCTCGAGACACTCGCATCCCGGCGGCAAATTCAACCCCTGCGAGTCGCCGCCCGTCGTCGTGCCGGAAGTCTCCGTCGTCGTGCTGCTGCTCGTCGCCTCGCTCGTCGAAGCAGCGAACGTCGTCGACTGCCCTTCGGTGTCCGCGCCGGTGCTCGTGTCAGCTCTCGCGCCGCCCACGACCGATGGCCCGCACCCCGCGACGATGAGGGCGAAGGCGATCATGAGCCGGAGGCACCGCGATGCAGCACCGGCGGTGGCCTCGTTGCGCATGCCCGAACAGTCTAGCGCGTCCGAGTCGCGACAATGGGCCGCCCGAAGTCCAAGCGATGCGAACCGTGCCTGCCCTCGGAGGTTCCTACGTGGCGTAGGACCGCCGACGCGCTGCCGGCCGGTGCGCACGACCTGCCCGAGCATCGCGATCATGCCGTGACCTCGCGCAGTACATCGAAGGCATCGTCTCGATCGAGCTGCGGAGCGCTTCGCGTGGGTCGCGAGCAGGCCGAAGTCGGTTGCAACCCGGTCCTGCCCAGCTCGCGAGCTCGAGAACCGGATCGACGATCCGATCGCATTGCTCGCGAGCAGGCCGAAGTCGGTTGCAACCCGATCCTGGCATGCTCACTGGGTCCAATAGCCGGATCGACGATCCGATCGCCGGAGCTCGCGAGCTCGCTCGACAACTTCGCAAGCAACCCGTTGCGGCATGCATGCGAGCTCGGAGTCGAGCCTGGCCAACGCTTGGCCTGGGGGGGGCGAGGTTTGCGGCGCATTCGGCCTTCAGCTCCGCCGGGCCGATCGCCACGACGCCGTCGAAGAACGGCATGAGGTGACGCGTCATCTCGCGGGCGGCTGTGGCAGGGGACGGTGTGCCCGTGCAGCTCGTTCGGCACGAGCCACACGTCCTGCTGTTCGGGGTGCCAGAGCATCCGGGCGACGCAACTCGCGACGCGGCCGTCGAAGCGGATCGAGGGCGACGCCGGGGCGATCGCTGTCGATGCCGAACCGGGTGCCCTCAGCGGCCCACGGCTTCGCGGGGATCGGCTGCCGTGGCGAAGCGACGTCGAGCTGCTCGAGGGCGTGGACGTGCGCGACGTTGAACGTGCGCGGCGCCTTCAGGCCGAGCGCCCACGCGCGGACGTAGTGCGTTCCGTCGTGGACGTGGAACCCACGGTTCGATGTCGTGCCGCACGCCGCCGGGCGTCTCTTGCCACGGCGCCTCGTAGAGGATCCGAACCGTCTTGCGCCGACACGCGAGGAGAAGCCGGCCGACGAGTCGAGGATCCGCCCGCCTTGGCGTGGGTGAAGCTCGACGTCAAGACGTTCGCCGGCGGGAGATCGGTGGGCGCGTTGTGCATGCGCGCGCGAGTGTCGAGCGCTTCGACGGCTGGCGTCCCACGGCCACATGTAGATGTTTCCCGAGCCCTCGCCGCCGAGCATGATCCCGCGATGGCGTGCGCGGCGAATGATGTTGCCTTCGAACAGCACATCTTGTGAGCCGCCCTTGGCCTCGATGCCCACGCCCGCACCGAACAGCCTTCAGGCATCGCCGCGCTCCGCGGGACCACACCGCGCCGCGACTGTCAGCGCGACGGTCGGCGTTCGGCGCGACGTCGTCGACCGAGCAGCACGAGCCACGGCAGTGCGAGCCCGGCCAACGGCGATCGCGTGCCGGTGGTGCAGCCACAACCCCCGTCACGCTCGCCAGCACCAGCCGAACCAGTCCCACCGGATCCCGACTCGCCGCTGCCGTCGGGCCCTGCCGCGGACCCTTCGTCGACCGAGTCGCCCGAGCCTCCCTCTGTGGCGCCCTCGGAATTCCCACCGGTGTCGTCGACGCCACCGGTTGCGCCATCCTGCCAGATCGACGAGCGCACCCACAACGTGAACCCGGCATCGGGGCTGTACGGATCATCGTCGGAGACGACCACGCGCACCGCGTGCGCCTCCTGGTCGGGCATCTCGAACATCAGCGCGGCGCCGTCACCCGCGGGCTCACCGTCCACCGTCCACGCGAACGTCAGTGGATCGCCGTCGGGATCCATCGCCTCGGCAGCGAGCTCGATGACATCACCTGCCGCTGCGTACGGATAGTCGGTAGGCGTCACCGACACCAGCTCGGGGGCACCGTTGCCGACGTCGACCGCGATCATCTCGACGGCGAAGTCACGGCGCCCGCCATCACTCGCCTCGACTGCAACCGCGACCAAGCCCGGAGCCGTCGGAACGAAGTCGACGCTGGGTCCGGTGCCGTCGTCGAAGTCGCCGTCGCCATCGAGATCCCATGCGAGCGTGAGCTGTGCGTCGGGATCGAGATGCGATGCCTGGGCCTGCAACGCGATCGACGTGCCGACGATGCCGGTCGCTGGTGCGGTCAGCTCGGCGATCGGCGACGCACGCAGCACGTACGGCGCGTTCTCGTCGCGCACCGTCTGTGCGTCCACGACGGTGTCCGCCAGCGTCGGTCGCATCGCCTCGAACGTGCCGCGTGCGGCGTCGATCACCGCCTGCCAGCTCGCAGGCCCAGGCACCTCGAGCTCGCCCGCCGCAGCAACACCCGCGGCGATGTCGTCCTCGGAGAAACCAAAGCTGAGGATGAGATTGCGCTCCGCGTCGGTCGGGCCCGCCGCAAACGCTGCAGCCATCCCCGCCGCGTCGTGCTCCACATCCAGCGTGCCTGCAGCCGCGAGCTCGGCCTCGAGCCCGTCGAGCTCGGCGAGCATCACATCGCCAGCCTCGATCGCGATCGAGGCGTACAAGGCGAGCTTCTCGGCTTGGATCAGCCGACCTTCGTGCGAGCCCGCCAGCTCAGCGCCCTGGAATTTCTCGAGCGTGGGCAGCAGGGCCTGATACGCAGCGGCCTGGGTCGCCAGTGCGGTCGCCACCGCGATCTGAGCCCGAGGAAGCGGCGCCGACGACATGGGCACGAATGGTCCACCGTTGGCAGCGACATCGTCGAACCGCAGCGGCACGACGTCTTGGAACATCGCATCGGGCGGATCGGCGATGATCGCCCCGTAGTGCAGCAACAGTGCGTCGCCCATGTGGCCGATGATCTTGTTGCCGATCGTGATCACGGCGCTGTTGTACGAGGTCGGGCAATCCGCATTGGTCGCGTAGCAAACGACGCCCAGCCCGATGCCCGCCCAGAAGCCGCCGGCTCCGAACGCTCCCGCCCAGTCCGCCGCGGTGCTCAGCGTGTCGATCGCGGTCAGTGCCAGCACGAGGTTCTTCATGGCTTGGCCCTGGGCCAACCCAGCCACCGCAGCGTCCTTGATCGCCTGCGTGTCGACCGACCACACCACCGGCGCGTTGCTGACGATGAACGCCTGCTCGACGCGCAGATCCTCGGCACCGAAGCCACCGAAGAACGGAAACTGATCGATCACCAGGTCATACTGACCAGGCACGAGCTCGGGCAGCCACACGTACTCGTCGAAGAACGCGCCAGCGCCCGCGCAGCCGAGGATGTAGTTCGCCGAGGGGATGCCGCCCTGCCCGGTGATATCCCAGAAAGGATTGGCCGAGCCGGTCGGCGTCACGATCACATAGGCCTCGGCGCAGATGCCTTGGGGCGGCACGACGTCGAGCTCACCGGTGACGCACACCGCGTCGCCCGCGTTGTACACGTCCTGGAAGTCGAAGTTGCAGTCGGAGGCCCAGATGTCGACCGCCGACGCGGTGCGTGGCGCTGCGGCCAGCGCCGCAGCAAGAGCGAGTTGCCAGGGAGAGATTCGCATACACGCCTCCGAACCCCGCAGCGTACCACGCGAAGGGTTGCCGCCGGGTGCGCCGCGGCTCACCGCTCGAGCTGCAACACGTACTACACGTACTGGTACGGCAAAGTGTCGTCGACGCTGCCGCGCGCGCGCAGGCCTGCTGCCGACGCGTCACGCACGACCGCATCGACCGCGAGTCGATGCTTGCGCGGCGGACCTGGCCCGTCCTCGGGTGCATCGGGCTCGAAGTCGACCAGACTCGCGCACATACCCCGGGCGCGCGGAACGTTCCCGCGGCATCGGCGAGCGGACTGAGGTACAATAATCTCGCGGTGCGCGATGACGAGCGACTGCCGAACATGTGGCGCGGAGGTCTCCACGGCGACGTGGATGACGATCTGCAACTCGTGCGGCCGGGTATCTGCGCCGCAGCAGCTCGACGCGATCGACGTGGTGCCAGCGGGAATCGAGCCGTGCGTGGCCGACCAGGCGTCACATGATCTCCGCGATCCATATCGCGATTCCAACCGCCCCGAACGACCGGTGGATGTCGTCGTCACATACTCTCGACGGGCGCTCAGTCGCCACGCACTCGGCCTCGCATGTTTCGCAGTGGGCCTCGCGTTCGCGCTCGGCTTCTCGCTCGTATGGGTGGGAATCGTGATGGTCGCGAGCATGGCGGCGATCGCCATCTCGCGGATGCCGTCGCCAGCGCAGGTGCGCGTGCTCGCGACGAAGGATCGACTGGCGATCGCTCCGTTCGGTGCTCCGCTGCGGAGATTCTTCGAGGCGACCGAGATCGCCGCCATCTTCGTCCGCGCCAAGGCGCGCGCCGATCGGCCCGAGGACCGACGGTTCGAGCTGCTGCTCGTCGATGCGAATACCGCGATGCACCGGCTGATCGACGACTCGTGCGACGCGAATCAGCTCCTGTGGATCTCGACGAGCGTCGAACGACTCATGCGCCTCGATGACGCGCACGAATAGTCCCGGCACGTCGGCAATTTCGTACACCAGGAGCTGCCACGCTCGTCGGCCGCCGCGGCGAGGGTCGGCGCGAGGACAGATCACTCGGAGCCCGCACAGCCGTCGGGCTCAGCGTTGCAGCCGCGCGGCCGCAATCGCCGAGCCGTGGGCCGACGCTGCGCGCCACACCTTGCGCGCCGCCGACCCGTTCTTGGCCAGGTCATAGGCGTCGCCGAGCAGCACCTTGTAGTCGAGCTCGTCGGGGGCCGAGCGCGCGGCTCGCTTCGCGTAGCGGATCGCTGCGCCGTACTTGTGCTGTTCGATGTGGATCTCGGCGAGCGCGGCGGCGGCCGGGGCGTAGGCCGGCGAGGCGGCGAGTGCTGCAGCGAGCTGACGCTTGGCCGCGGCTTTGTCACCGGCGCGGCGCGAGGTCTCGGCCTGGCGCATCAGGTTTCCCGCGGCCTCGCGTGCGCGACCTCGACCGGCCGCGCGCCACGAAGGGCGCACGGGCGGATCGTCGAGGATGACGATACGCTCGGACTCGGGCTCGTCGTCGAGGATCACGATGATCCCATCGTCGAGATCACCGCGGTCGAGCTCGCCGAGGGCACCGTGATCTTCGCGGATGTCGGGCAGCTCGACCGTGCCCGAGGCCAGCACGGGCTCGCTCGTGTGCGCGGCGACGGTTGCGACCGGCGGGCCAGCCGACGTGGTGCTCGATGGGATCGACGACGCAGCGGTCCTGCTCCCGGCAACGTCGCTGCCACCGGCGAACAACACGATCGCAGCGGCGAAGGTGGCGACACCGATCGTGGTGCCGAGCTGCACGCGCGGCGCCGCGAACAAGCGGTCGCGCCGACGCACGGCGGTCAGTCTCAGCGTCACTGCGTCCTCGTCGAATCCAGCTTCGCGTTTCATTGAGAACTACCTTGGACTACATCATCGCACCATGGCCCAGGAGGGCCTAGAAACCGACGAACGAGGCGGTTGGAGGATGGCGAGGCCCATGCCCCGGCTTCGCGTTCATCCGCGACTCAGAACACGCCCGGGATCACGCGCCAGCGCACCTTCGCCGCGTAGGCCCGGCACCCTGGTAGCTCTTCGTGCAGCATGCGGTCCTCGAGCAGCGTGCGACGCACGAAGATCGGGATGATCGGTAGCAGCAGCTGTGCGCCGCCCGCACGCCGGTGTCGTGGTCGTCGTGCAGCGTTTTCGATACGACCTTGTGATCAGCCTTGGATTGTTCGTGCACTTGCACGCGCTCGTCACCGACGGTGCCTTCGCCGACGACGACGGCGCCCCGCGATGGTTCGCGGCGCCCAGCGTGACCACCGAGGTGATCGCCCGTGTGCTCGCGACCGTGCATCGCCGCCTCGGGAGCGATGACGATGACGACGACACCGAGGACGCGCTCGTCGGCTGCGTGCAGCTCTCACTGGGTGGACCTCGCTTGCCCGCAGCGCCCGCACGCGTGGCGAGTCCGCTCGAGGTCTTCCAGTGTCGGTCCCGATTACGGGCGTGTTTGGGGCGCCGGGCGTCGACGTCCGAGTAAGGGTCGCACCGCCTGTGCCCGCCTCGAGCTCAATGCTGAACGCGGCGGCGCGTGACCTGTCCGCACCCTGCGCGAATGTCTCAGCTGGGGAGCCGCCAAGGAACACCTTGCCGGCCTTGTTCGGACGCAGTTCGCCGCTTTCAATGATCGAGAGAATCTCATCACCCGTGGCACCGTGATGCCCGGTTGTCGTCCGACTGAAGGCCTCGGCCTCCGCCGCACAGGCACCCCACGCGTTGCTCATCACGACCCACTACGTCGCAGACGATGCGTGCATGGGTTCGGGCAGACCACGCTCCGCCCGAAGGTCAGCTGCCGCGCCGCGCCGTGAGCGATGAGGTCCCTCACCTCGTCGCGGAGTCATCGGGGCTCGGTCGACGCGACGCCGTCGAGGATCGATGCCGATCTGCGGACGATCGTTGGGCGGGACCGAGGCCGCGCGCGTGCTACGGTGAAGGCGGTGCCCTCGGGCACCGCCGGCTACGCAGACCTCCTGGCGCGCGCGGAACGACTCGTGGTCGCGGAAGGAGTGGCGCCGTCGGTCGCCGCTCTCGAGGATGTCATTCGATCGAAGGAAGCAGCGGGCCGACCGAAGGATCTCGCTGCGCTCCCGTCGCTGCGTAGCCTGCTCGCGAAGATCCGGCGCCGCGGAGCGCCGTGAGCTGCGCGATCGGGTGGAGAACCGCCGCGTAGATTTCCGTCCGCCCGAGCGCACCCGTGACGCCCGCCCTCGTCCGCGGCGTGATCGTGCACGCTCGTGACGTCACCTCGAGACCAAACGACGGCGACGACTCGCCCGACGACGACGACACCGTCCCGCCAAGAGCGCCCAGCATCGACACCCGTGTCGTCGTCGGTCCGGTGGCTCCCGCTGGAATGACGCCGCCGCCGCATTCGATGCGGGATGAACGTTCGCGATCGACTCGAATTCAGATTCAAAAGCGGAGACCGGTGTGATCCACCGTGAAGCTCTTGATTCGCCGTTGACGTTCGCGGCCGATGAAGAACATCGGGGTGCCGACGGCAACGAGCGTCGGACCTAGCGCGAGGCCAGCGAACATCGATCCTCGGTTGAGCTGATGGGTTTCCTCGATCTTGCCGAGCTGGGCTCTGCTCTGCTCTGCGCGGACATCTCTTCGCTGTTTCGGCCCTTCGCGCTGGCTAGTTCGGCCCCACGCTTACGGGATTCGAAGATGTACCGCGATACGGGTGAAGGCAAGGAGCCGGTCGCTCCCGCCCTGATGGCAATGGCCCTGCTGCTGCAAGCGTACGTCAATGTGTCGGATGCCGAGGGGGAACCAGCCTCGCGGAGCTCCACCTCGAACCTCGAGCTCGCGCTCGTGCGCGCGGACGGGATCACGCGCGCCCGTGCAGTCGATCCGGAACACCTCGAGTTGAGCGCCCTCGAGTGTGTCGCGCGCGCGCTCGTGGGCGCTTCATGGCCGACCCGCGCGCACGCGGATCTACGCGTGTACCTGCGGTGGTCCGCGGTTGAGACCGTGCTCGATCACTTGTCGCGACGATCCGAGTGATCGAAATCGTCCGACACCTGTCTACCTCGTCAAATGCAGCTCCGAACCGTTTCGCTCCTCACTGCTCTTCTCGTGCCGCTCGTCGCGGCGCCCGCCATCGCGCTGGGTAGCTCGCCCAGCACCGCGCCGACGACCACGCCGACCAAGCCGAGCGAAGGCGCCGAGATGCAGGTCCCGAACAACCCGGCGCCGGGCACCTGCTCGACCGACA
>Ga0163144_10007278_pt1 | contig 24288 bp, 20 predicted proteins | sample OliLak19BULKMAT1_FD_123175 | JGI IMG/M metagenome (GOLD analysis project Ga0163144, IMG submission 123175) | Freshwater microbial mat bacterial communities from Lake Vanda, McMurdo Dry Valleys, Antarctica - Oligotrophic Lake LV.19.BULKMAT1 | ecosystem: Environmental > Aquatic > Freshwater >...
CGCAGGCAAGCGCGGCGCTCGCGCCGATGATGCCGTCGCCGATGACGACGACCCGACTCGCGGCCGGCAGCAGGAGGCGCGATGCACCGTTGTAGCCGACCTGCGCCGACACGAGGAACGCAGCGCGCTCCGGCGGAATGCCAGTGGCATCGTAGACATCGGCCGCGTTTGCGACGACCCGGGATGCGTACGTGCCCCAGGCCGACCCAGCGTCCGGGCCGGCCGAGCCCGCGATCGTCGCGACCTCCTGGCCAACGCGGAGGCCCTGAACCGAGCTCCCGACCCACTCGATCCGGCCGCTCGCCTGGTACCCGGGGATGGCGGGATAGCGGATGTCACGCCACACGAAGACGCCCTGGAGGACCCATCGATCCGTCCCGGGGCTCACGCCCGACGACGCGACCCTGATCAGCACGTCGCCCGGTCCGGGATCCGGCAGCCGAACGGACCTGATCGCGATCTGCCGCGGAGCCTCGCAGACCACGGCCTCGACAGGCGTGCCAGGGGCCGACGGGATCGCCTCCATACTGGCAGTATAGAACATGTCCACACTAGTTGCCATCTGAGATGATGAGATGATTACTATCCTCACGCAGCCCCGACTGATGGTCGACGCCCGTGCGTATCTCGCCGAGGGCCCTGTCTGGGATGCCGGCTCGTCCCGCCTGTTGTGGGTGGACATCATGACTGGCCGAATCCACTCGACGAACCCGGAAACCGGGGCCACGTCCACGCGCGTGCTACCGCTGCCGGTGGGCTGCATCGCGCCGCGCAGCCGGGGCGGGCTGGTGGCCGCGACTGCCGACGGCCTGTGGGCCATCCCCGAGAACGGGGAGCCTGTTCGTCTCATCGAGGTCGAGTCCGAACGATCGGATACCCGGTTCAACGACGGACGATGCGATGCAGCCGGGCGGCTGTGGGCCGGAACGATGGCGTACGACCTGCAGCCCGGTGCAGGCTCGCTCTACCGCCTCGATACCGACCTGGGAGTGGAGCGGGTGATCGCCGGCGTCACCGTGTCCAACGGCATCGACTGGAGCCTCGACGGACGGACGATGTACTACATCGACTCAGCTACCCAGCGCATCGACCGCTGCGACTTCGACCCGGCGAGCGGCCGGATCCTGGATCGACGACCATTCGTGGTCATCGACGCGAGCGATGGCTCGCCGGACGGGCTGGCGGTGGACGGCGATGACGGCGTGTGGGTCGCCCTGTGGGGCGGCTGGGCGGTACGGCGCTACACACCAGACGGCCGGCTCGATGCCGTCATCAACGTCCCAGCGGCCAAGGTGACCAGCCTCGCGTTCGGCGGCCCGGATCTCCAGGACCTGTTCATCACCACGGCGAGGCGGCCCGAAGGACCCGACGACGACCTTCGTCAGCCCCACGCCGGGGGCGTTTTCCAGGCCCGCGTCAGCGTCGCCGGCCGACTCCCCGTTGCATTCCGCGGCTGATCCGCGCCCCTCGTTGCTCAGCCCGCGGGCCGGACCTCGACCGAGTCGCAGACCATCGTCCCGGCCTCCAGCAGCAGTCCGGCTGCGCCGCCCGTGAGCCGGTGGTCCACGACGTCGCACACGAGGCTGCCGTCAAGCCATCCCCGGATCTGTGCCCCGCGGACTTCCAGGGCGAGATCGTGCCGTTCGTACGCCTCCCAGGTCGCCGGCTCGCTCGCGAGCACGACCTCATCGTCGAGGCAGGCCACGAGCCGTACGCCACTTTGGACGAGCTGGAGGGAGTACCAGCGCCGCCGCCCACCCACGCGCGCCGCGATCCCCGCCGCAGCCGCCTCATGCGGCGTGATCGTCGCGCGCACGACGTAGTCGGACCACGCGAGCGTGCCCTGACTGAGGAGACCGATCCCGTCATTCTGCGAGAGCCTGAAGGGCTCGTCCCAGTAGGTGTTCCAGATGTCCATCCCGTCGACCCATGCCCGTCGCCACATGGCACCGCCATCGGCCGGCATGCCGAGAGGGCCGTTCGGCTCACCGGTCCAGTCGAGACGGTCGAGAAGGACTGAGTCCCCTCGCTCGCCCGCGAGCGACAACCCGACCTTTGTCACCGGTTGCCCGCCGGTCTGCGGCACGACCCACTCCAGCGTCGTCTCCGCGCCGGGAAGGAGGGTGGCCGCCGGCCCTTCCACCCACGCGAGCTCGTCCGACCCGGTGTAGTGCGCAAGCAGCAGGCCGACGTGCGCGGCAGCCCTGGCGCGGGGATCGCACAGGACGGTCGCAGTGACCCGCTGACCGGGATGGAGCGAGGGCGACGCGAGCAGCGGGTACCCGGCCATCGCTTTGTCCTCGGGTGGGATGAACGTGTCCGTGGTCGCGATCACCGGCGAAGCTGATGCGACGGTGATCTGCAGTGATCGCGTCCGAGCGTTCCCCGGGTGGGAGACGTTGGTGACGGAGCCGTCTGCGGGAGCGGCGCCCTCGACGCGGAACCCCTGGACCGACCCCGGGTACGAGAAGTGATATCGAGCGCCGCCCTTGGAGCGTCGGGGCTCCTCGCCCCGAAGCCTGCGCCCGGCTGCGGCGACCCTGTCTGCTTCCACGACCGCGTCCGTGATCGACCTGCCGCCCTCGGCCGTTGGCAGGTACAGCCGGTCCTGAACGGGGCCACGCCAGTCGGTCGGACCGTCGATCCCGTCGAGCCCGTTCCTGATGCCCATCAGGCACCCGACGTTGCCTGAGTTGCAGTCTGTATCCCACCCGCAGGTGTTGACGATGGACAAGGTGCGCGAGAAGTCGCCGTCGCCCCACAACAGGCTGAGGAGGATCAGCCCGTGGTTCGGCACCACATGGACGTTGCCCTTGAACCGCGATGGCCCGTACTCCGCCTCCAGCCAGGCACGAGCGTTGCGCCAATCGGGTTCGGTGCGGCGGAGCGAGCGCAGGTCGGCGGCAAGCGCAGCGATCACCGAGTCTTTGGGGATATGCTCGAGTCCCACGTCCAGCAGGTCGTCGATGTCGTCCTCGACGAAGGCCCAGGCTTCCATGGCGGCCAGCAGGACCGCGGCGTCGACGGCCGCGCCGTCGTGGCTGACGCTGGCCGCGGCCCGCGCAAACGCTGCGGCCTGCGATGGGTTCCCCGGACAGGCCATCGCCCACGCGTCGATGAAGATCTGCGAGCCGATCTGCTCCGAGACGACCCGCCCATTCAACTCGGCCGATCCGCTCCGGGGAGCGGGAATGCCGGCCTTGAGCCGCAGATACGCCGTGTGTTCCGTGGAGTGGCCGAGGCCGCCCCACCACAGGATCGTCCGCCCCTCGATCAGGTAGTTCAGCCATGCCCGGCCGATGGCCAGAGGCGAGATCCCAGGGTCGAACCGATTGTCCTCAAGGGCGCGGAAGAACGTGAACGTGCCGGAGACGTCATCGTCGGTCACCACGAGCGGCACGCCGACGCGATCATGGACGTAGCCGACGATCGTGCCAAGCTCGGCTTCGATCCGGGCGGGCGACCAGCCCTCGACCGGCCGTCCGAGGTACACGCCGATCAGTTTGCCGAGCACACCCGCGTAGACCCGCTCCTCGTAGTCACCGGGGATCGATCGGGCCTTCCTGCTGCTCATCAGTGGCTGGTCGGCACGTACGGGTCGAGATCCTGGCCCACGCCGCCGGCCAGGAAGTCCATGTCGGCTCCCTCGTGCGCCTGCATCACCCGTTCCAGATACAGCAGTCCGTATCCCCGCGTGAAGGCAGGCGCCGGCGCGACCCATTCGGCCCGCCGCCGCTCGAGCTCCTCGTCGGCAACGCACAGGGTCAGTGTTCGGGCGTCGACATCGAGCTCGATCTCGTCGCCGTCCCGCACGAGGGCGAGCGGCCCCCCGATCGCCGACTCCGGGCTGACGTGCAGCACGCACGTGCCGAACGCCGTGCCGCTCATCCGCGCGTCGCTGATCCGGACCATGTCGGTAACCCCCTGCGCGATGAGCTTGGCCGGGATCGGAAGCATCCCCCATTCCGGCATCCCGGGGCCGCCATGCGGTCCGCCCATCTGCTGCACCAGCACACATAGCGCATCCACGTCGAGGTCGGGGTCGTCGATCCTGTTCATGAGGTCGCGCTTGTCCTTGAACACGACGGCGCGACCGCGGTGGTGGAGCAGTCCCGCCGAGGCGGCCGAGCTCTTGATCACGGCCCCGTCCGGACACAGGTTGCCGCGGAGCACCACCGTGCCGCCTTCGGTGGCGAGCGGCCTGTCCAGCGTGCTGATCACCCGCGGATCGAGGATCTCGGCCGCGGCATTGTTCTCCCGGATCGTCCGGCCATTCACGGTCATGGCGTCGTCGTGCAGCAATGTGAGTAGTTGTGCGATGACGGCGGGAATCCCGCCCGCATAGAAGAAGTCCTCCATCTGGAACTCGCCTGACGGACGGACATTCGCGATCAGCGGCGTCGTCCTGGAGATTCGATCGAAGTCCTCGAGGCCCAGCGGGATCCCGACCCGGCGCGCGAGCGCGAGCAGGTGGATGATCGCATTGGTGCTGCCGCCGATCGCCATGTCGACGGTGATCGCGTTCTCGAACGCCTCGTGCGTCAACAGGTGCGACGGCCGGAGGTCGCGCTGCGCGAGCGAGACGGCGACCTGCCCGCTCATGTCGGCCAGCGCGAGGCGGCGCGCGTCGGAGGCTGGGATCGCAGCGTTGCCAGGCAGCGTCAGGCCCAGTGCCTCCGCCATCGCCGCCATGGTGGAGGCAGTCCCCATGACTCCGCAGTGACCATCCGAGCGCGCGATGCAGCCCTCGAGCTCCGCGATCTCGTCCACGCCGATGCGGCCGACTCGCTGCTCGTCAGAGATCTCCCAGACGGCCGTCGCACCGGCGAGCTCCTGCGTGCCGCGGAGGCCTCGCAGCATCGGACCGCCGGTCACCATGATCGCTGGGACATCCGCGGACGCCGCACCCATCAGCATCGCCGCCGTCGTCTTGTCGCACCCGGACAGGAGGACGACTGCGTCAAACGGCATGCCGCGGATGGACTCCTCGACCTCCATGGCCATGAGGTTCCGGAAGAGCATGGTCGTCGGCTTCATGAGGTTCTCCGACAGCGACATCGTCGGGAACTCTAGCGGCAACCCGCCGGCGCGCCAGACCCCACGCTTCACGTGCTCGGCGACGCGCCGCAGATGGGCGTTGCACGGCGTCGCCTCGCTCCAGGAGTTGGCGATGCCGATCACCGGACGACCGTCGAACACGTCCGGCGTGTAACCCTGGGCGCGAAGCCAGCCCCGGTGGAGCATGCCGTTGAGATCCTGGGGGGCGAACCATTGGCGGCTGCGCAGCGTCATGTTGCTTCCCCTCTGGCTACCGACCGCGGCGATCCTGCGCTCCCGACGGAGATCGTGATCGTGCGCGTGACGAATTCGCGGATCGCCCGACCCTGCTCCGGAGGGCCGAAGCCCGAAGCCCCTCTCCCGGCAAATGGCGCGTGGAAGTCCACGCCCGTCGTCGGTGCGTTGATGCGCACCACCCCCACGTTCAAAGCCTCGGCGACACGCATCGCGTGACCCTCGTCGCCGTAGATCCCGGCGACCAGACCATGGCGAGTGCCGTTGGCGATACCAACGGCCTCGTCGTCGGTGCGGGCGGTGAGGATCGTGATCACCGGGGCGAACAGCTCCTCGCGGGCAAGCAGATGCCCGGGATCGGGGAGCCGGACCAGGGCGGGCGACAAAAACCAGCCGGGGCCGCTACGACGGCCGCCCGTGACGACCTGGCGCCGGGGAACCATCGTGAGCCGTTGCGCGGCATGTTCACGCGCTGCCGACGAGATGAGCGGACCCGCGGTCGTCCGGGGGTCAAGTGGATCCCCGACGACAACGGCCTCCGTCGCCGCTCGGAGCGCTTCCACGAGCGACGCAACGCGGGATTCGGCGACGATGACCCGCCTGGTTGCCGTGCACTTCTGGCCCGCGAAGGTCATCCCCGCCGAGACGATCGCGGCGGCGGCGCCGTCGATGTCGGCATCGGCCAGCACGATCGCCGCGTTCTGGCCGCCCATCTCCGCCTGCGCGGGCTTGCCCGATTCACCTGCCGCCTGGATCGCGTGACGGCCATTCACCTCCGACCCCGTGAAGCTCACGGCCGCGACACGTGGGTCTCGGATGGCGTCGTGGATGGCCCACGACGGGCCGGTCCAGGAGACGAGGAGACCGGGCGGCAGGACTCCGTCGGCGGTCTCCGCGAGGAACGCCGCGACACCGACCGAGCGCGATGAACCGCGAATCACAACGCGGTTGCCGAACGCGAGCGCGGGCGCGATCTTCCAGGTGGGGATCGCCAGCGGGAAGTTCCAGGGGGTCACCGCGAGGAGCGTCCCGATCGGCTCGCGGCGAGCGATCAGGCGGAGAATGCCAGGCATGACCGGAGGGAGCTCCTCCCCGATCGGTTCATAGGCGGCCTGTGCGTAATAGCGGATGATGGCGACACTGCGCACGACCTCCGCCGCTGCCTCGGTGATGGGCTTGCCGACTTCCCGGGCGACAAGCTGCGCGGCCTCGGCGGCGCGCGCCTCCAACGCATCCGCCCATGCGTCGAGCGCGGTTGCCCGCGTGGCGGCAGCCCGGGCCCACACCTGCGCGTCCCTCTCGGAACGGTCGAGGATCTCGCGGATCGCAGGCCAGCCGACCGACGCCGACGCGGCCACCTGCCGCTCGGGCGCGGCGGGCTCGAAGGTCGCGATCGCACTGTACTCCGCGGTCATCGGGCCGGGCCCTGGACCGACGCCGACGCCGACAGCGACGAGCCTTCCTGGAGGAGTCCTCGTCGTCCCAGGTTCGTCATGAGCCGGCCGATCCCGTCGTCCCATGGCGGAATATCCGCGGTGGATGCGACCTGGTTGACGAGGCAGCCCAGGTGTGGATGGCGAATCGCGACAACGTCACCCGGGCGATGCGTGAAGCCGAGTCCGGGCGCGACGCGGTCAGCCGTCGGAACCACCATCGTTCCCAGGAACAGCGAGAACCCGTCCGGATAGCCGTGGAATCGCCCACTTGCCTGTCGGACGAGGTCGTCCGGCAGGCGGCTGATCCGGTCCATCGGGCAGTCGTCCTCGAACGCGAACCCGTCCTCGCCGCTGATCGTCATCGTGAGCGTGGACGCCATGAGGAGATCCAGCGTGAAGTGGACGTCGAACAGGCGGATCCACGGGCCGACGGACGCGCTGGCCGTGTTGTCCTTGGCGATGCCGAGCAGCAGGGGGCTGCGCCCTTCAAGGTCCCGAAGGTTGACGTCGTTGCCCAGCGTCGCGCCCACGATCGTGCCGTCCGGACTGACCACCAGCACGATCTCCGGTTCGGGGTTGCTCCACTCAGAGTCGTCTCGAACATGGACGCGCTCACCCGTGCCGACGGTGCCGAGGACGGGCGCCTTGGTGAAGACCTCGACGTAGGGCCCAAGGCCAACCTCGAGGTAGGCCGACGCGATCCCGAGCCCCCGCAGCTCCTTGAGCAGGTGGAGCGAAGCCGGCGTGCCAGCCTTGATCGCCTGGAGGCGCTCTCCCGCGCTGCGCTGGATCGTGGCACGGACCTTCGTGGCCATGGCTGGATCCCCCCGCGCCTGTTCCTCGATGAGCCGTTCGAGCAGGCTCGCCGCGAAGGTCACCCCGCACGCCTTGACCGGCTGGAGGTCGATCGGCGAGAGGAAGTGGACCGTATCCGTGCCACGACGATCATGCTGGGACGCGGTCAGCGCATCCTCGACGGACGCGATCCGTCCGCCGCGCTGGCCCCGGAGGAGATCCGGCAGGTCGGCCGAGGCGAGGAGCGCAGCCGTCGTCGGGGCCAGCGCGGAGAGATCGAACACCCCCTCCGGAGAGACCAGGACGGGCGTCGGACCGCCGATGCCGCGTGGACATGCCGCTGCCGGAAGGTGCGCGCGGCCGATGAACAGGCCGCCGCCTCCGAGGCAGTCGACGGCGTCGAGGAGTGTGCGCCCTAACTCAAGGGGGGAGCCCATGAGGCCAAGGATAGCATCTCATATGATGAGATGCTATGAGCTGGCGGGCGATGCCCCCGGCTCGCTGGTCACGACCCGTCGTGGACGCTGCGAAGGGCAGGTATGTTCCGGTCGAGGTGGTCGATCATGGCTGTCCGAGCGGTCTCCGGATCGCCGCTCGCGATGGCAAGGTAGATCGCCTCGTGCTCCCCGGTCGCGCGAGGCAGCGTCCCGGGCACGGCATTCGTGTACCGCCGGCTTGTCCGCATGATCGACCGGATGGAATCGATGATGTGGGAGGCCACGCGGTTGTGCGCCGCGATCACGATGGCCTGATGGAAAGCGACATCGTGCTCGATGTACCGGTCGGGGTCGTTGACGGTGGAGCGCATGCCCTCGAGCGCCAGCCGGATCGCGTCGAGCTCCACACCGGTGTGCTGCACGGCGGCCCGTGCCGCGACCTCCGGCTCCAGCAGCCGCCGGACCTCCTGCAGCTCGAGGAGCAGGTTGCGAGTTCCGTCGTCGTCCTGGAGCTCCAGCAGCAGCGGGTCAAGGTAGTCCCACTCACCCTCGGGACGGCGCTGCATCCGGCGCCCGTGACGGACGCTCACGAGGCGCATGTCCCGAAGCCGACCGATGACCTCACGCGCCACCGTCTTTGACACGCCGAACTCGACGCAGATCTCCTGCTCCGAGGGGAGAGGGAGACCAGGCGAGTTGACGATCCCCGCGGCAACGCCCCGGGCCACCTGATCGGCCAACCGCTGCACCTGGACCTGGGCCACCGCTGCTGCTCCTCCTGAACCTGTCTGGGTATTGTTGCCAGTGCGAACCTATCACGGTCACGTCTTGTCAGGACCTGTTCATGTTGATACCATCTCATATGATGAGATGGTTAGGTATCGTGGGAGAGCCTGCCGGCATCACCATCGAGCGGGAGCCTTCCGGCGCCTGCCCCCGGGCTCAAGGAGGAAACCATGGTCGACGATCAGCTCAGCCGGGCGGCCGCACGCGGTCGACGATCGGCGCGGCTCGGCGCGATGGCGCTCACCGCGCTGCTCGTTGTTGCAGCATGTGCGGGGTCGGCTGCAACACCGGCCCCGGCGACTCAGGCACCGCCACCTTCCGCTCCGGCGGCCAGCCCGTCCGAGGCCCCCTCGCCGAGTGAGGCCCCCTCGCCGAGTCAGGCAGCCGAGCCTGTGAATCTGACCCTCTGGCTCAAGGGCCAGGAGGGCACCGTCAATGCCTACACCGAGCTGGCGGACGCGTACACCGCACAGCACCCGAACGTCACGTTCGAAGTCTCGTACATGGGGGACGACCTGGTATCGCCGGCGCTGCTTCCGGCTCTCAACGCAGGCACCGGGCCCGACATCTGGGCGGCGGGCATCGGTCCAGGCCAGCCGGCAGCGGTCGTCAACGCGGGTCATGCGCTTGACCTGACGCCCTACTACAAGGAGCTGGGCTGGGACAAGATCATCCCGCGCGCCGTCATCGATCGCACTTCGTCGAATGGCAAGCTCGACGGCATCGGACAGAGCGTCCAGACGACCGTCATGTTCTACAACAAGAAGATCTTCGAGGATCGGGGGCTCGCGATCCCGACGACGTACGACGAGTTCCTCGCCCTTGAGGAAGCGCTCAAGAAGGACTTCAAGACGGTCGTCGGCCTGCCTGCGGGAGACGGCTGGCCGATCTCGCACAACCAGACTGCGTACTGGGGTCTGTGCGCCGGACCGGACAAGATCAACGACATCCTGTATGGCGACGGACGCTGGGATGACCCGTCCATCGTCGAGGCGACGAAGAAGCTCGCCGAGCAGAACGAGAAGGGCTACTTCGGCCCGAACTCGCTCGCCGTGGGGTATCGGGACAATCTCGCCAGCTTCTTCAAGGGCGACATCCCGATGGTCTTCACCGGGACGTTCTTCTTCCCCGACTGGCTGGAGACGGTCGGCGACAAGATCAACGATTACGGCGTGTTCGCGTTGCCCAACCCGTGTGGTGGTCCCGTGTATCCCACCGAGAGCATTTCTGGCGCGTGGTACGTGAACGCGAAGACGAAGGCCCCGGACACCGCTGTCGACTTCCTCAACTTCATGAACTTCACGCCCGAGGGCCGCAGCAAGCTGCTCTCGACCGGCCAGGTGCCGGTTGGCGACGTCAGTGGTGAGGGCCTCGCGACACTCCCCCAGATCCACCAGGACACCCTCAAGCTGAATGACGCGAATCGCGGCAACGGCTCCGTGGAGGCGTTCTTCGACACGATCATGCCGGCGAATGTCTCGACCGTGACCTATGACGGCCTTCAGTCGATGCTCGTCGGCAAGACTTCACCCGAAGCCTTCGCCGGTGCCATCCAGAAGGCGTGGGAGGAGGCCAAGGCAAAGGGCGACATCCTGAAGCCCGGCGGCCTGACTCCGTAACACACCCCACCCGCACCTCGAAGGGAACTGTCTCCCAGGCGGGCCGCATGCGACTGCGGCGGCCCGCCTGCCCTACTCGTGACCCCGCGCGACGCGTACTGTTCGAGCCACCGAAGCTCTGCCCTCCGAGGAAATGCCGACGTGACACCGGTCGCCCAAGCGGGGAAGCGCCTCCACAAGCCGCGAAGCTGGCGCCTCCGTCGGCGCCACCTCGTTGCCTATGCGTTCCTGGCGCCGGCGATCCTGCTCTACGCCAACTTCGTGCTTCGACCGACGGGCGAGGTCTTCGGGCTCTCGCTCTTCGAGTGGGATGGGATCGCGGCTCAGCGCACCTGGGTCGGGCTCGACAACTTCACCAGGCTCCTTGCCGATCCCATCTTCTGGGAGGCGCTCCAGCACACCATCGTGTGGGTGGTGCTCCTCGTCGGTTTCAACGTCACGCTGGGCCTCGTGACCGCCTCTGCGCTGGCCGCGATCAAGCGCGGGCGATTGGTCTTCCAGGTCGCTGTCTTCCTGCCCGTCGTGCAGGCCGCCATCGTGGTCGCGCTGATCTGGCGCTGGATCTACAACCCGGAAGGCCTGCTCAACGTCGGGCTCACGCGGATCGGGCTCGGCGCCGTCGCGCAGCCGTGGCTCGGCGATCCTAACCTCGCGCTACCGGCGCTCGCCGTCGCGGCGGCGTGGGGCGGGTTCGGGCTGGCCGTTGTCATCTTCCTGGCCGGCCTGCAGAGCGTCGACGAAGTGCTGTACGACGCGGCCCGGATCGACGGCGCAAACGCAATCCAGCTGTTCCGCCACGTGACGATCCCGGCGCTCCGCAACGTCATCACGGTCGTGATCCTGCTCGAGATGATCGGGGCCTTCCAGGTGTTCGACATCATCTGGGGCACGACGCAGGGCGGACCGCTTCGCTCCACGGAGGTTCTCGCAACCTACATGTTCAAGCGCGGGATCCTCGAGGGGTCCTACGGGTACGGGTCTGCGATCGCGGTCGTGTTCATGCTCATCGTCCTCAGCGTCGCGATCGTATCGATCGTGATCCGTGAGCGTGGCGATGAATAGCGTCACGCCGCCAAGAGGGAGGGCTGGACGCCGCCGCGTCCCATCTGTCCGGCTCGGACAGGCTCCGGTGTATGGCTTCCTGCTGGTCGTGTCGGCGTTCGCCGTCCTGCCGCTCCTCGTCACGTGGCTCACCGCACTCAAGACCAACGAGCAGGTCGTCTTCGATCCGTTCGCGTTCCCGAACCCGATCGCGCTCGAGAACCTCGTGCAGGCGTGGGAGCGAGCACGGTTCAGCGTCTACTTCCAGAACAGCGTCATCATCTCGGTCGCGTCCGTCATCGGGACCGTCATCGTCGCCTCGTTGGCCGGCTATGCCTTCGGGCGTCTCAGCTTCCCGGGCAAGCAGATCCTGCTCGTCGTGTTCCTCCTTGGCCTCACGATCCCGATCGGCACGATCATCATCCCGCTCTATCTCGTGATGCGGGACTTCCGCCTGCTCGACTCGTACTGGTCGGTCGTCGTCGCCCACATCGCGATCGGGGTACCGGTGTTCACGTTCATCATGCGCGGCTTCTTCAAGGGACTGCCCGTCGAGCTGGACGACGCCGCCCGCGTTGACGGCTGCTCGGAACTGCGCGTCTTCTGGAACGTGATGCTGCCGCTGGCCCGGCCGGGTCTACTGACGGTCGCCCTGCTCCAGTTCCTGTGGAGCTGGAACGCGCTGCTCCTGCCGCTCGTGTTCCTCACGAAGAACAGCCTCCGGACGATGCCCGTCGGCCTGCTGCTCTTCCAGGGCCGCTCCAGCGTGCAATGGGAGCTCATTTCGGCCGGCGTGCTCCTGATGTCTCTCCCGGTGGTCGGCCTGTTCCTTGTCTTCCAGCGGAACTTCGTGAGGGGCCTGACGAGTGGTTCGGTGAAGGGGTGAGGGGGCCGACGACGTGATCGGCGCCGACCGCGAGGCCGTGCTCGTCGATCCCTGGGGGCGGCGCATGGGTGAGGTGTTCTCCGGGGAGGATCGCCTTCGCCTGGAGCGGCTCGCGGTTGTCATGTGGGGTCTCGACGATCCGATGCCCATCGACGACGCCCGGCGGGCGATGGCCGATGCCGTCGCGGTCGTCACGTCCGGGTGGCGGTACGGCCCGCTGCCGCCAGAGACGCGCCTGCGCGCGATCATCGACGTCGGCGGCGGCTTCGCACCCACCATCGACTACGACGAGTGCGACCGCCGCGGGATCCGCGTCCTCACGGCTGCGCCAGGGTTCGCTCGGCAGGTTGCCGAGATGGCGCTGGGCATGGCGCTCGCGTCAGCGCGCGAGATCGTGGCTGGCGATCGCGACATGCGCGCGGGCAATGAGGCCTGGCAGCACGCCGGCAACGAGACGACGTTCATGCTCTTCGGGAAGCCGGTCGGGATGATCGGGTACGGGGCCATCGCACGGGCACTGCGTCCACTGCTTCAGCCGTTCGGATGCCGGATCAGGGCATTCGATCCGCTGCTGGCGGATGGGTATCTGCGCAGCCTTGAGGTGGAGCCCGTCGGCCTCGAGGAGCTGCTTGAGACCTCACGGGTCATCTTCATCCTCGCCGCCCCCATGACGGACAACGCCGCGCTCCTGTCGCGGGCACATCTGGAGCGGATCGCCCCGGGCTCGGTGCTGGTCCTGATCAGCCGCGCACACGTCGTGGACTTCGACGCGCTCACCGAGCTCGCGATCGCGAATCGCCTGAAGGTCGCCGTTGACGTATTCCCGACCGAGCCGCTGGCTGGCGACCACCCGATTCGACGAGCGCCGGGCGCGGTCCTCTCCGCGCACCGGGCAGGCTCGGTCCGCGAAGGGATGTGGGACCTCGGGGAGCTGGTCGTGGATGACCTGGAGGCGATCGTCCGTGGCCTGACGCCGAGGCGCCTGCAGGCAGCGACGCCCGAGATCGTCGCGCGGATCCTGGGCCGAGCGGCACCTTGACCATCGGACCCGACGCCCTGGATACGGGGCCTCGCGCGCGCCCCAGGGTCGTGGACGTTCGCGTCGAGCATCACCGCGAGCCGTTGGGCATCGGCGAAGCCACCCCGCGGATCAGCTGGAAGATCGCGACGGAGCAGCACCCGTGGGTCCAGACCGCATACCAGGTGGAGATCAGTGACCCCGTGTCGCGGCTCGTGGAGCGCAGCCCTGCCGTCCGGTCACCGGAATCGATCCTCGTGCCCTGGCCCGGGCGTGCGCTCCGGTCGCGTGACCGGCGCGTCCTCCGTGTGCGTGCGTGGTCGGCTGCTGCGGCGACGCCGTGGAGTCCGCCGCTGGCTCTCGAGGCTGGGTTGCTGGAGCCCGAGGCCTGGCAGGCCGGGCTGGTGGTCCCAGGCTGGGAAGGGGATCCCGAGTCAGACCAGCCGGCCGCGTATCTCCGCCGGACGTTCACGCTGCCGGACGGGCCGATTCGCGCACGCCTGTACGTCACGGCCCACGGGGTGTACGAGATCGAGTTGAACGGCCTCCGTGTCGGCGACCACGTGCTCGCACCCGGATGGACGAGCTACGAGGACAGGCTGCGGTACCAGGTCTTCGACGTGACCGGGCACCTCGCAGCCGGCGAGAACTGCGTCGGCGCGATCGTCGCTGATGGCTGGTACCGCGGGCATCTCGGCTTCCGGGGTGGGAGACGCAACGTGTACGGCCAGCGGACCGGGCTCATCGCCCAGCTCGAGATCGAGCTCCCGGACGGGACGACCAGCGTGGTCGCGACCGACGGGCTGTGGCGGGCGTCGACCGGGCCGATCGTGACCTCGAGCCTCTACCACGGGGAGACGCACGACGCCCGGTGCGAGATCAAGGGATGGAGCACCACGTCGTTCGACGCCTCCGGTTGGTCCCCGGTGCAGGTCCTGCCCGCGAGCTCCCATCGGCTCGTGGCCCCGATGGGGCCTCCGGTCCGTCGCCACGAGCGTCTGCGGCCGCAGATCGAGCGGCGCGAGGACGGCCGGTTCATCCTGGACTTCGGGCAGGTGATCGTGGGTCGTTTGCGGATCGCGCCCTGCGGCCCCAGCGGCACGCTCATCACGATCCGCCATGCCGAGGTTCTCGAGGATGGCGAGCTGTGCGTCCGTCCGTTGCGAGCGGCGCGCGCGACGGACCGGCTCATCCTCGCGGGTACCGGCTCCCGGGAGGAGTGGGAGCCGCGGTTCACGCTGCACGGCTTCCGCTATGCGGAGATCACAGGGTGGCCCGGCGTGCCGCACGAGGACGACGTCGAGGCGTGGGTCATCCACAGCGACCTCGAGCGGACCGGGTGGTTCGAGTGCTCCGATCCCGACCTGTCCCGCCTCCACGAGAACGTGGTGTGGAGCATGCGCGGCAACTTCGTCGACGTGCCGACCGACTGTCCCCAGCGCGATGAGCGACTGGGCTGGACGGGCGATCTCCAGGTCTTTGCCCCGACGGCATCGTTCCTGTTCGACGTGTCGGGTTTCCTGACGTCCTGGTTGCGGGACCTCGCCGCGGACCAGCGCCGGTACGGTACGGTTCCAGCGTACGTGCCCTGGGCACGGTTCACGTTTCCCGCGATCCCGATCGCGGCGTGGGGTGATGCGGCGGTGATCGTCCCCTGGGTCGTGGGGCACCGGTTCGCCGACCGTGGCCTGCTGGAAGCCCAGTACGAGAGCATGGTCGCCTGGGTGGACCAAGTGTCGAAGATCGCCCCGGGTGGGCTCTGGGACTCCGGGTTCCAGTTCGGCGACTGGCTCGATCCGTCCGCACCCGCCGACAGTCCGGGCGCCGGGCGCACGGACCCGTCGCTCGTGGCGACTGCCTATCACCATCACACCGCGCTCATCGTCTCGAGCGTCGCGGCGACACTTGGCCGCCCAGCCGAGGCCCAGCGGTTCGCGGTCATCGCCGAGCGGGCCCGGACGGCCTTCCGCCGGGAGTTCGCGTCATCGACCGGGCGGGTGGTGAGCGACAGCCAGACGGCATATGCGCTCGCCTTGCAGTTCGGACTCCTGGACCCAGGCGACGAGTCCGTGTGGGCAGCGAGGCGGCTGGTGAGGCTCGTCCGCGAGGCGGGCCACCGGATCGCCACGGGGTTCGTGGGCACGCCGCTCATCTGCGATGCACTGACGGAGGCGGATGCCGTCGACGAGGCGTACGGTCTGGTCCTGCAGCGAGCCTGTCCGTCCTGGCTCTATCCGGTGACCATGGGGGCGACGACGATCTGGGAACGATGGGACAGCATGCTCCCGGATGGCTCCGTCAACCCGGGCCAGATGACGTCCTTCAACCACTATGCCTTCGGTGCCATCGGCGACTGGCTGCACCGCGTCGTCGCGGGGCTGGCGCCGGCCGGTCCTGGCTATCGCCGACTGGAGATCGCTCCGCGACCAGGCGGCGGCCTGACGAGTGCGGTCGCGGTCCACGAGACGCCGTACGGGCGCGCGGAGGTGCGCTGGACCCGCTCCGGCGAGCGATTCGAGCTGTTCACGACGATCCCGCCGGGCACGACCGCGCGCGTCCGCCTCCCGGACGCGGCATCGACCACACAAGAGATCGGGTCGGGGACCCACCATTTCGCATGCCGGATGCGGCCAGCCACCCAGGACCCGCAGCCCGGCCCATTGCCCGACATCCACTCGACGGAGGCACCATGAAGTCAGCATGAACGCCGTGTCTGGAACGATGAGGCGAATCGTGGTCACCGGCGCAAGCGGCAAGGCCGGCCGGTGGGTCGTCCGCGACCTGCGCGAGCAGGGCCACGACGTGCTTGGCGTGGACCTCGTGGCAGCACAGGATCGCTCGAGCCCCTCGCTCGTGGCCGACCTTACCGACCTTGGCCAGGCGCACGAGGTCATCGCCGGAGCCGACCAGGTCGTGCATCTCGCGGCGATCCCGGCCTGGGGCATTCGGACAGAGGCGGAGACCTTCCGGATCAACATGTTGTCGACCTACAACGTCTTCAGCGCGGCCACCGACCATGGGCTGTCGCATGTCGTCTATGCCTCGAGTGAGACAGTGGCCGGCGTGCCCTTCGCTGAGAGCGGGCCGACGTTTGCACCGCTCGACGAGACGGTGGCGGCGCGCCCCGAATCGTCATACGCGTTATCCAAGCAGCTGGGTGAGCAGATGGCCCACCAGTTCGCGCGCCGGTTCTCCACCCGGTTCATCGGCCTCAGGATCTCGAACATCCTGGAGCCCACTGACTACGCGGGCTTCGCGTCGTTCGCGGAGGATCCGGCGTTCCGGCGCTGGAATCTGTGGAGCTATGTGGACGCGCGCGATGTGGCAGGGGTCGTCCGGGCGGCCCTTGCGACGGAAGTCGTCCGGTCCGACGTGTTCGTGGTTGCCGCGGCGGACACGGTGATGCCCCAGGACAGCGGCTCGCTTCTCGCGACGGAATATCCGGATCTGCCCGTGCGCGGGGAGATCATCGGCAGGCAGTCGCTCTCGTCAACAGCGCACGCCACCGAGGTGCTTGGCTGGACGCCGGCCTTCAGCTGGCGGGATCTGCCCTAGCGAGAGCCTCCGGCCGACCCATATCCGGCCGGCCGTGAGTCCATCGTCGTCTCGAACACGAGGCCGCCCATCAGCCGGTCCTCGCCGAGGGTCACGACGAGGATCTCCGGGTCGATCACCCCGGCGTCGGTCGCCGACGACTCGCGAGTCAGCGCGATCGCAGGGTGCGGCTCAGCCTGATCGGTCTTTGCCAGGGAAGACGATCCCGAGGCTCGGTAGCCAGGCGACGGCGATCAGTGGCTCTCGGCTCGTGCGGTGGCCGCGGCCCGGCCCATCACCGGGCCCGCCGCCGACGCGCCCCGAGAACCCGGTCTCAGCTGAGGTCGATGAAGACGTTCTTGGTCTCCGTGTACAGGTCCAGCGCGCCCATCCCGAGCTCCCGGCCGATGCCCGACATCTTGTAACCACCGAACGGCGCCTCCGTGTGGACGGAGCTGTTCGAGTTCACGCTGATCACGCCGGCCTGGAGCGCCTTTGCGGCCCGCAGCGCCTTGCCGATGTCGCGACTCCAGATGGAGCCGCTGAGGCCGTACGGCGTGGCGTTGGCGAGGCGCAGTGCCTCCTCCTCCGTGTCGAACGGGATGATGCTGACCACCGGGCCGAAGATCTCCTCGCGGGCGATGCGCATGTCGTTGTCCACGCCGTCGAACACCGTGGGCATGAGATACGCGCCATCGGCCAGGGCCGGATCTTCCGGTGCGCTGCCACCGACGACGAGGGTCGCCCCCTCACCGAGACCGATCTCGATGTAATCCTTGACCCGGTCGCGCTGCTTTGCGCTGACCAGCGTGCCGACCTCTGTAGCCTCGTTGGCCGGGTCGCCTACCTTGACCTTGCGAGTCGCCTCCGCGAACAGCTCCACCACGCGGTCGTGGACACTACGCTCCACGAGGATGCGGCTCCGGGCGCAGCAGTCCTGCCCGGCGTTGTCGAAGACGCTGGATGGCGATTCGCGCGCGAATTTCTCGAGGTCCGCGTCGGCGAAGACGATGTTGGGGCTCTTGCCGCCGAGCTCCAGGGAGATCTTCTTGATGTTGCCGGCGGCCAGCCGCATGATCTCCTGGCCCGTGGTCGTCTCGCCGGTGAAGGCGATCTTGCCGACACCCGGATGTGCGGCGAGCGACGCCCCGGCCGAGCCGCCCGGCCCCGTGATGACGTTCAGGACGCCGGCCGGGATACCCGCCTCCAGGGCCAGTTCGCCGAGGCGGATCGCCGTGAGCGGCGAATACGACGCGGGCTTCAGGATCGCCGTATTTCCGGCGGCCAGCGCCGGAGCGACCTTCCAGGAAGCCATCAGCAGCGGGAAGTTCCAGGGCACGATCAGCCCGACCACGCCGATCGGCTCGCGCAGGGTCAGGTCGAGACCCGGCTTGGAAACCGGGATCGTCTGGCCGAAGATCTTGTTGGCGGCGCCCGCGTAGTAGTCGAAGACGAGGCTCGCGCCGATCACCTCGCCGCGCGCCCCGCCGATCGGCTTGCCGACATTTCGGCACTCCAACCAGGCCAGCTCCTCGCTGTGGTCCTTGAGCAGGGCCGCGAACTTCGCCAGTGTCCGGCCGCGCTTGCCGGCGGCCCAGTTCGCCCATCCCTTGCGGTCCTCGAAGGCCGTTTGGGCTGCCGCGACTGCTCGATCGACATCCTCGCGGCCACCCAGCGGCGCCGTCGCGATGATCTTGCCGGTCGCGGGATCGACGACCTCGAAGGTCTGGCCGTCCGCGGCATCCACGGACTCGCCGCCGATGACCATCCGGGCCGTGGTCGGGGAAGCGACGGTGTCAGGCGAGGGCTTCGACTCGGTGGTCATGTGTGTGGACCTCAGCGGGTTGCGAAACCAGGGTGAAGGAGTCCCGATGATACGCCCGACGCCTCAGTACACCTGGTCGTGCGACCCAAGGTTCACAAGGAATGCGTCCTCGCCGTCCCAGCGGAACAGGACGCGAAGATCGCCATCGACGCTGAATGCCCAGTAGGCGTCGAGATCGCCCTTCAGCTTGTGCGTTCGAAGGAGCGGATCCTGCGGGTCGGCCGCGAAACGGCGGAGTGCTGCACGCAGCATCGAAGCCTGCGGTTCTCGGAGCTTCCTGGCCTTTCGAAGGAAACGACTGGAGACCGTGAGGCGCAAGTCAACCCCGAAGCGTGTCGAGCAGCTGCTCGACACTGTCAAAGCCTGTCGCCTTGCCGGCCTGATACTCAGCCTCGGCCTCACGGACCTCAGCCAGGAAGACCACCCGGCGTAGCGAGCTGAGCTCGGCCTGATCGCGCTCGTATCGCTCGGGGTTCACGATGTACGCCGCTTTCCGCGAACGCTGCAACACGACCGTCGGTTCGTCGCTCGCCTGCACGTCGTTGATGACGGCGGCCACCCGTTGCCGTAGATCGGTGATCGGAATGCTCTTCATGAGGCGTCCAACTGTACAGTTTGATGTCCATCTGTCAATCCGGCAGAGGTGCTCGGGGGACTCAGCTTCGACTAGTCTCGGGGCGGGCCGTACACGTCGCGGCGCAGGCCACTGACGATGCCGGTCAACTCCGATCCCGACACGCCCATCCGGTGGAGCGCGTGGCGGGCCAGCTCGAAGGCCGCCTCCGCCTCCGGGTCGGTGATGCGTCCCGCACCCAGTCGCCGCAGCGCGTCGATCTCGCGGAGTCCGCGCGCCCGGACCGCGATGGTCAGTCGTGGATTCAGGCGCAGGGCCCGTTCCGTCGCCAGCCGGGCGGTCAACGGATCGCCGATCGCGACGACGAGGACCCGGGCCCGGGCCAGTCCGGCCTGCTTGAGGATCGCCGGACTGGCGGCATCGCCATACAACGTGACGGCTCCCAGGATGGCCAGCTCCTCCAGGCGGGCCGGCTCGCGGTCCACCACGACGCATCGGAATCCGCGCCGCCGGACCGCCCGGACGACGACGCGCCCCACCCGACCGCCGCCCAACACCACGATCGTCGGTCGGCGCGCCTCCTCGTCTGGGTCGATGGCAGCCTCCGTTCGGGACAGCGGCACGGCCGCACCGGCGGTCGCGGCATGGGCGAACGGCTCCGCGGCGCCCCAGGACTCGCCGTCGGTCGCGCCGGTTTCCAGGCGGTCCACCAGTCGGTCCACCAGGCGCTGGCCGATGGGGCTGACCAGGATCGTGACGATGGCTGTGGCCAGGATCAGGTTGTACGTCCGCGGCCCCACCAGCCCAAGGTCCAGGGCGTTCTCCGCCAGGATGAAGCTGAACTCCCCGACCTGGGCCATCGCGGCGCCAAGCAACAGCGCCGACCGACGTGGCAGCCCGAAGCCGCGTCCAAGGCCGGCGGTCAGCGCGCCCTTGCCCACGACCGCGACGACGGCGAGGAGCGCGATGAGCGGAGCGTCCGCGGCGATGGCACCTGGATCCACGAGCATCCCGACCGACACGAAGAAGAGGACAGCGAACAGGTCCCGGAACGGCGTGACCTCTGCCGCGGCCTGGTGCGACAGCTCCGATTCCGACACGAGCACGCCGGCCACGAAAGCTCCCAGCGCGAGCGACAGCCCAAAGATGGCACTGGAGACGAAGGCCGTGAGCAGGGCCGTCCCGACGACGGCCAGCAGGAACAGCTCGTTGGAGCCCAGGCGCGCGACTTCGATGAAGGCCCGCGGCAAGAGGCGCGTTCCGACGACGTAGGCGAGGCCCAGGAAGACGGCCGCCTTGCCCAGGGCCAGCAGGAACGGGACGACCACGTCGCCGCCGGCGATCGGCGGGAGCGCGACGATGAACACGATCATCGCGATGTCCTGGACGATCGACCAGCCGATCGCCGCCCGTCCGTGAAGGCTGTCCAGCTCTCCGCGGTCGATGAGCGATTTGAGTACCACCAGGGTGGACGACAGCGACAGGCACGCACCGATGACGAGCGCCTCGCGCAGCTCGAACCCGAGCCCGATCATCAGGAGCGTGCCCGCGGCGAGCATCAGCAGGACCTGCAGCGTCCCGCCCGGGATGGCCACGCGCTGGACCTCGCGCAGGCCCCGGATGGAGAACTCCACGCCCAGGGCGAACAGCAGCAGGACGACTCCGACCTCCGCCAGGACGGCGATCCGCTCCACGTCGCCCACGAAGCCGGGCGTCGCCGGCCCGATGGCGATGCCCGCGAGGAGATAGCCGATGACCGCGGGCTGGCGAAGCCGGACGGCGATCGCCCCACCGATCAATGCCGCCGCAACGGCGACCCCAAGGTCCAGGATGAACCGGAGCTGCTCGGAGAGCTCGCCCATCCCGAGTACGGGTAGCTCAGTCATCGCGGACCGGTCAGCTGCCGCGGTCCGTCAGGCGATCGTCATGCGACCGGGACGGCCTTCCCGGCCAGACCGAACGGGAGGTCGTCGAAGGTCGTCGCAGCATCGGTCAGGCCCTCCGCGGCGACGATCGCCGCGCCCACGATCCCGGCATCGTTGCGGAGTGTCGCCGCCACGACCGGCGTGCGCCGCTGCAGCTTGGGGATGAACTTGTCGCCATTCTTGCTGACGCCACCACCCAGGATGAACAGTGTCGGCCATAGGAGATCCTCGATTCGCTGGAGGTGCTCGTCGAGGTCCATCGTCCAGGCCTTCCACGACAGGCCCTTGCGGACCCGGGCTGCCGACGCCGAGCGTCGTTCCGCGGCACGACCGCGGATCTCCATCTGCCCGAACTCGGTGTTGGGCACGAGGGCCCCGTCGTTGAAGACGCCGGACCCCACGCCCGTGCCAAGGGTCAGGAACACGACGACCCCGCGCTGACCCGCCCCGATCCCGAAGCGCATCTCCGCGATCCCCGCGGCATCCGCGTCGTTGACGATGCTGACCTTGCGCTTGAGCGTCCTGCCCAGCTTCTCCGCCACGGGGTAGTCGACCCAGGCCGGGTCGATGTTGGCGGCGGTGAGGAGTCGCCCGCCGATGGCCACGCCCGGCAGGCCGATCCCGACCGGGGCCGAATCGGAGATCCCGGTCGACTTCACCAGGCGCCGCACGAGCCTGGCGATCGTCGCGCTTACCGCCTCCGGGGTCGCCGGCTGTGGCGTGGCCACCCGCAGTCGCTCCGAGCGCAGGCGCCCGCTCTCGACATCCACGACCGCCGCCTTGACCCCACTCCCGCCGACGTCGACCCCGATGGCGATCCGACTGCTGGTCATGTCACCGTCCAGTTCATCGACCACCTGATCCGTCATCGCGCCACCTCAGAAGTAGTTGACGGTGATCCCGCCGTCGACGACCAGGGACGCGCCGTTCGTCCAGCGCGACTCGTCCGACGCGAGGTAGACCGCCATGTGGACGATCTCCTCCGGCTTGCCGAAGCGGCCACTCGGGTTGCGGGCGAGACGGAGCTGCTTGGCCGCCTCGTCCTTGAGCAGCCAATCCATGAGCAGGGGCGTCTCCACGGGTCCGGGACAGATGGCGTTGGTCCGGATCCCGACGGGCCCGAACTGGACGGCCAGGCTGCGGGTCAGGCTCAGGACGGCACCCTTGGAGGCGGTGTAGGCGTCCTGCGGCACGGAGCAGCCCAGGATCGCCACGAAACTCGCGATGTTGATGATGGATCCACCACCGCCGGCCTCCATGGCCGGGATGGCGTACTTGCAGCCCAGGTAGACGCCGCGCACGTTGACCGCCATCACGGCGTCCCAGACATCGACCTCCGTGTCGACGACGGAGTGGTCCGCCTCCGGCATCACCCCGGCGTTGTTGTACAGGCAATCGAGCCGGCCGTAGGTGGCGACGGCGTGATCGACCATGGCGCGTGCATCGGCGTCCTTGCTGACGTCCACCTTGACGAAGGTGGCGTCGCCTCCGTCGGCGCGGATCAGGTCGACGGTCTCCTGTCCGGCCGCCTCGCCGTACTCGGCGACGATGACCTTGGCCCCCTCGGCGGCGAACATGCGGGCGGCCACCCGACCCATGCCGCCGCCCGCACCGGTGATGATCGTGACCTTGTCGGCGAGTCGCATGGGGAGCCCTCGTCTCACTATCGTGCCTGCTGGCCGGCCTGGACGCCGGTGTCGGCCCCCACCTCGCTCCATCCTACCCGCGCGTTGGTGCTGGATGTACGCTCCGGGCATGTCGGACCGCGCCGAATTCTTCACCGCCGTGGACGCCGGCGACGCCGAGAACGTCGTCCGAATGGTGGCGGCGGACCCATCGCTGGCCAGTGCCCGTGGCGAGGATGGCGTCTCGGCGCTGCTCCACGCGCGCTACCGCTTCCAACGGGCCGCCCTCGACGCGCTGCTCGCCGCGGAACCGGAGATGGACGTGTTCGACGCCGCGGCACTGGGCCACCTCGACAGGCTGCGGGCACGCCTGGTCGAAGATCCCTCGCGAGCGACGACCTTCGCCGCGGACGGGTTCACCGCGCTGCACCTCACAGCGTTCTTCGGCAAGGCGGAGGCCGCTCGAGTGCTCCTCGATGCCGGGGCATCGGTCGCGATGTACGGACGCAACGAGTTCGCCAATCAGCCGCTGCATGCTGCCGCGGCCGGGCGGCACGTCGAGGTCTGCCGCGTTCTGCTCGCGGCGGGTGCCGACGTCAACGGCACGCAGCACGCCGGCTTCACGCCCCTCCACGAGGCAGCCGGATCCGGCGATGTGGAGCTCGCCGAACTGTTCTTGTCCGCGGGCGCGGACCTGCGGGCGGTGACGGTCGATGGCCTGACCCCGGCCGACGTCGCCGATGCCGCCGGCCATCCCGACCTGGCGGGTCGGCTGCGAACAGTGGCGGCTGGTCCCTAGGACGCCGCCCGCGCCTCGGCGAGCGCCACCCTTACGGCCGCGAAGGCCTCCTCACATGCGTCGACCCGCTCGCTCGCGTCGGGGATGCGGCCGGCCCGGCCATCCGCCTCCAGGGTGCGGCACGCCTCGGCCAGGGCCATCGCTCCGACGTTGGCGCTGCTCGACTTCAGGGAGTGCGCCGGCCGGACCATCGCCTCGGGATCGGCCGCCGCGGTCGCCCCGCGCATCGCCTCGATCTGGATGACGGCATCCTCGAGGTAGGTCTCGATCAGCTCATCGATGAATTCGAGGTCGTTGCCGGTGATCTCCAGCAGGTGGGCGAACGCCGCCGGGTCCACGATCTCGTTGCTCATCTCGTCGTCTCCTGGGTGCGCACGCCGGTCACGGCGTGGACCGGGATCGGCCGACTGAAGCCCTTGAGCTGGCGATCTCCTGCGGGCTGCGCCTCGATCCGGTCCTCTGCGGCGGCGAAGGTTCGTGGGGCGATGAGGATCTCGGCGGGGCCTGCCTCGCCGCTCAGGCGTGCGGCGAGGATGACGGCATGGCCGATCGCGCCGTAGTCGTAGCGGCCCTCGAACCCGATGCGACCGAGCGTCGCGAAACCCGTGGCGATGCCGATCCCGATCTCCAGAACGTGGCCGCGCTTGCGCCAATCGTCGGCGAGGGCAGTGAACCGCTTCCGCATGGCCACAGCCA
>Ga0163144_10007279_pt1 | contig 24283 bp, 18 predicted proteins | sample OliLak19BULKMAT1_FD_123175 | JGI IMG/M metagenome (GOLD analysis project Ga0163144, IMG submission 123175) | Freshwater microbial mat bacterial communities from Lake Vanda, McMurdo Dry Valleys, Antarctica - Oligotrophic Lake LV.19.BULKMAT1 | ecosystem: Environmental > Aquatic > Freshwater >...
GGCCGACAAGGCGCGCGTGCAGCGGCGCTTGGCGGGCGTGGCGGGGTGCAGCTCGGAGGAGCTCATCATCACGCGCAACACCACGGAGTCGCTCGACACGGTGATCTCGGGCTTCGATTGGCGAGAGGGCGATCACGCGGTGATGGCCTCTTGCGATTACGGGGCGATGCTCGACCATTTCGCGCAGCAGGCGCGGCGCTACCGCATCAGCAACACCATCATCGACCTCCCGCTGCACCCCGCGTCCGACGAAGAGATCGTGGATCTGTACGCGGCGGCGATCACCGACCGCACCCGTCTGCTGATGGTCTGCCACATCGTCAACATCACCGGGCAGGTCCTGCCGGTGCGGAAGATTGCGGCGATGGCGCAGGCGCGCGGCGTGCAGGTGCTCGTGGACGGGGCGCACGCGTTCGCCCAGATGGACTTCAAGATTCCCGATCTCGGTGTGGACTACTACGGCGCGTCACTCCACAAATGGCTTGGCACGCCGATCGGCGCGGGAATCCTCTACGTGAAGAAGGACCGTATCGCCGAACTCTGGCCGATGTATGGCGATCCGAGCTTTGCGCAGGATGACATCCGCAAGTTGAATCACACGGGGACGCATCCCTGCCACACGGATCTCGGCATCGAGGATGCCATTCTCTTTCACGAGCAGATCGGCGTCGCACGCAAGCAAGCGCGTCTCAAGTATCTGCAGGAGTATTGGACGAAGCAGGTGCGCGGCGGGCCGAAATTCGTGCTCAACACGCCGGAGAGTCCCGACCGGACCTGCGCCATTGCGAACGTCGGCATTGAGGGGATTTCGCCGGGTGTGCTGGCGCGCCGTTTGTTTGACGAGCACAAGATCTTCACGGTGGCGATCGATCGTCCCGAAGCCGGCGTGTCCGGCGTGCGCGTGACACCGCATCTCTATACGACAACGGGCGAACTCGATTCCCTGGTGCGCGCGTTGAAGGCGATCGCCGCCTAGCTCAGGACGCCTAGGCCAGCACTTCGCGAAGCCCTCGCTCGAGCTCCGCCATCACGAAGGGCTTGGGCAGCAGGCGGTGCTCGGCGTACTGGGATTCCGTCTCGAGCACGTGCGCGGGATACCCAGACATGAAGAGCACGCGAAGATCCTTGCGGCGCGCCCGGAGAATCGAGGCCAATTCCGTGCCGCTCATCCCATTGGGCATGACGACGTCCGTGAGCAGGACATCGACATGCACGCCGGAGTCGAGGAGCGCGAGAGCCGCCTTGCCGTCCTCGGCCTCAAGCGCCGGGTAGCCGAGGGCGCTAAGGCTCCGGAGACAGAACCGGCGCACGCTCGGATCGTCTTCGACCACAAGGATCACCTCACTCCGCGGCATCACGCCGCTGAGCGTGAACGCGGCGTGACCGACAGGGGCGGTGGCCACTTCCTCGGTGGCCGGCAAGTAGAGATGCACGGTGGTTCCAGCCCCCGGATGCGATATAAGCGCGACACCGCCGCCGGACTGTCGGGCAAACCCGTAGACCATGCTCAACCCGAGGCCGGTGCCGCTGCCCACGGGCTTCGTGGAGAAGAAGGGTTCCATGGCGCGAGCGACTACCACAGTAGACATCCCAACACCCGTGTCGGTGACGGCGAAGTGCACGTAGACGCCGGGCGCGAGATCGGCGCCGAGCGCCCCAGACGCATTTGTCACGAGCACCCGATCCACGGCCATCAGCAACGTGCCACCTTTGGGCATCGCATCGCGGGCATTGAGCGCGAGATTGAGCAACGCGTTCTCCAACAGACTGGGGTCGACGCGAATCGCGGGGAGTACCGCGGCCACCTGCGTCTCGACCGCGATGGGCTCGCCAATCAGGCGTCGCAATACCTGAGAGACATTCGTCACCACCTCGGCCACGGCGACGATGGTGGTCGCGAGCGGCTTTTGCCGCGAGTACGTGAGCAACCGCCGCGTAAGGTCCGCGCCGCGCAGTGAAGCGGCAATGGCCTCCTCAAGCCCCTCGCGTGCCTCGCCGTCATCCGGAATCGAGATCCGCAGGAGTTAGATTGCCCAGAATCACGGCGAGGAGATTGTTGAAGTCATGCGCGACCCCGCCGGCGAGCTGACCGATCGCCTCCATCTTCTGCGATTGGCGCAGGTGCTCTTCGAGTGCGCGCCGCTCCGTGATATCGGTATTCGCGCCAGAGACACGAATGGCCTTGCCCTGCGCATCACGCAGGATGAATCCGCGCGCGAGCACCGAGACATCGGAACCGTTCTTGTGCCGCAACCGGAATTCAAGCGGGTAGGTCGTGGCATCGCCGTTGAGCCACCCTTCGAACTTCTCGAGGACGGGCTTCAGATCGTCGGGGTGCATGAGCCCCTGCCAGAGATGCGCCGTGGCGGGGAGCTCACCAGGCGCATAGCCGACCATTTCCCAATAGCGCGGGGAGTAGTAAACCTCGCCGGTCAGGATATTCCAATCCCAGGGCGCGTCCTGTGAGCCTTGCATCACGAGGCGGAGTCGTTCCTGCGATGCGGCCAACTCGCGCTCGGCATTCGTGAGCGCCGTCACATCGGTGAAGCTGACGATGACCTCGACGATCACGCCGTGCGCATCGAGTACGGGATAGGCGCTACACATGGCCCACGTGACCTGATCGCGATCGGGCCGACGGTAGCCGACCAGCACATCGCGCACAACCGCGCGCGAGGCCATCGCGCGCACGAAGGGAAACTCCGGGAGCGGCAACGGTGCGCCATCGAGACCGACGAAGCCCCAGCGCGAATCGGACGGGACACTGCCGAGCACGCCATCGTTCGGGACGCCAATGAGCTCGTTGGCCTTGGCGTTGGCGTAGATGATTGCGCCGGCGGCATCATGCACAATGATGCCGGCGGGAATACGATCGAGGATGCGCCGGTCATGCGAGGCCCTCAGGTGCAGCGCCGCCTCCGCGGTCCGGCGCTTCGTCACATCGCGGCAGATGGCGATCATCTCGCTGCCGGTGTTCCACGGCAGGAGGACGAGATCATTCCAGAAGGGCTCGCCATTCCCGCGATATCAGAGGATCTCGCCAATGTGCGGCCGGCGCATATTCAGCGCGGCGTGGAGTGCGGCGGCATCCACGGGACTGGTCTCGACGCCGGGCCACTGCCGGATCGACTCCGATGTGATTTCCTCTTCAGCACACTCGAACAGCGCAGCAAGCGCGCGATTGCCCGCGACGAAGTGTCCATCCAACGCGACGATTCCCGCCGCATACGGCATCGATTCCACCGATGCCTGCGTTGCGCCCGCTTCGCTTGCTGCGTCTGGTGCGCTTGCTGCTGACGGCTCGGCCATTCGTCACCCGGACTCCGGAGAACCCTGCGTTTCTGCCTCCGGAGTATCCTATGAGCTCGGGTCGCCCGCCGCTATCAGGGACCACCCGCGTTCGCTCCCTGTGACCTAGGTCGCCAAGCCGAACTAGCGTGGCTGCGGACGTCCCATGCGGTACTCCCGCGGGGGGGTGTTCCCTTGCAGGTGCTGCACGAAATAATCCCAGCGGCGGCGCATGATGTAGGCCCCGTCGACGCCGAAACCGTGGCGCGCACTCGGGAGCATCAACAGGTCGAAATCCCTATTGGCCCGCATGAGCGCCTCCGCCACAAGTAGCGTGTTCGAGGGGGGCACATTGTCATCCATCATCCCGTGAATCAGGAAGAGGCGCCCCTTGAGTTGGGCGGCGTGGGTCTGGTTGGCTTCGGCGGCGTAGTTGTCCGTGCTGCCCGTGCGCGTGAGGAGTCCCTGGTAGCGCTCGCCCCAGTCATCCTCGTAGTTGCGATTGTCGTGATTCCCCGACTCAGCGATGCCGACATCGAAGAAGTCCGGTGCGCGGAACATCGCGGTCGCGGTCGCGAATCCTCCCCCCGAATGTCCCCAGATGCCGACGCGCTCGAGGTCGATGAACGGGTACTGCCGCGCGAGGTCCTGCATCCCCGCGACCTGATCGGGAATGGTGTTGTCTCCCATGCGGCCGTAGTACGCGTCGTGGAAGGCCTTGGACCGCGCGGGGGAGCTCCCCATACCATCGATCGCCACGACGATGAATCCCAGCTCGGCGAGCGCGCGATGGTCACCGCGGGCGGCAGTGAAGGCGCGCGAGCCAACGGAGCCGCCCTGCGGACCCGGATAGATGTAGTTGATGACGGGATACTTCTTGGTGGAATCGAGCAGCGTTGGCGTGAACATCAAACCGTAGAGATCGGTGACACCGTCGCGTGCCTTTACAATGACCGGCTTTGGCGGAGTCCAGCCGACGGCCGTGAGCCGCGAGACATCGGCGCGCTCGAGTTCCCGCACCACGCGGCCGTTGATGTCCCGAAGCACCGTGACGGGCGGGGTGTTGGGCGTCGAGTAGGTGTTGGTGAAGAACTTCCCGTCTGGCGAGAAGGCGACCGTGTGATTGGCGACTTCAGGGGTGAGTAAGGTGAGTCCGCGCCCATCGAAGCCGATGCGGTACAGATGCGTGAAGTAGGGATCGCGTCCGGCCTCGCGCCCCGCGGCGGTGAAGTAGATGCGACGCGCCCGCTCATCGATGCGCACGAGCCCGGTCACGTTGCCGCTGCCGGTCGTGATGCGATTCTTCAGGCGGCCTGTCGTGAGGTCGTGGAGATAGAGCTGCGTCCAGCCGTCACGCTGCGACCACCAGATGAGCTCATTGCTCGCCGGGAGTGCGCGAAAGAGCCCTTCGGGAAAGCCGGCATCGCCAATGTGCGTCTCGCTCTTCTCCTCAATGATTGTGCGCACGGCACCCGTGCGCGCGTCGGCGATCCGCACCCAGGCCTGCTTGTGATCACGCGAGCTCGAGATGAAGAGCAACTGCGAGGCATCTGGATACCACTCCATATCGCAGATCGCACTCCCGCAGGCGATGTGATCGGCCACGGTCGAGCGATGCTGATCGGGGGGCATCTGCAGGCGCGTGACGGTCGGGCCGTTCGGCGTCTCGAGCGAGACCACGATGCGCGAGATGCGGAAGATCACGCTGTCGCCGGGAAGCGGATACTTCCAGGCCTGCAGGCGTGGGTTCCCAACATTCGTGCTCGTGAGGTACATGTTCCCCACGCCACGTCCATCGTGCTGGAAGGTCGCGATCTGCTTGCTATCGGGGGACCAGGTCAGCACGGGGCTGTCGCTGTGCACCCAACCGGCGTTGTTCGTGGCGTAGCCGAATTCCTCGGTGCCATCACTCGTGAGCTTCGTCTCGACGCCGGTGCGGAGGTCCTTCACCCAGAGGTTGTACTCACGAATGAACGCCGCGCGCGCCCGATCGGGCGAGACGCTGCTGTTCCGCGGCGGCTGATGGGCGAGCGGAGGGGTGGGCGTCGCACGGCAGGGATCCGCCTCGGCGCAGACCCGCACGGTGCGCGTCGCGGGATCGACGATCTTGTTCACCGGCCCCGCGGGCGTGCTGACCCGATACCAGAACCGACCGTCCGGGAGCCAGGCCGCTGGTCCCATTTGGCCACTCATCAACGGCGCGACGCCGGCGCCGAGCATCCGTTCGGCACGCGCGTAGTCAGTCGCGGTGAGCTGAGTGGGGTGATGCATCTCGTGCTGCGCCGTGAGCGCGGCGGGAGCAACGACACCGAGGGCAACGAGGGCAACGAGAGCGAACGCGCGCATGGCAGGGGGGCGGCGTGAGTGATGTGCCGCGGCCGGAGACGGCCGCGGGAATCCCGAAGTCTACCCCAACGATTGAAGCGAGTCCAACCATGAGGCGAGTCACCCGGCCCCAGAGGCCGGACGAGGCGTCGGCGTGCATATTCCCCGCCATGCAAGAGACCCTCGCCCCCACCCGTGATGTCCGCCGCGTGATCCTCGCCTCGTCCCTTGGGACGGTGTTCGAGTGGTACGACTTCTATCTGTACGGCTCGTTGGCCGCGATCATCTCGCGGCAGTTCTTCTCTGGGGTGAACGAAACGGCGGGATTCATCTTCGCCCTGTTGGCGTTCGCGGCGGGATTCGCAGTGCGGCCCTTCGGCGCGCTGGTCTTCGGGCGATTGGGGGACTTAGTCGGTCGCAAGCACACCTTCCTGATCACGATCGTGATCATGGGCCTCGCGACCTTCCTCGTGGGGGTGTTGCCTTCGTACGCAACGATCGGCATCGCGGCACCGATCATCCTCGTGGTCTTGCGCCTCCTGCAGGGACTCGCGCTTGGGGGAGAGTACGGCGGCGCGGCGACGTACGTTGCGGAGCACGCGCCGCACGGGAAGCGCGGGCTGTACACGAGTTGGATCCAGACCACGGCAACGCTGGGACTCTTCCTCTCGCTGTTGGTGATCCTCGGGTGTCGCCTGTGGCTCGGCGGTGAGGCGTTCGAAGCCTGGGGCTGGCGCATCCCGTTCCTGTTCTCCGTGGTGCTGCTCGGCATCTCGACCTGGATCCGACTCTCGCTCGACGAATCGCCCCTCTTCAAGAAGATGAAAGCCGAGGGGAAGCAGTCGAAGGCGCCGCTCACGGAATCGTTCGCTGAGTGGGGGAACCTGAAGCTCGTGCTCCTGGCGCTCTTTGGGCTGACCGCGGGGCAAGCGGTCGTGTGGTACACGGGGCAGTTCTATGCGCTGTTCTTCCTGCAGCAGATTCTCAAGGTCGAGACGCAGGCGGCGAATATTCTCGTCGCAACGGCGCTCCTGCTCGGCACTCCCTTCTTCGTGGTGTTCGGCTGGTTGTCCGACAAGATCGGCCGCAAGCCGATCATCATGGCCGGCTGCCTGCTCGCCGTGCTGACGTATTTTCCGCTGTTCAAGGCGTTGACGGCGGCGGCGAACCCGGCCCTCGCGCGCGCACAGGCCGCAACGCCGGTGGTGGTGGTGGCGGATGCGCGCGAATGCTCGGTGCAGTTCAATCCGGTGGGGACGAGTGCGTTCACGAGTGCCTGCGATGTCGCAAAGGCAGCGTTGATGAAGCGCGGGGTGCCGTACCGGAACGAGTCGGCGTCGCGCGGCGCGGCGGTCCGCGTAGGGGGAGGGGTCGCAATCGCGTCATACGATATCGCGTCCGACGATATTGCGTCTGGCGATGCGGCGCGCGATGCGGCGCGCGGTGCCGAGGTCGGCGCGGGCGGTGCGGAGAAGGCGCGCTTCGAGCGGGAGTTGGATGCGGCGCTCACGGCGGCCGCGTATCCGACGTCGGCGGACCTCGCCGCGCTCGACCGTCCGAAGGTGATCGGCATCTTGTTCGTGTTGATGCTCTATGTGACGATGGTGTATGGCCCGGTCGCGGCGATGCTCGTTGAACTCTTTCCGACGCGGATTCGCTACACCTCGATGTCGCTGCCGTATCACATTGGGAACGGCTGGTTCGGTGGATTCCTCCCAACGACCTCGTTCGCGATCGTGGCGGCGACGGGGGATATCTATGCCGGGCTCTGGTATCCGATTGTGATCGCAGCGATGACGTTGGTGATCGGGATGATCTTTCTGCGCGAGACGAAGGACGTCGACATCGAGGATGCGTGACGGATCGACCTGCGCGCGGGGTAATGCGTTGATGATCATACGAACGTTCGCGGCGTGCCTGCTGTTGGTGAGCGCCGCAGCATTGACCGAAGCGCAGGAGGTCTCACGAATCACCCGAGTGCGTGAGCTCGAGATCTGGGGTGGGCTCGCGCAGGGATCACCGCGGCTCGGCGTGCTCGGCGAGACCCCCAACATGAACTTCGCAATGGTCGCGTTGCGGATCTCCCAGCCCGTGCGCCGACTCAGTTCGCCGCACCGCACCACGATGATGCATCTGGATATCATTCCGTTCGCGCTGCTCTCGCCGCCGTACACGAGTCTCACCGGCCCCAACGCGGCGGATTGTCGCCCGGGGGCCCTCTGCCTCGAACCCGCCACCAACGCGCCGGGGCTCTTCCCCAACGGATCGGCGGTCGGCGTGGGCATCACCCCGCTCGGAATCACCACACACTTCCGGGAGGACCGCAGGATTTCGCCGTCGCTCGGGGTCACTGGTGGTGCGCTCCTGTTCGACCGCGCCGCGCCGACCACGGCGGGGGCGCGCTTCAATTACACCGCGGCGCTGGAGGCGGGCGTGCGAATTGGCCGTCCCGACCGCACGGGGGTCGTCATCACGTATCGTTTCCACCACATCTCGAATGCCGGGATGGCACGGGAGAACCCCGGGGTCGCCTCGCATCTGCTCTCGTTCGGACTGCGCAGTGCGCGGAACGCACGGATCCCCTGAACATCAATCCGATAGGGATTCCGTGGGCACGGTGTCGTACCGAAACAGATCGTCTTCTCGCGGAGTGGACTGGTGATGCGTCGAATCTTTCTCAGCCTCAGTGGCGTGCTGCTCGCCGTGCTTGGCTATCTGTTGTTCTGGCCCGTCCCGATTGCGCCCGTCGCGTGGGAGGCGCCGGACAGCCCGGGCTTTGTCGGCGTCTTTGCTCGCAACGAACGGCTGAGCGGCTTTGAGCTGGTGCCGACCGATGATCAGCACGGCCCGGAGGCCATGGCGGTGGACGCCGAGGGACGGCTGTATGCGGCGACGGAGACCGGGTGGATCGTTCGGCTCGACTCCACGGGCGCGAACCCAACGCGCTGGGTGAACACGACCGGACGTCCACTCGGGATGGCGTTCGACAGGAGCGGCACGCTCTGGGTGGCCGATGGCCTGCGTGGACTGCTCGCGATCAGTCCCGCCGGCGACGTGCGGGTGGCGGCACGCACGACGAGTGCGGGCGATACGATCCGCTACGCCGATGATCTCGACGTCGCGCGCGACGGGCGCGTCTACTTCTCGGACGCGACCACGAAGTTCTATCCCCCGAAGTGGGGCGGGCTGGACGCGAGTGTTCTGGAGATCCTCGAGCACCGCGGACATGGACGTCTGCTCGAGCATGATCCGGCCACCGGGCGCACCGAAGAGCTGACGGGGGGGCTGGTCTTCGCCAATGGCGTCTCGCTCACGCACGACGAGACGGGGGTCCTCGTGAACGAGACCGGGAGCTATCGCGTGCTACTGGTGGAGCGCGATGGTCCCGGACGTGGCGCCGTCCGGCCCTTCATTGACGCGCTGCCGGGATTCCCGGACAACATCAAGCGCGGAGCGAATGGCCGTTATTGGCTCTCGCTCATCTCGCCTCGGAACGCGCTCGTGGACCAACTCGCCGGCCAGCCATTCCTGCGCAAGGCGGTGCGGCGCTTGCCGGCATTCGTCCGCCCAGCACCGGTGAACTACGGGCACCTCGTGGCGCTGGACACCACGGGGCGTGTCGTGGAAAGCCTCCAAGACCCCTCTGGCGGCTACCCGATGCTCACGTCGGTCCTCGAGGTGCGGGGCTGGCTGTATCTCGGGAGCCTCGCCGCGCCCACTGCAGCGCGGCTCCGATGGACTCCGGATGACACCGCGGGCATGGTCGATACGGTCGGCATGGTCGATACGGTCGGCATGGTCGATACTCCCAACTGAGGGAGCCGGCGCAGCCTCCCCACCCGAACGGGCTGTTTGCGGCACTGTTACACGACGCCCATATTCTCCCTGACCCTTACCCGCCGCCTTGTGGACCGACCAGACCTCGTCTTCGCCTATCTCGATCCTGTCTCAGGATCTATCGTACTCCAGGCGCTGATCGCTGGAGTGCTCGGCGGCCTTCTCACCATGAAGCGCACGGGCTTTGCCGTCCGTGAGGCGTGGTCCCGATTCGTGAAGCGAATCAAGGGATGAGCGAACCGGCAACCCGGATCGGCAGTTCCTTTCGCGATCCGAGTGGGTTCCTCTACACACGCGAGGGAGTGCTCCTGCGGCAGGTACAGGAGCGCTATCGTCCACACTTCGAACGGTTGATTGGCAGTGGTCTGTACGCGGCACTGACCGCGGAGGGTCTGTTGATCCCTCACGAAGAGCGCCCGCTCGGCGAGGCGTCGGATCCGGGAGCGGCCTTCGTGATCCGCCCCGAGCGGTTGCCATTCATCTCCATGCCGTACGAGTGGAGCTTTGGCCAACGCAAGGCTGCCGCGCTGCTGACGTTGCGGGTGCAGACGCTGGCGCTGGCGCATGGCATGACGCTGAAGGATGCGAGCGCGTTCAATGTGCAGTTTCGCGGCGTCCGCCCGGTGTTGATCGACACGCTCTCGTTCGAGATCTACGAGGAGGGCGCTCCGTGGGTCGCGTACCGACAGTTCTGCCAGCACTTTCTGGCCCCGCTCGCGCTGCAGGCCAAGGTCGACGTGCGACTCGGCGGGCTGCTGCGGCAGCATCTCGATGGCGTCCCGCTGGATCTCGCCTCAAAGCTGCTCCCGCGCTCCACGTGGATGAGTCCCGCGATGCTGATGCACGTGCACATGCACGCGGGGAGCATCGCGCGGCATGCTCCCACCGATGCGTCGGCGCGCAAGGAAGCGGCGGCCGTGGCGGGTGCTCGGGTGACGAAGCGCGGATTGGAGGGTGTGATCTCGCACCTCCAGGGCGCGATCGAGGGCCTCGAGTGGCATCCCGCGGGCACGGAGTGGGGGCATTACGAGGAGACGCACAACTACGACAGTGCGGGTCGCGCCTCCAAGCAGGGGTTAGTCGCCGAGTTCGTGCGCGCGAGCGGGGCGAAGCGCGTACTCGATCTCGGCGCGAATGCGGGCGAGTACTCGCGCGTGGCACTCAGCGCGGGGGCCGAACTTGTGGTGGCGGCGGACGGGGACCCTGTGGCGGTGGAGCGCGGGTTCCGTCGGTTGAGCGAAGTGAAGGAAACGGGGATCTATCCATTGCTGGTTGATCTCACGAATCCGAGCCCGGCGCAGGGATGGGATCACGCGGAGTGGCCGTCGCTGGCGGGACGTGGACCCTTTGACGCGGTGCTCGTGCTTGCGCTCGTGCACCATTTGGCGATTGGCAACAACGTGCCGCTCGATGGCGTGGCGGCGATGCTGGCGCGATTAGGGCGCACGGTGATCATCGAGTGGGTGCCGAAGAGTGATCCGCAGGCGCAACGCTTGTTGAGTGCGCGCGAGGACATCTTCGATCGCTACACGGACGAGGAACTCCGGGCGGCATTCATTCGCCTCGGGATGCGCGAGGAGCAGGCGGCGCCGGTCGGAGACTCCGGTCGCGTGCTCCATCGTTTTGTTCGCTGAGGACCAGGTGAACGACGAGGCCCGCACAGGAATGCGCGGGGCGGCACTCCGTGGTACGGGACTTCTCGGCACAGGACTCCGCGGCAAGGACGTCGCGGTCGCGCTCTCGCTGGCCAATCTTGTCTTCCTGCGCATCTGGGGGGAGATCCTCGCGGTCTCGAGTCCGGATGCGTACTACAGTAGCCTCGCCAACGGTGATGTCTACGCCGTGATGGTGAATGTGCTGTTGCTTGGTGGACTCATCCTTGGTGCGACCGCAATCGCGCGCGGTTTCGGGCGCCGCGGGCGGATGGTGATCATCGCGGGGTTCGTTGGCGTGATTGTCATGCAACTGAATGGCATTGGCCCCGAGTTGGCGACCGGAGTGTTCACGGTGATCGATCCGTGGAAGAACGGGAAATACCTCGAGGCGTTGGCGCCGGTGTTGGTCCTGTTGCTCATCACGGCGGTGGCGGTGAAGTGGCCTGCCGCAACGCTTCGACGGACCGTGGGGCTCGTGTACGTGCTGACGCCGTTCGTGGCCGTCACCTTTGGCCGCGCCATCCTGCTGCTCGTGCAGGTCGATCCCTCAGCGGCTCTGGCCCCAACGACCCGCGCGATCGGGACAGCGGTGGACAGTGTGCGCGGGCCACGCGTCATTCTGATCGTGATGGACGCGATGACGCGCCGCCTCGCAATCGATGCGCGCCCGGCGGGCTTGAAGCTGCCGGAGCTCGATCGGCTCCGTGCGCAGTCGGTGGATGCCACGCAGGTGTCGCAGATCGGTTGGGTCACGAAGGTCTCGGTTCCGGCGCTGCTCTCCGGATTGCCCGTGACCGACGCCGATCCGGCGGACGACAACGAGTTGCTCCTGACGCTCGCCAGCGGCCGGACGCAGGAGTGGTCCGAGGCACCGAACCTGCTGACCGAAGCGCAGGCGCTCGGTGGCGTCGCGATTGCCGTGGGCTGGTATCACCCCTACTGCCGCATGTTCACCAGCCTCGATGGCTGTGCAACGTACGCGGCGCGCATGGTGGGCTCCCGTGCGCGCGAGACGGGCTTCTGGCGGGCGCTCCTCGATCAGCAACTGGCGCTCATCCCGTACCTCCGCCTTCGGCTGCGACAGATCGACATCGTGAAGGCACAGCGTCGCGATCTTGTGCGCGCGGCAACGAGCGGTGGACGCGGACTCATCTTTCTGCACGCGATCGCCCCGCACACCCCGTGGATCTGGGACGAGACCACGGGTGCGTACACGCTCACGCGCTTCGAGCCCGACGGTTACTACGGCAACCTCGCCCTCGCCGACGCCGTGCTCGGCGACATCCGCCGCGCAATGGAGCAGGCTGGGCAGTGGGACAGTGCGGCCGTGGTGTTGGTCTCGGACCATGTCATGCGGTACCGTCCTGCCTACCTCAAGGAGCCCGATGATCGGCGCGTGCCCCTCATTGTGAAGCTGCCTGGTGGGAGCGGCGGGGTGACGTACGATCGTCCGTTGAGTGCGATGGTCGCCCATGGGCTCGTTCAGGCACTCCTTCGCGGTACGTTGCGCACCAACGAGGATGTGACGACGTGGTTGGATGCGCAGCCAGTGGCGCGCGCTTTGCGCCGCGCGCCGACACGATAACCCAGTCGTCGAAGTCGAGCCCCACGGCTGAGTTGTACACGCCGGCGGTGTCCTTAGGCGTGGAACGACCCTTGCGGGGAGGTGGCGGGCTCGTGGGGCGACATCCTAGGTCAGGCCCCTTTCTCGGGGGGGGCGTTGACGAGGTCTGAATGCGGAGACAGCTTTCGCGGCTTATGCCGGAATTCGCCCGGCACACTTTGCGTTCACGCGCGTCCCGAGTCGCCCTGCATGGATCCGCTTCGCGTTCTTGAGCAGCTCGACGTTGCGGTCGTCATTCAGGAGGCGCGCGATCTTAGGATTTCCTACGCGAACGCCAAAGCGGCCGCGCTCCTGGGTCTCGCGGTCGAAGAGATTGTCCTGCGCACGGCGGACGATGCGCAGTGGGACGTGATTGATACGGACGGCAACGCGGTCACCGGTGAGGGGCATCCCGGCGTGCGCGCTCTGCGCACGGGAGAGGCCGTCCTCGCGCAGACGCTCGGCGTTCGGGTCGGGGCCGCGGATCGCGTCTGGATCGTGGTCTCCGCCACCCCTGAGTTTCACGCCGATGGCTCGGTGCAACGCGTGATCGTGAGTTTCAGCGACGTGACCGCGATGCAACGCGATGCTCGGGCGCATGATGCGATCTACCGCACCGTCTTTTCGTCGATGAGTGACGGCATGGCCATTCACGCCGCCGATGGCTCGATCCTGCGCGCCAATGCCTCGGCGGAGCGTGTGCTCGGTTTGACCGAAGATGAAATGACGGGGCGCGCCGCCACGGATCCGCGCTGGCAGCTGGTCCGCCCCGACGGGGCACCGATCACGCCGGACGATATCCCGTCAGAGATTGCCCGGAGAACGGGCGCGTCGGTCCCGGCGCGCATCCTTGGCGTGCATCGTCCCACCGGCGAGGCCGCCTGGCTCTCGGTGCGGGCCGATCCGCTCCGCGCCGACGATCACGAAGAGATTGTCGGTGTCGTGGCCACCTTCTCCGATGTCACGCGCGAGATCGAGACGCAACGCGAACTCGTGGAGAGCCAGCGTCAATCGCGGCGCATTCTCGATGCGATTCCCGGCCTCGTGTACCAGTTCGTGCCGAGTGTCGCGGGGGTCGGCACCCTGACCATCGTCGGCGGGAATGTGCGCGAAGTGCTCGGGATCTCCGACGATCCGTCAACGGTGACGATGGAGCGAGTGCTCGGTTTGCTGACGCCCGCCGATGAGCAGCGGTTGCTGGCGGAGGTGGCGCGCGTGGTGCGTGATGGCCGCGCGTTCGAGTACACGGCGCGCCTCGAGTCCGAGACGGGTCCACGATGGATTCGTGTGGTCGGCGGTGCGGAGCAGACCGCGACGGGGCTGCTCTACACCGGTGTCATGCTGAACGCGACGACCGAGTTCCGCATGGAAGAAGCGTTGCGCCGCACGGCGAAGCATGAGGCGATGTGGGAGATGGCCGCGGGCATTGCGCACAATTTCAATAACATGCTCGAGGTCATTCTCCCGAACGTGGAGATGGCGAGGGAGTCGCTGCCTCCTGAAGATCAGGAACTCCTCGACGATGCGGAGCGCGCCGCGTTGCGAGCGGCGGACCTCGTGAAGCGCATGCTCGAGCTCGGCCGCTCGGATACGGGGCAGGAATCCGCGACCTGTGACCTCGTCCCGATCGTCCGCGAAGCGGTGCACCTCGCCCGACGCACGATGGACCCGGGCATCCGCCTCGAGGAGGCGGTGCGAATGGAGCGCGCGGCGGTGCGTGGACGCGCCAGTTCGTATCAGCAGGTGCTCCTGAATCTGCTGTTCAATGCGCGCGACGCGGTGCGCGACGCACACATCCCGATCATTCAGGTCACCCTGCAGGCCGAGGGTGCGGACTGGGTGCGCCTCGAGGTCCGCGACAACGGGCACGGCATCCCCGAACACGTGCTTCCGCGGCTCGGCGAGCCATTCTTCACGACGAAGGGCCCGAGTGAGGGGACGGGGCTTGGCCTCGCCAGCGTGGTGCGTTCGGTTGAGGAGGCGGGGGGCTCGTGGGAAGTGTCATCGAAGCCGGGGGCCGGTGCGACCTTCGTGTTGCGCATCCCCATGGAGCTGGTGCCGGGGGATGAAGCCCCTCTGCACGAGAGCTCGTCCGCCCCTGAACCCGGCGGCGCAGTACTCATTGTGGACGATGAGGAGATGGTCCGGGATGTGCTCGCCCGTCAGGTGACCCGTGCGGGGCTCACCCCTCGTCCGATGGCCAGTGCGGAAGACGCCATCGAATACCTGCTGTCGGAAGAGCCCACCGACCTCCGCGCGGTGATTCTCGACCTCTCCATGCCCGGGCTGTCCGGTGGACGTGCCCTCCCGATCCTGAAGGCTCTGGCCAAGGATGTGCCGGTGATCATTGTCTCGGGACACGCACGGTCGACCGACGCATTCGAGGGAGCGGCGGCGGTGCTGCAGAAGCCGCTGGGGTTCCGCGACCTGCAAGCCACGCTGGCCCGCGTGCTGAAGCGCACCCCGAAACCGGCGAGCTAGGACCCCGTCCAGCGACGTGGGTGTGGAAACGGCAGCAGCGACCGACACTCAGGAGAGACGAACCGCACGGCACCCCGCCGACGCGGACCTCCCTTAGGACCGGTCATGGACGATCTCCTCCTCGATTTCCTCACCGAGAGCACCGACAATCTCGCCAAGCTCGACAACGATATTGTCGCGCTCGAACGCCGTCCCGAGGACGTCGCCCTTCTCAACAGCATTTTCCGCACGATCCACACGATCAAGGGGACCTGCGGCTTCATCGGCCTCACGCGTCTCGAGAGCGTGGCGCACGCCGCGGAGAACGTGCTGGACTCCCTGCGCGGCGGTGCGCTCACCGTGCGGTCGGACCTCATGGACGATGTCCTCGCGGCGGTCGACGTCATCAAGGAGATCCTCGCGCATCTCGAGGAGCACCAGGTGGAGCCGGAGGGGGATGACTTCGCCGTGATTCATCGGCTGGAGCGCTGGATGAGTGATGCGGCACCCGAGGCGCCCGAGGCACACCAGGCGCCCGTTGCACCGGTCGCCGCCGTCGCCGCAGTGACCCCGGCCGCGACGCGCGCGGAGGTTCGCGTCGAGTCTCCCATCGCGGTGGTTGCGGAGAGCGCCGCCCCGACGGAAGCGCGGGCGCAACTGAGCGACAGCACGCTCCGCGTCGGCGTCGGATTGCTCGATCAACTGATGAATCTCGTGGGCGAACTCGCACTCGGCCGCAACCAGCTGATTCAACTCGCGGCCGCGCACGAAGAATCGGAGTTCGCCAAGCCGGTCCAGCAACTGAACCGCGTCACGACCGATCTTCTCGAAGCGGTGATGAAGACGCGCATGCAGCCGATCGGCAATGCGTGGACCAAGCTCCCGCGCCTCGTGCGCGACCTCTCGCACTCCAGCGGGAAGCAGATCGCGTTGACGATGAACGGGGCCGAGACGGAACTGGACCGCCAGGTGCTGCAGGCGATCACCGATCCGCTCACCCACATGATTCGCAACTCCGCGGATCACGGCATCGAATCGCCGGCCGTGCGCCGCGCCGCGGGCAAGCCCGAGCTCGGCACCGTCACCCTGAGCGCGCGCCATGAAGGCGGCCATGTGGTGATCGAGATCGCGGACGACGGCGCCGGGATCAGCGCCGCCAAGGTGCGTCGCAAGGCGATTGAGCGCGGACTCGTGAAGACCGCGGAAGCGGACGCGATGCCCGACGCGCAGATTTTCCGCTTCATCTTCGAACCCGGCTTCTCGACGGCCGAGAAAGTGACGAATGTCTCGGGACGCGGCGTGGGCATGGATGTCGTGCGCAGCAACATCGAAGCGATCGGCGGCACCGCCGAGTTGAGCTCGGTCGAGGGTCGTGGCACCAGCATCAAGGTGAAGATCCCGCTCACGCTGGCGATCATCTCCGCTCTGCTGGTCGGCACCGCCGGCGAGACCTTCGCCGTGCCGCAGATCGGCGTGGTCGAACTCGTGCGTGTGACCTCGGAGCAGAGTCATCTTATTGAGGATGTGCATGGCGCGCAGGCGTTGCGTCTACGTGACGCGTTGCTGCCGTTGGTGCACCTGCATCGTCTCTTGGGGCTCGAGGCGCGCGAGAGTGCGAGCGTGAGCATCGTCGTGTGTCAGGTCGGCGAGTCCCGATTCGGGCTGGTCGTCGACGAAGTGTTCGATACGCAGGAGATCGTGGTGAAGCCGGTGGGGCGCTTGGTGAAGCATCTCCAGGCGTACGCCGGGTGCACGATCACCGGTGATGGCCGCGTGATCATGATCCTCGACGCGTCGGGCATTGCCTCGATGGGCCACATGGCGGAGGCGGCGGCGCGGGAAGCGCAGGCGGCAGAGGCGCGCCGCGCGCTGTCCGCCGGACAGGTGGACCAGACGATCGAGAGCGTGTTGCTCTTCGACGCCGGCCACGCGGCGCTGCAAGCGGTCCCACTCTCGCTGGTGGCACGTCTCGAGGAGTTCCCGCAGTCGATGATCGAGGAGGCCGACGGCCACTACCTCGTGCAGTATCGCGGCGCGCTGATCCCCGTGCTCGCGGCGTACCCGGGACTCGACATGCGCGCTAAGGATCCGCGCCCGGTCATCGTCTTCAGTGACCGCGACCGGACCATGGGAGTCGCGGTGGACGAGATCCGCGACATCGTGGAGACGCATGTGCACCTCGAGCGTTCCGCCAACCGCCCAGGCGTGTTGGGCGTCGCGGTGATCGCCGAACGGGCGACCGAGGTGATTGATACCAACCACTATCTCCGTCTGGCGCATGGCGACTGGTTCTCGCGGCGCGAGGGCGAAGGGGCGGAGGGGAAGCGTGTCCTCCTCGTGGACGACTCGCGATTCTTCTTGGGGCTGTTGACGCCCGTGCTCCGAGCCCATGGCTATCGCGTGGTGACGGCACTCGATGGGACGGAAGCACTCGACCGCCTCGAACGCGGCGAAACGTTCGACTTGGTGCTGAGCGACATCGACATGGCCAAGATGAACGGCCTCGAATTGGCGAAGGCCATCCGGGCGAATCCCTCGTGGGCCCATCTCACGCTGGTCGCGCTCACCGCGCGGGATAGCCAAGAGGATCGGGTGCGCGGAATGGCCGCGGGCTTCGATCACTACCTCGCGAAACACGATCGCGACGCGGTGCTCGCGACGATGCAGCGCGTCCTCACCGCTGAAAAGGTGGTCGCATGAACCTCGCTCCCGCTTCTGTCTCGACCCTCGGCGCGACGTCCGAGTACGTGACCTTCCGTCTCGCCGATCAATGGCTGGGGATCCCGGTGCTGATCGTGCAGGAAGTCCTCGTCGCGCAGCGCATCGCGCGCGTACCAATGGCTCCCCCGTCGATTGCGGGGTTCTTGAACCTCCGCGGTCAGATCGTCACGGCGGTGGACCTGCGGACCACGCTCGGCCTCATGGAGCGTGCGCCTGATGAGGACTTCATGAACGTCGTCGTCCGGCAGGACACCGAGCTGTTCTCGTTCATGGTGGATGAGGTCGGCGATGTGGTATCGGTGGCCGACGCGGCGGTAGAGCCGCCCCTCTCGACGCTTGATGCACGCTGGCGAGCCGCCTGTACCGGGATCGTCCGACGCGATCGCGGGCTGCTCGTGATCGCCAGCGTGACCGACCTGCTTCGTCTTGACCACGCTGCTGCCTGACAACCCGCACGGATCGCCCGCTCACTTCTTGTTGTCTTCTCTCTCTCGCCTCGCGCACCCCGACCGGAACCCGACCATGGCTACGAACCGCACTCCCTCCCGCACCGGGCAAGCCGCCCGCAAGTCCTCCACCGCTCCGGCCCGCCGGAACTCCGGCCCTGTCGCCGTCGCCGAGGCGGAGGCGCCCTCCGAGTTTGAAGAGACCTTCGCTGACTACGAGGCGCAGATCCAGGCCATCAGCAAGTCGATGGCGGTGATCGAGTTCGATCTCGACGGGACGGTGCTCACCGCCAACGAGAACTTCTGCGCCACGCTCGGCTATGCGCTCCACGAGATCCAAGGGAAGCACCACTCGATGTTCGTGGACGCCGCGTACCGCGAGTCTCCTGCCTACCGCGAGTTCTGGGCCAAGCTCAAGCGCGGCGAGTTCGACGCGGGGGAGTATCGGCGCGTTGGCAAGGGCGGCAAGGACGTCTGGATTCAGGCGTCGTATAATCCGATCCGCGACCGCAACGGGGTCGTCGCCAAGGTCGTGAAGTACGCGACCGATGCGACGGCGCTCGTGAAGGTGCGCGAAGAGGCGGCGCTGTACAAGCCGATGGTCGAGTCGGCCAAGGTGAACCTGATGTTCGCCGGGAAGGACGACCTGCGCATTCAGTACATCAATCCGGCTTCGCAGCGGACGCTCAAGTCCATTGAGGAGCATCTGCCGGTGAAGGCCGCGCAGGTGGTCGGCTCGGTGATCGACATCTTCCACAAGGATCCCGCCCATCAGCGCCGCATGCTCTCGACCGACAAGCACTTGCCGCACGAGACGAGAATTCGCGTCGGCCCCGAGACGCTGCAGCTGAACGCCGTGGCGATCTACAACGCCGCGGGCGAGTATGTGGGGCCGATGGTGGACTGGAGCATCATCACCAACCAAGTGCAGATGGCCGACGACTTCGAAGCGCAGGTGCTCACCATCGCGCAGACCGTCAGCAAGAGCTCGGGTGAGCTTGAGTCGAGCGCGCAGGGCATGGCGGCCGCCAATGAGGAGACCTCACGGCAGTCGCAGGCGGTTGCCGCAGCGTCGGAGCAGGCCACGCGCAACGTCCAGACCGTCGCGAGCTCGGCCGAGGAACTGACGGCGAGCATCCGCGAGATCGCCGGACGTGTGCAGGAGGCGTCGCAGATCTCGCAGGTGGCGGTGAAGCAGGCGAGTGATACCACGGATGCGATGGCGAAGCTCGGCGTCTCGAGCCAGGAGATCGGGCAGGTCGTGAAGGTCATCACGAGCATCGCGCAGCAGACGAACCTCCTGGCCCTCAATGCGACCATTGAAGCGGCCCGCGCTGGTGAGGCCGGCAAGGGATTCGCGGTGGTGGCCAACGAGGTGAAGGAACTGGCGCGTCAGACGGCGAAGGCCACCGAGGAGATCGGCAGCAAGATCGCCGGGGTGCAGGCCGAGACGGCGTCCGCCGTCAACAGCATCCGCGAGATCGCCTCGGTCATCAACAAGATCAACGAGATCTCGACGACGATCGCGGGGGCCGTGGAAGAGCAGAACGCAGCCACTGGCGAGATCTCCCGCAACGTGGGCGAGGCGGCCCGCGGGACGGCGGAGGTGAGCTCAAGCATCTCGATGGTCACCCAGGTGGCCTCCAGCAGCGGGCGCACCGCGGAACAGGTGAAGTCGGCGGCCGGCGAGCTCTCGTCGGAGTCGGTCAAGCTGAACACGGCCGTGGTCGAGTTCTTGACGAAGCTGCGGAAGCTCTAGGCCCGCACGTCCCATCATTCGGAGCCCTACATGAAGCGCATCCTCGTCATCGATGACTCGGCCACCATCCGGAAGGCGATCCGGCGAATCCTGGAGAAGCTGGGATTCGCCGTGACGGAGGCGGAGGACGGCTCCCAAGCGCTCTCGGTCCTTGGCAGCGACGCCGGCTTCGACGCGGTCCTCTGTGACATCGACATGCCCGTGATGGACGGCATCACTTTCCTCTCGTCCGTGAGTGCACGGACGGGGGGGAATCCGCCGCCGATCATCATGTGCACCACCCACAACTCGTTCGAGAAGATCCAACAGGCGCTCTCGCTCGGCGCCAAGGAATACATCATGAAGCCGTTCGACGCCGAGATCATTGGCTCCAAGCTCGAGTCGTGCGGTGTGTGATGCCCAAACCGGATGATGCCGTCCGCGTGCTCCTCGTGGACGACAGCGTGGTCGTCCGCGGGGCGATTGGCCGAATCGTAGACGCCGAACCAGATCTCATCGTGGTGACCACGGCGCCCAATGGGCGCGTGGCGCTCGATGCGCTGCGGCGGGTGCAAGTGGACGTCGTGGTGCTCGACATCGAGATGCCCGAGATGGACGGGCTGACGGCATTGCCGCAGATCCTGGCGCTCTATCCGAATACGCGCGTGATCATGGCCAGCTCGTTGACGCAGCGCGGGGCCGAGGTCACGATGCGGGCCATGGCGTTGGGTGCGGCGGACTTCATCGCGAAGCCCGCCTCGACCGTCGGCACCGCGGGGCTCGCGATGATGGCGCAGGAGATCGCGTCCAAGATCCGCGCCATTGGTCGGGCGGCCCGTGGACGGCGGGTGGTCGCGGTCGCTCCTCCGGGGGCGCGACCAGCGGCCACCATCAGCACCGCGCTCATGGCGAGCCGCGATGCCGAGTCCGTCCCGCGCATCCTGGCCATCGCCTCGAGCACGGGGGGACCCAACGCCCTGGCCGACGTGCTCTCCGGGCTCCCCAAGGACTTTCCGCTCCCGATCGTCATCACGCAACACATGCCCCCCGTCTTCACGCTGCTGCTGGCCCAGCGGCTCGAACGCGACGCGGGGCGCCCCTGTCACGAAGCCACCGAGGGCATGGCGCTGCAGCCCGGTCACACCTATGTCGCCCCCGGGGACTTTCACATGCTGGTCCGATCGCACGAGGGGCAACCATTCCTCAAGCTCTCGCAGTCAGAACCCGAGAATTACTGTCGCCCCTCGGCCGATACGATGTTTCGGTCGCTGGCGACGCTGTATGGGCCATCGTGTCTTGCCGTCGTCCTCACCGGAATGGGTGAGGACGGCATGCGTGGGTGTCGCGAGCTGCATGGGCGCGGGGCACGCATCCTGGCGCAGGACGAGGCCACCAGCGTCGTCTGGGGCATGCCCGGCGCCGTTGTGAAGGCAGGGCTCGTTACGTCAACTGTGCCGCTACCCGGTATCGCGGCCGCCATCCTCAGTCACTGCGGAGCCGTCCCCGTATGATCACCGCCGACGCCTATTCCTTCCTGAGCGACATGCTCAAGAAGTACAGCGGGCTCTCTCTCGGACCGGGGAAAGAGTACCTGATCGAAAGCCGATTGCCTCCGGTCGCCGCACAGCTCGGGCTCAAGGACCTCGACGCCCTCATTGCGGCGATACGATTCTCGTCCACGAAAGCGATGATCAAGCTCGTCTGCGACGCGATGACGACGAACGAGACGCTCTTCTTTCGCGACGGGAAGCCGTTCTCCGCGCTCGAACACGAGGTCATTCCCGCGGCGGCTCACCGGGCCCGTGCACAAGGCCGTCCGCTGCGGATCTGGTGCGCCGCGAGCTCCACGGGGCAAGAGCCGTACTCGATCGCCATGCTCATCGCGAACCTCGAGCGGCAACTGAATGGCGTGCGGGTCGACATTCACGCGACGGACTACAGCGCGGCGGCCATTGCCCGGGCCAAGGCGGCCGTCTTCAATCAGTTCGAAGTGCAGCGCGGCCTGCCGATCAACTACCTCATCAAGTACTTCCAGCAGGTTCCCGATGGTTATGAGTTGATCCAGGACGTCCGGCGACGCGTGACGTTCGAGGAGATCAACCTGCTCAACCCGTATCCGTCGCACTGGCAGTTCGACATCATCATGTGTCGCAACGTCCTGATCTACTTCGACGTTGCCACGAAGAAGGATGTGATTGACCGCATGGCACGCCTGATGGTCCCTGGGGGCGCACTGTTCCTTGGCGGAACCGAGAGCACGCTGGGGATCACGGATTCGGTGGTCCGCGTGCCGAACCAGCCGTCCGGGATGTTCTGTCGTCCTGGCGACGTCACGCTCTTCGCGCCGAAGCTGGCCGTGGCTGCACCGGCCGCGTAAGCGGGGCAGGGACTGGTGCAGGGACTGGTGCAGGAAGGGGCCCCGATGCGTATATCGCATCGGGGCCCCTTTCACGTTCTGACAAGCGACGCCGCGTGTTCTACTCGAGCCACACCTGCACGTTGCGCGTCGGATCGATCAGGGAGAAGATCGGGCGCGGATAGAGTGCCGACTGCCCCTTCAGATCCGTCATCATGTCGTCGATCGGGATTTCCTCGGCGCGAATCTGCTCCATCACATGGTCGGGAATCACCTCGATCAGCCAATGCGCGCTCTTGGCCGGAAGCGCGACCATCACGCGTTCCTCCCCGTCGCGCACGACGCGCACCATCAGATGCTGCGCCTTCTCATTCGGCAGTGTGGCGGGGGCTGCCCGGCCACCGAAGAGGCCCTTGAACCAAGTGTATGGACAACGCGACATCGCACGAACTCCGAAAGAGAGGAATGATCCGACTCCCTGAGTGTCGGCACTAACTCGCTGCTTCTGCACTCGGCGCGGCGGGGACTTCGGACGGGGCAATGAGCCCGAGCCGTGCGAGTAACTCGGTCGGCAGGAATGGCTTGACGATATAGCTGTCCACCCCAGCCGCGAGCGCATTCACCACGGACTCACGATCACTCTCGGCGGTCATCATCACGATGCGGGTGCGGTGCCTTGGCTCGTGCTCGTGCGCGTGCGTTGCCTCGAGCCGACGCATCGCGCGCAGGGCGCGACGACCGTCCATGCCGGGCATGTGAAGGTCGAGGCACACGAGTTCATAGGGCCGCCCGAGCAGCAGCGCACGCCGAAAGGCGTCCAGTCCCGCGAGTCCATCGGGCTCGATTCTCACGTCGCAGAACGGGGCGAGCACCGCGCACAACAGCTCCGTCATCGCCGGATCATCTTCGACGATGAGGACCCGTGGTCCGGTCGGAGCCATCGGCACGGGTGAGGGATCAGGTGTGAGATCAGGGGCGGTCGCAGTCACCCCTCAAGTGTCGGCCGCCACAGAGGAATCTTGAGCGGGCGCGCGCCGCGGCTCAGCCCAGCACCGGCGCGTCATCCAAGTACACCGAGATCACCCGCGAGAGCTCCTGCAGCGTGTAGGGCTTTGCGAGCACCGCCGTGAAGGGAGAGCGCTCGTCCGAGTCCGCCTGCGAGGCCACGAGATACCCGGTGGCGAGAAAGATGCGGGCCTCCGGTCGGAGCAGCCGCATCTGCCTGGCCGCCTCGCGGCCATGCATGCGCGGCATGTCTCCGTCGAGCAGCACGAAGGCGAAGCGATCAGGATGTGCGCTGAAGCGAGCGACCGCCTGCTCGCCATCGGACACGGACTCCGTGGTGTAGCCGAGTCGACGGAGCATGCGCCCCGTCACTTCCCGCACGGTGGTCTCGTCGTCGGCGAGCAGGACCTCTCCCTTCCCCTGCAGCAGTTGCGGCGCGGCCGGCTTGGGCACCGCGGGGGCCATCCGCTCGACGGCGGGCAGAAAGATGCTGAACGTCGAGCCCACCCCGAGCACCGACTCCACATCGACGACCCCGTCATGCGCGCGGACCATGCCATAGACCATGGCCAATCCGAGCCCAGTCCCCTTCCCCGGTTCCTTCGTCGTGAAAAAGGGATCGAAGATGCGGGCCATGACCTCGCGCTCCATCCCGCTCCCCGTATCCGTGACGACGAGTGCGGCGTACCGTCCGGGCGTCACATCACCCAGGAACCGCGCGCACGCCACGGCGTCCAGGGTCACCTGCCGCGCGCGCATCGTGATGCGCCCGCCTCCGGGCATCGCATCACGCGCATTGAGACAGAGATTGAGCAACGCGTTCGAGAGTTGTGTGCGGTCCGCACGCAC